>Ga0129301_1000252_pt1 | contig 29053 bp, 33 predicted proteins | sample ConPoolayeHmetaG_FD_94489 | JGI IMG/M metagenome (GOLD analysis project Ga0129301, IMG submission 94489) | Hot spring microbial mat communities from California, USA to study Microbial Dark Matter (Phase II) - Cone Pool mat layer H metaG ...
CTCCACCGAGATCATCTCCTTCTCCTTGTTGAGATATTGCTACCTCAACAAGGATTGATTATTTCCCGGGGAGGGTCAATTTTGCGGGATAAAGGTGGGTCAAATTTCAAAGAGAATTAACATAATTGCTGAAGGGTTTCCTGAGCTGTCTCGTATTGTTGAAGTCTGACATAGTGCCAAGTTTTAAGTTGTAAAGCAGTCACTCGCATCCATAGTGGCAGCGAGGAGTCGTTCAAACAGAGGTCAAATGCATTTTTGGCGCCGTCCCAATCGTACATCTCTTCACAGATTATACCGTCCCAGAACTGGGACACACCGCTGGGTGAGGGAGCATTTCTGGCTTTTATTCCAGGGGACATTCTGAAAAACGTGGCGGACAACTCCAAACCACCAAGTTTCTCCATGCAACTTTCAAATTGTGAGGGGAGAAAGCGAAGTTTTAGCCATCCCACCATTAGGAATGCAGTAAAGAAAGTTCCTAGAGCTGTTAATATTTCAATAGGTTCGCTGTCTGTCCTTTTAACAGCTTCGCCAACCCTTTCCAAGGGTTTCAATATCATCATATTAATGATTGCCCGTTGTTCATCCGCCAAACCTTGTTGGTCTGTAGCTTTGACTATCTGGTCTTTTAGGTCTTCTGTCAATCTTTCCCAACCCACTTCGCTTTGGTTATTTTCCATCAAATTCGCTCCCTCTTCTTAAATATAGCGGTCGCCCTGCTATGTATTATATATGACTGTAAGACAGGGGCAAAGTAAGAAGCTAGCAGGTAACAAAAGTCAGAATCGTTCAGCCACTGTGCGGTTATTGATAATTTGACTAACCCCGTGTAGAATTGCTGGTAAGGATAGGCTGAATGATTAAGGATTTTCTGCCAGTAGAAATCACTGAGCCGACGTTGAATGTCGCCTTGGCACTGTTGTTGCGGAAACGCGAACTACAGGCACTTGGCGAAGTAGTGGTTCACAGACAGGCGAAAGGTGTAGGGAAAAAGCCGGATGTTCTCCTTACTGTAAACGGGGTGAAAGTGATTATGGAAGGCAAATTTGCAGCTCCAGGCATAGAATCCGTCTTGGAAAAGCAGTGCATTGATAGGATTGAGGATGGACTATGTGAAATCTGCATCGGCGTTATATACTCCAAGATACAACCAACTACCCTCACCACGACCATGAAGGAAGTGGAGTCAATGCTGCTGAAATCGAAGTTCCAGGCGTTAGTTAGTTATGTAGCTCCGGCAGAATTTGAGCAGCTCAGCTTCGAATATACGCAGTCCCCCATGCCTCCAGGGCTAAAGAAGATGGGCTGGCACGAGGTAGACATTAACCAGCTTGCCGACTTAGTTAGAGCCAGTTATACCTCAGTCGTATCTGAGGATATCCTCGGGAAGGCTGTAGAATCATTTGCATCTGCCCTACAAACGGCTGTTGAGAAGTTGATGACATCAAGCCCCCCCGAGGTTTTAGCAGCCAAGATATCAACTATAATGGAAATACCTGAGGCTCCTCATGAAGAACCAGAAGAAGGCGAGTGAATTAGTATCCACAATTAAGATGGGAGAGCTTACCCTCGTGGATGCTATGCTGTTCCAAGAGGTGCTAGCTAGGGGTGACCCTGACATTCCTACACTCGCCTCATCACTCTCGCAACCGCCCTTCAAAATCAGCTTTGCTAATGCTTGGGAGAAAATCCTCCAAAAGAATTACGTGCCCATTTTCAAGATGGCACTAGACCTGATAAACGCGATACCTGCCTCGCCTGGCGTCGAAGACGCCCTCAAGGTCCTGGCCACAGAAGCTCAAAAAATTGCGTCATCTAGAGCGCTTCTTCGCCATGACTTGATGGGACGCATATACCACCGCCTGCTCATGAGTGACATTGCCAAATATCAGGCAACCTATTACACCAGCGTTCCGGCAGCCTATCTTCTAACCCGATTTTCACTGAATGCACCTAACGACCAGTGGCACTTTGAATGGTCAAGTATCGATAGCATTGCCACTTTCAAGGCAGGAGATTTGGCCTGCGGCTCCGGAACACTGCTCTCCGCTACTTACAGTGCAATCTTGGATAAGCATGTGACCACTTCAGCGGAACATGAGTTAGAGGCTCATCCAAAGGAACTACACAAGGTGCTGCTCGAAAAAGTCCTTCTTGGGCTGGATGTCCTGGGTTTTGCTGCTCATCTCTCTGCTGTAACCCTAGCCCTTCACAATCCCTCCTCCATATTCGGGACGACAGAGATTTATGCGCTTAAGCTAACTGCTGAAGGCGCAAAGCCGCGACTCGGGAGTGTTGACCTCCTTGAATCCAATCAACTAAGCCCTTCTATGGCTTTGTCAGGTGAGGTAGTTGCGGCACCGGAAAAGAAAGGCGTATCCGCCACCCAACTATCTTCGGTGGTAAACGTGGAAAACCTAGACCTCATTACTGTGAATCCCCCCTTCACGCGGAGTGTTGGTGGCAATCTTCTTTTTGGCGCTCTGCCAAAGGCCGAGCGAAGCAAGCTTCAGAAGTCTCTCGCTCAGCTACTCAAGAAGAGAGGGTTCTCCGGCATCGGGCAGGCTGGGCTTGGAGCTGTTTTCATAGTTGTGGCTGATAGATGCCTGCGGAAAGGAGGGCGGCTTGCTTTAGTAATACCACGCAGCCTCTTGTCAGGGGTGTCCTGGAAAAAGATAAGAGAGCTCCTAGTTAACAAGTATGATGTTGAACTGATAATTACAAGCCACCAGGCTCCCAATGACTGGAATTTCAGCGAGAACACAGACCTGAGCGAAATCCTGCTGGTTGCCAGAAAGTATGGCGAAGAATCAGAAGAGACGCATACAAAGACCATAGTCGCCAATCTCTGGCGGAAGCCCAGGAACGAGATGGAATCAATTGTTGTCTCGGGGAAACTTGTGGAGTTCAGCAAGACTTTGGCAAGCTATACTAGCGCCTATGACGTGCTCGAAAATGCCAACGCCAGCCAATATGACCTTATCATTGGGGAAGAGAAGCTGGGTGAGGCGTATGCTGTGTCTTCTTCGGCTCTAGCCGATGCTGCAGAGAGCTGGGGACAGCTAGCCCCGTTCGCCCAGAGCCCACTGAATAGGTTAGCCTACCTATTTGTCACCTCAGGACGCTGTGCCGCCCCGCAACTTTCATTCCCACTCAAACCTTTATCCGAAGTAGCTGAGAAAGTAGGGCCTGACGTCCGTCAGGTTCACAGTGCTTTTAAGCTCTCTAAATCTGCAACAACATTCAGAGCATTCTGGTATCACGATTCCCAATATGTCAAGACGCTTGCGCTAAACACCAATTTTTATTTGCAGCCAAAACCAGGAGCTATGCAGCAGGCTCAAAATTTATGGTCTAGCGGGAAAGGGAACCTAATGGTGGCAGAGAGGCTTTGGCTCATCACCAACAAGTTGACAGCAGTCTGCTTGAGCGACGAAGCCCTTTCCGATATGTGGTGGCCTATCCGCTTGAAGGAACTAGCAACATCGGACGAGTATAACGTTCCTAGGGAAGAACATGAGAGGATTCAAGCGCTATGGCTCAATTCCACTTTTGGTTTGCTGGGCATACTTTCCTATCGGCAAGATACCCGAGGTGCGTGGATTAAACTTAAGAAAGAAATATTGAATACAATCCCGCTCTTGGATATTTCCAGACTTACCCAGGAGCAGGTTCAAAAACTAATTGAACTCTATGGAGAGGTCTCAATGCAAGAATTACCCCCTATTCCCACCCAGTTCCAGCAAGCGGCACAAAAGCAAGGCTGGCGCTATGAGGCTGACAAAGCACTGGTGGAGATTATTACCGGGGAGTCCAAAGATTTGACCCCTATTTATGAAATGCTGGCGAGGGAGCCGATTATCTGTTTGAAACCGTTGGCTTAAACTTTCCGTCAGATTGTTACCAAAGGGCAAAACTGAAATGTGTTTAGTGGCTCACTTCAGCGAAGTAGCAACAAAAACGGTGTTGCCAATGCGTAGCCTTTTGGGGTCTGGCTTTCCCCCTCCTCCAATGGTCTTGTCCGGACGTAAATATTGGAAGACCTCGAGAACCCACTGGCCACTGCTGTCAAGGTAACGAATCATTTGGCTACGCGTGCAATATGGTTCGCCTTTCCTCTGAGGCTCTTGTAGATGGTCATTACGAAGGTACTTTGGTACTAGCTGTCCGTTAGCTATCATGCCGGGGTATTGACTTTCATTGAATCTCTGCCGTATACTATTAGGCGTAACGTAGCGAACTTGGTGAGTATGTCGAGGGGGTATCATGCTTACAGAGCTCCTAAATCATATAGATGCTTGTCTACTTTTGCGCTGTACCGTGCGTGATCTCGAAACATGGCTCGTGTCCAATTTGCAGCGAATCCTGGACTCTGGGGATAGTCACGTGGTTGAGATAGCAAATAGGGTAGACGCAGACCTCGTTGAACTTGACGAAGGACTGATAGACGAAATGACACTTCGAGAGCGTCTGGATAGTTACGTTAAAGCCTGTAGTACCATTACTGCAACCTTTTTTGAAACGGAACGAACCATTAACAACCATACAACTGCCACTACTGAAACGTTTAACGACCGCTTGGTGGTTCCTGGGTTGGTGGAGGACCACCGGGTGGACCTGGTATTTGCCTAACCTGTGGCAGGTAGATTACTCTCAGTGGTATCTGAGTTAACAGCGTATCACCAAGATATATTTTGAACCAGTAAATGCCTGTCTGGTCGAATCTAATTCTCATATTCCCCACTATGTCTACACCGCGGTCCTCTTCCCCCTCGAAGTAAACTGTATGCAGTATGGGCATGGAACTCTCCCCAGACGGTTTAACTAAGTTCACGCGAACCAGGTAACTACCCCGTGCCCATCCCGACTTTAGCCTCAGCAGTAAAGCTCCGTCCCAATCGAAAGGTTCCATCTCTTGTGGAGGGCTAGGGCCTACCGCTGTCCGCGTCACCCGGTCAACAATGCGGATAGCCGATTTCACTCCATCTTTTTCCTCTAATACTTTTTCACAAATGAATGCTGCCGAGAGAAAGGGACCCTGCTCCGCTAGCGTTCTAGCTGCCATACCAACCCTCCACAGACGGTTCCGTCATGATTTTATCCAGCTGTTTAAAGATTATACCATGTTTGACCTAAGTTAGAAATATGAAATATGCGTTAACAAGAAGCCAGAAGGTTAGATATTGAGACCGAATGGACTGATTGAAAAAGTCAGAACTTTAACGTCTCTTCTGGCGACCCAGGCGGATAAAATCGCGTCTCACGATGACCGGGGCTGGGTCTCCATCTCTTTGAGAGCAAAGTTTCCCTGATTTCGTACCTAACCCTTGCGAAGTCCCAATTGGAAGCCTTGAGCCGCTCTCGTCGCTCCCTCTCCCTCATGTACTGCTCGTAGTCAGGATAGGTGACGTATCCACTCTCTTGTATCGTGCGATCAAGCCGTAATTGCCTTCCTCGCTTTGCGGCTGCCTCTCGACGCCTCCTGACAGCTTCCCAAGCTATCCTGATTATCTCGTTTTCTTCGGGATTGAAGCTGTTTTCCCCAATAATGTGGTACGCCAAAACAGTGGGCCCCCTTGCGGGTTGGGCATCTTCTTTTGTGTTCGGCAAAAGCTGATGCACGCTTACCCACTCGGGGGCATCTTGCGATGCCCTCCATGCGTGCATCCCGGGCAATTGCCCGTGCCTTTGCCGAACGATAACATCATACCATATTCGTGGCGAAATAGGTAGACTGGCGAACTCGACGCAAAAGTGTTATGATTTAGCGTGAACTCGGAAGCATGTCAGGGGGAGTTTCATGGCCGATGATATGGCGTCTGAGTTGGATGACCTATGGCACGAGGCCGATACCCATGTTGAACATGGCTGCTTCGATAAGGCCGTAGAAATCTACAAATATATTCTCATCAGGTATAATGACAACAGTATTGCCAGTGAGCGTGCTCACGCACGTCTCGGTGAAACACTGTTAATGCTTGGTCAGTCCGGCTTAGCAGAAAGACACATCAGGAAAGCGCTCAGTTATGACCCAGAGAACCCCCGTTATCACAGCCTGCTGGGTTTCATCTATTACACGCAGTATCAGTGGAAGAATGCCAGTAACGAGTACAAACTGGCACTTGACCGGGAGCCGTGGAACCGAGATTACCTGCGCGCCTTGGCAAACGCTACTTTCTGCTCCGGCGACAGGAAAAGGGGGCTTGAGTACCTGCACGAAGCTGCCGTGTTTAATCCAGATAACTCAGGAATGCTGGTGGAATTGGCAACAGCCTACCTATCCATCGGAGATATAGCTTCAGCTAAGCGATATGCGGAGGAAGCGGTGCAGGTCAATCCTAGCGATGTCATGGCTCACGTTGTCTTGAGGAGAATTAGGCAAAAAATGCTTACAGATTTAGAAACGAAGGAGGGGAAGAATGCTCAAGATGATGTCCAAGATAGTCAAAGAACTCGAATGCCCTGAATGTGGGAGCACTGAATTTCAGTTAAAACCTCGGAGGGGAACAACCAGAAACATCCCTTGCCGGTGTGGATGTGTCTTAAGCGTTGCTCGCCTAACGAACGGAAAGTTCTGGATTCTTGATATATTCCCCAAAGGCTACCGTCCTAGCAGGGTTTCAATGGTTTGGCAAATCATTGAGAATAAGGAGTTGCACTCGGCTTAGCTTCGATGCCGGTCTTGAGGCAGCGCACGGCGACGCTGAAAGCTTCGCTGGCTGCTCTAGACCTCTTTCATCGCCTCCTCCCAAACCTTGCTGCCTAAAACCATTTCCTGTCCGTCTGAGCTCTGAATCCATACCAGCCACCTGCCTTCCGGCCTTTTCCTTCGGAAGAAGGTGTACACTTCCTCAAGGGAGTTGAAGCGCTCCTCAAACTGTGGGTTTACGGGCCGGTCTGTTTGAGTCGTTATCCCGGTCACCCGTAATGGTGGTTTTAGAAGTGACTTTGCCAGTTCATAGTCCAATCTCGCCATAGCTTTTTCCCTCCTTTGTTCGCCAACTGATTGTCCTCTAGGATACCGGCCTGACACAAACCCTGAGCTCATCCATCCGCCCCGCCTTTGCTTTCGCCAAAGCCGCCGCCTGCATAACTAACACTGACAAGGTCGTATGAGTGTTAATTTTGTCAAAGGTTCTGAAACAGTGAGCCTCCAAGCGCCGTGTCTCTTTTAATCTCGAGTTCACGTGTTCTACAGCAGGCACGCGCTTACGGTAAAGCGCCTTCCATTCATCGGTGCCCCTCTTAATCCGCCACCCAAACCGACGGTAGTCGTGCACAGGTTGCACCCATAGGGTTCTTTTCGGGTTACCAAGGTCGCACTTTAGAGGCATAGGACAGTAGGCTTTTCGCGCCACTTCGGGGCACTGGTACTTCAGACCCCGGTCCTTATCCCATCCCCGATAGATAAGGGGTAACCCAGCGGCGCATACTGGCGCTGCCGGCGTTCCGCTAATCTCCAGCACATCACCCCCACCCTTGGCTATTAATCCTATGATAGGATCAGCCTGGAGATCCTCGACAACGCCCTTAAAGTTATCGTGGCTATCATAGCCCCTGTCCGATATAATCGCGCTGGGGTTAAACCAGCGAAAAACTTCCCTGGCTTCCTTGAGAGGCGGTAACAAGAACTCCACATCCTGGACATCCGCCATTGTCAGTTTCTTATACACCGGCAGCTTGTGCTCCACACACGTGATTAAGTGTAGCTTGTATCCAAAGTGCCACTCCTCCCTTTCACCGCCGGTCTCCTTCGGGATCCAGCCGGCTTGCGGGTCTGAGATCGGCTTTTTGTTAGGATTCGAGTGGGACCGCACCGGCGTGGAATCCACCGCTACCACCTCCCCAAAGCCCGGCAGAAAGCCCTTCAACTCCGTGGTTGTCTGATTGAGGCATGCGTCCAGTAGGTGCTGGAAACGCCTCAGTTTCTTGATGAACCTGCAGAAGGCTTTATAATGCGGAATATCGTCCGGGTCAAATCCGCAAATTAAGGCAAGAATCTCGTCTTCCTGTAATCTGCGAACAATGGCAGAGGTGCTCTTTACTCCCAGATAGTGACTGGCGACTATTCCTTTTAGGAGAGGCTCAAGTGGATAGCCGAGACGACCCAGCGGGCTGAAGGCCCTGGTTCTCTCCAGCAGGATAGCGTTGAGCAACTCCTTGTACGGTATGCTGGCAAATATTCCTTCTAGTTCTTCACCTAAGGGAGATCTGAGCGCTACTTGACGGCGCTCCTCATAAGCGTTATCATAGTAATAAGTCAAGGGGGATCCTCCTTTGACTGAACGCTCCCTGAACTTTGGTTTCCGGCCGGGCTCAGGGGCGTTCTTTTTATTCTGTTATTCTTCTCTCGGTCTCATGCGGTACACATTGGGCTCCAGTCGCTCGTAAAGTCCCTGCCCAGTTCCCCTACTCAGGGCTTTCGTTACTGCTGAATAAAGGTTCCTAGTCTTGGTGTCCCGCTCGAGATTCGGGTACCTCTCAGCTACTCTCTCGTGAACCTGAGTGCCATGAAGGGGCTGGCCATTACTTTCGGTCATTATTACCAGGACTGCTTTGGATACGCTGCGAATTGGAATCCCTTCCGGGGTGACAGGAGACTCCTCATTTGAAACCGCAGCAGCGGCCGGCTTGACAACCTCGGCCACTTCATCTTTAATGGAATCAGCAGATGGCGGCTTGACTGGGGGCTTGTAACCCAAACCAAGGCTTTCGGCTTCGTAGACAGCACGGTACTGGCGGAGCAATGACCGGTAATGATTAATTTCAGTCTCGATTTCCTTTTGCTGTTCCAGCAAGCCGGTAACTTTGCGCTGGATGACGTCGATGCGTTGCTCTAATAATTTGAGAGTAGAACTCTTAACCTGTTCCTGTTCTTCGTCCATGTGCTATACTCCGTTCGAGGTGCCTTCCCAGGCTACCTCCAGTATAGCACAGGCGGGGGAGCTTGTCAAGTCCTGTCAGGAATTGTCCGACAGGCGGGTGTCTTGACATAACATTTCGTCCAACCCTAGATGAACAATGCGGTAACTCTAGGTGGTAGGTTTGTCATGTCGTAGTTGAGGATCATTCGTGCTGGTTGGCTTAGCATTACTGGTTGAGGTCCTCTCGCCGTGTAAAACAGCAATTCATAAACTGGACCGATAATTACGGTGCCGGGTGGCGGTGCTGGTGCATCTTCTCGCAGCGTTACCCGCAACTCGTTTGGCACTGAATTGTCTTCCGTAACGATGCGAGTGCCTCTTTCGAAACCCAGTGTCAGCAGGTTGGTGATGACCGCTATGGTTTGCGTCTCCGCAATTGTGCCGTCCCTGTAGACAGTAAGTGCCATTTGTTTTTCCGGCGACGTGATTATGAATGGGGAAGCAGATGTTTGAGGAGAAGCGCCTCCACCATCGACCGGCGTGACCGGCATCTCTACAAGAGTGTAATTGATGGTAAACGAGAGCTTGTTACCTTGCACAGCATTACCGACTGTTGAAGGTAGACGCCATTCCCAGGCAAGGTCTATCGTCTCCCCTGGAGCGATTGGGCTGATGGTAATCTTAGCAGTATCACTGACCGATTTAGGAAAGTCATTTATGGTGGCGGGCATAGGTATGTTGGTGCTCAATCGGTTAGAGATCGGCCTGAACAGAAGATGCTTGCTCAACTCTTCTGGCTCGTCGGGGTTGAAGGGTACCGATGGCGGATTTGTTGCTTTGGTGTCTGCAATGTCGCTCACCAATATATTGAGCACACCATTTGCATACCCGGTATTGCGCAGGGTAAGCATCTGTGCCCCGCTATCTCCAGGCTTGATATTGGCAATATTCCAGGAGCTAGCGCCGGAGCCGCTCAGTTCCAGATCCACTGGCGGCGGTGCCCCATGAATCGGTACAGGCGGGGCCCAGACGACACCAAATAATACAGCCAAAGTGATGAATATCGTTGCTGTCCTTACCGCCATTGGAGCCTGCATAATCCTGTCTGTTGCCGGTGTGATTCGATACGTATGCTGACATGAAAGATGTATCTCTCATCGGCTCGCATTACGACTGTGTCCTCTTTCTCTTCCCGATAAGCTCAGAGCGGAGTGCGCTCAAACACATAAAGGCAACCGCAAGTCCCGGAATTACTATCGAAATAATGAAGCCCAGTGGCGTCTTTATGAATATTGCGGCAAAGCCGATAAGGGGGATGTGCGCCACTACTTTGGCTAGCACATTTTGTGCCAGTACCGGCTCTGTGTCTTGGTAAGCTTGGGCGTCTCCTTTGGTGTAAAATATGAGGGGAGAACTTTTCGTCACGCCGACAACGCGGTGGCATACATAGTTGTCCCTGGCACTACCATTTCGGAAAATGATGATGTCACCTAGAGCGATGCTGTCAGACCGAACTGGCTTCGCGATGACAAGAGTACCACGGGTAATAACGGGAGACATGCTGCTGCTCCGTACACCATCGGCCACCCAGCCTAAATGTGGCGCCATGTAAATCGCCACGCCGCCGAGCAGTATCAGGCAGAACACCATGATACTAATAACGTCCAATAATGTATAGATTCTGGGGTTTCTAGTTTCCGTAGTAATAACTTCTGACCTCCTGCAGTGTCGGCGTTCTGGCTCGCGCGCTATCCGCAATAAGGGTGGCCCGCCACTGCCTGTATCTTCCTGCGGAAAGGTCTGATAGCACCGGAGAGGTGCCGCCAACAGATATCCATGACGGGCTGGCATCTGTCTTCAGGAAAGCAGTATCAGATGACCTGACTTCAAATGTGATGTCCGTGCCGCAGGCGAGCGACTCGTCCCAAAACAGAGCATCCCATCTCGAACCGGCGACGGTGGTATCAAGCACCTGCGAGGCAATAGTGCCGGAAGCGGCATAAGTGTGGGTACGGTAGATTTCAAAAGTTGAGTTATATGCTGGTTTCTGCTTATTGTTTGATTTCAAGTACAGTTTGATAGTGTGCGGACCATCAGTCAGGGTGCTGGTATCAATAGTATCGCTATAGTTCTGGTAAGTGGTGGCGATGGTGCTGTGGGTGGCTACTTCAACATCGTCAATGCGAATGCTGCTCTCGGCTGTGGCTCCTCCGGTTCCCTTTAGGTTGCTGTCTATCCTTATTTCGTCATAACTTATGCCCTCCTTGGTGAAGTTTATCTGTTTCAGCAGCTGCCAGTCGAGAGTACCGCTGACATAATACTCGTTGTTATCCGAGGCAACAAGACTAGGGCTTGGTACGCCAGATTTCAAAGACTGAGTTATACACTGTCCGATTCTTGTTACCAATGCGCAGGTACAAATCGACAGTATATGGGCCGTCCGCGTATCCACTGAAGTCAAGGGTATCAGTGTAGGTTATATAGGAGGTACTCTGGTTGGAATGTGTGAAGGTGGAAACCCCGTTAATGTCAATTCGGAGTGAGCCATCTGAGTTCCCGCCGCTGATTCTCAGATTAGTCTCAAAGCGCAGGTTGTTATAGGTTGAGCCGCTTTTAGTAAAAGAGAGAGTCTTCTTCTGTATCCAGTCGGTATTACCAGTGTGAGATACTTCGTTATTATTTGAAGTAACCAAGTTTGGGCTGGTGGTATACAGCTCAAACAATTGATTATACCCATTCCCGCCGCTGGCTGTCAGATAGAGCTTCAGCGTATAGGGGCCATCAGGATACCCGCTGAAATCAAAGACGTCGTTGTAGGTAACGTAGGTAGAACTGGTGGTGGTATGGGTGAATATCTCCACGTCGTTTAAGCGGACACTGCTGGTAACGGAAGTGCCGCCAACAATTTTGAGGTTGCTATCTATCCTGATTTCATTATAAGTGGACCCGCTCCGGGTGAAATTAAGCGTCTTGACCAACTGAGCGGAGCTTGAGCTACCGGTGGACACTTCATTGTTGTCCGAGGCGACAATGGTGGGATTGGGTACGATGGTTAGCTTGACATTACCCGGACTGGATGAAGCTTCCACGCTATTGAGCACGCCGTTATTGAAATCTGCCTGAGAGGTCTGCGTCCACTGCATGGAAGTCCAGGCGGTGAAGGCGCTACCAGTAGAAGTTTCGGTGTCCGTGAAATAAGCCCTGGTCATGCTGATGGCAAATACTGACACCATCATCACCATAATCACCGGCAGAATAAACCATTTAAACAACCAGGTTTTTTCTTTCATCTCACTTCGCCTAGCGCTCACCCAAATTGGTATCACCTTCACCCTGAAGCTACTGATTCAAGGTAAAGGTAATATTAATTTGCGCTCTATCGCTCTGAATTATGTTCTCATTGACGTCAATATCATCAGCAGTACTGAAGATCCCGTCAGCACCAGCTTTCTTGATATCATTGGCTATGTTACAACTCAGCTTGTAAACTACGGTATCGTTACCGCCATTGGCTGTCACCCCTACGCTCTGAGCATCCAGAACGGCTTCCAAGCCGGAAAAGGGCACATAATAGCTCGCAGAGCCAAGAAGATAGGTGAAATTAGCTTCAGCGTTAGCCTGGTCGGTGCCAACTCCGCGCTGGAGCTTAATGCCCACACACTCATCAAGATCGCCGTCGCCGCCTCCATTATTGCCAGAGACAGCACTCTCGGGTTCATTCGAGCCATTCTCACTAAAAGTAACGGTCGAGTTGATGACCAATGTGCCGGGCAAGCTGCCATTATTCACCAGCGTCTAGGTGATGCTGCCTGTCTCCCCAGGAAGTAGCTTCTGAAAGACCACGTAGCCGTTGACTCCATTACTGCCCGGCGTTACCGTGTACTTCCCGGCGGGACCGGTTCCACTGACCGTGATTGCAAGGTCAAGGGTACCGGCGGTGATGATGTTCTGAGTGCTTCCCTGGCTATCGTTGAAGTAGGCCCAGACCCCGGTACTGACCGTACTGACGGCCAGGAAGAAGGCTATGATGAGTGCAACTATCTTCTTCATTGTCCCCTTTTGCTTTTTCAGCCTTCTCGGGGGCTGGGACTCAATTTATCCCAGCCCCCGTAATCAGCCGAAAACTGACGCCCACGTCATGTATGTAGCAGCTATTTTACTCCTGCGTTCCGGTTACAGTCACCGTGACGTCCACTTTGTTGCCCTGACAGCCATTGGTAGCTGTCGAAAGAAACTCAAATTCGACATATAGCGCACCCTTGGTATTGGCAGCAAGTCCACCGGGCAGGGTAATATCCCCCGCGGTCTTAAGTTCTGCTAGAGTCTTACCTTTGATGTCGTTAACATCACTACCTTTCCAGGTAGCAGCTTTTGCCTTGACCATCTTGTCAAAGTAGTCGTATGGGTCTGTGTTCCAGGGAGAGCCACTTATCGTGGTCGGCCGTCCGGAAGTATCAACGGATGTATAATTGAAGTTGACCTTGAGAGTTGTCATATCAATGGTGCCCGAGTTGCTGATGTAGAGAGTGCCGTTCTTGGTATCACCTGGTTTCCAGTTGGTGCTGGTCCATGTGGCCGTAGTGCTACCAGTCGACATATTGTCAGTATTGGATAGCCCCAGGTCCAATGTTCCAGCAATTAAAGTATTGCTGGTGCTTGTCTCCGTGTCGCTGAAGTAGGCCCAGGTGCCGCCGCCTACCATCGCTATAATAAGCAGAGCAGCAATTAACAAGCCAAGTATCTTTTTCATCTTTTGTTTCCTCCTTTATTACACCGGTGTGCAGTTTGACACTGCTAACTGTTTTAATTTTGTTCCATTGCCTATCTGTTTTTGGTGTTCACATCCTGCATTCCTCCTCCACTGACTGATAAGGTCAGCCTTCACTTTTTAATGCCTCCTTAACGATGTCCTTGATGATGAGAGCAACGAGCAGCATCGTCGGCACAATAATGGCTATGTACCAGCCAACCTTGGTACGGATGAAGCTGGTCAGGTAACCAAGGTACGGTATTTTCAGAATATAAACACCTTTGACCTGCGACATGCTCACAGGGGTTGGATCAGGGTCTTCGGAATTGTCGCCCTTGGTGATGTAGTGCCAATCGGGAGTGATAGAGAGTACTCGGTGGGTTACTTCGCCTTTCCCCGAGTTATAAGTTATGATAGTGCCCGGTTTGATTAATGGAGTTAATGGTCCACCGACTGGCCCGGTTATAACTAAGTCGCCTAAATTGATTGTCGGCACCATGCTTTCACTTCGCACGAAATAGATGTTGTAGTCTGGCGAGAAGTAAATGAAAGCAAGCATGCCTAGAACAAGGAGCAACATGGCAGAAAAGACTCGGACCGCCACTTTCATCAGGATATTCTCCTTTTCCTGAGAGTTGTGGTGCTCCGGTGGATGGCATACAGTCGGGCTATAAACTCACCGCCATAGAACTTGTCCGACACATACCCATCAGCCATAAATATTTCCAGTCCTTGCCATTCTTCCTTTTCTGGACCCAGAATGAGTACCGTGGGAATGTCCCATAGTTTTTGGCGCGCCTGCTGACGATAGCCGCGTCTTTCGCCTTCCTATCGATGAGCACCAGATCAGGGGCTGTTTCGCAGGACTCAAGAGCAAACAGCGCATCATCTGCATCTGAGATACCAGATGTTTCAACTCCATGCCGGGCCAGGGTCGAAGTTACCTTTGTCTTAAGTGGTTCGTGTCCGTAAATAAGTATTCTCATGATTGCCGCAGTACTTGCCGAATCTCGTATTCAATTTCAGTATACCGGACCGACATTATAAAGAGATTAAAAATAAGCCTTAAACATTACAAAAAAATTAAAATACATTACAAAGACATTACAATTTAGGGAGCACCAAGTTGACGCAGTTCAGGCAATGAGAAAGATGCCGCTAAACTATGTCGTGGCGAGAGCCAATCCGGGGGCTTAACACAGGGATATGGCACAGGGTCTGTGGTGTGAATAAGACGAGAGAGCAGTTACGACAAACAAGCTAGGTCGTGTCTGGTGTTATTGAATATCCTGTTCCGGGCTTAGTAATGATAATGCGCGGATTGTCCGGGTCAGCTTCAATTTTCTCCCGCAGGCGTCGTATATACACTCTGAGAGCTTCAACTGCGTCCGGATAGTCCTCGCCCCACACTGCTTCTGCAAGTTCACCATGGGTCAACATGGAGATAAAATCAACACGCCTGGACTACGTACTAAAAAGGATATCAGGCGTCTCCGAACCTGATACAGTGGACCACGCTTGTCCTACGAGACGGTCACAGAGGCCACACTACCTCAAATCCTTTCGCCTATAACTGTTCTCACTCTTGAATTCTATTGTGACCTTGCCTGGAATTATACAGTACTGTGATTCCGTGGTCAAACACTCGCCCTGGTTTGTTTCAACGCAGTGGCTAGCATGAGGCAAAACGTGACAGCGAGGAGCAGTCCAATACTGTGAGGGATGCCCTTTTATGAGTCAGCAATATACAAATATATATCAAGAATAGCCTGGAGTTTGTTGCTGTATACACTACATGAGCCACCTACAAATTGACAACCAGCAAGCAACCTTGTTAGAATTATGCGAAATATTTAATGTCGGAGATGTCCTGTCCAGATCCGGAGATGGGTGAGCTCCAGAAAAAGGCAGTCCTGGCCTTTTGAGCGGGATAAAAGTGCTCACCCTGACCCGCTGTAGAGAAGCGCCTATCTATACCATGATTCTGGCAATATGGGTAAAAATCGGGCCAGCTAAAAGACGAGGTGGCCGGTAAAATAACCCAGACCCTTTGACATCCGATATTGTGGGTTATCAGTACTTACGGACAACGACAGCAGAAGACCCTGAAAGGAGTTTAGGCACATGGCAGACAAGGCTTTGGCGGGGGTTAAGGTTCTTGAGTGGGCCAATTGTATTTCTGGGCCTTACTGCACCAAGGTTATGGCTGACCTTGGGGCTGAGGTGATAAAGATAGAAGAGCCCGGTTTCGGTGATGAAGCAAGGCGATATGGCCCCTTCCCGAATGACATCCCCCACCCGGAAAAGAGCGGTCTTTTCCTGGCTCTTAACACCAACAAGTTGGGCGTTACTCTAAATGTGAAGACGCCCACTGGACGGCAGATTCTTGAGAAGCTACTCACGCAAGCCGATATCTTTGTTGAGAACTACCCTCCCAAAGTGATAAGAGATTTAGGGCTTGATTATGACCATCTTAAGGAGATCAATAGCAAGATCGTCATGACTTCTATTACCCCATTTGGTCAGACGGGCCCTTACAGGGATTTCAAGGCCTACGAGATCAATTGCAGTGCCGCCGGCGGTGTAAGCGTGGGGATTGGGCAGCCTGACCGGGAGCCATTGGTAATGCCCGCTTCACAAGGGGCTTACTTGGCGGGAATCAGTGCTGCCGTTGGTACCCTTTTTGCCTTGTTTGCTCGTGAGGCAATTGGAGAGGGACAGCTTGTTGACGTCTCAGAAGTAGAGGTCTGGACTAATGTTGTCACCGGGTTAGCCGTGATAACCTACATTTATCGGGGAGTAACTGGGATAAGACAGGGCAGGCGTACTGGTTATGCCTATTTTCCCTCAGGAACCTATCCCTGCAAAGATGGCTACATGTGCCTTACGGCGCCACAGCAGGCTCAATGGGAAAGATTTCTTGAGTTGATGGGCAAGCCCGAATGGGCGAAGAACCCTAGATATACAAGCCGGCGTCGCATGAATGAAGAAATCGCCGACGAATGTGATAACCTTATTATGCCCTGGCTAATGGAGCGTACCAAGGAGGAGATTTTTTCGCTTTGTCGGAAGAATCGCATACCTTTTGCCCCATTGCGAGCCATAAATGAGCTGTTTGAGGACCCCCAGTTTAGGGCGCGTGATTTTTTTGTCGAGGTTGACCATAAGGAAACCGGCACACTTAAGTACCCCGGCGCTCCTTTCAAGCTATCCAAGACTCCGTGGGCGATAGAACGTGCCGCCCCACTTCTTGGAGAACACAATGAGGATATCTTTGTTAAGCGCCTAGGATATTCTAAGGAGGAGCTGGCTACACTGAGAAGAGCGGGAGTTATTTGATATCAGTAACTGGAATGTTTGACGTAGTGGAAAGGAGGACGCCTGGATGTCTATCAATTCGCTTGAAGGGATTAGGGTACTGGACTTCGGAACAGCCTGGGCCGGGCCTATGCTGGGGCATATCCTTGCCGATATGGGCGCCGAGGTTATCAAGGTTGAGTCAAGAAGCCACATTGACGGTGCCAGATTAGGCCGTCCAATTGTAGGGGATGATATAGCCGGCGGCGATAGAGGGAAGTGGGTGGATATGCAGCCGCAATTCCATGGGCTGAACCGTAATAAGTATAGCATTACCGTTGACCTGAAGCAGCCTAAGGGGATGGCCTTGATTAAGGAGTTGGTTAAGAAAAGCGATGTGGTTCTGGATAATTCCAGCCCCGGGGTAATGAAACGACTTGGATTGGATTACGAATCGCTCAAAGAGATAAAGCCTGATATTATTACTATCTCACTGAGTGGGCTTGGGGCATATGGACCTTTCAGTGACGCTATCGTTTACGCACCTATTATCACTGCTCTTTGCGGGTTGGTTAGCCAGATTGGTTACTACGGTGAGCCGGTGCTGGGTGCGCAAACGAGTAGCTATGGCGATTGCAATGCCAGTATTCATGGTGTTTTCGCTGTTCTAGCGGCTTTATACTACCGGAAAAGGACGGGGGAAGGTCAGCATATCGACCTCTCCGAGGTGGAGGCAGGAACCAGCGTCCTTGCGGAGGCGATCCTGGATTATGCTATGAATCATCGTGTTGCTGAACCGCAGGGGAATAACCATCCCGCTATGGCTCCCCACAACAACTACCGTTGTACGGGAGATGACAAGTGGGTCTCAATCGCAATCAAGACAGAAGAAGAATGGAAAAGCTTTTGTCAGGCTATAGGGAATCCAGACTGGACAAAGGAAGAGAGATTCGCTGATGCATTCAGCAGGTTACATAACCGAGAGGAGCTAGACAGGCTCATCACTGACTGGACTTTAAACTACACTCCCTACGAAGCAATGGAAATTCTCCAGAAGGCAGGGGTGGCTGGTGTGCCTGTTATGAACGTGGAAGACCAATATTTTGACCCCCATTTCAAGGAGCGTCAAACCTTCGTGGAGGTCAATCATCCCCTGGTCGGTCTAGAAGTCCTCTACGGATTTCCTTTTAAGCTGAGTAAGACACCGGCAGCAATTCACCGCGTTTGTCCATCACTAGGGGAACATAACCATTATGTCTTCGGGGAGTTGTTGGGGCTATCTCAAGATGAGATCGAACGGTTGACCAAGGATGGGGTGCTTGAGTAGCTCTCTATCAGGATAACGAGCACGAAGGAAAGGGGGCGTTGGGAGGGAGCACAGCGAATACAGCGAAAAAGCTCCAGCAAAATGAAGATAGGACCTGCCAGATCAAAAGGGGAGTGATGGGTATTGAAGATACCCTAGGTCAAACCGAGCTTAGATTTGAGGCAGAGTTAAGCAGTATAAAAAGGGGGAAAAAAATGGCACAGCAGGAACCAGTCATAACTGATGAAATGATAAGGGGGCTGAAGTACAGGATTGAGCATCAGGTTCCCAGTCGAGCGGAAACTTACCCTGCCACGGAAGAAAATATAGTGAAATTCGCACGTGGCTACGGTGACCTCAATCCCCTTTATCGTCCTGACCTTGATCCTGAATATGCCAAGAAGACCAGGTGGGGGGGTGTTATAGCCCCTCCAATGTTCATGACCGCCATGCAGATCAGGGTCAGGGAGAAGGCGAGAGAACTGACCAAAGAAGAGCGTGAACGCGGCCGGGGAGGAGGACTGCCTGGAATACATGGCTTCTATTCAGGAGACGACATTGATTTCTTGCAGGTTATCAGGCCGGGCGATATATTGATTGCGACATCGGGGCAAGCCGGTTTTGTGGAGAAGAGGAGCAAGTTCTCCAGGCGAGCAATCCATATGACTCACGAGACCGTGTATAGGAACCAGAGGGGTGAACTGGTGGGCGTTGCCAGGACTCTCACTATAAGGGCGGAGAGAGGAGCAGCCCGACAAGAGGGCAAGTATAGCAATATAAGCATCCACCACTACACCGAGGAAGAGTGGAAAGCGATCGAAGCCGACTACGACAGGGAGGAGATAAGGGGTGCTAACCCCCGGTACTGGGAGGATGTCAACGTCGGCGATGAGCTTACCCCCGTTGTCAAGGGTCCCCATACGGCCTTTTCTACCATTTGTTTTACGGTTGGTATGGGTGGACCACCTGGTTTTTTGGGTGGCGTGAATGCCGAGGCACATAAGATGCGAAAGCAGCATCCCGGCGCTTTTTCCATGACGCCCTATGGTTTTCCCGACAATGTAGGGCGCGTACACTGGGATAATGAAATGGCTCACCAGATGGGGTTGCCTGCCTACTATGATTACGGCGGGGAAAGGATCTGCAACATGGCCCACCTGGTCACCAATTGGATGGGGGATGACGGCTTTCTCAGGAAGCTGGACGGGCAATTCCGTCTCTTCAACTTTTATGGAGACACCACCTGGGTCAAGGGTAAGGTGACCAATAAGTACGTTAGAGATAACGAGCACCTTGTAGACATCGAGATCTCGTGTGTAAACCAGAGAGGGCAAATACATGCGTCGGGCCATGCAACCGTGATATTGCCCTCGAGAGTCCACGGACCAGTAGTCCTGCCTTCAAAACTGGACAGGCCTATCACCTTCGGCTGATTTATGAAGCCCACAAGGTCCGTCATGAAAATACACAATAGTGAGGAAATTAAGCCACCAGTAATATATACAACAGTCGTAGCCTCTGGGCATCTACATGTGGTATCCTTGATACCCCTTTAACGTAGGCGGATATCGAATGGGGCACTTGTCTGCCTCCACGTTCTTGAATGGATAGGCGAGTGTGCTGTGTTTCAGGTTCATGGATATCAACATTTCAGTTACCCTCACGGCAGCTAAAGTGGAGTCAACCACAGGTACGCCGAGCTCGTTCTGCAATCTGTCTGCCACCCCCATCATAAAGGCGCACCCCAATACGAGCACGTCAGCTCCGTCCTCTTCAATGGCCTTCCTGCCCTGCTCTAGTAGACCCTTTACGTCAGTAGGGTCTTCGCTCAGAGATGCGTCAGCTCCATCGACTGCAGACCTATGCGTTCTGATTGATACAACTCTGTCAAGCAGACCTTGGGCTTGGATATTTCGTCGTATGCTTACGTAGAACTCATGATGGCACTTTTCGCTAAGTTTCAGGTTTTTATGCCGGATTCTGGCTCCTGTTGTTATTATCGATATTGTGTTGCCAAGAAGACAGGCTATATGGCAAGCCGCTGCACTGATACCGACGACTGGTATTCCCACCACTTCCCTAGCCTCGTCTACTCCCGGGTCGCCAAAACAACCTACGATAGCTGCCGAATATCCATCCCTTTCACCTTTCAGGATCTCCTCTACTATGTATGGGACAGACACGCAGACGTGGTACTTAGAGTTGGGAAGCTCTCCACCATACTTGATGTTTCTGACGACGACCTCGTACCCCGGAGACGCATACCCGCGCACAGACTCCTGAACCATCTTGTTGAATCTGTCAGTCGCACTTGGTTGGACATAGAGGATTCTTTTCGAAGTCATTGCATTACCTCCTTTATATCAGCTTTTTCATGTAATCAGTCCAATTTGGTTCAGCACATAGGTCAGCCTCACCTATTCCAGATAGGCCGGTGAAGAATGCGCCATCGCAGCCGGAAAAACTTGAGGTGGGAACCAAAGCTCCCTCCAACATTGGCATCCCCCCACCCTCCCGTGAGAAGAGACCTCGCTGGCTTGCGGGGCTACAGCCCTCGGTCGACGCAGATGGCGCCTTCTAACATCACTATTTTGATCCTATTGACGTCCTGTAGTATCTTGATGTTCGCCAGCGGGTCGCCATCGACAACGATAATATCGGCGGACTTACCTGTCTCTATCGTCCCCGTCTTATTACCCATAAAACAGGCTTCGGCTCCGTTTTTGGTTGCGGCAACTATTGCTTCCATCGGAGTAAAACCGCAATATTTCACCAACAATTCCAATTCCAGCGTACCCAGTGTTGGGTCCCCGAAGCTATCCGTGCCAGCCGCCAGAATGGCTCCTGCATCGTGTATCCTCCTGTAGGCCTCAACGGAAGAATCCCACTCGTCTTGTATCATTGCTGAGCCCCGAGCGGGTCCGCCATCAAGCATCACCCTAAGATACGCGAGCGTCGATACGAAAATAGCACCGTGGGCCTTTCCCAATGCCACGACTTCGTCGTCCGACCTGCTGGCGTGGTCTATAGTCTTTACCCCGGCTATTATCGCATTCTTGGAACTTTGACAATTCTGAGAATGTACGGTGACAAACTTGCCAACTTGGGCAGCAGTCTTTACAATAGCCCCTAACTCCTCTAGACTGAACACAACACCGCTTAGGGATGCGGCACCTGGTTGGAAAAAATTAAGACTGGCAAAGGCCTTAATGAAGTCCGCACCTAACCGTAGAGAGTAGCGGACTGCCTTAATACACTCGTCCACACCATCACAAATGAGACCCTCTGCCTGATCATTCTGCCGCGCATCACGAGACCCTGGAGCACTAGGTGGTCTATCAAGTGGACCATTCGTCGGGGTCAGTAAACAACAGGCAGTCACGATGCGAGGAAGCCCTGTCAGGACGCCCTCGGTGACTGCCTGCTTCAGGAACACGGCGTTTCTCCCGCCGCAGTCCTTCACAGTCGTGAAGCCCGATGCCAGGAAACGCTTGGCATCATCTGCAGCTTTGATCACTGCGACTTCTCTAGGGCGGTACGGGGACGGTCCCGTCCCGGAACTGCCTCCCTGGAAGTGCATATGAGAGTTTATCAGTCCCGGCATCACTGTCTTCCCGGAGACATCCAAGACCCTGGCGCCCTTGGGTATCGCTAGACGCTTGCCCACTGCCCTGATTTTTGACCCCTCGATAATGACCGTCGCGTTCTCAACGGGGTCAGCGCCAGTCCCATCGATCACTCTGCCACTGGTTATTGCCGTTATGCCCTTCTCTTCAGACATCGCTTTCTCCTTTCCTCGTGTTCGGCTTCGCAACTAATACACGCCGCCAGTGTCAAGTCAGCTCCAGACTTTTCGTTTCAGCATATTCAAGACTCTTAATGAAAGGATAATTCAGACTCTCTTTTTCATTTAAGAATCTTACCCTGTATGCTTGACCCTAGCCGCATGCCACCAAGACGAAATCGTGCAGTGTTTCAGCGGCCTGATTTAGTTAACGTGGCTCCTTTAATCAGCTTCGTCTGATGCGCCTCCCGGGAATATGACCACCCGAACGAATAGCCCGGTACAGTGCCGGACACGACGATATGAATATCATCAGGATTTACTACGGGGACCTTTCCGCCTGGCCTCAGGGACTCCTTAATCTTGGGCAAGAAGCTTTCAGGGAAGGCATTCTTGAAATAATATAGACCACCCGGCTTGCTATTGATCCTGTCTTGAATACCCTGCAATTCTTCTTTGGTAAGGTCTTCATAGGGTACTTTTGTGCTCTCGTAGATATAGTCCCGCAGACTCTGCTTCGTCTTAAATCCGTGACGTTTGAGTACGATGGCCAGCTCTGGATGAATCACCATTATATGTTGCGGAAGGTGAGCTGAAATCTGGCCAATTTTGTACCCGGCAAATATCCGACGGTTTCTGGCCACCTCCTTAACCATGGTCTCCAGGACCGCCTTTACATTCCAGGGCGCAACCACTCCTCCACCATAGAGTGTCATCATACTCCCAACTGTGGCAACCGTCACACAACTATCTTCCGGTTTATAACCCAGACCTTCATTGAACGATTCCCAGGGGCTCTCTTCTATATTTTCGGCAAATGTATAGAAAGTATGGGAAGAAGGCCGGCCTATCAGTGCCATATCAATCTCACCCGGCCACGTATGACCTATATTGATGATGCATAGTTCTACGGCGCGTCCAATGGTATTATTGGCTCGCCAGCAATGGGCCAACAGACCCACGCCACAGTTCATATTTATCTCTTTAGCAATGGGGCCGCTTACCATTATCATCAGGTTAAAGCCACCTTCCGAACTCACCATGTGAGAGAAAGCATCTATTGAGTAATGGGGTACCGAGTACCGCTGGTCAGCAAGACCTTCAATGGCAGCAATTATCACTGGCAGATACTCAGGTTTGGCGCCCGCCATTACTGCGTTAATAGCAATCTTTTCTACGGTGGCAATACCTCTTCGGAAGGGAACCGGTCCTATTACTTCGTCAGGAGAACGACTGGTCCCTGCTAACATCTGTTTAACGGCCTCTTCGGTGGGAGGTATCAGGGGCAGACCATCACCCCAATGATTGTCAAGATAGAGCTGGTTGAACTTTTCAACGGCAGAATTGTAACTCTCCGCTTTAATCTCAACAATCGCAGGCGCCTCTCGTTCCAATTCTCGTTTCGGGTTTTTCTCCTCCTCTGTCAGCGGCTTTGTCAGCGCCTCGATGATGCGATCGATAGCTGATTCGGCAACAGGTCTTACCTCTTCCACTGTTGCCCGGTTCGGGAAATAGTCTATAGAAGGTATGCATACAATACGCAGCGAGGGCATCCCATGGTCTTTAGCTGAGATTTTGGCATTCCAAAGAGCAACGTCTGTCAGCACGAAAACACCGGGCTTGCCACGTTTTTCCAGGGCCATTACCTCCTGTGCCCAGATCCATCCCGCTGCCCCTGAATCAGCAATGGCACAGATAAACGTGTCCACCTCTTTCTTCGCTTTCTCTGCCGATTCTACATCACTCAAACCAAGTCGTATCGTCTTTGCAGTAGGAAATCTCTTATTCAGAAGCTCTTCAACGGCAATACAGAAATTATCTCCACCTGCCTTGCCGTCCCAAAAGATCCCGATCTTCTTCCCCTCAAGGCTATTGACTCGAGGGGCGGGCACAGCGGGTTCCTCAACCTTGAAGACTCCTTGAGGATTCAGGCACTTTAGTGATACTGTCTCTTTCACGGTTCTTCCCTCCTTCAATTAGTACAACTTGTAGTACAACTTGTCACCCTGACTGTCTTCTGACATTTGGTTCTCTAGTTTTAGTACTTGCGCCTTTGTTTTTTCGGTACGGAAGCCAGCATCCACCTCAGCTCGCCCCACTTGGAGATATGGAGTTAACAGCCGGACCTGTCTTGGCCGTTCTATCTCCACTCATCCACCGACGCTGACCTCACCCATGAGAAGTCTCCAGCCTGCCAAGATACCTCGGTTCCCCCACCAACTACCACTATCTCAATCCGTGAGTTGGGCGAGAAAAGTGGTTGTGGTGAGTCCGCCCCTGGTGGCAGTTTTAGCAGAGATGCGAATGGCTCAATCCCGGCTCGAGCAGATGCCAAATCATCAGGCCTCAATGCCCAGTAGTCCCAGACAGTCATATAGGTGTTTTCCTTGAGCCATTGGCCCAACTTCTCCTTACTTTCGAAGCCATTACTCCTAAGGTCTCTCGCTGTTATTGGACCTAACAACAGAGTAGCTCGACCTCCACCGGCTCCGCTGGTTTCAAAGCTTGTCAACTGCCGCTTGATGACCTCGTGAATCGGGTACGGCTTATATGCACCATAATCAAGTAAACTCCAACCGCTAAAAACACTAACAACGCTCTCTTCAGGTTTGAAGCCCCTCTGAACATGAAGCGGACTCCATCCTTCAGGCAGCGCCTCTTCATTCTCCGCAAAACAGATATTGTTGTAATTGAGGTTATTACCTAGGTCACCCAGATAGGTCTCACCCAGTATCGATCCTCCCAGATTCTTCGATATGAGTGTCCAGGCCCTTCCAATGACAGCATTGGCATGATTGAAGGGGCCCAATGCGGCTAGTCCGCAATTCATCTTTATCTCTTTGCGTATGGGGCCATTGGCAACGACCATCCTGGCGAAAGAGGTCGCGGAACTGAATAGCGAGGTCACCCCTGTGGATGCTATAGCCAGTATTACAGGCAAATGCTCTTTGCCGGCTCCCGCCATCACGGCATTGATAGCAACATGCTCTACAGTATATTCCCAGGACTCGTAGGGAGGGGAGGGCTGCATAGTTACCGGGAAGCGCTGTCTTTCAGCTCCTCTTATCGCTGGACTAGCACCGAGCTGCCTTGCCGTGTTTTCCCAGACTTCGTTGGGAGGAGTAGGCTGCATCTTGCCAATTACTTCATCAGGCTTGTGGCTCGTTCCCTTGAGCATCTCGGCTACTCGCTCTTCTGTAGGAAGGACTATCGGCAGACCATCGGTCCATCCGTTCTCAAGAAAGAGACGTTCCAGGTTTTCCGGAGTATCAGGCTCCAGCAACCTTGGCCTTGGCCTTTCTATAATCCCTGTCTTCTTTTCCTCATCAGTTGTGGGTCTGGTGAGGGCTTCAACGATTTCCTCAATGATTGGCTTGCCGTTTATGGGGTCGTTGCCCTCTAGATATCTCCGGGTTAACTCGATTGGTCTATTTGCGAAAGGATGGGGAAGAAAAGTGAATCGCAGTTTGGGCATTCCCTTCTTGTAGGCGAAGCTTCTTATGAGTTCGGGAAACGCCTGAGTGACAACAGGTGCTGTGGGTAGCCCCAGTTTTTCCAGTATTGAGGAGAAGATGATGACCGCTGGCGCATTGGTATCTAGCTGCCCGATACCGACTACCGCTCCATCGCCTCTTTCTTTGATTTCAGCCCACAGCTTCGGGTCATTAACGAAGTAAGAGCCCTCTTTGACTTTGAGTATCCAGGTCGTTCTGGGATATCTGCTGGCGAGCATTTTGTGCAGCTCTTCGAGGGCTTGATGCATTGGTCGGAAATTTATGTCTACGATGTATACTGTTTTGCCCTCCAGGGTGTCAAGCCTGGGTGCCATAGGGATCAGTTGTATTGGAGGAGCTATGCCCCTCGGGCTCAAAACGGATACTTTTTTACGTGCCATGTTAATCTTCATACCTCCCTAGGTCTTTCATGAAATACACCGTGTTCTGCAGTTCCGGCAAAACCGACAGTGGCAAGTGAGACGTATATGAATCGCTCGGCGCGTCCTGCCAAGATAACTTCAATCTTGACTGTTTTTACCCTGCCCCTTCCCTACAGTCGCCGGTGGCCCTCAGTCTCGCACCCCAAAACAGCCCCTTCGGTTTTCAAAAGAGCAGAATCCTCTTCTAACGCCGGGTTTCTCAGTCAATTTCAGTTAACTACTCTGGTTGTACCCCCGTTCTAGAATCCCATGGCTTTCTTTAGGTCCTGGTCTATCCAGAGCCGTGCCCAGTACCAATACTGCTGCATCGCAAAACAAAGCTCTCCACTGTACCCTTTGAGGTATGGCTGCCACACATTGAAATTAACAAGAGGGAACAGGTTTACTGTCCAGTGGTTTTCCAGAGAGATCCTCTGTGCTTCTCTCAATAATCGCATAGCCTCAGCCTCATCCTGGACCGCCTTGAACTGTTCATATACGGCATCATAGTCGGCATTGCTGGCTCTAGTAGTGGTGGGCGTGCTGCCCTTACTATAAAAAAGCCCGATAGGTACGTCCACCGGTGCGTACACACCCCACCAGTTCCGAAAAATCATCTGGTCTTGCTTTCCAGCAAATACAAAATTCTGAAAGGCAACCGACTCCATCAACCGCAGCTCCATATCAACATTAATGGCTTTGAAGTAAGATACAAGTATTTCGAGGATATCCTGGCCTTCCCCTCCACTGGCTGCAACGACATTAGTCTTAAAGCCATTGGGATAACCGGCTTCAGCCAGAAGCTCTTTCGCCCGTTTTGGATTGTAGGAATATTCGTCCTTGAGCTCTTGAGGCCACTCACTGTAGTCATAGCAGTACCCCTTAGTGTATGGGGAAAGAAACCCGCACGGCTTTCCGTCTACCACTCCGCCGTAATAAGTCTTGGCTATTGTCTCACGGTCTATGGCCAGGTTTAACGCCTTTCTCACTCTGATGTCGGTGAAGGGGGCCACATCGGTCCTCAGCTCCAGAGCCCAGGCGTTCACTGGCATCTTTGCCTTAAGCACGGCGGGGTTGGTCTTCGTAATCTCTTCTAGCCGATCCCAATTAATACCTGTCATGATATCAATCTTTCCGGTTCGCATTGCTGCCATCCTCGTAGAGGCATCCGGTATACTTAGTACTCTGAGAGTATCTACGTAGGGAAGCTTGTTCTCCGGGTGACGCTCATCATAGCCCCAGTAGTTGGGGTTCCTGCTGTACGTCATCGCGCTCCCGGGAACATAATCCGTCAGTATGAATGGGCCGGTGCCGACGGCATAACGCCAATCATTGATTAAAGGTCCGTATTGCTTTATCGTCTCGGGGTTCTCTATCTCGTTCTGGTTACCTGGGTTCGCGAGAGCATTAAAGTTATTTATAAGACTCGGATTTTTATACTTCACTTCCACCGTATAGTTATCCAAAGCTGTCACTTTTTGCACGGCGCCGAGCAGGCCGGCTACAGCTGGGATTGATTGGGTAAAACCACTGCCCGTGCCCAGCAGCCGGTCAAAGTGGAACTGTATGTCTTGAGCTGTAAGCTTCCGCCCATTTGCCGGCGGCTTGTTCTGGTAGTAAACGTCCCTACGTATATGCAGGATGAGAGTTTGCGCATCTTTCCATTCCCAGGTTTCTACCAACAAGCCCTTGGTGTATTTTATAGGAACGACAAATGTCTTGAAGGGATATAGCTCCCGGTCTACTGTCCAGTCCCAAATAAACAGCATATCAAAACATCCCGTCGTGCTCACAGGTGCGAAACCAGCAGCTGGGTCAAAAGTGGTGGGAAGCGAACCAGTGGTAATGGTTAATGTTCCGCCGCACCGGGGCTCGCCAAACTTATCCCACCAGTTTCCCCCTCCCGGAGGCACTGCTACCACTTCCTTCTCTTCTACCTTCTTTTCTTCCGCCTTTTGTGTTACTACTGCTTTCTCCTCCTCCGCTTTTTTCTCCTCTTCTTTAGGAGCACAGGATGCTATCACCAAAGATAGCACCATCAAAAAACTGATTAGTACCCAAATGGCTCTCTTTATCATTCTCGTTTTACCTCCTTACTAGGTCTGGTAAAGTCAGTAACACTTAGCCTTCAATTATTTTTTTACTATGGAAATTTTCACCTCCTATTCGGCTGGTCCTGCTACTAGTCCGATTACCCCAGGGCTCCGGTGGCGAGAGGAGAAAAAGCCGTATCTGATTAAGTCGTTAGGTTCAAGAAAAAAAGAACCGCCACACCCGGTTTCGCCTGCCAGGTCCAGCCACCTTAGTTCAAACTACTTTTGGTTACCCTCTTTTGATGAGCCTTAACTTAATATTCAAAATATACGTTAGCGATTACGCATACGAATCGTTGGCGGGATTATATACCACAGTCTAATGGATGTCAAGAAATGTATATATCAATGGTGCTATCCCTAGTGATGGCATCCTGCGCGCCACTGGCATTACACACTGCTATTCTGTTCTCCAAAACAAGCATATGGCAAACTCGCCTATGAGAATGGGAACGACTTGCGTTCAAGGCAACAATCCCGAGAATTAGTGTATTTCATTTACACATAATGCGCTCTTTAGTTCAAGCAATTAAATGTCGTAATGCCCTCAAATAAGGGCAGTTATAAAAACCCGGAGGGATTTAGCATTATGCAGTTTTATCAGGAGATTCCAAGGAGATTACGGTTAGTGGATTGACTTCCTTCTCTCATATTGGCTGGCATGAACAACTAGGTCGAAGAGGTAAGCGCCAAAACAAGAGCGTTTTGCTATTAAACAATCCCTCTAAAATGGGTCGGCATACGTTTCTCCATTTGTAAACAAATTAACAGTCTAATTTTGAAAAATTAGTAAGAGGGAGCCTTCGCTATCTTGACAAACTCCCACAAGGGGACTAAACTAATCAGCAAAAACAGGAGGTGGCACTTTCGAGAAAATTGACTGGCGAGTTGTGAGATACTAATAGTAACAAACAAGTGGAAGGAGGTGAAATTACAGTGAAAAAGAAGATTGTCTGGATGCTGGTTAGTGTCCTGATGGTGTTATTCCTGGTGATAGCCTCCTGCGCCCCGAAGGAAGAAGAGAAGAAGGCGGAAGAAGAGAA
>Ga0129301_1000253_pt1 | contig 29021 bp, 25 predicted proteins | sample ConPoolayeHmetaG_FD_94489 | JGI IMG/M metagenome (GOLD analysis project Ga0129301, IMG submission 94489) | Hot spring microbial mat communities from California, USA to study Microbial Dark Matter (Phase II) - Cone Pool mat layer H metaG ...
GGGCCGGCAGACCGCGGTTTCTGATTCATCCTTCTGCCGGCCCTTGGGGGCATGTCGCATGCCGCTCCCTTTTCTCCAGGTTCGCTTCCGCTCACCTGGAGCTACCAGCTTCCGTCCCTCCGGAACGGATACGTTCCGCGCGCCGCGCTGGACCCGTTCCTGGACCGAACGTGCCGCCGCTATTCCCTCAGGCGCGCGGGGCCGGAAACCGCGGCGCAGTTCTTCACGTAAAAGCGCAGCGGCCAGTCGCGGGCCGGTCCGGCATAGTCCACGCCGATGCGCGCGCTGACGCCGATTTCCGGAGGCGGTCCGGGGCGCAGAAAAAGGCGCAGCTCGCCGTTGCCGACCAGATCCTGGCCGCTGGCTGCCGCGGTGATGCCCAGCGCGGCGCACAAACGGCCGGGGCCGGAGAGAAGCCGCGGCGGCGCCCCGGGCGGCCCTTCGGCTGCCCGCAGCAGCACGGCCTCCGCGATCCCCTCGGTCCGGGTGACGATGTTGGCGCAATGGTGCATGCCGTAGATGAAAAAGACGTACAGGTGCCCGCCGTCCATGTACATCGGCTCCACGCGCTTCGTCCGGCGCCCGCGCCGGCTGTGCGCGGCCGCGTCCTCGCTCCCGAGATAGGCCTCGGCCTCCACGATGCGCGCGCCGTACCAGCGGCCGCGGTGGATGCGCGCGAACCAGCAGCCGAGCAGGTCGCGCGCCACCTCGACCGTTGCGCGGCGATAGAACTCGCGCGGCGCTTCCTCGAGGCCGAGCGCCTCCGGGTCGAAAACCAGGCGGGGGTCGGGAGGAGCCAGCGTCCGGGCCATGGCGCCGCACACCCTCCTCAAGAGCCGAGCAGGCGGCGCAGGGCCGGCTCGAGCAGCGGGTAACGGAAGCGGAACGAGGTCCTCGCCAGGGCCGCCGGCTCGACGCGCGCGCTTGCGAGCAGCAGGGCGTCGGCCATCTCGCCCAGTGCGAGCCGGGCCAGAGGCGCGGGAACGGCGAAGAATGTCGGCCGGCGCAGGACGCGGCCCAGCGTGCGGGTGAATTCCGCGTTGCGCACCGCATTCGGGGTGACGGCATTGACGGGGCCGCTGAGGCTCGCGTCGCCGAGCGCATGCAGCACTATCTCCACCAGATCCTCGAGAGTCACCCAGCTCATGTACTGCTCGCCGCTGCCGATCTTGCCGCCGAAACCCAGACGGAAAAGTGGAAGCAAGCGTGCCAGCATCCCGCCGCTGCGGCTCAGCACGACGCCGATGCGGAGCAGCACCAGCCTTATGCCCGCCGCCGCGGCCGCCTGCGCTTCCCGTTCCCACGCCAGGCACACTTCCGGAAGGAAACCGGTGCCGGGAGGGCTGTCCTCGCGCAGGATTTCCGCGCCGCGATCTCCGTAGTAGCCGACGGCGGAGGCCGAAACCAGGCAGCGCGGCGGACGCGCGAGCCGGGTGAGCGTTTGCGCCAGAAGGCGCGTCGCGTGCACGCGGCTTTCCAGGATGCGGCGCTTTTTCGCCGCATTCCACCTGCCCGCGGCGATGTTTTCCCCGGCCAGGTGCACGGCCGCGTCGATCCCCTCGAGTGCGGCCGCGTCCAGGGAACCGCTCGCGGGATCCCAGGCGACGGTTCCGGGCCCGCCGCCCGAGCCGGTGCGCGTCAGGCGCAATACCCGATCGCCCCTTTCTTCGAGCACCGATGCCAGCGCCGATCCGACCATTCCGGAGGCCCCGGTTACGAGGATTTTCATGGCGCGCTCCTCTCCTTTGTATTTTAATGGCTGCCCGGCGGACCCATGATAGCCGACCGGGGCGCGCCGGAGCCAGCGGGACCATCGTGCGGCCGCGCGCCGCGGTCGGGCGACGGGAGGTGTTCCATGAAGAGGGCGAGATGGATTGCGGTCGGGCTTTTGCCGGTGCTCTTGTGCCTTGGAGGCTGCAGGCCCCGCGCGGAGGCGCAATACGACATCATCATCCGCAACGGCACGATATACGACGGAACCGGCGGCCCGCCCTTCGCCGGGGACGTTGCCGTCGCCGGCGACCGCATCGCACTCGTAGGCGACGCGCGCGCTTTGACGGCCGATCGCGTCATCGACGCGTCGGGCCTCGCCGTGGCGCCGGGTTTCATAAACATGCTCAGCTGGTCCAACGAGTCGCTGATCGCCGATGGGCGCTCCCAGGGGGAAATCCGCCAGGGAGTCACCACCGAGATCCTCGGCGAGGGCAACTCGATGGGGCCGCTTTCGCCGGAGATGAAGAAGCGCCTCGAGGCCATGCAGGCCGACATCCGCTACCCGATCACCTGGACGACGCTGGCCGAGTACCTGCGCTTCCTCGAGTCCAAGGGGGTGGCGCCGAACGTCGCCTCGTTCATCGGGGCCGCGACGCTGCGCGAGTATGCCGTGGGACTCGAGGACAAGGAGGCCACGCCCGAGCAGCTCGAGCTCATGCGCAACCTGGCGCGGCAGGAGATGGCCGAAGGCGCCCTGGGGATATCGACCGCGCTGATTTATGCGCCCGGCTCCTATGCGCGCACGGAGGAGATCATCGAACTTTGCAAGGTGGCCGCGGAATACCAGGGGAAATACATCTCCCACCTGCGCAGCGAGTCCGATCGCCTGCTCGAGGCGCTCGACGAATTCCTGCGCATCAGCCGCGCAGCGAACATTCCGGCGGAGATCTATCACCTGAAGGCCGCCGGGGAAGCCAACTGGCCCAAGATGGAACAGGTCATCGAGCGGGTGGAAAGGGCGCGGCAGGAGGGACTGCGCATCACCGCGGACATGTATACCTACACGGCGGGCTCCACGGGACTGGAAGCCTGCGTGCCCCTATGGGCGCAGAGCGGCGGTCCCGAGGCCATGCGGCGGCGCTTCCGCGATCCTGCGTTGCGGCGCCGCATCCTCGCGGAGATGCGCGTTCCGGCCAAGGATTGGGAGAATTTCTTCCAGCTGGCGGGATCGCCGGAGCGGATCCTGCTTGTGTCCTTCGGCAAGGAAGAGCTCAAGCCGCTGCAGGGGAAGACGCTCGCCGAGGCGGCCCGCCTGCGCGGCCGGGATCCCGCCGAGACCGTTCTCGACCTTCTCGGCGAGGACGAAAAGGGAATCGGCGCCGTGTACTTCCTGATGTCGGAAGAGAACGTGCGCCGGCAGATCCGGCTGCCGTGGGTGAGCTTCTGTTCCGACGCGGCCTCGATGGCGCCCGAGGGGGTCTTTTTGAGATTCAGCACGCATCCGAGGGCTTACGGCAGTTTCGCGCGCCTTCTCGGGAAGTACGTGCGCGAGGAGAAGCTCATTTCGCTGGCCGAGGCGGTGCGCCGGCTCAGCGGCCTGCCCGCGCAGAATCTCGGCCTGGATCGGCGCGGGCTGCTCAAGGAGGGAATGTTCGCCGACATCGTCGTCTTCGATCCCGAGACCATCGCGGACCGGGCGACGTACGAAAAGCCGCACCAGTACGCCGTCGGCGTGCGGCACGTGCTGGTGAACGGCCGCCTCGTCCTGGAAAACGGCGAGCACACCGGCGCCCTGCCGGGCCGGGCGCTCTGGGGGCCGGGGAAGAAGCGGTAGCGCAGCCGCGGCGCCGCTCAGTCGGCGGGCGCCTCGGGCTTGCGCGCGGCGTGCCGGTAGACAAAGATCGCGAGCAGAGCCCCGAGGATGGCGAGCACGACGATATCGACGATGCGGCTGTAGTGCATGACCAGGTCCCAGTGCTGCCGCAGGTAGAAGCCCGCCACGGCCAGGATAGTGTTCCACATGCCCGCGCCCAGGATGGTGTAGAGCGAGAACGGGAAGAGACGCATCTTTCCCATTCCGGCCGGGATCGAGATCAGGTGGCGGACTACGGGGATGAAGCGCGACACCAGGATGGCGATCTCGCCGCGGCGGGCGAAGAATCTTTCTGTCATGGCCAGATCGCGCCGGTCCAGAAGCAGGCATTTGCCGAACCGGTCGATGGCCGGCTTGCCCCCGTAATAGCCGAGGGCGTAGGAGAGCAGGGAACCGGCGATGCTGCCCAGGGTGCTGGCGGCGATCACGCCGAAGAACGAGAACCGGCCCTCGAATATCAGGAAGCCCGCAAAGGGCATCACCGCCTCGCTCGGCACCGGGAACACCATGCTCTCCATGACCATGAAGACGAAGACGCTCGGGTAGCCGGTTTTGTCGATGAAGGCCGTGATGTAGGTTGCGAGAAACTCAGTGATCCCCATGCAAGATCCTCCGGCCGGCCCAATCCCCAGGGGTGGGCGGCGTCGTCCGCAGGACGATAGCCAACGCGGGCGTGCGATGCAATCGTTTTCGCGCGCGCCGCGGGTTACAATGCGCCGGGAGGTGACGCCATGAGGATTCCGGATTCGATGCGCGCGATGGTGCTGGAGGCGCCCGGGAAGCCGCTGCGGGCGATGGCGATCCCGGTGCCCCGGCCGGGTCCGGAGCAGGTCCTGATCCGGGTGGCATACTGCGGCGTGTGTCGCACGGACCTGCACATCTTGGACGGCGAGCTTGCGCATCCAAAACCAATGCTGGTTCCCGGGCACGAAGTCGCGGGAATGGTGGTGGCGACCGGCGAACGAGTGAAGGAGTTCGCCGCGGGCGACCGCATCGGCGTGCCCTGGCTGGGATACACGTGCGGCTCGTGTCGCTTCTGCCGCTCGGGCATGGAGAATCTGTGCGATCACGCCCTGTTCACGGGCTACACGCTCGACGGCGGGTATGCGGAATACATGGTGGCCGACCGGCGCTACTGCTTCCGGCTGCCCGACGGGTTCGACGACGCCGCGGCCGCGCCGCTTCTGTGCGCCGGGCTGATCGGGTACCGGTCGTATCGCATGGCGGGGGAGCCGGTCGGCAACCTCGGCATTTACGGCTTCGGCGCCGCGGCGCACATCATCGCGCAGATCGCGGTGCATCAGGGGAAGCACGTCTTTGCCTTCACCCGCGCCGGCGACACCGTCGCTCAGGAATTCGCCCGCAGCCTCGGGGCCTGCTGGGCGGGCGACTCCACCGGCGCTCCTCCGGAGGAACTGGACGCCGCGATCATCTTCGCGCCCGTGGGCGCGCTTGTGCCGGCCGCACTGCGCGCGGTGCGCAAAGGGGGGACGGTGGTGTGCGGCGGCATTCACATGAGCGACATTCCCTCCTTTCCTTATGCCCTGCTGTGGCAGGAGCGTGTGATACGTTCGGTGGCCAATCTGACGCGCCGGGACGGGGAAGAGCTCCTGGAGCTGGCCGCCGCCGTCCCCGTGAAGACCGAGATCGAGATCCATCCGCTCGAGCGCGCGAACGAGGCCCTCGAGCGGCTGCGGCGCGGCGCGTTGCGCGGTGCCGCGGTCCTGCGCCCATAGTAGGCCGCGCGCGCCGGTAGGTCCTGCGCGCCGCGCGGGACCGGTAACTTGGAGGAATAAGCCCCCGGCCCGGCACGGCGTGCCGGACATACCGGCGATCCGGCCCCGGCAGGGGCCCTGAGCCGGTAGCCGGGGGTGAGCCGAAGGCGAACCCCCGGAAAGGCGCGATGCAGGCGTCAAGCCCCGGAGGGCCGGCAGAGATCGTCATCGTCTTCGCGCTCGACAAATCCGATGCCGGATTGCAAACTAGCGGCCGATGGCAGCGCGGATTTTCGAGCAAGCGCATACGGAAACGGGCGTTCGGGCGCGCCCGTCGATGTTCCGCGCCCTGCGGCATCGGAACTTCCGCCTCTTTTTCTCCGGGCAGCTCATCTCGCTCAGCGGCACATGGATGCAGACGCTGGCGCAGAGCTGGCTGGTCTACCGGCTCACGCAATCTCCGGCGCTCCTAGGGGCGGTCAGCTTCGCCTCGCAGGTCCCGGTGCTGTTTCTCAGCCCGTGGGCGGGGATCGTGGCCGACCGGCACAGCCGGCACCGCATGGTGATCATCACGCAGTCGGCGATGATGGTGCAGGCTCTTGTGCTGGCTGCCTTGACTCTGACGGGCAGGATCACGGTGTGGCAGATCTTCGTGCTCTCGGCCTTTCAGGGGGTTTGTATTGCCTTCGACATGCCGGCGCGCCAGGCTTTCCTCATCGAGATGGTCGGCGGCGAGGACCTGATGAACGCCATCGCCCTGAATTCATCGATGTTCAACAGCGCGCGCATGATCGGCCCGGCGGTGGCCGGCGTCCTGGTGGCCGCGCTGGGCGAAGGGATGTGCTTCCTGATCAACGGCATCAGCTATCTGGCGGTCATCGCGGGACTGCTTCTGATGCGGCTCATACCCTGGCGGCCGGATGGCCGCAAGCCGGGCAAACTGGATCAGCTCAAAGAGGGCGTGGCCTATGTCCTGAAAAACGATGCGATCCGGTCGCTGCTCGGGCTGCTCGGCGCGGTAAGCCTGCTCGGCATGCCTTATGCCGTTTTGATGCCGATCTTCGCCGAGGACATTCTGCGGAGCGGCCCGCGCGGCATGGGCGGCCTGATGAGTGCGGCCGCCGCCGGCGCCCTGGCGGGCGCGCTCTGGCTGGCGCGGCGCCGCAGCGTGCTGGGGCTGGACCGGGTGGTCGTGCGCGCCTGTGCGCTTTTCGGCGTGGCCCTGACGCTGTTTTCCGTCACGCGCGTCTACTGGCTCGCGGTGGCCTGCCTGGTGCCCGCGGGCTTCGGGATCATGGTGCAGATGGGGTCGACGAACTCGCTCGTGCAATCGCTCGTGGACAACCGGATGCGCGGTCGAGTCATGGGGTTGTACGCCACGATGTTCCTGGGAGTGGCTCCCTTCGGCAGCCTGCTGGCCGGATTCGTGGCCGAGCGCGCCGGTGCGCCGGCGACCGTTGCCCTGGGCGGTCTGGCTTGCATCGCGGGAGCCGGCGCGCTGGCTGTCAGGATTCCCCGCATGAGGATCGATGCGCTGTTGGCGGGCGCGAGCCCTTCCGGGCTCGGCGGGAAGGTCCCGTAGTTGCGCTTGTTGCCGTCGCGATTTGAGAGTTGCGCGGCGCGGCGCGCTGCTGTAAGTTATTGGGGCTTGGAGGTGCGCCCGTAGCTCAGTTGGATAGAGCGTTTGACTACGAATCAAAAGGTCGCGTGTTCGAGTCACGCCGGGCGCACCATGTTTCATTGACTTCAGCGTCCTCTGCTCTGGGGCCAGCCATCGGATCTCCTCCGGCAAAGCGCGCGCCGCTTCGGCGATGATCTGAAGATTTCCCACGAACCATCATTGAGGCAGCTCGTCCCGCTCGAACGCTGCCTTGCCCCGGCCGCCACGCCGCTCCATGCCAGCGACGGCCTCGAGAATGTCGCGCAGACGCTCCGACGCCTCCCTCATACCGGCACGGCCTCCCGCAGCACGCGATCGCGGGTCCTCCGCTTGAGCTCCCGTTCGGTGACAACCTCCACGCGGCAGCCGAGGAGCGCTTCCAGCTCGAATTGGAGTCCTCCAAGGTCGAACAGGCTGTGCCCGGGCTCGAGTTCGACCACGTGGTCGAGGTCGCTCGCCTCGTCCGTCTCCCCGCGCGCCGCAGAGCCGAAGAGGCGGGCATTGTGCGCGCCGTACTTCCCGGCGAGATGCAGAATCTCGTCGCGCGGCAATGGCGTGCACATGAGGCTGGAGATGCAGGCTGCCGCCGTAACTCCGGACGGAGAGGGCGACGCTGAGAGGGGCGGCAGGATCGGCGACGACTTCCTGGAACATTTGCTTGAGGGTCTGCCAGGCCGGTCCGCAGAGCAGGCCGAGGTTCCTGGGGTGGAACTTGACGATGGGACGCAGGAGCTTCCGTTGTCGCGGGATCGACACATTGAGACCTTGTAGAGCGCCATATGGTATGATTATATGGTAATACCATAAGGGAGGCCCAATGAAGAAGACCGTCGTCAAAAAGACTGTTTCCCTCCAGCCGGACGTCTGGGAATACATTTCCAGCCAAGCTAATGACAACGCCAGCGCATTCATCAATGAGGCGGTGCGCAGCTATCGGAGGCAGCGGCTCCGCGAGGCGATGATCGAAGGCTACAGGGCCATGGCATCGGACCCAAGGCTGGCTGAGGATCTTGCCTTCTGGGACACCACCTTGCAGGATGGACTCAGCGATGAAGACCATCCGTCGCGGTGAAATCTGGCGCGTTCGCTTTGACCCGATCATGGGAGCGGAAATCGGAAAAACCCGGCCGGCGCTTGTCCTCCAGAATGACATCGGCAATCGCTATGCCGACACCACCATCGTGGCGGCCATCACCGCCCGAGTGAAGCGGCTGCCGACCCTGGTCGAGATTGAGCCCAGCGAGACCAACGGGCTGCGCTCTCCCTGTGCCGTCAACCTGAGCCACCTGCGCACCGTCAGTAAACGGAGGCTCGTTGCGCGCCTCGGGCGGATCGAGGAGCACTATTGGCCCAGAATCGAGCGGGCCGCCCTGCTCAGCCTGGGGTTCGCCTCAGAGATATGATCGGCCCGTCGCTCGGCGCCTAGACAGGCAGCTTCATTTTGCGCAGCAATTGCTGGAAGCGGGCGTCTTCGCGCAGGATTTCAAAGCTCGGATCGACCTTCAGGTAAACCATCGTGCTGTCGCCGTCTTCGTAGGCCTTGTCCAGCCAGTGCTGGGCGCCGTCCTTGTCTCCGGCGAAGGCATAAGTCCTGGCGACCAATATGACCTGGGCGCGGAGTTCCGCAAGACGAGTCGCGGCTTTGCGCATGGCGGCGGAACAGGAGCATGAGTTTCCGGGCATCGAAGGCCGGGCTCGCTCGTCCCTCAGCCGACCAGCAATCCCAGCGCCACGAGAGCCGGCGTCAGCAGGTTCAACAGGACGTTCAGTCCCAGATACGGCTTGAGCTTGCTCAGGTCGTTCGCGTGTTTCAGCACGCCGGCCGCCGTCGGCACCGCCACAACCAGCATCACCAGGCCGAGCAGGCTCGCCCGCGGCAGCAGGCCCAAATAGACCGCCGCCGCCAGCGACACAAAGGTCAGACCCAGGAAGATGCTGTAGACGACGGCGCTCGAGCGCCGGCCGGCCGTGATCAGCAGGTGGCGGCGGCCTACGCTGCGGTCTGCCTCCACATCGGGGAACTGATTCAGCAGCAGGAGGTTGCTTACGAGGAAGAACGGAACCAGGGATGCCGCGAACGCCGGCCACGAATAGCGGCCCGTGAGAACGAAATCCGTGCCCATGACCATCAGCACGCCGAAACCGAGGCCGGGAGCGACCAGGCACAGGAGCGGCACGCGCGTCAGCCACACCGTGTAAGCGGCGATAACGAACAGGCCCAGCAACCCCAGGGGCAACAGGGCCCAGCCGCGCACCCAGAGAAAATACAGGCCGATCAGGGCGGTGAGGCCGAAAGCGATCCAACCGGTGCGCGCCGCCCACGGTGCCTTGTCGGGGTTGGCGGGCAGGGTGCCGCTGCCGCCGCTGAAAGGGGTTCTTTGGGTCCTGAAATCGAGCCCGCTCTTGAAATCGAAGTATTCGTTCAGGGCATTGACGCTGATATGCGCCGCCAGGGCGCCGAGCAGGGCCAGGACCACGTAGAACCCGTCGACATGTCCGGTGGTCCAGAAAGCCGTTCCCGCACCCAATGCCACGCACACGGGCGGCAAAGTCAAAAAGGGCACCCGCATGGGTCCCAGGATGTATTGAGCCTGACTCATATCGCCCTCGCTTCATGCAACATGGGACTGCCAACTTTTAGTCCGAGACTTGCCGGCATTTCAAGATGAAAAGAGGGCATCGCAGGACGACTCCGGGGCGGCAGTCCTGGAGCAACCCGTAGGGATCAAACTGCGATGGGGGTGCACTCGCCGGCGCGACGGCGCGTGTCTTCAAGATGTTGCCGGCCGTTATTTCGGGTACGAGATGTCCGACGCTTGCTGCAGCCCCTGCGTCGGGAAGCGCGTCAAGACTTGCAGTACCTGGCGCACGTCTCCGGCGTCATCGTAGTGGTATAAGAGCCTTTCGACAACGAGCTCTTACGCCAGATAGGCCCTGGATCTTGATGGCATCGAGCAGGATATTCTTTTCGAACTCGAGCCGGCGAATCTCCTCTTTGCAAAATGCTTCCCTGATCGGCACCTTCGCCGGAATGCGCCGATACTCCTGGTCAAGAGCCTCCGGCTGTCGCTGGGGCTCTGCGATCTTGGCGATTGAACCTTCGGAGGTCTTCAACCCCTGGACGGTTCGCTGCGCATGGTACGGATCCAGAACGGCATCGCCCGGCTCGCCCTTGATAAACTCGATGGTGCGCTTGACCTCGACGACCTTTTTTCATAGCTCTCTTGTTGGAATCCTGGCGGCCCTTTGCGAATGCGGATTCCTGAGGGAGGGAGGCTCTACGCTCTCCGGCCCACTGCAGCAACGGCTGCGGCTTTTCTTCTCGACACACGCTCCTGTCTGCTTTATTATCATGGCATCCAGAACAAAATCGGCCCTCTGTTTCTCCCGAGGCGCCAAATGAAACTCGAGCCCGAACAGGAAAGCATCCTGCGGGGTGAACAGGGCCAAGCAATGGGCATGGCCATGAGGACCCTGGTGGACTATGGCCGTGCCTTCAAGGCGTCCCGATTGGTCCCGGTTCAAAGCGCCCACCTGGCCGGCAGCTTCGGGATGTTCAATTTGCGCGCCTACTACAAGGTGCTCGCCCGGATCGCTGCTTCCGGCCTCAAGGTCAAGGTCAAAACAACTTGCAACCCCCGGCCCGGACGAGAGGCCGGCTTGGCCAATCAGTTCATCTTTCGTGAGCAGCCCCGGCTCGAAGCCTATCTCGACACCATCGGCGTAACCGGCAACTACTCTTGTGTACCCTACGACTCCGCCAACGTTCCAGGGCCCGGCGACCGCCTGGCCTGGGCGGAATCATCTGCCGTCCAGTTTGCCAACTCCGTGCTCGGGGCCCGCACCAATCGGAATTCTCTCCTCATCGACCTCTGCTCCGCACTGACGGGTGTCACTCCCGAGTTCGGTTATCTCCTCGACCAGAATCGCCGGAGAGGAATCCTCGTCAAGCTCAAAGCCGAGAGGGTCGATGCCGCCGCGCTCGGATTCCTCCTCGGTCAAAAGGCCGTGAATCAGGTTCCGGTGATCGAACACCACCCTTTCTCCCGTATCGAGCTCAAGAACATGGGGGGTGCCATGGCCGCCTCCGGAGCGGTCGCGCTCTTCCACGTTGAGGGCCTCACCGCGGAAGCGCCGGACCTCAAATCCGTGTTTGACGGAGCACCGGCAAGAACGATCACCATCACACAACAGGACCTCGACAGCCTCCGCGCCCGCCGGCCAGAGCGTGCCTCCATCGTCGTCTTCGGCTGTCCGCACATGACCTTCGATGAGGCCAACGAAATCGGGACCCTGTACGTTGGGAAGAAAACCAAGGTGCCGACATGGTTCTGCCTGATTCCGGAGGTCTGCGAGCGCTTCAGGGGGACCGAAGTCGGCAGGCAGGTCCAAGCCGCCGGCGTCGAGATCCATGATTTCTGTCCTTTGGCCGCTCTTACGGTGAGGATCGGCAGGAGGCGTGTCCTAACGGCATCGGGCAAGCTTTTCTACTACCTGTCAGGCACGGACTACGGCACGGTCGAGGACTGCCTGAAGGGAAGCGGAGTGCTTTGATGGAGAAACTGTTGGGACGCCCCGTGGTCGCGGGCAAGGCGAAGGGAGAAGCCCTTGTGACCCGGATGCCGCTGAACCTTACCGCCTCCTTTTCCAAGCCGGGAAACATCTTTCCATCCCGCCGCGGCGTGATCCTGGACAGGCACCACGAACTCTTCAAGCAGGACGTGAAAGACCGCGTACTCGTGTTTCCTGCCTGCATCGGCTCGACCTTCACCGGCATGATGCTCCTGCAGGTGATCGACGGCGGCGTTGCTCCTGCCGCCGTCGTAGTCCAGGACGCTGATGCGCTCCTCGTCTCAGGCCCCATCCTGGGCCGAGCCTGGCTCAGCCGTTCCTTCCCCATTGTCGAGTACAAGGGCAGTGACCTCTTCGATCGGATCCGAACCGGGGACCAGGTGGAAGTGGATGGGGAGACCGGGGAGATCGCCGTCCGAGGGTGATGCGCAAGCAGGGGCCGCTTTGACACACGACGGGGTTTGGGCCTTCGCCGGAATGACGCTCCTGCTGGAGCCGATATGCTCGTGGAATGACGTGCTCGGTCACGTCCTTCGTCGTTCTCGAAGACCTTCCGGACCAGACAGGCCCAGGTGCTGCGGGCCTCCCTGGGGACATCGGAATTGTCCCGGCCCGCGGGAGCGGGCGCACCACTACAGCCGGCACATCCAGCAGGCGTATGTCTTCCGGGAAAGAAGGTACTTTATCGCCCGTGCATCGATCAGGTAGCCATCCCTATCCCTCGATCGGCTGTTTTCTCCGTTGTCCGGCATGCGCTCAAGGCGCAGTGGAAGCAACGGAAGGCGATTAGACACGCGCAGACATTTGTTGGCGGCAGTGCGAATTGGTGCCAGACTATGCTGGCACGCGGTTACAACACTGGAACGCCGGCCGAGGTGGCCGGCCCGTGGTCGGAAGAAATAGCATCCTATGCCGTGGACGCTTTGTGGATGGTGGTGGCCACCGCTTTCCGGTATTCAAGCCGGGTGGGCCGGCCGCGGCGGTGCTTGATTCAACTGGTGGGTCCCGATGATGCCGATGCTCTGCTGCCCGATCTGAGCCTGGACTCGCAACTTCCGGCCAGCCTTTGGCCGGTTGATTGGTTGTGGAAGGTGTTCCGCTGGGGTCGGTCATCTGGAGAAGGGAAGGATCGGCAGTCTGACGCGGCGATGGAGCGCGCAGCCTGCGACCGGCACTCGTCGCCGCGGCGTTTGGTGACTGCCCGAGTGTGGGGATAAAGACATGAAGAAGACAATCGTATGGGTGCCGGCCTTGTGTTTTGTCCTGCTCCTCTGCGTGTTGCTCGTCAATACGGTGCGCTTCAGGTACGATGAAATGCAGGTGGAGCCGATACAGGCCGTCGGGGTTGACGAGGAAGGCGTGGCGCAGCACTTGTCGCAGGCTTTACGGTTTCGCACTGTTTCAGACCATTCGGCGGACGATCCGACAGCTGTACCCGGATGTGTTGATCGCGCCCGCGCTCGTCCTTGGCGCGACGGACTCCAGACATTATGTGAAACTAACGAACAACATCTACCGTTTTTCACCGATGCGCATCCGAGCAGAAGACCTGGAGAAAATTCACGGGATCAACGAGCGTATCTCCGTCAAAGACTACGCCGGATGCGTGAAGTTTTATCGTCAGCTCATTAGAAACTCGGCACAGTAGCCTCTCGTGAGATGGCCGCCGTCGACTTTGCACCGAACGGCGATTCGGCCGACGGCGCTGCGCGCCCCCGCGGATGCCGACCGCTGGGCAGGAGAATACGGCAACTTGATAATGTGACGCATTGAAAGCGAGGTGCTTATGCTCGAAGCCCTGTCGACTCCCCGCAACCGAACCCTGGCGTTCGTCTTCCTGGTGATCTGCTGTGCTTCCGCAACAGCCGCCGCAGTCGTCGGAATCAGCGATAATCCGCCCGGAATTCTCCTGGCCTTCGGGGAGGCTGCCGCCCTGGTCCTCGCGCTCGTGCACCCCTGGCGCAATGCCAGGCAGTTCAGGTTCTTGCTCTACGCGTCGGTACTCGGCTTCGTGATCTTCGGCATTCTGCACAACGTCTTCGAAGCTCTCGCCGGCAAGACCGCAGGCGCCGGTGCACTGCACGGTTTGCTGCAAGGTCTCGGCGCTGCCGCATTTCTTCTCGCGGCTTTGATCTGCCCTGCGGCCATCTTGGTCGGTGCAGTCGGCTGGATTGTAATGCTCATCCGGAAGCGTCGTCGGCCGACGCAAAGGCAAGAGACGGATGCCTGACAAAGCATCAGCCGATCCGATACGGGATCGAAGACACCGCGCCTCGTCTCTCCTTTACGAGTCACGCCTTCTTTCGCCGATCATTGCGTCATGTATGCAGAGCGTAACAAGGCGCTGGATAAACGGGCCATCCTGTGGTCGTCGTCGGCGGCTTGATGCCCGAATATCGTCGGAAAAGCGTACGTGCCAATATGCCGTTGCAGCCGGCGGAGGGCGTTGAGGCGGCGCTGGACGCGGCTGCATACGCGCAGGAAGAAAAGAGCGGCGCGGTCCTCAGGCGTCCGGCCGTTGCACATGCGCGAGGTCGAGGATACAATGCGAGAGTTTTGTTCCAGTCGGGCACGCGGTCGAGCCCGGCGCGGACCGGAGCGAGAAGGAAATACGCCGAGGGTAATTCGGAAAGGAGCGCGCACCACGAGCGCCCGGGCTAGGGGAACGAGATCAGCTATGAGACGCCTGGTGCAAGTCGCGTGCCTCGTGGCTGCGCTGGCCTTGCAGTCCGGCGGGTGTGCGCTGCCTGCGGGTGCACGGCAGGACGAAGAAGCGGCGCTCGGCGCGTTGACCCGCCTGGGCGTGCCGGTCGAGCGCGATCCCGCGGGCCATGGCCGCTGGATCGAAGCCGCCCAGGGCCAGATGACCGACGAGGCGCTCCCGCATCTGGCATCGCTGCCGTGGCTCGAGTGGCTCGAGATCGGCGGCGGCAGGGTCACGGCCGCAGGCGTCGTTCACCTGAAGCGCTGCACCCGGCTCAGGCGCCTGTACATCCACGACGTCGCCCTCGGCGACGCCGCCATGGACTGGCTCGCGTCCCTGACCGGACTGGAAGCCCTGGCGCTGCAGCGCACCGGAATCACGGCTGCGTCCCTGCGGCACCTGCGCGATTCCGGCACCCTGGTGGTTCTGAACCTCAGCGGCAACGACATCGACGACGCGGGCATGGCCGAGATCGCGCGCTTCACCCGTCTGGAGGTCCTGGCGTTGCAGGGCACCAAGGTCACGGGCGCCGGCCTGGCCAGGCTGGCGGGAATGAAGCGGCTCAACGTCTTGAACCTTTCCGACTGCGCCATCGTCGACGAGGACCTGGAGCGCTTCCTGCCGCTGCCCAACCTGCGGATCGTGCACGCTTCCGGATGCCGGCTCTCGGACGAGGCGATCGCCGTTCTGGGGGAAAAGCTGCCGCTGCTTTCCATCTTCCGTTGACAGGGGGACGACTCCGGTGCGACCGAAAATCGAGTGGACGGCGGGCATGCTGGCCATCCTCCTGGCGGCCGGCGTGCGCGGCGACGGCACGCCCCGGGCCGCGTTGGCGCAGGTGCCCGATGTGGTCTACGTGGGCACCCCCTACGACGTGGTCGCGCGCATGCTCAAGATGGCGCGCCCGAAAAAGGACGAAGTGATCTACGACCTCGGATGCGGAGACGGAAGAATGGTCGTCATGGCCGCCAAGCGGTACGGCTGCCGGGGCATCGGCTACGACATCGACCCGGAGCGCGTGGCCGCGGCGCTGCGCAACGTGGAGAGCAACGGGGTCGCATCCCTGGTCCGCATAGTCGAGGCGGACCTCTTCACGGCGGATTTTTCCTCCGCCGACGTGCTCTCCCTCTATCTTCTGCCCGACATCAACCAGAAACTGCTGCCCAAATTCCGCAAGCTCAAGCCCGGGGCGCGCCTGGTGTTTCACGACTACGGCCTGGAGGGGATCGTCCCCGACGAGTCCGTCCGGGTGGTCTCCAACGAAGACAACGCCGGCCACACGATCTTCCTCTACACCACGCCGCTGAAATCGGCGCAGCACTGACGCCCGGCGCACCGGCCGGCGCGCGATCCTCACGAACCGGCGATGAACTCCTCGACCTTGCGGCGCGCCACGTCGTCCGGGTACTGCTCGGGGGGCGACTTCATGAAGTACGACGAAGGCGCCAGCAGCGGCCCCGCCAGGCCGCGGTCGAGCGCCAGCTTGCAGCAGCGGATGGCGTCGATGACCACGCCCGCCGAGTTGGGGCTGTCCCAGACCTCGAGCTTGACCTCGACGTTGAGCGGGACGTTGCCGAACGTGGTCCCCTCCATGCGGATGTGGCAGAACTTGCGGTCCTTGAGCCACGGGACGTAGTCGGACGGGCCGACGTGTACGTCGTCGGGCGGCAGCTGGTAGTCGAGCTGGGAGGTGACCGCCGTGGTCTTGGAGATCTTCTTCGACTCGAGGCGCTCGCGCTCGAGCATGTTGAGAAAATCGGTGTTGCCGCCGAAGTTGAGCTGGTAGGTGCGGTCCAGGCGCACGCCGCGCTCGCGGAAAAGCCGGGTCAGCACCCGGTGGACGATCGTGGCCCCCACCTGGGACTTGATGTCGTCGCCGATCAGCGGCAGGCCGGCCTGCTGGAAGCGCTGCGGCCAGTAACCGTACTGGTCGCGCGCGATGAAGACCGGGATGCAGTTGATAAAGCCGCAGCCGGCGGCCAGCACCTGCTCGACGTACCACTTGGTCGCCTCCTCGGAGCCCACGGGCAGGAAGTTGACCACGACGTGGGTCTCGGTCTCCTTGAGCAGGCGGACGATGTCCTCCGTCCCTCCCTTGGATTTCTTGATGATCTGCGACAGATACTTGCCCAGGCCGTCGTGGGTCATGCCGCGCGCGACGCGCACCCGCAGGCGCGGCACCTCGGCGAACTTGTAGGTGTTGTTGGGATAGGTGAAGATCGCCTCCGACAGGTCGCGGCCGACCTTGTTGGCGTCGATGTCGATGGCGGCCACGAAGTTGATGTCGCGGACGTGGTACCCGCCCAGGTTCACGTGCATCAGGCCGGGGACGAACTGGTCGTCGGCCGCGTCCTGGTAGAAGTAGCGCCCCTGCACCAGCGACGAGGCGCAGTTGCCGACGCCGATGATGGCCACGTTGATCTTGCCCTTGCTCTTGCGCGCCTCCCGGAGAAGCGCCTGGGGCGCGCTCGCTTTGCCACTCGTCTTCTTCGCCATGATTCCTTTCTCTCCTTGGGTTTGGAACAGCGCGTGCTCCGGCATGCCCAGCACGGCGCACACCGCCTCGATGAAGCGGCGCCCGGGCTGCTTGGTGCCGGCCTTGATCTGCGAGAGGTAGCTCTCGCTCACCCGGTAGCCGCGGCGCCGGAGCTCGCCCAGCAGCCAGCGCTGCTTCTGGCCCCTCTGCTCCAGCAATTCGAACACCTTCGTCTCGATCATCGCCGTCCGCCTGGCATCGAGGTTAATTTTACTGTACTCAATCGCTACTCTACGCGCGCAGAGCCGGCGCAATCAAGTTAAGAAATCTGTACCTGCATCCCGGCGCGATGCGCCCGGGGAGCGGGCGCGGCGGCGTACATCCTTTGTCCTTGCGCGCGCGGAGCCGCTGGGCTAGAAACATGGGCGGGAATGGTCCCGAGGGCCGGGAACGGAGGCGGATCATGAGAAGAATCGTGGGATTGGCGCTCGGCGGCGCGTGGCTCGCATTGTGGGCGGCGCCCGGGGCGGCGGGGCAGGGGGGCGACCTGAGGGCGGACTACCGGCGCGCCGCGGGCCTGCGCGAGCGCGTGCAGGACAAGGTGTACAACGTGGCGGAAACGCCCACGTGGATCGAGGGCACGTCCAGGCTCTGGTATCGCAAGTCGGTCAGGGGGGGCAACGAGTTCGTGCTGGTCGACGCGGCGGCGGCCGCCAAGAGCGCGCCCTTCGACCACGACAGGCTGGCGGCGGCGCTGTCGGAGGCGGCGGGGAGCCGATACACCGGGCGCACGCTCCCTTTCAGCGCCTTCACCTTCGTGGACAACATGCAGGCGATCGAGTTCGCCATCGGCGGCGGGCGCGGGGCGCGGGGCGGCGCCGCCCAGGCCGGGGCGGCGGCGCCGGCGCGATGGCGCTGCACGCTCGGCGACTATCGCTGCGTGCGCGTCGCCACGCCCGACACCGGCGCCGGCCGGGGGCGCGGCGCCTTGCCGGCGGGCGCGCCGCCGGCCGAAGGACAGCCCCAGGTCAGGGTTTCCCCGGACGGCAAGACCGAGGCCCTGATCCGGAACTTCAACGTTCACATCCGCGCGGTCGGCTCGGAGAAAACCACCCCGCTTTCCTGGGACGGTTCGGAAGGGAACTACTATACGTTCCAGTCCCTGACATGGTCGCCCGATTCGAAGAAACTGGCGGCCTACCGCCGGCGGCCGGGCTACCAGCGCATGGTCCATTACGTGCAGTCCTCGCCCCCCGACCAGCTCCAGCCGAAGCATTCCTCCAACTACTATCAGAAGCCCGGGGACGTCGTCGACCTGGACCAGCCCGTGCTGTTCAACCTCGAGACGGGCCGGCAGGTGAACATCGACAACGCGCTCTTCCCGAACCCGTACAGCAACGGGCGGATCGAGTGGCGTAAGGACAGCCGCGCCTTCACCTTCGAGTACAACCAGCGCGGCCACCAGGTCTACCGGGTCATCGAAGTCGACGCGGCGACCGGCGATGCGCGCGCGGTGATCGAGGAAACCAGCAGGACCTTCATCGATTACCGGCGCACCAATGCGGGCCTGAGCGACTCCGGCCGGACCTACCGCTACGATCTCGCCGACGGGCGGGAGGTGATCTGGATGTCCGAGCGGGACGGCTGGAGCCAGCTCTATCTCTATGACGGGGCGAGCGGCCGGGTGAAAAGCCAGATCACGCGGGGCCAGTGGGCCGTGCACCATGTCGTGCGCGTCGACGAGGAGAAGCGCCAGGTATGGTTCAGCGCCAACGGCATGGATGCGGGCCAGGACCCCTACTTCCTCCACTATTTCCGCATCAACCTCGACGGCACCGGACTGACGCGCTTCACCTCGGGGGACGGCACCCATGCGGTCACATGGTCGCCCGACTGGCAGTACTACGTCGACATTTACTCGCGGGTCGACCAACCGGCCGTGGCCGAGCTGCGCCGCACCAGCGACCAGTCGCTGATCATGGAACTCGAGCGGGGCGACATGGCGGATCTCCTGGCCACCGGATGGAAACCGCCCGAGGTCTTCGTCGCCAAGGGGCGCGACGGCAAGACCGACATCTGGGGCGTCATCGTCCGGCCCACGAACTTCGATCCCGGGCGCAAGTATCCGGTGATCGAAAACATCTACGCGGGACCGCAAGGTTCGTTCGTGCCCAAGACCTTCAGCACCCAGACCGGCATGCAGACGCTCGCCGAGCTGGGATTCATCGTGGTGCAGATCGACGGCATGGGAACGGCGAACCGCTCCAAGGCCTTTCACGACGTGGCATGGAAGAACCTCGGCGATGCCGGTTTTCCCGACCGCATCCTGTGGCACAAGGCGGCGGCCGCGAAGTACCCCTATTACGACATCACGCGCGTCGGCATCTACGGCACCTCGGCCGGAGGGCAGAATGCCATGGGGGCCGTGCTCTTCCATCCGGATTTCTACAAGGCGGCGGCGGCCTCGTCCGGCTGCCACGACAACCGCATGGACAAGATCTGGTGGAACGAGCAGTGGATGGGATGGCCCGTGGGCCCGGAATACGCCGCTTCTTCCAATATGGAAAACGCCGACAAGCTCGGCGGGCATCTCCTGCTGATCGTGGGCGAGATGGATACCAACGTCGATCCGTCGTCGACCATGCAGGTGGTCAACAAGCTGATCCTGGCGAACAAGAACTTCGAGCTGCTGGTGATTCCCAATGCCGGCCATACCAACGGCGGCGCCTACGGCGACCACAAGCGCTTCGACTTCTTCGTGCGCCATCTGCGCGGCCTCGAGCCGCCGCCCTGGGACAGCCTGCCGGCCCCGAGCACGGCGGCACCCGGCGGCGGCAGCGTCCTCGACGAAAGCGCCCTGCCCTGGGTAGCCTCGGAAGATTGGCAGGAACGAACGGTCCGCTGAGGGCCGCCGCCATCGCGCGCCGCGCACGCCTGACAGCCGCTGAGCGACTGGAATCGAGTGGACTTGTTGCCGCTTCTATAATTAACATACCTTAATAACTTCGCGCCCGAGGGCAGAGCGTGGCCGGCGGGCGAAGGGAACGAGGGTTGTTTTTTGATCTCGGTCGATCTTTTTTCAGGCCTGGGCGGCGGCATCATGATCCGCTGGTGATCACGATCGATTTCGTATTTGGGGAGACGAAGATGAAAGTCTTGAGAAGGGCGATGCTGAAGACGGCGGCGATTGTGTGCGCCGCTCTGATTTCCATGGCGGGGCAGGGAGGTAGCCCGGCCGCGAGCTCTCCGGCCCGCGACTACCCCGTCAAGCCGGTGCCTTTCACCGATGTGCACGTCGACGATGTCTTCTGGGCGCCGCGCATCGAGACGAACCGGACGGTGACGATCCCCTTCGCCTTCGAAAAGTGCGTGGAGACCGGCCGGGTGCGCAACTTCGAGCGCGCGGCCGCGGTCCTGCGCGGCGAAGCCCTCGAGGACAGGAAGCCGCCCGGTTACCCCTTCGACGACACCGACCTGTACAAGGTCATCGAAGGGGCTTCCTACGCGCTGAGCGTGCACCCGGACCCGAAGCTGGATGCTTACGTCGACGGCATGATCGCCAAGATCGCCGCGGCGCAGGAGAGCGACGGCTACCTGTACACCACGCGCACCATCGATCCGCAGAAACCCCATCCCTGGGCCGGCAGCGAGCGCTGGGTGCTCGAGGGGGTGGACAGCCACGAGCTTTACAACCTGGGCCATCTCTTCGAGGCCGCCGTCGCGCACTACCAGGCGACGGGCAAGCGCAGCCTGTTGGACGTCGCCCTGCGGGGCGCCGACCTGCTCGACCGGACCTTCGGGCCCGGCAAGCGCTCCATCTGGCCGGGGCATCAGATCACCGAGATGGGTCTGGTAAAGATCTATCGCGTGACCGGCGATGCGCGCTATCTGAATCTGGCCAAGTTCCTGATCGACGAACGCGGGCCGAATACCATCCAGGGAGGCGGCCGCACGTACAACCAGTCGCATCGGAAAGTGGTCGAGCAGTCCGAGGCGGTCGGCCACGCCGTGCGCGCCACCTACATGTACTCGGGCATCGCCGACGTCGCCGCCCTGACCGGCGAGGAAGCCTACATCCGGGCGATCGACCGCATATGGGAGAACGTCACGGGGAAGAAGATTTACGTCACCGGCGGGATCGGGGCCACCGGTTCGGGCGAGGCCTTCGGGCGCGACTACGAACTGCCCAACATGACCGCCTATTGCGAGACGTGCGCCGCCGTCGGCAACCATTTCTGGAACCACCGCCTGTTCCTGCTGCATGCCGATGCGCGCTACATCGACGTCATGGAGCGCACGCTGTACAACGGCCTGATCTCCGGCGTTTCGCTCGACGGCAAGGCTTTCTTCTATCCCAATCCGCTCGAGTCCAACGGCCAGCACCAGCGCAGCCCCTGGTTCGGCGTGGCCTGCTGCCCGGGCAACATCACGCGTTTCCTGGCATCGGTCCCCGGGTATGTCTATGCGCAGCGGGGCGACACGCTGTACGTGAATCTCTTCGTCGGCAGCAAGGCGCGCGTACGCATGGACGGCGGGCGGACGCTCGAGGTCACGCAGGAAACCCGCTATCCGTGGGACGGGCGCGTGCGCATGACCGTCGCGCCCGAGCCGGCGGGCGATTTCACCGTCAAGGTGCGCATTCCCGGCTGGGCGCGCGGCGAGGCGATCCCCGGCGGTCTCTACCGCTTCCTGGACGGGCCCGGGGAGCCGGCGGTTCTCAAGGTGAACGGCGCGGCCGTGCCGCTCGGGCTCGACCGGGGGTATGCGACCGTGACGCGCCGCTGGCGCCGGGGCGATGTGATCGATCTGACCCTGCCCATGCCGGTGCGCCGGGTGGTCGCGCGCGACGAGGTCGAAGCCGACCGCGGCCGGGTGGCGCTGCAGCGCGGCCCGATCGTCTATTGCGCCGAATGGCCCGACAATCCGGGCGGCCGGGTGCGCCATCTCATGCTTCCCGATGACGCGACCCTGCGGGCCGAGTTCAGGCCGGATCTTCTCGGCGGCGTCGAGGTCGTGCGGGGCAGGGCGCTCGGCCTGGCCTACGACGCCGCGGGCCGGGTCCGCAAGACGGAGCAGGAATTCACGGCCATCCCGTACTACTCCTGGGCGAACCGCGGCCGCGGCCAGATGATCGTGTGGATCCCGCGCGTGGAATCGGCGGCGCGGCCGCAGCCCTATCCGACGATCGCTTCGACGAGCCGGGTCACGGCCAGTCCGAGCCGCCGCAATCCCGGCGCGGTCAACGACCAGGAAGAGCCGCGTTCCTCGAGCGAGCCGGGGTTCTATTTCGACTGGTGGCCGAGGAAAGGCACGACCGAATGGATCGAGTATGCGTTCGCGCGGCCGGCCGTCGTGTCCCAGGTGGACGTGTACTGGTTCGACGACACCGGCCGCGGCGAGGTGCGGGTGCCGAAGTCGTGGCGCGTCCTGTACAAGGACGGCGAGGAATGGAAGCCGGTCGAAAACAACGAGGAGTACGGCGTCGCCCGGGACACCTACAACAAGGTCACCTTCAAGCCCGTGACCACGAGCGGCCTGCGCCTGGAGATCACGGCCCAGCCCGATTTCTCCGTCGGCATCCAGGAGTGGAAGGTGAAGTGACCGGCTTGCGGCTCCGCGGGAGGGCGGCAGGCTTCATCCGGCGGAAGCCCTTTTGCCGGCCCTTCCCATGAAGAGCGCGACCACGAACAGCACCAGGGCCATGGCGAGCACGACGAGCAGGCTCTGCTGGACCGTGGCTCCCATGCTCAGGCGTCCGACGACGGGCGGCACCACGGTCGCGCCCAGGAGGCCCACGGCGAACACGATGCCGAAGATGCTGCCGTAGAGCCCCGGCTCGAACCTGGCAAAAGTTACCCCGACGATCGTGGGGAAGATGGGGGCGAAAGCGAGACCGGCCAGGATCACGGCCGCGATCGCAAGGCCCGGGCTGTGCGTGAGAACCATGAGCAGGATCGCAAGCGCGGCCACGAGCGCCGCCGCAGCGACGACCCGGACCCCCATCGATGTCAGGTTCCTCACGGTCGAGGTGACAAAACGCCCGACCATCATGGCAACCCCGAATATGCTCAGCACCAGGCCGGCATCGGCCACGGCTTTCTCGTTCCGGCTGCCGCCGAAAAGCTCGGTCATGTAAGGCTTGCTCCAGGTGGCCATGCTGATTTCGAGGGAGATGTAGCAGAAGAGGGCCAGGGCGCCGATCAGTACCGCCGAGTTTCCCAGGAGCCTGAAGGCCATGGAAAAGCGGTATCCGGTCGATACCCGCGGGAAGCCGGTTCCCGCCGCCGCGATCAGGAAGATCAGGAAGACGGCCGCCAGGATATAGATCCCCGTCCTGTAGCTCAGCGAGATGCCGGCGAACAGGGAGAAGAGCAGCGGCGTGAGGACGTATCCGAGGCCGAAGAAGGCGTTGCCGAAGTTGCTGGCCCGTGCCGGATCCTTGCCGCCGAACAGGACCACCGGGATGAGGGTGTTGCCCACCGTGTTCAGGCACATGGCGCCGATTCCGAGAAGGATGCACGCGGCGAACGCGGTCCCGAATGCGGATGCAGAGGCGATCAGCAGCATGGCGGCGCCCGCCACCAGAAAGCCGACGACGGCGAGCGGCTTGTGGCCGAAGCGGTCCACCAGCGGCCCGATGACGAGCTGCACGACGACGCTCGTGAGAAAGAGCGCGGAGATCAGGCTGCCGACCTCCGCGTTGGTGATGCCGAGCTGCAATTTCAGCTCTTCCGATATCGCTCCGACGAGGATGAAGCAGATGCCGAGGCTGAATACCGACATCAGGGCGATGATGGGCGTCATCGTACCGGTCTTGTGTTCCATGGCGGCGCCTCCCCACGAAGGTCGTGGACGGTCTCGTGTGCCGAGGATAATGCAGGGCGTACGCGTTCCTCAAGACGAATCCGGCAAAAAAGGTGCGCGGGCAACGTCCGGGAAGATAGAATCCATTCGAGAGTCGATTGAGGTTTCCATGGCGAAACAGGATTGCGTCCTGATCCGAGTGCCGCCGGGCGGCGCATCGGATCGGGGCGATGTCGGATGATGTCGTGCAGCATGGGGAGAGGATTGCTATGGCGAGCAGACCTTTGAATGTGGGCCTGGTGGGCGGGGGCAAGGGAGCCTTCATCGTCCATCCTCACGAGAGGGCGATCCATTGCGACGGCACGCGGCGCGTGACGGCCGGGGCGCTTTATCCCGAGCCGGAGACGGCGCTTGCCGAGGCGGCTTCCTGGCCGTATCCGATCCGGGGCTACCGTTCCTACGACGAGATGATCGCCGACCAGGGGAATTTGCCCGAAGAACAGCGGCTCGATTACATTCTGATTGTCACGCCGAACCACGTGCACTATGACCCGGCGATGAAGGCGATCGCCGCCGGCATCCCGGTTTTCTGTGAAAAGCCGTTGTGCCTCGATCTCGGCGAGGCGAGCCGGCTGGTGGAGGCGGTCCGCCGTCGCGGCGTTCCCTTCGCCGTCGCCCATACGTATATCGGGCACTGGACCAGCCGGCTGTCGCGCTACATCGTGCGCAGCGGGCTGCTGGGGGAGATACGCTGGGTGGACAGTTACTACCTGCAGGGCTGGCTGGCGACCAGGCTCGAAGACAGCGGGCAGCAGCAGGCGTCCTGGCGCGTGGATCCGGCGCGGGCGGGAGCCTCGGGCTGCGGCGGCGACATAGGCACGCACGCCCTGATGCAGCTGCGCTATGTGACCGGCCTGGAGGTGGCCGAGCTTTCGGCGCACCTGGAGACGTTCGTCGAGGGGAGGAAGCTGGACGATCACTGCACCGTGTACTGCCGGCTGAGCAACGGCGGCCGGGCGCTGGTGCGGGCGTCGCAGGTCTGCATCGGTTGCAAGAACGACATGGGCATGATGGTCGCGGGCACGCGCGGCACGCTGCGCTGGCGCCAGGAGGAGCCCGAGAGCGTCACGGTATCCGCGATCGGGCAGCCGGATCGCACGTACTGGCGCGGGGCGGTGACGCCGGGCGACGGATTCCTGCCGGCGGACATGCCCGCCGAGCTGCTCGCCGAGCCCACGATCCCCTCGGGCCATCCGGAGGGATTCCACGACGCCTTCGCGCGCCTGCATCGCTGCTTCGAAACCGACGTGCGCCGCTGGCGGGCCGGGGAGAAGTTCGCCCCCGACGGCTCGCGCTACGCTACGGTCGAGGACGGCTGGATGGGCATCGCCTTCGTGGAGACCTGCGTCCGGAGCAGCCGCAACGGGGGCGAATGGACCTCGCTGCCGCGACTTCCCTGACGGCAGGCTTCCGGGCGTGCGCCCGTCGTCACTCTCTCTGGAAAGCGGCATCGAAAGCGACGGCGCTGCGCGGGAAATTGAGCTTCCTGACGAAGGCGCAGGCTTCGGCGGCGCCGTAGTCGCGATCCATGCGGCTGTCCTCCCATTCGACGCTCAGAGGCCCGGTATAGCCGATGTCGTTGAGCGCGACGATGATCTCTTCGAAGTTGACGTCGCCGTGCCCCGGGCTGCGGAAGTCCCAGTAGCGCCGCGGGTCGCCGAAGTCGGCATGGCCGCCGAACACCCCGATACTGCCGTCGCCGTGGCCCCACCAGACGTCCTTCATGTGGGTGTGGTAGATGCGATCGGCAAAGGTGCGGATGAATCCGGTGTAACTCACTCCCTGGTAGGCGAAATGCGAGGGATCGAAGTTGAAGCCGAACTCTCCGCGGCCTCCGATGGCCGCAAGCGCGCGCTGCGCGCTGGCGATGTCGAAGGCGATTTCCGTCGGGTGCACCTCGAAGGCGAAGCGGACGCCGCACCTCTGGAATTCGTCGAGGATGGGGTGCCACATGCGGGCGAAGAATTCATAGCCGTCGTCGATCATCCGCCGGCTGACCGGAGGGAACGAGTAGTGCAGATGCCAGATGGGACTGCCGGTGAAACCGTTGACCACTTCGACGCCCAGATTCCTGGCGGCATGGGCCGCCTTCATCATGTCTTCCTGCGCGCGCTTGCGCACGCCGTCGGGCTTGCCGTCGCCCCAGATGTGCGGCGGCAGGATGGACCGGTGGCGCTCGTCGATGGGGTCGCAGACCGCCTGCCCCACCAGATGGTTGCTGATCGCCCAGACCTTCAGGCCGTGCCGCGCCAGGATTTCATGGCGCGAGTCGCAGTAGGATTTGCTGCGCGCGCCCTCGGCGACATCGAAATGATCGCCCCAGCAGGCGAGTTCCAACCCGTCGAAACCGAATCGCCCGGCCTTTTCGGCAAGGATTTCCAGCGGCAGATCGGCCCACTGGCCGGTAAAGAGTGTCACAGGTCGTGTCACGGGCTTTCCCTCCTTTTTTCGGTCAGGCGGGCGCGCCGTGGGATTTCCGCAACGCCTTGTGGATTATCCGATCCAAGCCGTAGTATCGACCGGCATGCATGACCAGGATCACCAGAAGCGCCGCCGCCTCCACCAGATTTTTGTTGACGATCAGATAATTCCCCTCCGACGGCAGGGAATAGAAGTAGCCCACGAAGGGCGGATTGCAGAAATAGTAGAGCAGGATCAGGAACAATCCCGCCGCGCCCGCGGTGCGCGTAAAGCAACCGAGCATCAGAGCCAGCCCGATCAGGATGAGTCCCCAGATGTTGGCGAGGTTGACGTATGCCAGGACATCGGGGGTGCTGGCGATCCAGCGATAGAAGCCCGACAACGGGCCGCGTGATTGCTGCAGGAACGAGGAGGCCGACCAGTTCGGTTTTAGCCATTTGGCCAGGCCCTCGTAAAGGAAATGCCATCCGACGAGCACCCTGAGCAGTGCAAGGGAGATCGTCTGCAACCGGGTCAGTTTTTCATTGTCCATGGCCGTGGGGCCCCCGTGCGGATAGCCGCCGACAGGCGGCTATCCTGCGGCATCAGACCTCGAAGTCCTCCGGACGGAATGCCAACCGGGAGCCGGCCTCCACGGCCTCGTTGACCTTGAGCACCGTGACGGCGGTTTCGTATCCGACCTCCGCCGGGCAGTTGAGCCTGGCCGTGCCGCGGATGGCATCGAAGAAGTTCTCCAGATGGGGTTTGTGATAGGGATCCGAAAGCTCGACCGGGATCCGGTGCTCGTCGGGTGAAACCGACTCGCGCACGTCCAGGACCGCCCCGGCTTCTTCCGCCCGGGCCTCCTGGATCCTGGGAGCGGCGATGTATCCTTTGCGGACCCAATCATCCCATGGGGGCGCCGATACCTCCCTGTAGATCGAGCCGGAGTAAGCCGCCTCGGACTCCGAGATCACCAGTGTCCCCTGGTCTCCCATGAAGACCTCGAAATAACCCTGGCTGCCGTTGGTGGTCTGCGTCTTGTAGAAGGCCCGCACCTTGCCCGCGGGCGTATCGTATTCGTAGATGGCGAACACCGTGTCGTACCATTCGTGAGTCGCCGGATCGTAATAGTCGGTGCCGCCGCTCGCCAGGACGTGACGGGGCTTGGCCTCGAGGAACCAATTGAAGATGTCGATCTGGTGCGAGCCGAGGTCGACGATCGGGCCGCCGCCCAGTCCCTTGTACCAGCGCCAGTTGCGGAACTGGTGCATGGAGCGGAAGCCGTAGCGCTTCAGCCGCTCCTCGGGAATCGCGTATCGTTGCGGCCAGCCCAGGTCGGGCTTGACGGAGCGATTCCATTGGCCGTGTGCCGTCACGATCCGTCCGAGGAGCCCGGCTTCCCGCAGAAGTCTCTCGTAGCAATGGAGGTATCGCGGATTGCTGCGCCGCTGGTGGCCGATTTGGAGCAGCTTGCCGCTCGCGCGTGCCGCCAGGACCATGCTGCGCGCACCTTCGAGCGTGTTGGACATCTCTTTTTCGCAGTAGACGTGTTTTCCCGCCTGCAGGCAATCGACGGTCTGCCTTGCATGCCAGAAGTCGGGCGTGGCGATGACGACGGCGTCGAGATCCCTCTCCTTGTCCAGCATCTCGCGGTAGTCTTCGTACCCGTTGGCGTCGAAATTGTATTTCTTGAGGCGGTTGACCAGCTTTCTCAGATTGTATTCCGTCCAGATGTCGCAGATGGCGCGGAAGCGCAAGCCCGGGATCTTGAGCATGGCGTCGAGCAGCACTTCACCCTGGTCGCCTGCGCCCAGCAGGGCCACGTTGATGTCCGACGGCCTGGAAGACGGTGCGCTGGTCCGGCGCCGGGCTTCCGGCCGGGCGTTTTCGTAGTCGGTCTGCTTCTTGACCGCATAACCGAAAAGTCCGAGCACGGGAAGCGAGGACAGCCCCTGGAGGACGTCGCGGCGTCCGATACCCTTGCCGGACTCCTTCGCCGCGGACTGCTCTTGCCGGTCTTTGTCCCGATCGGTTTCCTTGCTCATTGGCTTACCTCACTCGGCTGCCTGAACGGCGACAAAGCGTTGAGAGATAGGTACTGCGTTCAGGGGCGGTTGAAAGAGAGCGGGTATATGGAGCTGCACCCCCATCTGAGCTTGCTCGCCACGCAGCCGCGGCAGCAACCTTCTATCAAATCGGCAACGATCTCGTCAAATGGAACTCAGGATCAGCGAGCGGTTTCTTCGATCCGCTCGGATGGCTGCCGGGTGGCAGGCCCGGCAGCCACCGTCTTCGGCATCAAAGAGCGCTCTCGCGCGCTGCATGTCGAGTATAATGAGGGAAGAATGGCGCCCGCCTGATTCCACACACTTGTTATCGAGCCGGGCGCTTCGATCAGCGGGCGCCGGTTAAGGCAGGCGGACGCGACGGAAGAGCGCTGACATGCTGCGGCACACCGTCCGGCAAGGTGAATCGATAATCAGCCTGAGCAAACAGTACGGCATTCCGGCGCGCAAGATCTGGGATCATCCCGATAACCGCCCGCTGCGGGAGCGCGGGCGCACGATGTCGATCCTCTATCCCGGGGATATCGTCACCATCCCGGAGCGCGAAACCAAGGAAGTGTCCGCCGCCACCGAGCGCCGTCACCGGTTTTCGTGCCGGGGCCGCACGACATGGCTCCGGCTGCGTTTTCTGCGCAAGGGCCGGGCGCGCGACGGGGAGCCCTACGAGTTGCACATCGAAGGGCGCCGGTTCACGGGCAACCTGGACGGCGAGGGCAAACTCGAGGTGCGCGTCCCGGCCGACGCGCGCGAGGGAATCCTGCTGCTTGGCAGCCCGCCGTCCCGGGAGTCGATCCGCATACGGATAGGCCATCTCGATCCCCTCGACGAGCATGACGGCGTGCGCGAACGCTTGCAAAATCTCGGACTGCTCGGGAGCGGCGGCGCGGATCCTTCCGGGGAGAGGCTGAGGTCCGCTCTGCGGCGATTCCAGAAGATGCAGGGCATTGCGGTGACGGGATCGCTCGACGATGCCAC
>Ga0129301_1000254_pt1 | contig 28946 bp, 38 predicted proteins | sample ConPoolayeHmetaG_FD_94489 | JGI IMG/M metagenome (GOLD analysis project Ga0129301, IMG submission 94489) | Hot spring microbial mat communities from California, USA to study Microbial Dark Matter (Phase II) - Cone Pool mat layer H metaG ...
CTATCAAGCGTTACCATAGAACATGTCGGGGCAACGTTCAAACTCTCGGTTTAAATTTTTTAGAAATTTTTTTCATGATTAAGCAACTAATGATGTCTACGATTGTGTAGCATAATACAGCTTGGTAAGCATTCTCGTCAAACTAACTACCTTACAGGTACTAGAATGGCAATTAGATCAGCCGTTTATTTCGACTTCATAGCCATTTATTTCATTATTATTAAGGTTGGTGGTTGCCCTCAGAAGCGGGTGGAACTATGTATACTGGTCTTCCTTCGCTGAGGGCTTGAGCGGTTTTCTTTCTTGCGCTCTGTACAAGTCTCCATACTGTTCCTCTGGATATACGCATTCTTTGTCCAGCTTCTTCTTGTGATAGGCCTTCTAGATCGACGAGTCTGAAGGCTTCTAGTTCTGCCATTTCTATGAATATAGGTTCTAGATTTCCTGAAGGGTTAGGAGTAAAGTTGTTTACGGGCGGAGTCATGCCTAACATGATGGGTTTTGGAAATCTTCCTCTTCTACCACATCTATGTCTTCGTCGCCACATGACACTTCCCGTCTCTTCGATTGCTGAGATGTATTATTATGTGCGCAACTTTTATATATTTCTGTGCACTATCACATAATTATAAAATGTGCATAAACACAAAAATAGAGGTGAAATAAAAAATGCCAAGAGGAGACAGAACAGGACCATGGGGTTTAGGACCCATGACTGGAAGAGCAGCTGGCTATTGTGCTGGTTATCCTGTTCCAGGATACATGAATCCGATACCTGGATATGGAAGAGGATGGGGTAGAGGCTTCGGTAGAGGACGCGGTAGAGGCTTTGGCAGGGGTTTTGGCAGAGGCTGGTGCTTGCATCCTCAATATTATCCGTATGCTTATCCACCGCCAATGCAATACGCTTATCCGCCACCAATAAATCCGCCAACAGTAGCAACACAATCTCCAGAACAGGAAGTCGAAGCATTAGAAAATTACAAAAAAGAGTTAGAAGCAGAAAAAGCAGACCTTGAACAAGAAATGAACGAAATCGAAACCCGAATCAAAGAATTGAAAGCAAAACTTGAACAGGAAAGAAAGCAGTAGCTTAGACGTGAACCCGTTGAGTCTACCAATGAAACATTTCCAATGCAGCAACTGTGGGCAAGTAATAGAGGCTCCACAAGGAATCCCGAAACCACCAAATTGTCCAAAATGTGGAGCACCAGCCACAATGATTCACAGATTAGATAAGGGTCCACCTGGAGGAAGAAGGGGCGGAGGGCCTCCATGGCAACGCTCTCCACCATGATATTCCCTCTTTATTTTTAGACTTCAACACGCGCTTAGGAGTTGATTAGGATATGGGAAAGCTGAAGATAGCTGTTCCAACAAAAGCGTACGCAGGTTTAGATGACAGCGTTTCAGAAGTTTTTGGTAAAGCCAAAACTTTTACCATAGTGGATACCGAGAATGGGCAAGTTAAAAATGTACGGGTAATTGATAATCCTGCAGCCTCTTATGATTATGGTTCTGGACCTGTTGCAGTAAAAACATTAGCAGATCTTAAGGTGAACTGTGTTATGGCTGCAGAACTTGGTCCAGGCGCCGCAGGATTGCTAGAGCACCATCATATACGGAAGGTTTCAGTGAAAGCCAACATAAAAGTTGCAGATGTTATAAAAGAGAATTTGGCAGAGTTAAGAGTTTGAGATGTTGGATAAGGAAGTTGAAAAGACAATATTGACTGCTCAAAAGAGTGAAATTACAGAGCATCACATCTATGAAAAGCTGGCGCAGTCAATAAAAGACCCGCATAATAGGGAAGTTTTAAGGCGGATTTCAAACGATGAACTCAAACATTATGATTTTTGGAAAGAGTACACCCATAGAAACGTAAAGCCGAACAATTTTACGGTTTGGAAATATTTCTTAATTTCAAAAATTTTCGGGATAACATTTGGAATAAAGCTGATGGAAAAAGGTGAAGAAAGCGCCAAGTTTACTTATGAAAAAATCTCCAAATACATGTCAGATGCTGAAAATATCATAAAAGACGAGGATGAACATGAAAAGCAGCTCATAGATTTAATAGACGAAGAACGGCTGAGATATGTTGGTTCCATAGTTTTGGGTTTAAATGATGCACTTGTCGAGCTGACAGGTGCTCTCGCAGGATTAACCCTTGCTCTTCAAAATACGCGTTTAGTCGCAATGGCAGGTCTAATAACTGGAGTTGCAGCGTCTCTTTCAATGGCCACGTCAGAATACTTGTCAACCAAATCCGAGGAAAGCACAAAAAATCCCTTTAAGGCCTCAGTTTACACAGGCACTGCTTACGTTCTTACAGTTTTGTTTCTAATATTTCCCTATTTACTTCTCACAGACTTATACTTATGTTTGGGATTTACAATTTTGAATGCAATTGTTGTGATTCTCATATTCACTTTCTATGTTTCAGTTGCAAAAGTCTATCTTTTAGAAAGCGGTTTCTTGAGATGGTACTGATAAGTCTGGGAATAGCAGGTTTAACGTTTGCTATGGGGTTTATTATAAGGGTATTATTGAACATAGAAATATAAAGTATAAGATGCCCAATTCATAGAGAAGTTTATCTCAAATTATTTATAACAAGAAAACAGAATGATTTAATGGTGGAAATTTTGGAATATACGATACCTTTGATAGGTGAAAAGTTCCCTCAGATAGAAGTGAAAACCACGAGGGGTATGGTTAAACTCCCAGACGACTATAATGGGCGGTGGTTTGTCCTATTTAGCCATCCCGCAGACTTCACACCTGTATGTACAACAGAGTTTATTGCCTTTCAAAAACGGTATGAAGAATTTCAGAAACAGCAATGCGACCTAATTGGGTTAAGCATTGACCAAGTGTTCTCTCATTTAAAATGGGAAGAGTGGATAAAAGAAAAAATCGGCGTAGAGATCCAATTTCCGATAATTGCAGACAACGCTGGAGAAGTTTCTGCAAGGCTTGGCATGCGCCACAAGCAAGCAGGGGGAATACAGACCGTAAGAGCCATCTTTGTTGTCGATCCCGAGGGGACCGTCAGAGCGATACTCTACTATCCCATGGAGCTTGGCAGAAACATGGATGAAATCCTCAGAATAGTAAAGGCGCTACAGATTGCTGACAAAGGATACGCAATTCCAGCAAACTGGCCAAACAACGAAATTATAGGCGATCACGTTATTATTCCACCGGCAAATACTGTGGACATGATCAAGAAGAGAAAGGAACAGGAACAAGCAGGAGAAATAGAGTGTCTAGACTGGTGGCTATGCCACAAGAAACCATAGACACCCCACTAGAATAGACTGATTGATCAAAAGTCCATTCTGGCAAATTTTCAGCTTTAATGCTTTCATCTGTAACGCTGATGGAGTGTGATTAGATAAATGAGTGAAGAATTGATAAAGGAATTTTGGACAAGAAAAATGTTTTTGCTGTAGTTGGGGCTAGCCGTGATCATCGAAAATATGGTTACCAAGTGTATAAAGATCTGAAAGGTGCTGGGTATAGAGTGTATCCTGTAAATCCGAACGCAGTAGAAATTCTGGGCCATAAGTGTTATTCAAGTCTTGAAAGCTTGCCTGTGAAACCAGATATTGTTGATGTTGTGGTTCCTCCGAAGGTGACAGAGCATATAGTTGAGATTTGTAAGAAACTTAATTATGAAGGTTTGGATGCAGCCTGGCTCAGAATCAGAAAAAGCAATTAGATTCTGTGAAGAAAACTGTATTGACGTAGTTTATGGCGTGTGCGTTATGATCGAACGAGCAAAACACAATTAAATGGCATACAGAAAATGCTTTCACCTGAGAAAAAGAATATCTTATTGAAGAAACAGAAAAAACCAACTAATTGAGGATGATTTAAATGAGCAACCAGAAGAAGAAAATAGGTATTATTATCTGTGATCGCTATCGTGATTGTGCTGGGGGTAAATGTTTTAGAGCTTTAAGAAACCGAGAAGGAGCCTTCAGCATTTACAAAGATCAGGAAGTGGAGCTTGTGGGATATACAACTTGCGGAGGCTGCCCCGGTGGAAATGTAGAATATTGTGTCGAAGAAATGAAGAAAAATGGCGCTGAAGTTGTTCATTTCGCAACTGGAATTGTTGTAGGTTATCCTCCATGTCCTTACATAGATCATTTCAAAGAGTTCGTAAAGCAAAAATATGGCGTAGATGTCGTCATTGGCACTCATCCGATTCCGCAAAGCTATTACAAAACTCATACGGCTCTAAGAACTTGGGATTCAAAAGAATGGAAAGAAAAAATAAAGCATATAATATCAGATGAGCCGATGCGACAGAAATACAGCTAAAGCAGAGAAACTAAAAAAAGGGTGCATGCAAGACCAAAAGCAATTTTTCTACGTTTTGCAAATTAGTCATCTAAAGCGGATTCCTTGCACCTTCTCCTTCTTTTGTGATAATGCCCTTTTTTGCCTCTTTAGTTACTTAGCTCTTTGACTTCCTTTTTGCCTTCTTCCAGCTCTTTTTCCTGTTCTTTATCGTTTGTTAACAGCAAAGCTTGAAACTCGCCCACGTGCGTTTTTTCTTCTTTCGCTATGTCCAAGAGTATTCTTTTAATTTCTGCGTTTTCAGCTATGGCTACCATCTGCTCATAAAGATTTATAGCGTCCAATTCAGCGATAATTCCTGCTCTCAGTATTTCCTTGTCCAAGTTTTCTTTGCTTATTCTTTCAAGTTTTATCGGAATTTTTGACAACAAGCTTATCACCTCTTTTTCGGTTCATGAGCAACTCTTTCATTTAGATTGTTTTCCGATATTAAGACTGAGATTTTTTCCCAAACAGCTTCAATTTCTTTAGCAACAACACTTCCAGGCGAATATTTTATAATGGTTTTCCCATTAACCATGGCTTCCGTAACTTCAGGGCTGAAAGAAATTCTGCCAACAATCTCCACATTGTTTTCTTTGCAAAAACTCTCAATTTTCTCGGTGTTATCCATGTTTATGTCGTGCATGTTTACGCAAACAAATGGTAGCACATCAAAATGCGCCAGCAATTGCAACGCCCTCTTGAGGTCGTGAATTCCCGACATTGTTGGTTCAGCAACAACTAAGCCAGCATCCACCCCTGTAACTGAGGCTATAACGGGACAGCCGATTCCAGGTGGACAATCTATTATTATCAGGTTGATATTCTCTTTTGCAGCTAGTATTTTGCTGTTCTGCCGCACTAGTGTCACCAGCTTTCCAGAATTTGCTTCACTAGGAGTGAGCATGGCGTGAGACATGAACCCGAATTTCGTCTTTGAGATGTAGGCGTGTCCTGATATGCGTTCAGTTAACGCTATGGCGTTTGCAGGACAAGTAATGGTGCAGACACCGCAGCCCTCACAAGAAAACTGGTCGACTTTGAAGTTTTCTGTTATGGCTTTGAATCTACATTTTTCTCGGCATAAATCGCATTTCACGCATTTTGCCTCATCAACAAACGCTAACTTTGAACCCTTAAATTCCTGTGTTTGAATTATTTCTGGATGTAAAAGCATGTGAAGGTCTGGGGCATCCACGTCGCAGTCTGCAACAACAGCCTTTTTCGCTAAAACAGCAAACGCTGCAGTTAAAGTTGTTTTGCCTGTACCGCCCTTACCGCTTAAAACTGTTATCTGCCTCATTTGCCAGCAAGCCTTCTTAAATCATTAAACAACGTCTGGAACTTTTCGCTCCATTCCGGCATTTCTAGACTGAAGGGAACACCTTTCGAATAAAGTTCAGCAATTCTTCTCTGGTAGGGAATTTCAAGTAGAATGGGTATGTCCTTTTCTTTGCAGTATTCGTAAACTTTTTTGTCGCCTATGCCAGCTCGGTTAACAACGACGCCTAAAGGAATTTTCATATCTTCTAAAACCTGAACTGCTATTTTCAAATCGTGTAGCCCAAAAGGCGTAGGCTCTGTTACAAGAATGCAGAAGTCGCTGCCCTTCACAGTTTCAATCACGGGACAGGAGGTCCCAGGCGGCGAATCAAGAATAACATTTCTGCTTTTGTCAATTTGTCTCTTAACTTCTCTGATAAGTGGAACAGCCATAGGCTCACCCACTTCAAGCTCGCCATAAACAAGTCTTAGACCACCTGCAGAAACCAACTTCAATATTCCAATCTTATGTTTATCTTCAGCAATCGCTTTCTTGGGACAAATAAATGTGCATCCACCACAGCTATGGCAAAGCTCTGGAAAAAGCAAAACCTTTTCTGGACTAACAAAGATGGCGTTGTATTGGCAAAAGTTGCTACATTTTCCACAATGGTCACACAATTTCTCGTTTATAAGTGGAATTGGAACATAGACGGGTTCTATTCGGCTTATTTTAGGATGCAAAAGTAAATGGGCATTTGGCTCTTCTACATCGCAGTCTAGAAGCTGAACGTTTCCTATGGAAAGCGCCATGTTTACAGCTACTGATGTTTTTCCTGTTCCCCCTTTCCCACTGGCTATTGAAACTATCATATAAGTGGCCTACTAGAGGCTTTCTAGCTTTCCAAAAATAGCAAGTCAAGTTCTTTTCTGTGATTCTATTATGTCTTTGTGATAGTCACTGTAGAGAGCTATAACAGGGTTATGGCCGAGCAAGCGGTCTTTAACTATAAGCGTTGTAACCGGCGCTTTGGAGTTCATAGTGAAAAGCATGTCATGTCCTAAACATAAACCAACAATAACATTGATGTCTGTTCCAGCGTTGTTAAGGAGTTGAGCTTGAAGAACTGGATTGCAAGCAGCCTCAAATTTTGACGAATCGCCAATCTTGTATTCTTTTGCAACATCAAGTTTTGTCTTGTCAGTGCCACCACATTTGCATCTAACTGATGCGACAGTAAATCCAGCCTTATCAAGAACCGCTACAATTCTGGCTGCTTCATCGTGCATTCCAGCACAAAAAGCAACTCCAATTTTCTCTGCATGAATCAGCTTGCCAAACTCTATCAGTTCCTTGAGTCTAGGGCGCACTGCCATGACCACACCTCTAACTGATTCGTATGCCTCCTTTTCGGTGATAGTGGCTGGAACATAGATCCTTTTCACATCATCTTTTCCATACTTCTCAATTACAGACTTGATTACTTTCTCACTCGTTTTCATGGGACAGTATTCTGGGAGTATTGCTCTGTTGATTTCTTCTAAGGACATTTTGCTACAATAAGTCGCAGAACATTTGGCACATTGAGGAAAAATAGTCGTTTTCACACACTCTCCCTCATATTTCTGAACGTCCTCTCATTTTCTCATACTCTGCTATTGCCTTTCGCAGTGTTGTTATAGCAAGCTTAGGGCAATCAAATTTCGTCTTTGGTAAACCCCCAAGTGCATTTAACACATCATTCTCTGTTATCTTTTTTGCCTCATTAATAGTCTTGCCTTTTACAAGTTCGATCATCGCAGATGCTGATGCTGCTGAGCCTGGACAACCTAAATAGTAAAACTTGCCGTCTTTTATTATGCCTGCCTTATCAATCTTCAGATATAACTCTATGATGTCGCCACATGGACCAAGATAAGTTGTTATCACATCAGGATTCTTCAAAGTGCCCATGTTAACTCTTTTTATATACAGCTCAACAGCTTTCCTAGAGTACCCGGACTCCGCCAATAATTTCAGTTGTTCTTCTGCTAGTCTTCTTGACACTTTACCACCTTCAAAACTGTGCGTTGCCATATTTTCAACTGCATCCTAATGATGATGAGCGTGATGGCACCCTTCTGTAAGCTCTTGAAGCTTATCATCTTTGTAGGCAGCGACAATCTCTTTGACCGTGTTTGCGTTAGCCTTCAGCACTGCCACCCCAGCGCTTTGGAAAGTGCTTAATCCCCTTGGACCCATTCCATAAACTATGATTGCATTTGGTCTCAATTCTAGAATATTGTCATGCGTGTATCCCATGCCACCAGCATGTTCGCCCACATTTGGAACGGTTTTCACGTTAGGAACTTCGCCATTGTCGGTTAATTCGACAACAGCAAAGTAAGGTGCTCTTCCAAAATGCTCGGCAAGTTGAGCATTTAAGCCACTTTCATCAACCGTAGGAACTACAATTCTTGCTACCACTTTTTCACCTCCTTTTCATTGTTAAGCCTTCTAGGTTTGCCATCCTCTTCTTCCTTGACCACGCCCTCCGCCTCTACCAATTCCAAAATGCCCGCTGACAGTGGCTGAGCTAGTTTCTTCAAGTTCCCCCTTCTTGTATTTTTCAACAACTTGTCTGACGGTTCCAGAGGCACCGACAACGACTCTTATGCCAGCTGCTGCCAATGCCTGAAAAGCATTTGGACCGACATTCCCAGTTATGAGCACCTTTGCGCCTTTGCTGGCTATTGTTTGGGCGGCTTGGATTCCAGCACCGCCCATAGCTCCAGAGGCCACGTTTGGAACTGCCTCAAACTGCAGTGTTTCAGAATCTACAATAATCAAGTATGGGCATCTGCCAAATCTTGGATCTGCTTGCGCGTCTACACTGTCTGCCGTAGCTGACACACATATTTTCATTTCAATTACCTCCAGATTTCTCCTTGTTTTCTAAAAAGTGTTCGATTTTTCCGACAATTTCCATAAAAGCCTTTGCTGCGGGGGAATCTGCGTGTTCAACAATGAAAGACATACCCTTGTCTGCATCTTCGCAAATCTTTGGGTCTATAGGTATGCTTCCCAAAAAGGGTATACCCAATTCTTCTGCTATCTTCTTTCCGCCGCCTGATTGAAATATGTCAACTTTCGCTCCGCAATTTGGACAGACAAATCCACTCATGTTCTCTATAATGCCTATAATGGGCATTCCAAGTCTTCTCGCGAACGTGACAGCCTTCTTAACGACACTCTGGGAAACCTCTGAAGGAATGGTGACAATGACTACGCCATCCATTTCAGGCAAAAGCTGAGCAACACTTAATGGTTCATCTCCAGTGCCAGGCGGCAAATCAATAAGCAACAAATCCATTTCACCCCAAACAATGTCCGACAGAAACTGACGTATCGCAGTCATCTTTAAAGGTCCACGCCAAATAACAGGTGCGTTTTCGTCAGGCAGCAAGAAATCCATGGAAACAACCTTGATTCCTAAAGGACCAAAAGCTGGAAAAACCCCAGCTGGACCAACTGAAAGCCTCTGACCTGTTAAACCCAACATTTTTGGAACGCTGGGTCCATGAATGTCTGCATCTAAAACGCCAAGGTGATTTGCGTGTCCATGCATTGCAAAAGCCATTGCGAGATTTACTGTAACTGTGCTTTTACCCACACCGCCCTTACCGCTTATCACAGCAACTTTATGTTTGATTTTGCTCATTCTAATTCTAAGATTCTGCTCTTGTTCTTGGATTTGTTTTCTCCTTTCATCAATCTCCTCAGTTTTGCTGACCACTGTAAGCCTCCAGCAGGTGTTGAAAATAGTTTGATACGTAAACCATATTAAATAGTTTATGTTTAAAAAATAAACTCAGTGACAAAGATTTGGACGACATAGACAGAAAAATAATCTCCCAACTTCAGCTTGATGGACGAACAACACTTGAAGAGTTGGGAAAGATTACTGGGCTTTCAAACATGGGAGTAAAGAAAAGAGTAGCTAAACTCTTTGAGAAAGAAATCCTAAAGATTTCGGCGTTGGTCAATGTAGAAGAGTTGAACCTTCAAGCAGCTGTTGTGCTCATCGAAATAGAAAGCTCTGAGGCAATGCAGAGGCTTCTTGACAGATTCAAAAACTGTCCGCGCGTGGTTCACATCTTTACTGCAATGGGCGGTTTCAACATAATTGCCGTCGTGATAGCAGAAAACCGAGATACTCTGGAAAGCATATCCGTAGAGAAATGCTCTTTAAGAAGCAGCGAAGGAATACGAAGATCTGAATTTTACCCGATCGGCAACATCCATTATTCACAGTTTCTACCCGTCAGAGAATATCTCGCACGCAAAGGGATGACTCATACACCATGTAATGTTGATTGCGTTACTTGCAATCGATATAAAACGGAAAAATGCGTCGGATGTCCCGCCACAACCTATTATAGAGGCATACTTTAAACCAAGCAAAAAAGTGATGTCCTATGGTGAGTTAAAATGAATAGTAAGAATATCACGCTTAGACAAGTTGATAGCGTGGAAATTGTAAGCTTGGTTGATAACTCTGTTGATTTTCTATCCTCAGTTGAAAGAAGAGATGTTGAACAAGTTCGAAAATGGGTAACTAAACGTTTAGGAGAAAAATGGACTAAAAAACACTTTCAGTATCCATTTGCAGAACATGGATTTTCCATGCTAATTCGCACTTTTGCAGATGAAAAATCCTACTGTGTTCTCTTTGACACAGGACTAGGCAGGACAAGTGTTGTAGATAACGCAAAGAAAATGGGATTAAACCTAATACATGTCGAAGCTATTGCACTATCACATGGACATTATGACCATTTCGGTGGCTTACAGAAAACAGTTAAAGCGATTAACAGGAAAGACTTGCCTATCATTGTACATGAGGATATGTTCAAAACAAGGGGTGTAGCCAACCCAGATGGAAGTATAAGAAAATATCCCAAATTCCCACAAGAAGATAAGGTTAAACCTGCCAAGTTTGTTAAAACAAAACAGCCATACTTGCTCGCAGAAGATACAGTATTAGTTACGGGAGAAATTCCTCGCAAGACAGACTTTGAGAAGGGATATCCACAACAGCGCGTTTTTATTAATGGTCAATGGCAGCCTGACCAATGGGTCTGGGATGACAGAGCGCTAATAGTCAACGTCAAGCAAAAAGGTTTAGTCGTGGTTTCAGGTTGTGCACACGCCGGCATCAGTAACACAATGTTATACGCAAAAGAACTTACGAGAACTGGAACCATTTGCGCTATACTGGGAGGCTTTCACCTTGCTGGAAAAGAATATGAACAAGCCATAGGGAAAACAGTGAAACAACTGAAAGAACTTAAGCCAGCATTGGTTGTACCTTCACATTGCACAGGATGGAAAGGTGCTTTTGCTATCGCCAAGGCACTGCCTCAAGCTTTTGTATGGAACAGCGTTGGCAACCTCTATAGGCTAAAGATACTTTGAAGTTGATGAGATGGATGGAGTATGAGAAATCCTAAGGCAGAGATGTTTAACAAGAAAGCGTCTGTTCCCAAAAACAAACCTGATCAGATATTGGAGGCACTGGCATTGCAGTCAAGACAAACAGTTGCTGACATTGGAGCTGGAGGTGGGTATTTCTCTCTACGATTTGCCGAAACAGTCGGAAGACAAGGCAGAGTGTTTGCGGTTGATACAGATCCAGGATTTCTGGAATTTATTAAGCATAATGCTAAAGAAAAGGGATTAAATAACGTTGAAACGATTCTTGCCACAGAGGATGAGCTGCCTCTACCTAGAGGAAGCATAGATTTAGTCTTTATGCGAAACGTGACTCATCATTTGCCAAATCGAATAGACTATTTTAGAAAATTGAGAGACATGTTGAAACCAGAGGGAAGAATTGCCATCATAGAGTATAAACGTGGCGGTGGATTTAGCTTTCACAGAATGTTCGGACATTTTGTCCCAAAGGAAATTATCGTGACAGAGATGAACAACGCTGGATATCAACTGAAGGAGGACTTTGACTTCTTACCAGAACAGTCTTTTACCATATTCTCTATACACAATGAGATAAACGCAAAAGCGCGATTAGTAAGATTTGAACTCACAAAATTTAAAAGCCAAAGGTTATAGTGGAAACGGCAAAATGTTCTTAAACTTTGATGCCATATTTGTGGCATAACATGTCGGCTAAAATTCTCGAGCTCTCGGGTAAATAGCGAAAATGCGAGTAAAACCTTACTGTTTTGATCGCAATATTGCTAGTATTCGCTCGCAAATTGATAGTATCAGCGGAAAGTTTGAAGCGAGAGTTTGAAGCTATCCCGGGCTACCACAAACACCTGCACATGTCGACATTCTAATCTTCATATTCATAAATGGCAAATTCTGTTGTGCAAAAGCATGTGCTTGCGTTTTAGACTAAGTGCTATCTTAAGGTCAAATTTAAAATCTAATCTTTTCTTTATATAGCTCATGGCAAGAACAACTTCGAGGTTATGAGTATTCATGCAACCACTTGAAGAAAGCCTCGTCACACAATATGTTCTTCATAAGCACCATCTTTTAAAGGGTTCTCAAGCAGAAAGCATTCTTCAAGTCGTAAATGATATCATTGCTTTGCACGCTACCAGTGCAGGAACCCCATACATTTCCCTGTTTGCCAGAATAAAAAACTTCCATAGAAAGCACTTGGACGAAGAATTCTATGTGAAAAGAAACTTGGTACGCCTTCAAGCCATGAGAGACACCCTTTTCATAACATCCACCCAATCAGCATCCCTGCTGTATCAGGCAACAAAATTACCAGAAGCCCATCTGCTAAAGTGGCTCCATAAATGGGGAATATCTTTATCTGAATATCATGAACTTGCCGAAAAACTTTATGGTATTTTGAAAGGCGGTGAAAAAACTCTACTAGAACTCAAAAGAGCTTTACCAAAAGAAATGGTAAGGTCAGTGGAGTTGAAAGCTGGCAAAGAGCGTTACAAAGGAACCAATGTAAACATCGTCTTAAGCGCCATGATGCGTAAAGGAATGGTTATCAGCGAGAAGGGGCCTGAAACTCTTCGCATTACGAAGGCGAACCGGTTTGCACTCATAAAAGAGAAATATCCAAATCTTAACCTTGAATCAGTCGGATGCGAAGAGGCAAAGGCAGTGTTAGTTAAGCGTTACGTTGAGGCTTTTGGGCCCGTCACTGAAAGTGATATTGCTTGGTGGACTGGCTTCAGCAAGACTGAAGTAAAGAATGCTCTAGCAACTATAGAGAAGGGGTTGCGCTCTACAAAGATTGGCGGTTTTGAAAAAGATTATCTGATGCTGAAAACTGATTATGAACAATTCGTCAAGTTCAAGCCCTTGAACTCTCATTCCGTACTGTTGCTTCCTTTTGAAGACCCTTATACAAAAGGCTACAAAGTGAGAGATAGACTTATCGATTCAGCGTTAGAGAAAAAAGCGTATGTTGGAGGCGGAGTACTGCCGACCATATTATTTAACGGTGAAATTATAGGAGCATGGAACAGAAGTATTGAGGAAGGTAAAGGGCCGATCAAACTCAGCTTCTTTGGGCAGCCTAAGAAGGACATTGAAAAAGAAATCATCGAAAAGGCAAAGGCTATAGGAAGGCTGATGTCTGATCACAAAGTCGATGTTGAAATTGAAAAAGACTAAATCTCTTGTAAAGGCAAGTTAAAATCAATTTAAAGCTAATCCTGAAACTATTTTTCAAAAATAAAATAGAATTGAGTCTTAACTCCGATATTTTAAACCGATATGTGAACCTATCCCGGGCTACTAAGATTTTCTTAAGACTTTCCTACCGATAAGCGGGCGTGACTTGTGAGGGTGCTTGAACCTAAACTGGACTGCCAAAAAGTGTTGCTATTTTAGCTGTTGTTGATTGTTTTGACAGAAGTTGTGCTTCAAAAAGTTAATTATTGTTGGTGTGGTCATATTATTGTTAGAGGGAAAAGGTTTGGGTAGGTTTAGGGCTGGCCTGATTTCTATTGTTTGGGTTGTTCTGCTTCTGGTGGCAGTGTTTGGTGTAATTTTGAATGTTCCAGTGGTTAGGGCTGGCGGAACCATATACATAAGGCCTGATGGAAGCATATGCCCACCAGAGGCGCCTATAGAACGAGATGGTAACATTTACACCTTGACTGATAATATTACAAGTTCTGGTAGTGGGATTGTGGTTGAAAGAGACAACATCATAATTGACGGAGCAGGCTACATTATTTAAGGAGAAGGTGGCGACACTGGAATAGAGCTTATCGAAAGAAGCAACATTAGAGTTAAAAATGTAATTACAAAGGGCTTCGGGTATGGCATCTGGCTTAAGGGTTCTTCAGATAATATCATAATAGGAAACACTTTAGAAGACAACATTGAAAATCAGCCAGCTTTAATATGGGATTCGTCAACTCCAGGATATTATGATATATGGGCTGATTGTCTGACTGAGGGCGAAATAGGCTTCTATGATGAATGCGACGTAATCGACGACCTCGATGTAGAAGATGCTGGTTTCTTTGTCATTGCAGAAATGCTCTTAATAGCAATTCCCGTGCTTCTTGCCTTCTTAACTATCATATTAGTCAAAGGAAGAATACCGCTTACAAATGAACTTTGCTAACTTAATATTCAAGTCATCACCTTTTTAGACTACCGTGACCATAAGAAATCGGCTTCAACGCATATGCTTATCTTTAATATAGATTCTCTTTTCATAAGCTTGTTATTTTCCAGTTTATACTGTAACATCATGATGTAAAATGAGCGCATCAAAAGAATTTGAAGAACTTCAGAATATAAGAGCAAAGCTAGAAGAAGAATCGCATTCTTTGAAAGAAGAACAAAAGAACATGGAAGAAAGGGTAAGAGTGCTTGAAGAAAAAATAGCCATTGCAGAATTGCGGAACAGCAACAAAGCTACAAACGAGGCTATATCTCGGCTAAAATCGAAGATAAACGAATTGGAAGAGAGGTTGACAAAAATTTCACAAGCATCAGAAACTTGTGAACCGCAAGAGAAAATCATGCCAGAAGTCGATAAGGTTGCTGAACCGACAGAAGTTGCACCAGAAACTGTAGAAGCAGCAATAGAAGAGCCAGAAGAAGAAATTGTTACAGTAAAAATGCTTGAAGATTCACTTATAGCTGAACAAGAAGTCGAGGACGCTCTCAAAAAGCGAAGCGAAAAGAAAAAGCGCAAATTCTTCTAGACATTGTGCAAAAGCTAATTAGCTTTTAGAAAGGATACTTGGAAAATTCATTTCATAGTATTTTTCTAGTTCGTAATCTGCATCTTTCTGTTAGACTAGTCTCATGTTTTGTAGACAATTTTTTAGCTCTATTATATTAGGTTTTTTCTATGTAATATGAGTATGAGGAGTGTGGCTATCATGAATATTGGTGCTATTAGTATTGATGGGATTTCTGGTGTTATTGTTTCTGTGTAGCTGTCTGCTTTGAGGTAGTAAAAGCCTCCTTCAAGTGTGCTGTGTTCGATAGTTCCATAGATTGTGACGAATTCGCCTTCTTTAGGCATGGGCAATTCTGCAAAGCGTATTACAACAGGGATTATTTTTTCTAGCCAGAAGTCTTCGTACATATAAGTGCTTGGTATTATGTACATTGTTCCGTTGGTTCTTACCTTTTGTCCATAGAATTCTTCAATGTGAGTTGCTAAATAGTATGGGTCAACTGGTGTGTATTCTGAATTATCTGAGGCTGAGGCTGAGGCTAATGTAGCTAGCGAGAATGTGAAGGTAAATACGATGAGACATGTGTATAGAATTTTATTTTTCATTCCTTCTCTCCATTATATTCTTATGATTTCAATTTATTATGGTTTATGCTTCTGTGTAGAATACCGCTCGTTTTTCCAGACATCAGCATAGTCACTGTAGCCACGTTTTTCCCAATACCCTAACTCCTTATTCACAGTGAACTTTATTTTTGTTATCCACATTGCACTTTTATATGCATACTTGTTCGGAACAACTAGGCGTAGTGGAAAGCCCATGCTTTCTTCGAGATATTCGCCATTTAGTTTTGTGGCTAAAAGCACATTGTCATGTGACAATTCTTCTATGCTCAGTGATGTGGTGTAGCCATCAGCGCATTTGAAAGTAACGTATTTTGCTGTCGGTTTAGGTTTAGCTATGCTTATTATGTGCTTGAATGGGATGCCATACCATCTATTGTTCAGGACGCTCCATCCTTCTACGCAGTGAAAATCGCTTATTGCTTCTATTGTTGGAAGCTTTTGTATGTCATTCCAACATAGCTTCAAGGGTTTTTCCACTTCACCTTCTACGATTAGCGTGTATGTGTCTAGGTTGATTTTTGGAACGGTAGCATTTGGAATTGTGGGATGGTCTATTCCCCAGCGCAAATGCTGCTTTATTGGAAACTGTCCAGGCGGCAACTTCTTGTCTTTCTCTTTTTTGGATGGCGTGGGATTCACCGTGATAGAAGGGTAAAATTTAAAAAATAAGTGTTGCTATCTGCTCAAAAGCCATGAACCGTCGCATGCTGCAGTGTTTAATTGGCTTAAGCCTTCTCTGCATGTGCCAAATTTTATGTCATATTTCTTGGCTAATTTTGCCATGTTTTGCATTAGTTTAAAGCGCAAGTCTTTTGGCAAATATGTGTATGAGGCTATTTTTTCGCCTCTCTTAAAGTATAATAGCTTTAGTTTTTCTGTAGTCTGCGATGATACAACTTTGCTTAAGCGTTGCCAATTGTCTGGTTTAACCTTGTATGTTGATGCTGTTATATGTTTGATACCTATTGCTGTGAGGGTTTTGATTAGGGTTTCTGGATTGTCGTTTACGTATGGAATTATTGGGTCTATGCGGGCTGATACTGGAATGCCTTCTTCGATTAAGATTTTAGCGGTTTCTATGCGTTTTGTGGGTAGGGGAGCGTTTGGCTCCATTAATCTTGCAATATTGTCGTCTTCTGTTGTTATTGTTAATGCCACTGTAGCTGCTGTTCGCTTTAGAAGGTCTACATCTCTTGTGACCAAAGTAGATTTAGTGATTATCTGAATTCTGCAATTACTTACGGAGAGGATTTCTAAGCATTTGCGTGTTAAGCCAAGTTTTGCTTCAATATTAGGATAAGGGTCGGAAGAATTAGCTATCGAAACTATTTCGCCCCTTAGCCTTGAAGCTTCTCTACGTAGTTTTGAGATTAAATCTTTCTTTGGTCTGCAAGAATAGAATTTTGGGATATAGCTTGAAGCGTAGCAATAAAAGCAATTATGGTCGCAACCAGTGTAAGGGTTAAAGGTTAGCTTAGAGAGGCAAGTACAAAGTCTAGAATGCCAAGGGTCAAATGGCTTTATCAGACTCAACGCATAATCCCAGACAATAATGAATTAAAAGAGCAAAGGTTAACAAAAATTATTCGCTTGAAGTCATAATAATTGGATGCAGATTAAGCAATATCTCTAATAGAAAACAATTTAGAATAAAAAAATCCTTGTAGAAAACCTAAGGAGTAGGCTTCATATTGACTCCAAATTAAGCTTGAAATAATGTAAAAAAGCTAGATTCTCATATCCACTTTGTCTTAATCTCTTGAACAGCACTAATATGCGGATCATCTGAAAGACATATTGCCTTCAACACCAAAGCCGTAGCCGCAATCACACTATCAGCCAAACGCATCTTATACTTATGCCGAAGCTCAGCAGAAACTCGCGCAATCTCCGCATCTACATTCACAACTCTAAAATCCTGCTCTAACAAATCCGTCCGCAACACGGCTGTTTCTCGCCCTTCACATCCAAGCGTTAACCAATAAACCTCATGCAAAACAATAGCTGATACAAAGCGACCCTTATTCCGTCTAATCTCGTCCTTAGTCCGCCTCAAAACCCGTTGGTTGCCCGAATAATAATGCTCAATAAAAAACCGAGTGTCAAAAACCACCTTAGACATCCAAATCCCTTAATCTATCCAAAACACGCTTCATCTCATCAGGCGACGCAAAACGAGCCCCAGAACCAGCCAAATCAACCGTAGACTTCTTGGGTTTGAACAGAATCCCCTCAGCAGTCTCAATAACCTCTAACCGCGTACCCTCTTCAATGTTGTACTTCAAACGCAAATCAACAGGAATAGTCGTCTGCCCCTTCCGAGTTACTACCACCTCATATTCCAACTTTCTCACCGTACTACACATCAAAAAGTACTACATATAAACCTTACTACTGAAAAGCCGCAAGCAAGCCCAAAAACACTACCAAAAGTTCAATCTATTTATAGGGGATGGGCTAATGCGCAGAGCAACAGAAACCTATTACCAATTCTGTTGTTTGAACCTCTTTCTATGCTACGTATGCAATGTGTAACCATATTACCTAACTTGAGCAACTTTGCTTCACTTCTAAACACACTTATTTCTGGGCAATTACTTTTATGTTTCAACCAAACTCTTTCTGCAAGGAGGCTTATTGTGAATTACGGACTTGCGTCAAAATATTACGATTTATTCGGTTCCAAAAATGACGTTGCCTTTTACAAAGAATTAGCGTTAAAACATGGAAAGAAAGCTTTGGAGCTTGGAGTAGGCACAGCAAGAGTTGCAATAGAATTAGTCCGTGTAGGCGTTACTGTTTGGGGTATTGGCAATTCCAAATACATGCTTAACGTAGCAAAAGAAAAACTGGAAAGAGAAAAAGCTTCTGTTAGAAAACGTTTAATTCTGAAACTTGCTGATATGCGGAGTTTTAGGCTAAAAGAAAAATTTCCGCTTATTTACATTCCTTCTGCAACTTTTGAACACTGCATTTCAGAGAAGGACCAGAAAAAATGTTTAAACTGCATTCATAATACGCTCAAAAGCAAAGGTATATTAGCATTTGACTTGCCCAAGCTTGAACCAGAAAAACCAGAAAGTAGCTGGTGGATTGACAGAAAAGAAACAGGCGATAGTGGTGAGGTTGTTCGGACAATATTTTCGAGACGCACCCCCAAAACAAACATCGTATCTCTCAATTTCTTTTTGACGTTTATCAAAAAGGCAAACTGAAAGAAAGATATTATGAGTAAGGAGAAGCTCGACTGTTTTCTAAAGAGAATATAGAAAAACTATTGAAAGAAGCATGCTTTAAAATTGATAAAATCTATGGAGATTTTGACAAATCTGCATATACCCTAAAAAGTCAAAGAATAATATTTGTCGCAAGCAGAAGATAGAATTGAAAACTAAATTTCTATTTCCTTCTCGGATATCTCTCAAGGTAATCCTCAATTCTTGGAAAAACTTCATGAACCCGTTCACGCCGTTTCTTCACATTTATGCTGTGCTGCAAAGCCGTAAACTCTTTTGGCTTGCTGAAACTTTCAACTTCGCCATCCACTCTTTTCCGTGAAATCTTTATACAATCATCCACTATACAATTTAACACACAAGCACCACAATATATGCAAAGTTCTTCTATTATTCCAACCTCTCCAGCCTTCCAAAATAATGCATTGGTTGGACATGCCTTTATGCAAAGTTTGCATTCCACGCCCTTGCATGTTCTCTTATTAATCTCTATCTTTCCCTCAACAAAAAATTCTTTTACGCCAAAAGATGCGAGAAGCTCTTCTCTTTTTTTCCTTTTCTCCTTACTTGTTGTTTCTGTTAAAAGCTGAAATATGTCAACAGTTGAAGGCTTGCTAAGCTTATTTTCTTCAGGCATTCGCTTCATCTTATGTCAACTATCAGATTTGAAATTATAATGCTCATGAATTATAATTACTTATCCAAAATCCACAACCGTGGACTTTTAAGCGAGGTTTAATAACCCCTCTAACGATTCATACTAGTTAATGGTTGGAATAATAAATGTGCGAATTCACCATAATCCTTAACGGAAAAACAGTGTTCAAAGACGTAATCTACGCAAAGATGGAAAGCAACAACATAACTGTTAAAGACGTGCTCGGAAAAACCAAGGAGTTTAAAAACTGCAAAATCACAGAAGTTGATGTGAATTCTACACGCATGGTCCTATCAAGCATTTGAGCATGACTAAAAGGCTAAGGTCAAAATCTAAACAGCAAAACAAGAAAACTGAAAACTAAACCAAATAATATTGGAAACGGCAAGCCAGGAAACATTCCCTTCTTTTCCAACATTTTAAACGCCAAAAAGCATCCTAATAAAATGCCAACAATAGAAGCTAAACAAGGAACAATCCCAAAATAAATGAGCATGTGTCCGGAAAGCATTGAATAAAATGTCAAATCGCCTAAACCCATTTGAATATCCCTAAAAGAGAAACTCAAACCCCGAAACTGGTCTAAGCCAGCATGAGCTATTTTTCCAACTGGTCCATAATAAACAGCAAATGCGTCATAAACAGCCAGAAAACCCAAAATCAGCACCGTGCTCAAAGTGGGAATCGAAACTCCTAAAAACGCTCCTAACGCTCCTCCCAAACATATAACAGCCAAATTGCAAAATCTGCCATAAACACGGAAAATTGCAAAATAAGCAACCACTGCCATAGATGCTGATAAAATTAAAATTAGCGCCTCTACGTTAGGAATGGCAAATCTTGAAAATGCAGCGAATAGATAAATCATTGAAAGCATGAAAACAGCAATTGTTAAAACAAACCCTGTAATCATTTTAATCATTTTATTACGTTTCATTTTTAAGAGCATATATAGTAATGAAGCACCCATTCCGACGAGGATAACAAAATAGAATGCGTTGCCAAAAGATCCAATAGTGCTTTCTGGGAAAGGCGTAATAGAGTAAATCTTCACTGCAGACGTTAGAATCAGAAAGGCGCATCCCATCCCAAATAGCAAACTTGCCAAAATAGGTATTATATGCACAATTTCTGCCCTAAACTTTTCTTTCAAGACTCTTCCCCTTCCTACCCACAATTGCTTCAACTTCCAAGTAGCACCTGTTACAGAAAAAGCTTTGTTTCTCATCGGTTTCGAAAATTGAATTAGAAAAATATACAATACAAAACTGATTAAAACAATGCCTCAACCCAAAAATGTGTTCAAACTAGTGCAAAACTTCTTTAGCGTTCCTTTCCACGAAAAATTCCATGTTAGAAGCCCTGTCGAGGAACTCTAGTTTACGTCTTCACAAGTATATTAATTTAAATTTACAAGATATTTTGCCTCTCCAAAAAACCAAATTTTGTTTTCTCTCTTGGGCGACAAATTTTTGCGAGTCTGAAATAACTGGAAAAATGATGAAAAATACGCTAAAATTCAACATCAAGTCAAAATAAAAATCATTTAGTAAAATTGGTATGTTCCAGAAAACATAATCAAACATCATGGTAAAACTAATTTTTCACGTAGCAAAACCTAGTTGAAAACCAACATGTAAGCCTATCCAACGCAGCTTTCCACCAAGCTTCACTTTTAGTTTATTTTTGTGCGGGCCCGCGGGGATTTGAACCCCGGTTCTCCGGCTTTCTTCCATTTGATGTTGCCCGGAGGCTTACGCATCATTGTGTTGATTCGACGCCTTGATCCATACTGGGCTACGGGCCCTTTTTTCTTTAAATATAGTTTATCTGAATTAATTGTTTTGGTGTTTTCTACAAATAGCAGAAGAGCATAGTTGATCTGCTATCTGTGTGCGTCAATTAACTTTTCAGCATTTTGTATGAGCGCTTGCTTCTTGTCATTTGGTACTATTATGCTTGCTGCATACTGATGCCCATCTGCTAAACCAAAGCCTTCAGAAACTCTGTCCAAGAGATTAACGGCACCTAAAAATCTTCCATCATCAATCAGTCGATGCAAGGCCTTAGGTACGCGGACAGAAGCTTTGACATATTTCTCCATGAGCATTCCCCAGTTGGGAATTTTCTGCGGCACATCTACAAAACCCATTATGTATTTGTTGGGTTTTATTAGGCGAGTTTGATAGGATAAAAAGGAGCAGAATTGCCCTATCACCTTTGTCCCCATACCATCATAGGCATTTCCTGCATCAAACCATTGGATGTGTTCTGTTTCCTTCAGTCTTTCACGGTAAAGTCTTGCCAAGACCCGTCTATTAGCCTCTTTGCGTCTGAACTCCAGAACATTAACCTTTTCGTCCACTTCCTTGGTTACCCCTTCTAAACATGCGTTTATTCCAATTTCTGGTCCACCCTCATAATAGCCCACTGCACCCAAAATCTGAAGCTTTGAAAATAAGGCATTTAAGCGCATCTTTAATTTGGCTATTTCAAAATTTTTACCCTTTTGTAGAATCATCCCATTTTTTAAGGCTTCATCCAAAATCAGATTGTTTAATCCAAAAAAGCCATCAGGAATTTCGCAACTTCCAACCAGAGCCAAATATCCCAAATCCCAATTTTTCTCGTTTAAAGCCTTTGCAAACAAGTAACAGCATGTGGCTCCAGAAAAATCTGTTTCGCCCTTAAATCCACAGTGTTCAAGGTTTAAATCCAATACTTTCGGGTCTTTGGATGGTTTTGGATCGTGATGATCCAATATTATAGTTAGGCTTCTGCTATCATTATATTCTGATATCAGGTCTGCATGTGACGAGCCGATGTCCACATAAAAAATCGTTTGACCAGCCTTCGAATGTAGGTCTCTAATGACTTCTGTGTAAATTTTTTCCAAACAAAACGTTTTTGTTTTTATCCCTTCACGTTCTAACGCCTTCTTTGTTACTGCAGCGGAGCACAAGCCGTCTGCGTCATCATGATGAACTATTACTGCTTCCTTGGGCTTTATTGCCCTCAGTTGTAAGATGGCTTGCTTTGTTTTCTTTTCAAAATCAGCCAGTGCCATACACATTGCCTCTTAACTTATTGTTTTCAGAAGATCAGAACGTGTTATTATTCCAACTAATTCATTACCTCTTGTTACTAGCACTCCTTGATGTCTTTCAAGAAGTGAACGGATGTCATTAATTGGTGTTTCTTCAGAAACTGTTGGCAAAGGCGCGCCCATAACGTTTTTCACTTTTTCTTCTGCTATGTTTGTGCCAAGATTGCTGATGATGTCTTCCTCTGTTATCGTTCCAACGACCTTGTTTCTGTCTAGAATGGGCATTTGAGAAATGGCATGTCGCACCATAACTTCGCTTACCTTCAGAACACTATTGTTGGGTTTTGCAAAGAGCACACCTTCAGTCATAATGTCCTTGCACTTTATCTTTTTGCCCTCCATAATAACAGCCAAAATCTTGTTAATCGTCGAAAGCCTTGGGTCAACTTTTCCCATCTCTATTTTCGCTATGTGCGCTTGCGACACTTCAGCAAGTTCTGCTAGCCTCTTCTGGGTTAAACCAGCCTCTAACCTTAACTTTTTAAGCGTTGAACCAGTTATTAACAAAATATAACCACCAGTTATTTTAAAATATAAAATAATACAGTAAAATATATATCTGTTGTTGTGCATACACCATAAAACTTCATGAAAGGAAAGGCTTGTCATGCGGAACATTATAGTGGAAGATTTAAAGCAGACTCCTTTGGAAAAACAGTGCCTAGAAATCGTTGAAAGAAAAGGTCTAGGGCATCCAGACTATATATGCGACGCAGTAATGGACCACATTTCCATACGTCTAAGTAAAGAATACATGGAAACGGCTGGCTCAATATTGCACCATAACGTTGACAAATCCTTGCTTGTCGCTGGAGAAGCGCAACCAAAATTTGGCGGAGGCGTTGTTAAACAACCAATGCTATTCGTATTCGGCGATAGAGCAACATCAGAGTTTAACAACTTAAAAATAGACGTTGCCGAAATAGCCTTAAACGTAGCCAAACAATGGTTTAAGGAAAACATGCGCTTCGTAGACCCAGAAAAACATGTGAAATATCAAGTTGAACTAAAACCAGGCTCAGTGGGGCTTGTGGACATATTCAAAAGAGAAGGAAAAATTTTGGGTGCCAACGACACTTCGGCTGCAGTAGGTTATGCACCTATGACCAGAACAGAAAAGATAGTTCTAGGAACCGAGCAATACCTAAACTCGAAAGAGTTTAAGCAACGCTTTCCAGAATCTGGCGAAGACATAAAAGTCATGGGTTTTAGAACCAATAATAGTTTAAACTTAACAGTTTCAATGGCATTTGTAGACCGCTTTGTAAACAGCGAGGAAGATTATTTCGAGAAGAAAACAAAAATCCTTGAAGAAATCAACAAATACGTTTCAGCAAATACAAATTTTGAAAATATTCATGTGCAGTTAAACACTTTGGATATGCGCGGAAGAGGCTTGGGAGGCGTATACCTAACGGTCTTGGGTACAAGCGCAGATAGCGGCGATTCTGGACAAGTTGGAAGAGGAAACCGCGTAAACGGCTTAATATCGCTTAATAGACCCTTCTGTTCAGAGGCTGCAGCAGGCAAAAATCCAATCAGTCACGTTGGAAAAATCTACAATGTTCTAACTTACAAAATAGCCCAGCATGTTTATGAAGAAGTGCCCGAAGTTGCAGAAGTCTACATTTGGCTACTTAGTAAGATAGGTAATCCCATAGATGCCCCAACTGTTGCTGCTGCGCAGGTGATAATGAAGGGAAATAACTCTTTAGAGAAAGTTAAACGCAAGATAGGTGAAGTGTTGGACTATAGACTTGAAAATATATATGAATTCTGCATGGAATTAGCTCAAGGGAAAATCAAAACATACTAAAAAGAAAGAAGTGAACACGGTTGTCCAATTATATGCTCAAAAAGTTGCTGAAGAATTAGCAAAATAGAGATTGAACTGATTTTGCACTGTAATATAAGGTGCAAAACTTTATCATCCAGTTCAATGCTAATCTGCCATGAGTTGGCTCTGATATGGATGCTTCAGAAGCGGCAAAAAATGCGTTACAATGCGTTTTAGAAGCGAAAGAAGGCGAAAGTTTAGTTATTTTCTGCGACTATGAAAAGCTGAAAATTGGCGAAGCTTTTGCAGTTGGCGCTTTAAGGCTTGGTCTCCAAACACGTTTAGTCAAGTTAAAGACAGAGGCGAAAGTTTTTCGAAAAGAAATTCCGCAAAATCTTTTAGAAATTTTGACAAAACAGAAACCAGATATTTACATCAATCTTCTGCGTGGAATACGCGAAGAAACGCCATTCAGAATTAAACTTATCAAAATGGAGACCCAAGACCATAAAACATGTTTGGGTCATTGTCCAGGTGTTACTTTAGATATGCTTACAGAAGGAGCATTAGCTTTAACAGTTGAAGAACATAGGAAAATGCAAAGCTTTGCTAGAAACCTCATACAGAGATTAAACAAAGCAATAAAAGTGGAAATTACGAATCCCGCAGGAACAGATGTTTCTTTCAATGTTGAGGGGAGACCTTTCTTTACAGACACTATTATTGACTGGAAAACAATGAAGTGGATGAATCTTCCGACAGGAGAGGTGATAGTTGCTCCATTAGAAAACTCTCTCGAGGGCAAAGTAGTGTGCAACATGGCTGTGGGTGGAATAGGTCCAACAAAGTCTCCTGTTAAACTGGCGGTTCAGAAGGGTAAAGTGGAAGATTCTTTTTGTGATGACATGCAAGTTCTAGAAAAAGTTAGGATGTCATTAAAAACTGATGAAGAGGCAAGTGTTGTTGGCGAGTTTGCTTTTGGAATAAACACGAAGGCAAGATTTGTTGAAGAGTTTCTTGAAGCGGAGAAACAGATGGGTACGATCCACATAGCTTTCGGTAATAATTCAGACATGCCTGGTGGAAAGAACCAATCCCAAAATCATATGGATTTTCTAATTTCAAAACCTACAGTGAAAATTTTTGACAAAAATGGCTTATGCATGAATGTACTTGTAAATGGGGTTTTTCAACATTTATGGTAGGTTCACATCATGAAACCCTATGCCATTTTGCATCAAAACTCGTTTCAAAATAGTCTTTTTGTTTGATATGATATTTTAAATTATTATTAAAAATCAGAATCCAGAATTGAATAGTCTTATTAATTCATTGCAACAACAAAAACAAAACAAGGTGCGAGCATCATGGCATATCAGGAAGAGACACAAGAAAACATGCAAGGTGATGAAGAGGAAGGGTACATCGAAGACGTTCAAAATGAACAAGAAGTGGCAGAGGTGGGTATGCAAGAAAATTATGTGGCTAAAGAGGAACAGATAAGAAAGAGAAATTGGATGCCAAACAATAGTGGAGAAAATAGAAGCAATTTCATTCATGGATTAGCCGTCGGTCTTGGGATTGGATGTATCGCAACTTTTGTCATAGTTTGGATTTCAGTGTTTTTCACTCCAAAATTGCCATCCGAAATCACATACGAAAACTTGCTTTCGATATTTGTCTACCCTCTCATTTATCTGCTGGCAGTAGGTTTAGTCGCATTAACAGCAGGCATTGTCAGGGAATACTACGCTATAAAAAACAAGCTCTAAACACTAAATATCTTAAATCAAGGCTTTTTCTCAAACTATAATAGTTTAATAATTGAAAGTCTCTAGATTGTATTGTGAAAGCTTTATGCCCTACACATTTAAACGACTTCTAGAAAAAATCTCAAGTGAGAAAACTCCAGGTCCATCACCCACATTCTCACTTTTTCATATGTTACATGCAATAGAAATAATAGCTAGAAAAACTATTGGGCGCAACAAGCTGGCTGAGAGTCTAAATGTGGGCAAAGGCGCGGTACGCACCATAATAAAAAGATTAAGAGATGCAGGCTTGGTTGCTGCATCAAAAGAAGGATGCACATTAACAGGTAAGGGCTTAAAACTGCTGAATGAGTATAAATCAATTTTAAGAAGAACAGAGATTGGAAAGAGTGAACTGACTCTCACAGATTACAATTCTGCAATTTTAATCAAAAATAGCGGACATAAAATCAAATCAGGCGTCGAGCAACGCGATGCGGCGATAAAGGTGGGTGCAAAAGGAGCAACAACAATAATTTTCAAAGAAGGACGCTTAATAATTCCAGCTGTGAGCAAAAACATGATTGAAGATTTTCCAAAAGCAGCAAATCAAATAGTCAGGCATCTGAAACCAGGGGAAAATGATGTGATAGTGATTGGAAGTGGCAATAGCTTGGGAGAAGCGGAGTATGGCACATTGGCGGCAGCGTGGACGCTTCTGGATGATTGCTGAAATAGAATGATTATGGCTTTTTTATTAGTAAGTGTATTTTTCTCCTTCATTTAGAATGCGCTCTAACGCCATGCTAAAGTTTATCATTCCATCATTCGTTTTGGCCGAGACTGGAACTAGCAGAAACCTTAAGCCAAGTTTGTAAACTGCAAACATCATGTTTCTGCTTAGTAGACGCTTAGTTCCTTCAAGCTTTTGTTCAATTGAATATTCTAGAACCTTTGGGTTAACCGACCAATCCACGATTTTGTCAACTTCCTCTTTCGGAAGTAAGTCACATTTTGACAACAGATGTATTTGGGGTATAAGAAAACGATTGTAGATTGCTGCAGAAAGGAAAATATTTGAAACATAATTAAGCGGATTCACCGAAAAAACCGCGTCGAATAAATAAACTATTGCTTTTGGTCTCTTCGTAAGCTCGCTAGCTATATATGGACCACTAGCTCTGAAGGCAAACAATTCCATCTGACCAGCAGTATCCACCAGCACAATGTCAGAGTTTAACTCTTCAACTTCCCTTGAAATTTGCTCAACTTCATCCGCTATTAAATCAGCAGCCATTATCAACGCACCATTCGGACCTAAACCATACTTCTCCATCAAGTCGCCCACATTTACATAATCACGAACATCCACATCTGGCGAGTATGGGAGCGTTAAAGCTCCTGGGTCAAGGTTTACCACTGCAACATCTTGTTTGGACATTTTTAGCCAGTCGCTAAAAGCCGCTGTTAGCAAAGATTTTCCAGAACCTGCAGTTCCTATTATGAAGACTATAAACATTCTCTAACCATCCACAATCTTGACTGAAATATTCAAGTTCCATGTAAACTAAAAGTTTTTCTCAGACTTGAGGAATTTCAGGCGGTGGTGGCTCTTGAATTGCTGGACGAGATTGCTTAGATATGGCATACAAGACTATGCCTACACAAACTAAAACCACAGTCATGCCCAATAAAACGACAAAGAAAATGGATAAGCTTGTTACAGTTTGAATTTGGCTGTCCGCACCAGCGTAATCTTCATTCCCAGACCAACTTGCGCGAATATAACAGATACCTGCCACATCTGCATTCCAAATATAAGCAAAATTTCCATCATTTGTTGTCGTAGTTTCGCCTAGAAGAATCCACGGAGAATTGTTCACTTTCAGGTAAATTTTAATGGTTTCATTTTGCAAATTCGGCGAAAGCTTTCCAGAAAAAGTAACAATGCCTCCTTGAATAACAAATGGAGGCGAAACTGCAAGCGATACAGCTGAAGATAATAAAGTTGTATAGCTTGCAGAAACTTGCCCAAAAGTCGACGAGTCAGAATTCTCAAGAGTAATTACTTGCACAGGAGCATTTTTTAATTCGGCTGGACATTCGCCAACTCTCCATCCATTTTGCCAGTCTTGCCAATCTCCAGTCGTTTCTGCAATATAATATCGAATGTCATTGTAAGTCACATAGTATGCCTGCCCTCGTGCATCGTATGGCACATGTGAAAGGCTGACACCAATATTCATATGCGCTTTAGTTTCATAGTAAAGAAGTACAACATCGAGCCCACCTGCCTTTATGATTGAAGCTGCTATGTAAGAAAAGAGGTCGCAGTCTCCTTTATTTTCAACAATTGTTTCCACGGGATATTTCGGCGGTGCAGTTATTTCATAGGGTATTTGATGCACAATCATTAATACCGCGTTCGCAAAATCCTCATCATCTGTGTAAATTTCCCAAAGCTTGTCAGCAATAGGTTTTAGAGCATATGACGTAACAAACTTGGCAAAATCATTATTCGAATTTAGCGTATGGCTTTTTTCACGATAGTAATCATAAAGCGATTGTTGAACCATCACATTCAGCCTATAATGTATTGAACCACCAGGTTGGTTCAGAATTTCGTAGGAGAAACTATAGCTTTCTGCGTGGCAGCATGGAATTAGATAAGAAAGAATAATCAAAATGGACAACAATAGAATTTTCGATTTTTTCATGCAAAGCTTTGTTGCGAGTATAATTTATGGCATTTATGAATTGCTAATCAATATTTATAAACTACAGTTTAGGCAACTGCCTTTCTCTTTAGAAACTTGATTTTCCCACCAGTTTTCTCCATTAATTTAGAAAGCTGAATCACGGCGTTCTCTAAACGTTTCTTAGCAGTTTTTGAATCCATCGCCGTAGTTGAGAAGTGAAGTTCTATGTGCGGTTTCTTCTCTTCACCTTTCGGATGAGATTTTATGTAAACGTAAGGATTCTCA
>Ga0129301_1000258_pt1 | contig 28674 bp, 29 predicted proteins | sample ConPoolayeHmetaG_FD_94489 | JGI IMG/M metagenome (GOLD analysis project Ga0129301, IMG submission 94489) | Hot spring microbial mat communities from California, USA to study Microbial Dark Matter (Phase II) - Cone Pool mat layer H metaG ...
ATAAAAGTTTAACTATATTTTCGCTAACCTTTAAGCGTGCAATTATGGCATCCATTGACGCTCCTTGGAAAAGTTGGAAGCATGTAACTAAGCTCGATCCAGATAAGAACAACTCACAGGACATTATAAAGGCGGTTTTAGAGGGAGGTACTGACGCTATCCTTGTTGGAGGAACACAAGGTATCACCCTTGAAAAGGTTAGGGACCTTAGGGCTAAACTTAAAGGCTCCAAGATTCCTCTATTACTGGAACCTTCGAAGGCAGAAGCAGTCGACCTTTCTTATGATTACTTCTTCGTCCCGTTGGTGTTGAACTCCCAAGAAAGGTGGTGGTCGGGTGGTGCTCATATTAGTTGGATAAGCTCCCTTAAGACGGTCTTTGGTGGGTTCAGGAACATCCCATGGGAGAAGATAGTGATCGAAGCCTATGTGGTTTTGAATCCTGATGCAGCGGTAGCGAAGGTTACGAAGTGTGTGACAGACCTTAACGTTGACGAGATTGTGTCACATGCGGTTTTCGCTGATAGAATTATGCATTCTCCGATAGTGTACATTGAATACAGTGGAAGGTTCGGTGATCCAAATGTTGTTAAGACTGTAAAGGACAGTTTAACTTATTCACATCTCTTTTATGGTGGTGGGATAGACTCTAGGCAAAAGGCGGAGACGATGGCGAAGTATGGGACGATTATCGTAGGCAATATCATCTACGATAACATAGAGAAGTATAAGCAGACGATACTTTAACAAGTTCAATCTGCCTAGATTATCGCCTTTGCAGCCCCTATCGCAGTTGCGTATAACGCGTTTAATGGTATAACACACCTTCCTCCGAGTGTCTCCAAGGTCTGGGACAATCTATCTGAAAAGAGTTCTTGGGAAGGTAGTCTCCCGACGAACACGATATCGTTTTCTAAGCTCTTTTGTTTGGCAGCGAAGTATGTTAGGGTTACAATGATTTCAGATATCATGATAACCAACCCTAGGGCAACGTCCTGAGGTCTGGTGTCGTCGCCTACTTTGCCAAAGTTCGACGCTGTTGCGTTCGCAGGGATTCTTCCTATCGGCCCTCCAACAATGTCCTGTACAAGGAGGTTAACTCTGGAGACGTCACCTGATCTAGCCCTCTTGAGTATGGTTGTAGCCTTATCCTTGTTAAGGAGAAGTTTTCCAAGTCCCACCATAGTTCCCCCGCCGATTCCAGTTCCACCTAGATGTTCGACGTAATACTTTTTTCCCTCTAATTTCGCATGCACTATCGCTGTTCCTGTTCCTATACTTGCTACTATTGCCTCTTTCTTCCCAGAGAGGTATAGCCCTCCAATGCCTATTGCGTTAATTTCATCGACTATCTTGTAACTTAACTCTATCATGTCGAGCTTAAGGTCTTTGGAAATCGATCCGGTTAATGCGACTTGTGATAAGTCCTTTATTTTGATCTTACTGTTTGATAAAAGCCTTCCTAAACACCCTACTGCTGAAGCTACTGAATCGGATGCTTGGACTTCAGACAATGCCCATACTTTATTCTCGTTGATAAGTACACCTTTGGTGACGCTTGCCCCTATGTCTAGCCCAGCAACTATCATTTAACTTGAACCCTCGTCCTTATCGCTTTTACTAGTGGTGGTACAATTATATAAAGAAAAGGCGCCTCAGATATGAAAGTCCATATGATTAAAGAAAGCGCTGGGATAAACGTCAATGGTGTTAACTCGCTCTGGAAAGGCAGTGGAAAATATTGGCTCCAAAGGTACATCCCTACACCAATTATGGTCGAACCTATTGCTAAGGCAATTGTCGAAACTAATAAGTACCTTTTAATATTAAATTGTCTACAGAATCGACCTATCAAATAAAATGCGATGTAATTTGAAGGCACACCGACTGTTAAGCTTAAAAGCGCGATTCCATGTGATACAATATCCGCTATAAAGATCCCTAACGCAGCAGATGCACCCCCAACTCTCCCCCCAAATAGTATCGCTATGGTTGCTGGCACGATTACAGCAGGCCAAAACTTAACTCCGTAAAAGTTTAACCCAAAGTATGTTGTTATGCCAACTGCTGCGTAAAGTGCGCCTGAAATCGCAGTTATTGCCAAGTTTTGATACCTCCTAGCCTTTTGGCTCGAGTCTAAAGGGTTCATCTTGGTGAATCCTCTTCCTTTACAATTAATATATTTTATCTATAGCCTCTAAACATCACTATATAGATATGTATTCAAATCTTGTATGAAATCCTCGGTTCTTTGCCTTCTATCGCCATAAGCCTTTGGAGAACCTGTTCTCTAATCTTTTTACTATCCTCAAGTTCGCTTGTGATCTTCCCATTTACTACCAGGTCCTTTAAAAGAGGTTTATATTTTTGAGATGGCGGTTCACTACCTCTCAAAGTAACAAAGTCTACGAAATTAGCTATGTCCCTGTAAACGGTTTTAGCACCTCCCACATCTCCTCTTTTGGCTATTGGAACAACCCTCCCATCTTCCTCTATAGCTACTATCTTCGCGCTAAAATCAACTGGCGGGGCTCCACTTACTGCCGCTCCTATGCCGAAGCCGTCTACAAGGTCTACTAGCTCGGTTATAGTTTTCTCGTCAATGTTACCGCTTACGAAGATTTTAACGTCTTTCATCCCTCTTACATCTAGTTCCCATCTAACCTCTTCGATTATCTTACGCCATTCTCCCCTCCTAGATTTCGGGGTATCAAGTCTAACACCTGTTAGCTTTTTACCTAACGTTTCAGCTGCCATTATCGCCTCTGACTTTTCATCGAAGAATGTGTCTATTAAAGCGATCCTTGGAACATCTTTTGGCATCGTGTCGTCAAATGCTAGCCATGCCTTTTTCTGGTCTTGGAAGACTTGTATTAGTGCATGGGGCATGGTTCCTACTGGTTTAACGCCGAGCAGCTTCGAAGCTAGCACATTTGAAACGCCATCGAATCCAGCGATGAAGATCGCCCTCTCTGAAGTAGGGGCAAGTACAGGGTGAATTCTTCTAGAACCGAAACTGAATAGTATCCTGTCTTTTGCCATCAGCCTATACCTTGCTGCTTTTGAAGCAATGCCTGTATTTGATGCTAGGAGCCCTAAAAGGGGGTTTTCGTAAAGGCAGAAATCGTCGTAGTAGCATTCAATCTGCATCACGGGCTCGTATACCACGGATCTTGGATTAACCAAGAAAATCTCTCCTTCGCTCATACTTTTTACATTTAATGGAAGCCCTTCAAGAAGTCTAGCTACCTCGTGGACTCCGAGCAATACCCCCCAGTTTCCTTCAAAAGGAAGGCTTCTCGCATAGACTTCCATTATGACCTTTTTGTGGAGCCGATGTTTTTGAAGGACTTGTTTAGTGTTGAGAAAGTAAACGTCTGTTGTCTCTGCCTCTTTAATTTCTTGCTCCTTTGAAATCCAAAACATTCTATCGAGAGTCATATATCCCACCCGTAGAGCCTATTATTTACATTGATGTCATCAACAAGGATAAAAGCTTATAGTTATTGACAAACCTAATTTGTACATTCGTCCTTTGAACTTTAGAGCACCCTTAGAGTGTTTTCTTAGATTTATTTATCCACTTAATATTCTCTTTTTTGACCTTTGAATACACTTCCGCCATGATATTACGCGCTTCCCTTGCCTGTTCTAACGCCTCATTTAATCTCCCATTTTCTACTCCCTTCTCCGCATCCATCAGATGTTCTTCGGCGACGTAGATCGCGTATTCAGGGTGGTCAAGATCGATCTCAACCTTCGTGTTGTCTGCTGCTTCAACGTCTCCCATTTCAAGTTTAATTAAAAATACAGTTGACTCGCAGTCTTTATACACGGCCCAAACCTCTTTTTCTAATTCAAATATAGTCCTTCCGTTTATAACTTCTTTACTGATCGTCCTTATCTCATCAAGAGACTGTTTGAGTAATGATTTTATCTTAGATCTCCGCTCCATCGACATACCTTGGTTCTTTCTGATTAAAGTTTTTTAGTGGTCTTTGGGAAAGTTGCGGGGAGCTAGATGATAATTCAAGTCGCATCTGTTAACGACATAGCTAGGTTAGCTTGTGCCTTTGAGCATAAACCTCAGCCGGTATTCGCCTTTAGAGAGGAAGGTAAATGGAACCTTCTAATTCAGTTTCAACTTGATGAGAAGAGGATTGACTATTTCATTACCGAATCGGATAGAGTCGACTCGTTCCTTGGTTACAGAAACGTATACGGTGAAGAAATAGTTGATTTTTTCAAGGTTGCAAAGGACACGTCCTACATTTACGCGCCAATAATATTTTTAAAAAATATCCCATTTAAAGCTTATGAGAAGGGCAGACCCTCTTTAAAAGCTCTACCCGTTGAAGAATTGTTGGACCTCGGGAGCCTTATCAGAATTGCGACATACCGCATATATGACGAAGAATCACCTCTACCTTTATTTATAGCCCCATATGGTTCAGGCTCCGTACTGTTTACTATGTTGTCTTACTTAGAGGAGGGCCATGGGAAGGTGTATTACCTTTTTTTAGACGAATCCCCTAACGAATCCTTCATAAGGTATTCATCGCATGATGCAAGCATCAACTATACGAGTAATGTGGATGAGACGGGCTTTATCTATGTAAAGATTATTAAGTTGAAAAGTCTTCCGTTTAATGTGGGAGTATGGGCTTCTCAGAGCAAATGAAGGAAACTTCGCAGAAGAAGAAAAGCAGGGTCGTCGTTGGGCTGGATCTAAAAGTAGGTGATTACAAAGAACTCATAGGTAAAGTGGTAGATGTTCTAGACTCGGTTCAAGACGAGGTCTGCGCTGTTAAAGTAAACTTTCACCTTCTCCTACCATTAAGTTTTTTTGAATTAAAAGGCATCATAGATCGCGCCCATAATTATGGACTACAAGTAATAGCTGACATGAAGTTAAATGATATCTCCTCAACAAATCTAGCGGCAACCAAAATCCTCTGGGATTCAGGTTTTGACGCCGTAATTGCCAATCCCTTTGTAGGATTCGAAGAAGGCCTTGGCCCATGTATTGATGATGCGCATGATAAGGGTAAAGGAGTAATCCTTCTCACGTACATGAGCCACAAGGGTGCGATCGAAGGTTACGGTCTTGACGTTCTATGTTCAGGGAGGGTGTGGAAGATGTACGACCTATTCGTGCAGAGGGCGTTAGAGTGGAAAGCTGATGGCGTGGTTGTTGGTGCTACTAGTCCTCAGATGATTTCGTATGTTAAGCAGAAAGCGAAGTCTCTCCCAATCTTCTCTCCAGGTTCAATAGCGCAAGGGGGCGATCCTAAGGAGGCTGTAAAGGCGGGTGCCGACTATTTAATTGTGGCAAGAGGAATTGTGGAATCAGATGACCCATGTGCAGCAGCAAGAAGGTTGAAGGATATAACATGGTAGTATTGTGCGCGAATCGTTTTTCGCCTAGTCCTTTTTAGAGAAAATCTTTATAAAATAAGCAAGCTTTTAAATAAGATTAAGTCCATCTTTGTGATGGTGTCTATGGAACACCTTAAGTACACTAAGAGTTTATGTCCTGTTTGTTTAAAGGTCATCAAAGCTGAGTTAGTTCTTGAGGATAATGTTGTATACATTAGGAAGCAATGTGAAGAGCATGGCTATTTTGAGGATGTATACATGTCTGATTATAGATGGTATAAACGAGCTCAAGAATACGAGCGCGTTGGGAAGGGGATAGAAAACCCTAGGACTAAGAGGGATGTTGGTTGCCCCTTTGATTGCGGTATATGTAATGAGCACAGGTCTCAAACGCTTCTAGGTATAGTTGATGTGACGAATGCATGTAACTTGAGATGTCCGATCTGTTTTGCGAACGCCGCTGCCGTAGGCTACCTATATCAGCCTTCTTTAGAAGAAATAAAGGCGATGCTTGATAACCTTCACAACAACGTACCCGTTCCAACATACGCTGTTCAGCTTAGTGGGGGAGAGCCAACGTTAAGAGATGACCTTCCAGAGATAATAAGGTACGCAGATAAGATCGGCATCCCACATATCGAAGTTAATACTAACGGTGTGAGAATAGCACGTGATATTGACTATTTAACAGAACTAAAAAAGGCAGGTGTCAGCACGTTTTATTTATCTTTTGATAGTCTTACAAAGGAAGCTTATGTCAAGATGAAGGGGGCTGACTTGCTTGATATAAAACTTAAGGCTCTGAGTAACATTAGAGAAGTGGGTCTTCATAGTGTTGTGCTCGTACCCACACTTGTAAAGGGGATAAACGACAACGAGGTGGGCTCACTTATCGACTTCGCAGTAAAAAATAGTGATATTATAAGGTGCGTAAACTTCCAACCTGTCTCATTTGCTGGGAGAATTGAATCTTCAAAGCTCAAAGAATTTAGAATAACGACTTCTGATGTTATAAATAATGCAGAAAAGCAGACAAATGGTAAGATCAAAATGGAGGATTGGTACCCAATTCCTTTTGTTGCTCCGATATCAGATTTCATTGCAGCACTAAAGGGTAGAGAACAACCGACTTTCACGGTGCATCAGAACTGTGGTGCCTCTACATTTCTAATAGCCAACGATGAGAGAACAGACTATGCGCCGATAACAAAGTACATCGATGTAGAGAAGTTCATAAAAGAGATAGCTAAAGCCTCAGAAGTACTCTACGCTGGGAAGAAGACAGAGGGCAAGTTAAGGGCGATTGCTGCTTTAAGGCATACTAGTCTTGGTGTCTCTGCCTCGCTGGCAAAAGGCTTCCTTTTAAGTGGAACCTATGGTTCTTTAGGTAAGTTCATGGCCAAAGTCGTAATGGTTGGTGACATGCATTTCATGGACCCTTATAACTTTGACTTAGAGCGGGTTGAACGATGCGGTATCCACTATGCTGTTCCCGATGGTAGGATAATACCATTCTGCTCTATGAATACCCTTCATCGGTCTAAGGTAGAACAGGATTTCTCAGTCCCCCTTAAAAAGTAAGTTCCTTACTTTCCTGTTCTCCTAATAACCATCGTAGCTGCGATCATCGCGGCTAAAGCTATCAAGAGGGGTGCTAGGTACCTGAATGTTACGTTATCTGATACCGTTATCTTCAGTGAGGATGGAGACGCTGTAAAGCTTTGTCCTTTGTAGTTGAACTTCAGCGGGGTTGTCTCAATCTTGTAATCCCTTGGTGATGTCGACATCAACTTTAATATCAACACTTTCTGTTCTGTCCCTCCAAGACTTGAAATTTTGATAGAACTTTCACCTTCTATCAAGTTAAGTTGGGCTGGTAGATTAATGCTAAATTCGATGTCTGTCAAAGTTAAATTGGCTTGGTTTTTAACAACTATCTCCAATTCGAAGGCCTGTCCCTCAACTGCTTCTCCCTTAAGGTCTATTAGTATCTTTGGACTTGGATAGGTATTTGTAATCAGCTTTGACGAGTTCATAGACATCTTCTTACCTGCGAAGAAGAACGTGCATTTGGCGTAAGTCTCTTTGTTGTACCCTTCTCCTTTGAACATTAGGGTAAACTCAACCTTATGCTCGGAACCACCTGCTAGAAGAGCCCTCTTTGAAGTGTAGTTTGGCGACACAATTTCAAGGGCTGGGTCTGTCTTTACGTCGGTTTCTATTTTGAATATGTCTTTATCGCCACCATTTTTTAGTACATAGTATCCTGTTGTGTTATAATTACTAAAAGCCTCTCTCTCTTGTAGGTGCAATATCATTGTTACGCCGATTGGGACACCATCTGCTGTGCTCACACGTAGGAATTGTGCTCCTCCTATACTATATGAGGCGGTGGCAGGTGGGAGGACATAGTTCTTATTGTAATCAGAAACCTCTAAGAGGTAGTCAAATGTTTTGGTTTCTCCACTTTTTATGCTATCGATGAAGGCTGTCAGCTTTTCTTTTCCTGAAAATGTGCCATTCACATATATGAGACCATCTACCACATTATCACTTAATGTGACGCCAAATAGGTCTGCGCTGCCTAAGTTCTGTGTCTTTACCGTTATATTCAGGTAGGTCTTTCCCCCTAATGATACCTTATAGGCATCTTTTGTTAGGCTCAACAGCGGTATCTTCATCGAATCGTAAGAGTTGAGCATGAGCACATTATTTGATCTGCTCGTCTTAATTTGCGAGCCATCAGACCATGTAAGGCTCCATTCCTTTGTCATGTTGGGGGACGCTAGATTTTCTATCGAAACTGGAACCGTAGTCTGCCAGCTGTCCCCTGCTGAAAGTACGTTTATAACCTGTCCTGCAAAGTTTAGATTGAATGCGGCGTACTTTCCTTTGTTGGAGACCTTCACCAGTATCTGATTGGGTGTCCCGAAGCCTGTTGTTGCAGAGGGGGGCTGTGCTGTTAGGTAGATCGAAGGTTTGTTCCCGTTTAACGTAAGGAACAAATCGTTTGTGTAACATGAAAGTTGAGCTTCCTCATCCGCTATCTTTACAGAGTAGCTCACGTTTAAAGTCGGGACATAGACCTCCTCTACCAAGCCTGATGAAACTCTTAACCTGTATACGAAGGTTCGAACTTCTCCAGGAGCAAGTGAATCGATCTGCCCTGACGGAGTTCCTGTTGAGAATAAGAACTTAGTGTCTTTCGACCACCAATCGTCATTGAATGAAACTTTTGATGCTGCTAAACTTCCGATGTTCTGTACCTTTATTTGGACTTCGAACTCTTCATCTTTCTGTAAAGTAGCTTGAGAAACTTCCCTTGTAGCGACCAGCGATGGCATGCTTGACGAAATCGTAATGTTAGGGAACGAGAGGGTTGAAGATGGTGACGCGCTCACAAGGAGTTCTGAATATCGCGTTCCTATGTTCCTCTTTAATGATCCAGCATCTGTTGAAACTATAAACTGCCCATAAGAGATGACCTTCAAACTACTTGATGATGACTGATTGGAGGTGCTTATTTTGTTCTTTTGGAAAAAGGTTGTGCCTACCTTGATCACGTTGTCGCTGTAGGCTTGCGTCTTCAAGAAGTCGACTATGACGCTTCTAACGAAAGCACCATTTCTCTTTTGACCGATAAGGGTATACTGAGGTGACGTTTGCGACGTTAGGCTATACATCGATAGGAGGTTTGCGAACCCTCCATAAGAGGTTGGGTAAGAGCTCCATAGAAAGTTCTCTAGCACTTCATTGAAGTTTAGGGGTGAAGTGAAGACATACATTCCTTCGAAGGTCCCAAATTGAGTGAACGATAGACCAGTAAAGTTGCCTAGTTTCGCCGCAAAGGATAGGGCTACATCTAAGGAATCCGCCTTCACATAAAGAAACGCGCCGCTTGACGATACATACTCTGAGGGGATGATTCCTAGGCCTGAACTGGTGAAGTAAAGGTACTCACTCGGCCAAGACTTAAACTGCCCTACATAAAGCTTGTAATATGATACTGTTGAGAAGGACTCCTCTAACCTCTCAAGGCCTTTGAAGCCTACTTCTGTTCCTGTAAAATTTAAACGTATAAGTGCCGTTTTACCAACTATATACACTGTCACGTTTTCATTATAGAATGTTGGTGTTTGAGCAGCACTTACTGGAACTAAAGTTGCGGTAAGTGTCATCAAGAGTAAGGCTGCAGTTAGAGTAGTTCTCCACATACCCGGACCTAGGCAACATTTGTATATATATTGTTATAAAAATTAGTATGTTCTAGCTTATCCTCATCTCTTTGAACCCTCTTCCGGATCGGCGACTCCTTTATCGGTCAAGGTAAAGATTGTATCCGCTTCTGCGTGGTAGGGGCTATCAACTATTCTTGCGATCCTATTCTTCCCAGACTTTCTTAGGTATATTCGGTACGTGCTCGAATGCGCCATTATATGGCCCCCTGATGGCCTTGTAGGGTCGCCGAAGAAGGTGTCTGGTGCGGCTTGGACTTGATTAGTTATTACAACTGCTACATGATATATTTCAGCTAGTCTGATTAATGTGTGAAGGTATCGGTTTAACCTCTGTTGTCTGTCAGCGAGTGTTCCCCTTCCTAGAAATTCGGATCTAAAGTGTGTCATTGCTGAATCTATTATCACGAGTTTGCAGCCCTCTTTCTCTATGTAGTTTGAAATTTCCCTTGTTAATAATTCTTGGTGGCTCGTGTTATATGCTTTCCCAACGAAAATGCGCTTTAACGCTTCGTCTGGGTTGATCTCTCTATGTTCAGCTATAGCTACTATCCTCTCCGGCCTGAAGGTGTTTTCTGTGTCTATATAAACCGCGCCCGCCCCTAGCCCTTTCTTCTCCTTTGGAAGTTGCACTGTTACGCATAATGTGTGGCATATCTGAGTCTTCCCGCTTCCAAACTCCCCGTAGAACTCTGTGAGCGCCTCCACCTCTATCCCACCACCTAGCAAATTATCAAGATTATTAGATCCAGTAGTGATCCTCTCTATAGACATCCTATGTTTTAGTACATCACTTGCTAACGCAAATTGGCCCTCCATTAGGCCGAGTTCGGTAAGTTTTTGTCTAGACCTATTTGAGATGTCAACGGCTTTATCGTAGTTTACTCCTAGCAGCTCAGAAAGTTCTACAGGGCCTAAAGTTAGTAGCTGCCTTATGTCGTATATGCCTGCTGCATAGAGTTTATCTCTTGTAACAGGTCCAACTCCATCGATATTCTCTACATCTAATTCGTCTTCCTCTACCATATGCTCGTCTAGGTATATTACCTACTTCCTTTTAACTTATTATTCTATGGGTTGAGACGTGTCAGTGTCCTTGGGAAGAGTGAGGTCGCTCTGATATGTTTTACACCGCTTATCCATCTGGTGACCCTCTCCACCCCCAGTCCGAATCCCGAATGTGGGGGTAATCCATACCTTCTCAAGTCGAGGTACCATTGGAAACTCTCCCTTGGAAAGTCTTGTTGTAGTATCCGATTTTCAAGTTCTTTGTAATCGCTTAGTCTCTGCCCTCCGGTAGTAATTTCCCCGTACCCCTCTGGGGCGATGAGGTCTGATGACATTGTTACTTTATCATTATCCTGCTTTGTCATGTGGTAGAAACTTCTGGCAGAGAGGGGGAACTCCATTATGAAGACTGGTTTATCGAATTCATTTGAGATGATCTTCTCACCTTCTGTTGGTATGTCCTCACCCCATTCGAATGTCACCCCTCTTTTCATAAGTAGGTCCCTTGCCTCGTCATAGGTGATTTTATAGAAGGGAGGTTCTGGTGGGATAAACTTTCTTCCTAGGACCCTCAGCTCTTCTGAACATTCATCTGCGACCTTATGGGTGATCGCACTAACTAGCTCCTCCTCTAACCTCATTATGTCCTCGTGCGTGGCAAACGCTACTTCGGATTCGATCATCCAAAACTCTGTTAAGTGTTTAGCTGTCTTTGACTTCTCCGCTCTAAAGCATGGCTCTATAGTCCACACGCGCTCCAATGCGAATATAGCAGCCTCCTCATATAGTTGTGCGCTTTGCGTTAAGTACGCTTTCTGCCCAAAATAGTTCACTTCAAATAAAGTAGCTCCACCCTCACAAGCAGACTGGACTATAGAAGGCGCGCTTATCAAGTAAAATCCGTTCTTGAAAAAGTACTCTGATGCCGCCTCAACTACCTTTGACCTGATCTTTATGACCGATGAAGCTCTTTTCCCCCTAATCGAAAGATGTCTTATATCGTAGAGGAAGGAAGGCGATTTAACCGCACTTCGAGTTATTGGCCAGACGTCAGCCTTCGCGATGATTTCCACATTTTTAGCTATGATTTCTAACCCGTATGGAGCCCTCTTATCCAGCTTTGTTTCTCCTACTACTTTGACCGCAGACTCCTTTGTGGAATTTTTTACTGTTTCAAATACCTCTAGGGGTACATTTTCCTTCTTTATGGTTGTTTGGATGTACCCAGTTCCGTCTCTAACAGTTAAAAAGACCATCCCTCCGATGAAGCTTTTGTTCTGTATCCATCCTAGGATAGTAGTGGGTATTCGGTCTTTTCGGTCTTGTAAGAGCTCCCTGATTGTATGTGTCCTTCCGCCCACTTTATATTTTGTGCTCAACTTACACTCTATCCAAAAGTTAGTGATTTAAAATTTTCATGTACTTGTCCAGTATATGTTTTCATGATGCTTTGAAGTCTGATTCGAAGTATTCATCTTCACCTCTAATACCTCTCTCTTTTAGTAACGATTCAAGGGCATTCAATAAGGGTTCTAAACTTGATTAGAATTGAGAATTTAATATATTTTTTTCGTTTTGATAAAGAAGTCTTGTTAGACATGTAAATTGCGTATTCGTCTCCTACTTTTTTGGGTGGGGTAACTCTTTCCTTACGACTTCTCCTTCAAGTGTTTCTTCCCAAATCAATGATTGGAATTTATATATCTTAGCGTCCTTTCTAAGCCAAGAGTCTGGGGTTACACCTGCTTTCATGCAGAGGTATTCTAGATATTCCTCAGGCGTCCAACCATATTCAACAGGAACTTGAGGTAGTAGTAATCCAGTACGCCCTTCTAATTCTAATACTAAACCGTCTTCTCCAATCTTAATCTTCTTTGGGTACTCGAGTGGCGAGTTGACTTCTATAAGTTTGAGAGGTGTTAGGACACTTACTTCAACTATTATTTTGTTAAGTTCACTCTCCTGTATTGGCTCAAATCTCGGGTCCTCAGACGCAGCGCATATCGCAGCCTCAATAAGTGCGTCAATTAATGGTAGCAGAGGTCTTGGGTATCCTATGCATCCTCGAAGCTCCATACTCCCATCTTTTATTTCGTTTATGGTCACAAATACTCCAGACTTCTCAGAGAACCTTTCCCTCTCCTCCTTTGTCGGTCTATACTTAACTCTATACTTAACATGCTCTTCTATTACCTTTCTAGCTAACCTAACAAGCGTCTTTCCATCCTCATCGTGTAGTTCCAATCTCTTATTCCCCTTCTAAGGATGTTTAAATTGCGTCTTAAGGGTTTCTTCAAATTCCCTGATCTTTTTCCAGTGCGATCCATACCAATAGATTTTTCCGCAATTAAAGCACTTGTAGAAGGTTCTTTTCCTCTTTAGAATTTTATCTGGGACACCTTTCGCCTCAGACTTGTCTATCTTCTTTATCGCACTGTTGCAGTGTGGACAACGTGAATCCTTGGGCCTTAGAATCGGTTTAACTTTAAGGACCTTAAATATCTTTGTCATCCTCGATAGGTCGTTATCTAATGGTATTCTTATCACGGAGATGTCTTTAGAGTAAGCTCTCTGGATCAAGTCTTCATCAGAGGTTAGTAGTATTCGTTTTTCCCTTTGTGCCCTATTAAGAATTTCATCATCTTCTAGATCGTTCCCATAGACTGTGTCGTAGCCGTATATCCTCATTTTCCTCGCCAGTTTGCCGTGCATACAGTCTACTATGAACTTCATCTAATGTTCAACTACCTTCCCATTTTTTAAGTCGATGATTCCATCCTCTGATGTAAAGACAGTTTCACCTCGGATTATTGTCCTTGTAACAATTGCTTCTGCCTTGAACCCGTTAAAGGGTGAAAATTTGGCTTTAGAATATGACTTGGATGAATCTATCGAATACTCTGGGACAAATCTAATGAATGTTAGATTCGCAATCTTATCCTTCCCTATTAGACCGTATTCGGACAACCCGTATAGTTTAGCCGGGCCATCTGTTAAGGCCCTGACCACATTTGAGAACGGTAGAAAACCTCCTTTAACGAGTGTGAAAAGTATTGGGACTGCGGTTTCAAACCCTGGGAAGCCGCTAGAAGGTTTCCCTGCGAGTTTTTCGGTAAGGGTGTGAGGTGCATGATCTGTTCCTATGACGTCTATAGCGCCATCCCATAAACCTCTCCTAAGCGCTAAAACATCATCTAACTCCCTTATTGGAGGTTCGACTACTGCCAGTTTTCCGAGCCCCTTTAAGATTGAAGCCTCTAATGTCAAATGGGCTGGTGTTACCTCAGAAAATATGTTGCTATTGTATCTTTTTGCTTCAAGTAAAAGTTGCAACCCTTCAGCAGTTGAGATATGGCATATCCTGACCTTTATTGGGAAATCGGATGCAATTTTAATAGTCTTTTTTATCATATATGCTTCAGCCTCCTTTGAGTGTGCTTTAGCATGTTCTTCAGCGTTATAGGATTCTGGTAGTTTCCGTATTCTCCTAGGGTCCTCTGCATGTATGGAAAGTGGAAGATTGGTCTTTGCAACTTCTTGGAATAGCCTTCTTAGCATCCTGCCATCCGAAAAGTCCGCACCTTCAAATATTCTATGTGTATACACCTTATAGCCTAGACAGCCAGATTTAGAGAGTTGTGTCACTTTACTAAGGTCTGTTGGCATTGCAAGGAATCCAACATCACAATATATTCTATTATGGGCTAAGGCCTTCCTCTCTATTAAGCGTTGGGGATCGGAGACGAGTGGGTTTGTATTAGGCATGTCTATGACTAAAGTGAAACCGCCTGCTACCGCAGCCATCGTCCCACTTAGGAAATCCTCCTTATAGGAGAGTTTTCCGTCTCTGAGGTGTGCGTGCGCGTCTATTAGACCAGGTAAAATGAGGTCTCCCTTTGCGTCAATTACCCTGTCAACAGGTTCTGTCTCTGTCTTCTTAACTGTCTTCTTTATCTTTGCATCCTCTATTATTAAGTCTCTCTCAACGATTTGACTCTCTATCCATATTTTCCCGTTTCTGATCCTAGTAAGCAACTGCACCACAAAAGATTAAGTTAAAAGTTGGTTAAAAAGTTCTCTTCGTCTTATTACGCCAACCAAGCTTTCTTCCTTCGTTACCGGATACATAACTAGGTTCGTGTTCGAAAGCAAGGTCGCTGCTTTTTGAACGGGGTCCTGGGGTCTAAGCTTTTCTATTATGAGTGTCATTATGTCATTTGTCACATATTTTTGAAGCGCGCTTCTCATATGGTGGATAGTGTCTTCTGATAGGTATTTGAACAGGAATGTCGCGAGCTCTTTTTCGCCGACAACTCCGAGTGGTAAAGTGTTTTGGATGACCACAAACTCACGCATATCCTTGTCTCTTAATATATCGTTAATGACTGTTGACAGGCTGGTTCCTGCTGGCACCCTGTATCCTCCCCTAACAAGGAAGTCCTCCACCTTCCCATGAAGTTCTTGAGAGAGGAGGTTTATCAGCATATTCTTAGTTAACAAGCCTTGAACCTTCCCATTTGTCCCTATAACTGGGAGTGCACTGACATTTTCTTTGTTCATCGTTGAAATAGCGTCTGATAGCGTCATGTCCTGACTTATAGAAACGAACCTCTCGCTAGTAAAGGCTGCGACGCTGAGTGAAGTTGGTGAGATATTACTGAACTTCTTTGAAGCGAGCTTAATAAAGATGTCCCTGAGTGTTACGACCCCTATTAGGTTTTCCTTATCTTTAACTAAGACTCTATCTAGTTTTGTCTTTTTTAACTCGTAGAACATTAAGGATATTTTTTCTGACTTCGATAGTACGCTTACCTTCGGTAAGTCGAATGACCTTATACTATCTTTTCTTTGAGGCAATATTCAGCACCTCATATTTTGAGAAGATGCCACGGGCATGTCCTTCGGAGTCTAATACTGGGAGCGCACCTATATCCTTAGATACCATTACAGAGGCCGCGGTCTCGACGTGATCGTTTTCGTGAACAATTATCACCGGAGTTGACATTATGTCCCCTGCTGTCGCTATTGCAATATAATTGATTTTCATATGTGTTGCTTCTCCCCCCTTTATCACTGAACGCTTAGTCAGAACCTTCTTTACCGGAGTGAACTTAACAAATGCCAAATTAGATGGGGAAACTATTCCTACAGGTTTTCCTTCATTGTCAACTACAATGACTCGGTGTATGGGGTTTTTGAACAACAGATCCGATACGTGACTTATGCTATGGAACGGAGACACAAAACTTAGGTCTTTTCTCATGTAGTCTTTAACTAGCATCCCTGTCTTCATTTGCGCGACATATTTGGTAATGTCGTGGGTTGTTATGATACCGGCTAGCTTTCCACCCCATGTGACTGGAAGCCCTCCGATCTTCTTATCGAGCATGATCTCAGCCGCTTCGCTTATATCCACGTTGTATTCTATAGTTAGCACGTTTTTCCTCATAAAGTGTAGAACTAGTAGTTGGTCTATTGGTCTGGCTTTTAAGGAGGGTTTTGATGGCAAGAGTGCCTTTGCTAAATCTTCCTTTGTCAATATGCCAACAATCTTATCTTTTTCCATAACAACTAGTCTTCCGACTTTTTTGGAGATCATAAGGTTTTTTGCTCTGGCAAGGGTATCATTTGGTTGGACGACATAAACATCTTTTGACATAAAATCGTTTACAGAAACCAAGTCTAACCCAGAATTTAGAGCACTAAACTAGTTAAAAACTGTTTCTATTCATTTAAGGCGACATTTACGTTCCTACTTTATTCTACTCTGCATTCTTCGCAAATGTACTTCCCATCTAATTCAATAAGCGAGTCGGACCATCTATTGCATATGTCACAGTAGCCTGCCATAAGCACTGGGTTTCTTCTCGACTCAGCCAAGGGAGTTTCGATGTTCAGTCTTTCTGAAAAGATTTCTACCAATTCTGGTGTTATGGATATGATATCCCATATTGAGAGAATTCCCTCTATCTTGCCTTTGTAGGTTACTCCGACTCGTTTGACCTTCTTTTTCCTCATGTATTTGACTGCGTCTACGAGTTGAGCCTCACTTTCTACTGTGTATATAGGTTTCGTCATTATTTCTATTGCTTTAGTTTTATCAGGGTCTAATCCTGCTGAGACTATGCGGTCTATAATGTCCCCATCTGTAACCATCCCTATTGGTGTGTTGTTTTCTACAATAACAATGCTGCCTACATCGTTTTCTGTCATCTTTTTGGCGATCTGTCTAGCCGTTTCTTCAGGTCTTCCCGTGATTACTGGGCTATTCATAACTTCCCTGACTGTTATGTTCGCTGGATTGGTACGGCTAGGATCGATTGCCATCTTATTCGTCTTTGGTTAAGATTAGTAGTAAAAAAATATTTCTATTTCACTATTGTAATTTGATTTTGCAGCCTCCAGGAGGAAGTGCGCGAACGTAATCTTCTAATGGTATGTCTCTTACGCCTTCTAATGAGCCCATTTTCTCTAATATAATTGCCCTGATCTTTTTTGCTGTAGAGTTTTTATCTTCTCTTCCAGGTACTATTAAGATGGTGTGACCTGTACTTTTTTTGATAGCTTCCTCTGGTCCACATATAACCGCGTAATGGTCCTTAACCTTTGTGACGCCTACTGCTAACTCTAGAGGTAAGTTTTTGATATAATTCCTTTTTCCTGTTATCATGAATGCTCCTTTCGCAATGTATTGGCCGGATGGTGCCTGCTTTGATACCTGGTCTTTGTAAACCCAATAAGCCTCTCCTAAGGCTGTTCCCAGCTTCCAAAGATTGCTAAACGCTGCGGCTGCAGTTGCGACTTCTTTAAGGCCTATTTCTGTGGCTTTTCTCCCATCCTTTATAATAAAGAATGGGGCGCCTGTGAATTCCGCGTGGAATATTATGTCGTCGTCTCCAAGGTGCTTCTTCACTATCGCCTCGTTTGAAGAGGCATCCCTCCCTCCTATAGATAGGAACCCATCAGAAGTGTAGAACCACCTGTATCTCTCAAACCATTCCTTTTCAATCGCTTTTTTATGTTCTTTGGTAGCTACTTCCTTCTTTAACTCTATTCTTTTTTCTAACCGCTCAAGCTCCTTTTTCAAGTTGGTTATGGACGAGTTTATTTTCCCAATTCTCTGTAAAAGGCTTTTTGCCGTGTCAAATATTTGGGAAGACGTCTTTAAAGGGTTTGAGTCATCAAAACTGAATATGTAGCTTTTTAGTTCAAGTTTCTTAGCATCCTCTTCAACGACCAGCTTTGCAGGTTTCAACTTTTCTTCGAACAAACTTTGGCTTCGATAGTATAGTTCAATATTTTCCCTTAATTTAATTGCTAGGTCGGTTAGCATCCTATGGTCTTCATCTAGTTCTTCTTTCTCCTTAAGTAGTTGTTCAATAGTGTTCTTTAGTTTGTCTTCTTCTTTGTGCAACGGTTGTAAAAGTGTTCTATTTTTTCGTTCGAGAACAGCCTTGGTGTAGACAGCGTCTATTGCTTGGTTGATGTCTCCAACCTCTTTGGTTTGTTGTTCGCCTTCTACCTTATAGATTGAAAAGTCTACTACATCGTCTCCTTCGACTATTAAAGTTGGGGTTAACTCTTTGTTATCAAAGAATCCATGTATTATTTTGACTAGTTCAAGTAGCTTGTTTGGTTCAAGCTGTCTCCCAGTTGTGCCAGGTGGAACTTTAAGCTGCTTCGGTATCATATCGATGAACTTTTTTGGTAGGGCAAGTTTTCTTCCCAACCACTTTCTAAAGTCTTCGTCGTATTCTAGAATAGGTCTAATGCTCTTTTCATCAACTTTAAGAGGGTCTAGTCCTCTTTCAGGCGGTAGGGTGTACTTCAACATCTTCCGTATGCTTCTATGTTTTGCCTCGTAGTATTCTAGTGCTTCAAGTATTAGGCCTTGTTCGTCAACTAGAATTATGTTTCCGTTCCCAAAGAACTCTGATATTAGCTTCTTAGCTTCACTTCCTACCAAGCTGATGCATACTATCCTCTCAGTTCCAAGTTGTTCTATAGCCGTAATCTTTCCTCTTAAGAGTCTTTTCCTAAATTGTGTGGGGGCGGTGTCTGTCCCCTCCTCAAGTTTAGATTCGGTAACCCAGATCGATTTTCCACGGTCTATAACCAATCTTTTTTCAGGTTTTGATGGATGGTGTAACCTGATAAGTAGTGTGTTTTCAGTTATCCAGTAAACGTTATTAACATAATAATCTTTAAGACTTGCGTTCAGCCAGCTAACTTGGTGAAATAGTTCTATGTTGCTTAGTGCTTGTATGCTCATTTTGGAGGACGTAATGGTATGATGACAGATGGCAATAAACTCTTCTGGTTAAGGGTTTGTTTTGCATTATTAGGAGGCTCCCTTTCTGGTGTAATGAACTTCGCTAATGAAACTGCCATATACGGTGTATCTCTGATCGCTTTACTTTACGTCCTCTCCTATTTGGTTGGTAAAAATATTATGTTAGCTAATAGGAATGTTGAACGGAACACACTCCTTTTCAGCGGTATAGGGACTTATATCATGTTATCCCTATTCACATGGATTCTTTACTACACTCTGCATTTAAGTGGTTTAATTTAATGATTTTTCGACATGTTTAACGTAAGCAAAGAGTAAGGCGAAATAGTCTTCGTCGAACTCAGACAGCCACCCGGTAGACATTAATTTGGCTATACTGTTTTCTAAGCTCTGTAATCTCCTGATTTCTTGTTTTGCACCACCATTTTTTAACAGGCTTTTGATCGCGTTTATTGCTTGTGACGCTCCTGCCGAGTTCTGTGCCGCAGCTTTCGCTTCATCCCATCTGTTGTCGTCGATCAGCTTAAGTATCCCATCGATTTTTTCTATCAAATTATATCACCCGCCCCATAGGTTGTAAGACTAAACTGGGTCAGTTCCGTTCTTCCTCCTATTATAACCTTAGCACTCCAAGTCATTAGGTCTACCTTCTGTAATAATATCTTTGTTTCTACGTATGAGCCAATAATTTCATCGAATTCTGGTAGAAATGTTTCTGAGTCAAACTTTTTCACAGTGTTATTCAGTAGGATAACGTATATGTTATCCCTCGCTGCCGTATATTTTAATTTTAAAATAAAGCCTTCTAGAGCCTTTATCCTATTGTATATGATGCTTTTCTTCTTAGCTACTAACCTGAAGAAGTCTCCTATTCCATCTATAACTATCATGCGGGGTTGATGATGTTCGAATATGTTCTCATAAATTTTGAATGCATCGAACTGTTGATCCGCGGTATAAGGGTGGAAGATAAATATTTTGTTCATAATATCTCCCGCCTTTAGACCATATAGGCCACCAAGTTCAATTAGTCCCTCAGGTCTGAACACGCCGTATGGGTCGTTATACAGCACTTTGGAGTCGATATGTTCTTGTATTAGCTTTAAAATGATGTTGTAGCACAGCAAAGTACGTGGGTATCTCTGCTCACTACATATTTCGGTAATCTCTGCCGAGGCTACCCCACCGTTAAGGATCGAGTCTAGCGTCTTTGAAGAAGTGCTTATCTTAGTTCTTGGGCAAGTAGTTGATTCATCTACTACCCTATAAACCCCTTTAACTCTCGTCTGAAGGAAGGAAAGCATCTTACCGATTTCTTCTTTTTTAAAATGTTTCTCTAATGTCTCCTTGTGTGCTAAAAGCATCTGGAATGCGGTGAAGATGTGTTCCCTTTTCAATTCTTCAAGCTTTCCTTCTGGTAGTATGCCGAGTTCTTCTAATGTTGGGTCTAGTTCTGACATAAACGCATATCCTTAAGCAGGGAGAAGATAAAAATAATAACATGCATAGGACGATTGTATCCTGTTCAACAATGAACAAATACGAATCTGAGTTGACAGAAGCTATTACTAAAATGGCTACAGAGCTCCCCCCAGACGTTTATTCCGCATTAAAAAGGGCAAGCGAAGATGAAACCGGAGAAGTAGCGAATAAGCAGCTAAAGACCATCGTCAAAAGCATCGAAATAAGCTACAAGGAGAAGCTTCCGATATGCCAAGACACTGGTCTGGTATCTGCTTACATAACTGGGGAGTATGTTAAAGACCATCTCCTTATAAAGGAGGGCATTGAAAAAGCTGTGTCAAAACTTACTGAAAATGGAACCCTAAGGCCGACCATTGTCTCACCTATAAAACGTGAACCAGTTATAGGTAATGTTGGCATAGGTGAACCTGAGGTTTACTTGGATTTTGAAGGTGAAAGTTCAATAAAGTTGATGATGAGAGGCGCTGGCTCAGAAAATTACTCTACTCTTAAAATGCTACTCCCATCAACTAGCCCACATGAGATAAACAAGATAATTCTAGAGCAAACCCTTGAAGCGGGTGGAAGGATCTGCCCCCCATCTATAGTGAGTGTTGCCATCGGTGGCTCACCTGCATCTGCCATCCTCTCTTCCAGAAAGGCGCTTTTCTCCAAAGTTGGTGAAAGAAGCGGAATAGATGAAGTTGCGGAGTGGGAGTTAAAACTTCAAAGGGCGTTGAACTCGTTGAATGTTGGGCCCATGGGGCTAGGGGGGATCCACACCGTCCTTGATGTGAAAATACGGCTGCTAGATACCCATATAGCTATGCTTCCCTTAGCAATAACCTTTAGTTGCTGGGCTTTGAGGCGGATTCAGATAAAGAGGGTTGGCAGCGTCGATGAAATTATGTGGTGAGGGTATTGGAACATTCGGTTGAGGTTGCTGAATTAGCTGTAAGGTCTAAGGAATTTAAAGTTGGGGACATGATTTACATTAGTGGGAGGGTAGCGTTTGCGCGGGACCGAGTTCATAAACAACTCTCTATAGAACGAGAAATTCTACAAGAGCTCGTGGGTTTACCTATCTACCACTGCGGTCCTATTGCTATATTTGATGGCGTGAAATATATCTTTCTAGCAGCAGGCCCTACAACAAGTGTTAGAATGGATCAATTCATTGAAGGCATCATTTCAAAGTATCACACACCAGCTATAATAGGTAAGGGTGGTTTAGGTGTCTTAGGCAAGAAGGCTTTAAATGAGTACAAGTCCATTTATTGTGACTTTCCAGGTGGAGCTTCGGCCTACGCTGCTAAAAGGGTGGAAAGGGTTGAGAAGGTCCTCTTTAAGGAGTTTGGGTTATCTGAAGCCTTATGGTTTGTATCTGTTAGAGAGTTTGGTCCCTTACTTGTGACATATGATACAAGAGGAGAGGACTTCAGATCCAACCTATATCTAAGTAAAAGTGCTATAGAAAGAGTGCTCGTGGAGCATGGCCTTTAGATCCTACTGTGGGCTTCTATCCCAAGTATGAGCATCAGGTCTTTTAGCACATTTAAGAAGCCCATTACCAATAGTAGTCTTTGTTCCCTCTTGATTTTATCTTGCTCGTGGAGAACTGGGTATTTCTCGTAAAATGTGTTAAACAGCAAACATATGTCATGGGCGTATTCAGCTAGTTTGTTCGGCTCTAGCCTTGCTGTCGTATCTTTAATTATGATCTTAAATTTGGAAAGCTCCTTTATCAATTTATACTCTTCTTGTTCGAATACGCCGTCCACCTCTTCGATCGTAGCGACGGTTTCACCATGTTTCTCTAGTATCCTCGAAGCCCTCGCGTATGTATATTGAAGATATGGGCCGGTCTCCCCCTCAAGCTTCAACGCTTCTTTCAGATCGAAGACCAATATTTTACCAAAGTCCTGCTTGATAAGCCCGTATCTAATCGCTGAAACTGCAATGGATTTTGCGATTTCTTGAATCCAACCCGGATCAGCGTCGGGGTTCCTTTGCGAAGTTTCTTGGAATGCGAGTTTTTCAAGCCTTTCCAATACGTCGTCAGCATTTATGTATATCCCAGACCTCCCAGACATGTGAATAAAATCCTTGCCTTCTACTTTTAGACCCATCTCTATAGCGGTGTCCCTGCTTAACGATACTATTTCGTAACCTAAATGGATGTAATCTTTTTGTCGTCCTTTTTCTCCAAATTTCTTAAGGATGTTTGCTATAATCTTCTGAAGTCTCCCCTGTCTAACATCGATTACATTTATCGCTACATCAGCGTTGTTGAATATAGGGTGGTCCTTTTCCCCTTCTGATAAAGTGGTTTTCCATAAAACTTTTCCATTCTTCTGTACCATGAACCTCTGATAGTTGAAGAAGTCGTCGACTAGACCTAGTTTCCACGCGGCGTAAGGTATATCTTTCGCTATATAGGTTGCTGTGCCATCGCTTCTTATGAGAACCTTGTCTTGGTCGTCTGCGCCCTTAATTACCCAGCATCCTGCGTTCTTCCCCTCTTTTTCATAGACGATGATCTGCAAATCTTTCATCTGTTGAAACACCTTTTGCCAGATCTTTGAAGCAGTTATATCCGATTCGAAGTTAAGGCAATCGTAGAACGCCCCGATGTTTGAACACGTTTCAAGTTGTTCGAGGAGAACCTTTTCCGTAACCTTCTTTGCGTATATGTATGTTTCTGACTCATGGTCCTCCAATTCTTTTAGAACTATCCTCCTGTACTTCTCAGTCTCAGGTTTATCGGAGTAAATCTGATTAACCTTAACATACACGTGATCTCCACAATAGTGATCGAACTTTATTCTAGGATCAGGAGGGTCTTCAGGGAACCCTAGAAACTTGAACCCTACAATGATGTCTGCGACTTGAAGTCCTGAATCGTCGATATAGTTTAAAACGACTACTTGGTGATTCGTGTATTTTAAAAGTCGTTGGACTACGTCCCCAATTATTACGTTCCTTAAATGCCCTATGTGCAGTGCTTTGTTCGGGTTAACGCTTGTATGTTCAACCACAACCTTTTTCCCCTTACCGATGTCAACAACTCCAAGTTGCCCTTCTATTGCCTTTTTTAATGTCATAATACAAAATTTTGGTCTGTTGAGCCTGAAGTTTAAATATCCAGGGGAAGTGACAGTAACTTCGCTTACCAAGCTTCTGTCGAAGTTAACCATCTTCGAAGACAGTTTCTCCGCTACTTCCATCGGCCCTCTCCCCAGTTGCTTCGCGATATCAAATGCGATGGTTGAAGAAAGGTCACCAAACTCTGGTCGTGGAGGCTCCTCTAATATGATGCGTTCAACAGGATAACCTATTTGTTTTGCAGCCTCCCGGATAAGCTGCTCCGCCTCCCCTCTAAATGCTTCAAATACCATCCACTATTCCTCTTTTAATAACAATTACTGTAATTTAAAAAACTTATCCACAACATGTGCCGCAGCCTCTTCGAATCCACGTCCGTATCTTGATAACGTTGTATAAGACGAATTTGCTTTCGCATCTGATTCAGAGTTTGCGACTGATATGCTGTATCCACAGGCCTTAAACATGGGGACATCAGTCTCGCTATCCCCAATTGAGACGATCTCTTTTAAATCTATGCCAAGAATTTGAGCTGCCTTTCTTAAACCGACTGACTTGTTAATATCGCTTCTTGTCAGATGGTATGAAACTTTGCTGTCATAAAGTGCTACGTTAAGATCATGTTCCCTAATAATTTCTCTCCCGACTTCTTTTGGGAAGGTCCTCAATAAAACTACGTCGGTGAATCTGGGGAAAGACCTTCTTAATCTAACATTGTCGATCTTAGATGCGAGAACGTTATAGGCCTTTAACGGTGGCTCTTGATCCCCAAGTATAACGATATCTACCGGAGACTTGGCTACAACCCCTCCGTTTTCCGCAACGACCACTTTGTCTGCCCCACAGAAGTCTGCGAGGGTGTATGCCTCCCATATGGAACGACCGCTGACAAAGATCACCTTCAACCCCATTGCTTTGAGCATTTTTATTCCATTGATCGCCTCTGGGCATAGCATGCTGTTCTGGTCTGTTATAGTTCCATCTATATCGCAGGCGACTGCTTTTATGGACATGGTCAACCTCTTCCGTATCAGGTCGCTTGTTTAACTTTTCGCTTCGAAATACTTCTTCTCAACTATGGTTAGCACGCCTGATTGAGAAAGTACTCGATAATCTTCTAATCCTTGCTTATGTAGGTACTTTTTTGTTAACAATTTTAAAGTTTCTGACTTCATTTCGGGATATTCGATGGAATTGCCATCGATCTTACCTTCAATGCCTTTTTTCTCTTTAACAAAGGCTTGGAAGTCTGATATTTTATCTTTTATTTTGTCAAATTTTACTACTGCCATTTTGCTCGCTACCCCTTCTGCTCTATGGTCTGTAAGCTTTATTAGTTTAAGCCCTTTATTACCACTTAAAGTATCATTTTAGAAGACCTAATTCTCCTCTTCTGTCTATGGTCGCTTCTACATCGGGGCCTGTGCTTATAATCGAAACAGGGGCTTTCGTTTGCGCTTCTATGGTATCTATCATCTTCTTCGCATCCTTAGAGAGCTTGCTGAAGTCCCTGAGGTTCTTTGTTTCTGGGAAGAGGATATCAAATTTTGTAACTGCTATCTGCGTAGCTGAATTCAGCATTACGGCTCTCCTGGCTAATTCATAGTTGAATGGTGCGCTCCTTCTCGTCCTACCAGTTACCGTGGCCCTCTCAAGCCAACCTCTCCTTTCTGCCTCTTGTTCTGTCAATTCACCTGGTAGTTCGCCTGCCCCAACTCTAGTCACATAAGACTTGAAGACTAAGATGACTTCGTCTACAACCTTAGGTCCTATGCCCACATCTGAGCATATTGCTGAGGCAGTTACATCCTTCGTTGTGACGAAGGGGTATGTTCCGTGATAAAGTGATATATATGTGCCTTGAGTTCCTTCAACGTGTACAACCTCTCCCATTGAGATGGCTTCGTTAACTAAAAACGGAACGTCACCCAAGTATCTCAGTAGTAGGGGGACATCCTTGGCCATTTTAGCTGTGCGCATTATTCTCTCAACGTTCGCTGGTCCACAGCCTGTTCCAGTTGTGCCTATCTTTCCTTTTAGATAAGCGTCTAATCGATCCTTTTCTATATGCTTTTCCTCTATTATACCACATTGCTTATCTAAAGTAACTCTATGCAATGCGTTAAATTCTTCAACCTCTTTAAGGAAGACGTTCGGATCGACTAAAACGCCTGGGCCTATCATTAATTTCGTCTTCTCGTTTATGACCGCGCTTGGAAGCATTCTAAGCTTACTTTCTCTTTGTCTGAAGACTACGGTGTGCCCAGCGTTAGGTCCCACTCCCCCTCTAACTGTGATCTTGGGGTTGTCTTTGATGGCGAGGTAAGATACTATTTTTCCCTTTCCTTCATCTCCAAAGAATCCACCAACAATTACAGTGCATGTCATACTCTGTCACCATGAGGAAAAGACGATAGAGTATAATAAGATATTTAGGCCCATTATGAGAGCGCGTTAGAATGAGGCTTGTGAACAGTCTGGTCATTAATAGGTATTCAGAGTGGAAGGTGATGATTTCAACCTATGGTTTGCAGAATCCGTTGTAGAGAAGGAGTGGTGTGTGCGATTGACTTGAATTCAAGGTGATATTTAGGTTATGCTTTATTTTTTTGTCAATGAATAATGGGTGAGCGTCAAGACCCAAATAGTCATTAGAATCAAGTTATAAACCTCTAAGAACGCGTTTGAAGGGAAGTCTATGATAATCGATCCGCCCCACCCAATAGCAAATAATGATAGGCTTAATGCGCCATGTTTCCAATGCCCATCTGAGAGGAGTGCAATGCCAAAGAAAATTATTGCGAGGGAGGTCAACCCGAAAAACTCGCCAGAAGAAAAAGTGTGCAAATCTGGTTGTGAAGCAAAGATTGCCACGCCAATAAGATGTACGGAAGCTATAAGGAATATTCCAGATGCTAAAGCGCCTACCCTACTTTTTGTGACATCAATCAATGATACACTATATATGCCAAAGATTATGCCTGCAATAGTCAGTCCTGTGTTGTAAACATAACTATAGGGGCGCTCAACTGAACCCAGCTGGCTAAGGTTACCTGTCCAGATATCCCACCAAGGGCTCAATATTATGGACATAATGATTGCTGCCCAAGCAATCGCTCCGCCGAGAACTCCTAGGTAAAAGGCATATTTCATGGTCACGACAGTAGCCTTCTCCACTATTAAGTTTTTAGAGAGGCTGAACACCTACTTGTCCATAAGAGGATAAGCAAGTTCGGTAGAGGAGGTGAGAAGCCCACGTCATTCAGACGCGGGTAGTTCACTAGTTGGCCCTATGTATATGTAAGTTTCCTAATAAGATATAAGCATTTTATTTTATATGTTTGCTGTGAGACTTTGAAGCCGTTTGGAAAGGTTAGTGAAGAGGTCCTAAGGAAGTATGTTCTTCCAAATGTTGGTACGCCAACCCCGAGTCTTATTCAACCTGCTGGTGTAGGGGTTGACTTTGGGGTTGTTAAGGTCAGTAATAAGTACTTGATCGTCTCAGCTGATCCAATCACAGGAGTACGGGAAGACATTGGATGGTACGCTGTTAATGTAAGTGCAAACGATGTCGCAACAAGTGGTACTAAGCCAATGTTCTTAGTTAACGTGATATTGTTGTCGGAAAAAGAAAGCAATGCTTCTCTCTCAAAAATTACTGAGGATGTTGATAAAGCGTGTAAGAACTTGGATATTTCTGTAGTTGGTGGTCACACGGAGATTACAAAGGGTATCGATCAGACGATCCTTGTTGTCACCTCCTTTGCATTTACCGACAAATATGTCTCATCAAAGAACGCTCAGGCAGGGGATGTGATATTGATGACCAAGACTGTTGGTTTAGAAGGTACTAGTATAGTGGTCAGAGACTATGGTAAATACCTCCGCAACTTGAGCGCTTTAGAGAAGAGAAACGCTTTAAACATGGTGGAAAAGATTAGCGTTGTGAAGGAAGCGGTTCTAGCTTTCAACACAGGGTATGTGCACGCTATGCATGACCCAACCGAGGGAGGTGTTCTCGGTGGGCTGTACGAGATGAGCGTAGCCTCGAACCTAGGATTTTTTGTCGATGAAAGTAAAATTCCAATCGCCTCAGAAACTAAAAAGATATGTGAAGCTTTGAAGATAGATCCTTTGAAGCTAATAAGCTCAGGCGTTCTTCTGATGGCTGTTGACCCAGCTGGTAAAGACGCTGTAATAGATCTGCTTAACAAGAACAATATAGTTGTCTCAGAGATAGGGTATTTTAGGGCTGGTGAACGAGTCCTTATTTCTAAAGGGAGGGAAACCCTAGTAAATGCAAGCCCGGTGGATGAGCTTTGGCGATTAAAGAGGCTGAGGTTATAGACCGAAGCGGCGGCTCCTATTCTGATATATTCTAATCGCTCTCATCAAGTCTATCTTTCTAAAGTCTGGCCAATAGACGTCAAAGAATATTAGTTCGCTGTAGGCGCTTTGCCATAAAAGGAACCCACTGAGACGTTCCTCTCCCGAAGTCCTTATCACCATGTCTGGTTCAGGGTTCGGTAGGTGTGATGTGTAAAGGTACTCTGAGATGGATTGTTGATTGATGTCCTCTATCTTCATCTTGCCCTCAGAAACGTCCTTCGCTATTGTCTTGACCATGTCAACAATTTCCTGTCTCCCGCCATACGCGATCGCGAGGTTCAAAAAGAAGGAGTTATATCCGCTTGTCGATTCTTCGATTTCCTTAATTAGATCTTGGATGTTTTTTGGTAGCAAAGATAACTTTCCTATGAATTTGACTCTCACCTTTTTTTCATGGAGGTCCCTGTTCACCTTCACCTTTTCTAAGTACTCCTCCAACAAGTTAAAGATATGTTGAACCTCGTTCTGATCCCGTTTTAGATTTTCGGTTGAGAGAACGTAAAGTGTGATCGTCTTTATCCCAAGGTCCTTCCCCCAACTCAGTAGCTCCTCAGCTACTTTAGCTCCAAACTCATGACCTACTATGTCAGGTAAGCCTCTGACCTTCGCCCACCTTCTATTTCCATCAAGTATTAATCCAATATGAGATGGAACCTGCTTTCCCTTTATCTGGTTTGTAAGCCAATATTCGTATATTCTATAAACTCCAAGAACTTCTAGTACCTTCTTGAGCAAGGGGTTGCACCTATTCCCCTTTCCTTGCTGTCATTCTTAAGTATGCTAAAGTGATTAGGAGAAAGAG
>Ga0129301_1000259_pt1 | contig 28671 bp, 17 predicted proteins | sample ConPoolayeHmetaG_FD_94489 | JGI IMG/M metagenome (GOLD analysis project Ga0129301, IMG submission 94489) | Hot spring microbial mat communities from California, USA to study Microbial Dark Matter (Phase II) - Cone Pool mat layer H metaG ...
CCTTAACCCCTTTCCCTGCCGCCTTCTCTTGCCCTCTCTCTTACCCTTTCTTAATGCCTTAGTCTATCTCCCTCTGATACGCTCCCTAATAGGCTCTCTTGGTCTCTCCCTGTGCCTTTCCCTGTGTCTCCCTCTAAATCTCCCAACCTCTTTTCCAATCCCTTTCTCAAATTAGAAAAAAGATGTGTCGCAATCCCGATTTTGAAAATGTCAAAATCCTCACGGATTAACTCCAAATCCATCACTTTTACATTAGAATTTAGGATTTCATTTGTTAGGATTATTGTGTGCGATGAATTGCATCGCTGTATTATGACACAGCCTCATAAATACTCTCTATTAGTAAATCCGTTCTCTTGACAGAGGTGGAAGATGGGGTAAAATTATATGTGGTTTAAAACTCAAAACTAAGGTGGTTTTGCGATTTGGAAAAATGTTAAAATCCTCTAAGACTTTTATATTATGAAATTGCGACAATTAGCCTTTATCTTTTGTCTTTTGCTTGTCGTATGCGGTCCGCGGTTTACCCAACGCCCACCAGAAAGAAGAGAGGGTGGAGATTGGCAAGCATCTTGGGAGGCGGGAGTGAAGGTTGTTAATTTTACTCTGGACTATGATGGAAAATTACTTCTCCTTTTGGCGCCAGGTGAATATCTGATAAAGGTTGATACCAATTTTTCCTCAGCCGAGACGATTTATCTACCAAAACGAATCTTTCAACCAAAAAAGGTCCTCGCCAATTTCTCTTTTCTCTTTATCGCTAATGCCCAGCAGATTTTTATCTATGACCGGAGAGAAAGGAATTTTCAGAAGATTATACATCTCCGGAATATCCTCCCGTTTGGTCTAAGTGGGGGGCAAGCACGGCCCAGTGAATTGTTAGATTTTTCTTTGGCACCATCCGGGGAGGTGGTCCTGGCGCGCAGGGGTGAGGGTAGATTGATTAAGTTAGATTTATTTTTTAATCCGGTTGAATTCACTTCTCTGCGGATTGATTTTCTACCCCAATCCCTGGCTTTCCAGGGGGATGACTTGTATCTTCTTAATCAAAGGAAATCCCGGATAGAGGTTTATAATCGGCTCGGATTATTGATTGACTCCTTTCCCCTTTTAACATTTTCCAAAGATATGAGATTTTTTCCCAATCAGCCAAAAGATGCCCTTTATCTCTTCTCCCAAAAGGGAAGGCTATTTATCTTAAATGAGGGTAAGTTCTCTTCAGTTGCCCAGACAATTGAAGACCTAAATGGTCAAATCCTTTCCGCCCTGCGCCAAAACCGCTCTTTTTTTATTTTAACCAGTGACGGCAAGATTTATAAAATAACCAATTGAAGCAAGATAATCGTATCTTTCCATTGGTGGTATCAGGTTTATGTCTGCTCGCCGGTTTAGGGCTTCTGGGTTTTGATAAAAAAGAAGAGGTCTGGGAAATCTCTGATTGTAAAATAAAGAGTTTGCGTTTGAAGAATAAGTTTCTCTTGAAGGACTCAATTTATGTCTTCTTCGGTGATTCGCTTCTTAGTCAAGATGCCTATGATGTAAGTTATGAGGCCGGGGAGATAGTTTTTCACGATTCGGTTCCGACAGGAACCCGAATAAAGGTTGTCTATTATTATCTGCCTTTACAGAGGTTAAAATTAGAATATGCCCGTTACCAATTGGTAGCGGCTCCGGCCGAAACAATTGATAAGGAGAAAAAAGGGAAGAAAGAAGAGAAGCCCGATGCTTCGCTCTTTATTTCCGAAGAGGAACTTTCCCTTAATGGGTCAAAACTTCTTGGCTTCTCTTATTCTAAGGAGGGATTGACAATTGAGCAGTCAACTGATTTAAGGGTGAAGGGTAAATTGAGTGGTGTCGGCGTTGAACTATTCATTCAGGACCGGGGTCAGCCAGAATTAGAAGAGGGTTTTACAAAGGAGTTCCGGGAATTGGAGGCGGTCTCATTGGTTCTCAGCCGAGAGCCGAACCGTTTGACCTTCGGTGATTTTGAAAACTTAACGCCTTTTGCCGAATTTGGTAATATCAAAAGAAAAGGGCAGGGGATAAAATTTGCGAGGGAGAAAGATTACAGCGATAAGGTGTCGGTCAGTTATCAGAGACCAAAGAATAAATTAGGGGTTCAAGAATTTTTCGGCGTTGACGGAAAGAAAGGACCATATATCTTAACCGCCGAGGGAAGGAGGGTTTCGGTAATTACCGGTAGCGAAGAAGTTTATCTGAATGGTGAGCGATTAAAGAGGGGAGAGGGTAATGACTATCAGATAAATTATTCCCAGGGCGAGTTGACATTTACCAATCGGGTTCGGATAAATTCCCTCTCCCGGATTGAGGTGCGGTTTTTATATAAGGCGGAAGATTATGAGCGGGATTTTTATTCGCTATTCTTAGAAGAAAAGATGGCATCGCTTCGGTTAGCCTTTTCCGGATTTCAAGAGGGCGATGTCTCGGATTATAATTTTTCTCACCCAATCAGTGAGGACGAGAAACGTTTCCTAGCAACGATTGGTGATGATACAACAAAGGCCTATCTCTCCGGGGAGAGGTATGTTGGTAAAAATAAAGGGGACTATAAGAAGGAAAACGGCCGGTTCGTCTATGTCGGAAAAGATAGTGGTGATTATGAGGTGAGTTTCTCATTTTTTGGCGATGGTCTTGGTGATTATATTTATGACAATCGGATTAATGCCTATTCTTATGTTGGTGAAGGGCGGGGTCGCTATCGGCCAAAGGTGAAGATTTCTCTGCCGCAGAAAAGGCAGGTCCTGTCACCAGTCATTGCTTATTCACCATCAACTCCCTTGTCCCTTTCGCTTCAAGGTATTTTAATCAACAACGACCTAAATACCTTCTCAACAAAGGATGATAATGATAATCTTGGTCTTGGCTATAATCTTGGGGGGGAATATAAAGAGGAAAAATTTAATCTTAGAGTTAAAAGAAAGGGGTATATGAAGAATTATCATTTCCCAGAAGAAGCGGAGAGGGATTTTGTTTATCGCTGGGGTGAGACGAAGGATAGCGTGAAGAGTATCAATCTCTTAGAGGGGAATTTTTTGCCCTTTAAATTTTTCGGTCTAAATTTTGGCGCTGGCCTCTTGGAGAAGACAAGAAGGGTCACACTCTTTTCCAGCCGGGTTTCCTTTCCCTTCTTATCCTTGGGACTGGAAAAGGCCGGAAGGAATTTAAGGGGCGATTTTCGGATTGCGCCAAAAATTCATCAGGTAAAACCAGAACTTTTCTTCTTTGAGGAACAAAGACCCGAAGAGAAAAACTTAACTTACCGACCGGCAATTACTTTTTCTCCTTTCGGGCAAGAGATAACCGCTGGTTGGGAAGAGCAAAGAAGATATAAGAAGGAAGGTGTTTATTGGGTGAAAGAGAAGTTACAGCAGCGGGTGACTGGAGAGGTAAAGATAAAAAATTCGGTGGTTTCTTTTATTGGGCTTCTCGGTCGCGAGGGTAGTAGAGACTTAAAATCCGGGGATGAGATGAGACAAAATTTTGCTGATGCCCAAATCTCCTTGACCGAATGGAAAGGAATCAGTCTTTTCTCGGAATATTCTCTTTTACATAAGGGGACCGAAGAAAAGGAGGTGAATTATATTAAGGTAGAAGAAGGGAAGGGGGATTATCGGAAAGACCCGAATACGGGACAATACTTCTATCACCCGAAGGGGGACTACATCCGAGTCTTTGTGCCGACCGGAAGGATCCAACCGGCTCAAGAAAGAAATCTTAAAGGGCATATTGGGTTAAATCCGATAAGACCGTTCACTATCTCTTTAAACCTGGCTGGTCAAGAACAGAAGAGCGATACCGCCTCTTTCTTAAAGACCGAGGAATTGAGTTCCGAGTTTACCTATAATCTTCTTTCCGACTTACGCCTTGTTTTTAATAAAAATTATCATTCCTATCAGGATAGAAATTTTTATTATGAGAATAACCGTCAGGAACAAGACCAGAATTCATTTCGGCTGGAAAAGGAATTTGGCGCGTATTGGAAACTTACTCCACATTTGGAGTTAAATAATCAACGACAATATCGGCTGGGGCTTCTGGCCCGAAGATTAACCGAGAAAAACCTAATCGTTGAGAATTTCTTTGGTTTTGCCTTTAATTTAGACCTAAAGGTTGGTTTAGGAGAGACTTATGGCGAGGAGGTTATTATTGGTGATAGTTTTAAGATTATTAAGAATGAGTTCGGAATTGGACGTCGGTTTTCCATTAAGAAAAATACATCTCTTTTTTTGGGTTTTGACTTAACCAGGAGGATAAGTCAGGATGAATTACCTTATGACTTAGGTCTAACTGAGCCTTTGGGTTATAGTTATGAGTTTCGGATAGAAGGTAGTCGGTACCAGCGAGAGAATCTGAGCATTTCTTTCAGTTATTCTTTGAAGAAATTACCCCAAGAGGCACTTGACCATATCCTCAATTCCCGCCTCGTGATAAATTTTTGATATTAGATATAAATCTTATTTGGGATTTATCTCGGGATTGATATTTGATATTAGTTGAAGCAGGCTATCTCTTAAAGCAATGAATTGGGGCCGGAGTTCGGCCGGGACCGGTCCCTTTGGTGGGGCGGAGAGTTTTAAGGGATTTACCCAGGAATTACCAACGAGGACTTCAAAGTGAAGATGTGGTCCGGTGGCTAAGCCGGTGCGGCCAACATAACCGATGATTTCACCCTGCCTTACCCGATAACCAGGGCGGATTCTTGTTTTAATTCGGGAGAGGTGACCATATTTTGTGACATAGTTATTGGGGTGACGGATGACCACCAATTTTCCATATCCGCCTTTCCATCCGGAAAAAGTGACGACGCCATCGCCGAGCGCGGCGACGGGCGTTCCGGTTGGTGCTGCATAATCAACACCCCGATGGGGACGGACAATTCGCAGGATTGGATGGTATCGTCTCTTACTAAAACGGGAGGCGATATAAGAGTAGCGAAGCGGTGATTTGAGAAAGGCCTTCTTTAAGGCAATTCCGGCTAAATTGTAATAATCTCCCTGAAACCAGACCCCATAGAAATTACCGACCTTGCCTTTATAAATAGATAAAAGTATTCTACCGTATCCGATAAATTTATCATCGGCATATTTTTTTTCAACCAGAAAGAAGAAGGAATCGCCTTTTTGGACTTCGCTGAAAAAGTCAATGTCCCATTCAAAGATTTCCGCATAGTTTATTGCCAATTCGGGCGATTTACTAATTTTTAGCAGGGATTGATAAAGGGAAGATGAGATTGAATCCCTCACGACCTCTAACTTGGTCTCCCTTTTTTGATAAACCGAAGCAAGGGTGATGCCGGAGGAGTCAAGAGATAACCGATAGATAGTCTCCGGATTTTTTTTGTAGTCAATCTTGGATAGGGTTTGATTTGGGGAATGCTTGAGATAAAGCAGAAGGGTCTCCCCAGTCTTTAAGGTTCTAAAATTTAATCCCGCCCTAGTTAAGGTTAAAAAAATATTTGCCCGCTGAGAGTCGGTGAGATAGGGGATGCGCGATAAAAGAGAGTGAAAGGTCTCACCGCGCTTCAAGGAGAAGGCAAGGGTATCGGTCTTGGAGCGGTGTGGTGTTTCCAATTTCCGCATTATCATTTCTCGGTCTTTTAATGTTTTCACAATATTGCGGAATAGAAAGAAAAAGAGGAGGGAAAGAAGGAGAAGGAGGATAAGAAAATAGATGCGCCGCATTAAGTTATTCTCTTATATAAAGCCAATAGTCTTTCCGCGGTTTGTAACCAGAGAAAGTTCTTTCGGATGTGTTCTCTTAAATCACTCCCTTTTCTTTTTGCCAGTGCCTTTTTAATTCCTTTCTCAATGCTCTCTTCGGAATAAGGGTTCACATAAATTGCCAGGTCTTTATAATATTCTTCGGTGCCACCGTATTTGGTTATGACGACATTAGCTCCGGCTAAACCGGCTTCTAAGGCAGAAAGACCAGGGGTTTCATAAAAGGACGGGAGGCAGAAGACCTGACAGGCGGCATAAGCCGATTCTAAAAGCGGCGAGGAATGGGGGATATGGTCAATAATTTTAATCCAAGGACACCTCTGGGCTTGCGCTAAACATTTTCTGCCGTATTCGTTATCCATAATCTTACCAATGAGGACGGCGGGGTGGCGGAGTTTTAAGAGAACCCTTAAAAGTCTTAGACAATTTTTTCTTCCCCAGCCGATATGACCGGTATAGAGAATAAAATCTTTTAGGCCATAGGTTTCAATAAATAAATCGGGTTTGGCATAATAGAACCTTTCTTCCACGCCATTCGGGACGACTATCACCTTATCTTCTTTTATCCCAAGACCACGAGTTATTAGGAGTTTCTCCTTCTTGGTATTAGGAGCGACGATGTCCGCCAATGAGCATAGTTCTTTGACGTAGGTATGTTCGGTCCAGATACCGAAGAACCGACGGAGGAAAAGGGGGAAAGAAGTTAATAAGGAGAGAATGGTCGGTGAATAGCGGGAATAAAAGATTGGGGAGACGACAAGTTTTACCCTCAATCCCTTAATCACCTTTCCCAGATGATAAGTCGCCCCTTCAGTGGCAAAGAGATGGAAGAGGTCAAATTCTTTTAAATTGTAGTCAGTAAACTCTTTAAAGATTTCAACCCCAACCCCCAGTTTTTCTAAATATTTCTTTGACATCAAAAGTTGGGTCTTTGCCCCACCTTCCATTAGATTCAGTGCGGGGAAGGAGGCGAAGAGGACCTTCATTTTGTTTTGCCTTTTAAGTATTTGTTCACTTTCCACAATAAACCTTTTACCCTAAGTCTTAGGTTAGGAAAAAGTCCAAATTTTATCCTTTTAATTCTACGCAAATCAGCGGGAAAGTAAATACTTACTTTGGGTAAGGATTTAATATTCTCTCCGTCTTCAAGATACTCACCGCCTTCTTTTATGCGGTGGATGATTTTTCTCTCTTGGGCTATTTCCCTTTCCTTCCACCACCGGTAAAATTTCTCCATTGTTGTTAGCCAGATATCTCCTTTCTCTTTCAGATAGTTAAAAATTGAGTGGAATAATTCCGGAAATTGAGCGACGCGCTGGGGGTGGTCGTAGATGAATATTGGCAAGTAGTTTTGATACCGCCAGTTAATATAAGTTTTATAATACTCAAGCATCTCTTCGGGTGTAAATCCTGCCTCAAGGAGTCGCCCAACACCTATCGGGTGGCAAGGTATTTGGAGAAGAGGAAGCACCTTTCCCTTGATTACTGGGTAAAAGGGAAAATCATCGTAGGATAGAGAAAATTCCGAGGAGAAGGAAAATTGTAAATCGGCAAGGACCTGATAAAGAGGCAGGTTAAAGGCGCCAAAGGGGGCAGCAAACCCCTTTACTTCAATGCCCCCGCCCTGAAGGATTTCTTTTCCTTTAAGGATGTTATCATAATTCCTTTGGTAATCAGGAAATAGAGTATGGACAAAGCAATGGAGTTGGATATCTTCGCCTTCTTTTTTTAGCCCAGCAAAGAGCGGAATAAATTTCTGATGTTCTTTGGTATTGATAAACCAGGTGCCCTGTATTCCAGTTTCTTTTAATAGTTGGTAGGTTTTCTTTATCTCCTTCTCTTGGGCAAAATCGGTATCAAGTCGGAAGATGAATGCTGACCGGAAACCATTGGGGTAATACCAGAGGTGTTGATATTCAATACCTTGCCAGTGATAAATCTGTCGCAGGCAGTTAAAGAAGAGTTTTCGGATATCACCCTTAGCGACAAGTGAGACGAATTCATAAGGGAATTTTTTTGGGTGAAAGTAAAAGTATTTTGGGCCGACACGGATATCACCAAGTGCCTGCTCTAAGGAGAAGGGAAGAACGATGATTTTTTCATTCGGATTTTCATAAATCCCTTCTTTTAATAAAAGCCCCTTACTTTCCAAGTCAATTATCCCGACACCCGAGAAGATTTCCCGCCTCTGGGGAAAGAGGGATTTGCTCTTTCCGATTTTTATCTTAGAAGAGAGGGGAGTTTGCGAACTGGCTAAATCAAAGATATGGTCTTCAATCGGAATAGGATTAAGGAGTCCTTCAATTTGGAGAAGTTGCCTCAGGAGGTCTTTATTTTTCATAATTCTCTTCTCCTTAAAAATTCTATCTCTTGCCGAGTGATGAAAGGGATTAAACTTTGCCTTAAAGAGAATCTTATCTCCTTTCGGCAGGCAGAAAGATTGAGGCTAGTAATAACAAACTCGCCGATAATGAAGGCTAAACCAATTCCCAGTCCCTTTAATCCGATGTAGAGGAGGGGACTTATGAGCATATTGATAACCGTGCCGATAAGGGTATTGATGAGGAGCAATTTTTCCCGATTGCCCGCGATGAGTCCAGTGGCATAGAGGGTAGAAAGGGTGGTTAAGGGGAGAAATAAGACAAGAATTCGTAAGAGATTGCCCCCTTCAATATAATCCTTTCCAAACAAAACTGAAATGAGCGGTGACGGTATAATAAGAACGATGAGGACAATTGAAAGGGTCGTAAAGAGGATAATTCGGCTGAGGATGACAAATAATTTTGGCAGTTTAGAAAAATGGGTGGTGTAGGAAGAAGAGATTAAAGGGAGAAGGAGGAAATGAGCAACCCGGTCAATGATTAGCGTAAAAAAGAGGAGGCGATACATCGCACTGTAAATCCCTAACTCTTGGGGTGTGCCAATAAATCCCAAAAGGATAATACCGAAATAGGTATAGAAGACCTGTAAGATATTGATTGTGCCCAGGGGGAGGGCAGAGAAGAAGAGGTTCTTAAATTGCCGGAGATGAAAAGTGAGGCGAAGAGAGCCCGGCTTAATCTTTGTGTATAAGATTAATAGGAAACCAGTTCCAATTCCCTGACCAAAGAGATAAGAAATCGGAACTTTTAGATAGTCGCCAGTATTCTGGACAAAGATGAGGAGGAGAATTAGATAACTAAGTGACATAAGAACTCGGGTGATGCCAATATATTCCATTCTTTCTTTTGCCTGGAAGAACCACTCTAAGGAAAAAGCGTTAATGAATAGAAAGAGGGAGTAGAGATAGAGGAGGTTTTTAACCACGGGTGGTTTTCTTAAAAAGGTGGCGATGATGGCTAAGATAAGAAATACGAAGACGGCAAGAATTAGACGGAGGCTTAAAAGATTATCGGTAATATTTTCTTCTTGATGCTGAGAGAGTCTTTTTACCCCTAAGGTTAATAATCCGAAATTAGCTAAGATTAAGCCATAGGAGACGAGGGAGAGGGAGAAATTTATCCAACCAAAATTGATAACGCCGACCTTTTGGGCGCAATAAAGGGTGGCAATGAAACCTAAGAGATGGGCAAGGATTTCGCCACCGAAGAGATAAATTGCATTCTTAAAAGGGCTGGGACGAGGTTGAGCGAAAGTCGCTTGATAGTTCGTCATTAACAATTCTAATAGATTTAATTAAAAATTCAATAGGATGTTTGTAAGGGCGGAGAAAGAGATTCAGAGAAGGACAGAGAAAGAGGCACAGGGATAGGATTAGAGAGCCTCACAGAGAACCTATCAGAATGAGACAGAGCAAGGGGCTGAGAAAGGGTAGGAGAAAGGGCAAGATATAGAGGCAGGGAAAGGGATTAAGGAAGGGATAGAGAAAGGGACAGGGTAAGAGACCTATTAAGGCATTAAGTAAGGGATAGGGTAAGGCACAGAGGGAACGATACCCTAAAAGAGAGCAAAATTCCGATAAGTCTTGTAAAATGAAAGGGTTAAGCGAAATTTAACCGATTAATTTTTGGTCGCTAAACGACCAAGCCTTAATTTAATCCAGTATCTCGGAAAAAATCCCCCTTGATAAATCTGTTATTACCTTCTTCGTCTCCACTAAAAAATTAAGGAAATTTTAGGGAAAGAGAGACTTTTTGAGGTGAAAGGATTAAACTTATCCTTTTATTCTCCTTAAATTTGTAAAGATGGGCCGAGACATAGGCATCCGCAATATTTAAGATATGAACCGCGGCTGTCCACCAGATAAGGTTGCTCTTTTTCTCCTTATCCTTTTCTTTTAGGGTAAAATAAATTAAGGTTCCTTCGCCGAGGAGAAAGATTGTCCCCTTAATATAGTTTTCGGTATAAAACTGCCCGCCACCGGGAAAAAGGGCGGAGAAGAGTATCGCCTTATTAGGAGACTTTTCAAAGATGGGAATGCTTTCTCGGGGCGGCGGTTCTTTTAGGGTCTCCGGTTCTACCTGGGCGAATGTATTAAGAAACAAGAGGCAAGAGGTAAGAAGCAAAATCCGCATCTCATTACCGCTGGATGATAATCTCACAGCGCCGCGGCGCTTCTCCGGAAGGTATTGGTTTACTGTCCGCACCACTGACCAGGTATATCCTTTCCTTAGGAATACCCATTAGGATTAAATAGTTGGCAATCACCTTGGCTTTGGCAAAAGCAAACTCCCAATTGGTTGGATAACTCTTAATTAACTTCTTCGGCGGGGGTGAATTTGAACTATAACCATAGATATAGACATAACCACTTTCGGCGCTAATCTCAGGGATTATGGTATTTAACTCGGACTTCGCCTCTTCTTTTAGGATAAAGGACTCCTCATTCAGAAATAGTTCATCCCAGGAAAATATAAAATGGCGGATGTGGGAGGTATCCTTTTCTTCGGTCTTCATCTTTAATTCTTCTATCTCCATTTGCCACATCTTATTCTCATCCGCCAGTTTTACCAAGGCGTCGCGCAGGGGGATATATTTTAGATTATAAAAGATGAGAAAGGCAAAAAAGGTTATCAGGAAAAGAATAACTGATAGGTATTTCATATTAAATAAGAGAGATTATTGTTTAACCTTTTCAACTTCTCTTCAAATTCTTTCTTTCTCGCCTCTTCCCTTATTTTAATCTCCGGCTTTGCCTTTTTTAAGAATTCTTCATCCCTTAGGTGCGATTCAATCTTTGCCAGTTCCTGCTTTAATTGAGCAATCTCCTTTTCAATCCGCTCTCTCTCTTTCTTGACATCAATTATCTCTGCTAAGGGGAGATAGAATTCAAATGTCGGTGTGGAATAAGAGGAAGAGATTGGTGGTCTTTTTTCGGTCAGGGCGATTTCTTTAACTTTTGCCAGAGAAGCGAGGTGTTCAAGATTATCGCGCAGGAATTCAATTAAGGGTTTTCTGGTTAGTAGTGGGTTAATCAGCAAAAGGAGTTCGGTCTTTGGATTGATATTTAATTCACTTCTAATCGCTCTTATTCCTTTTATTATCTCCTGCATTGCGGAGACTAATTCGACTCGCTCCGAGATAGTCGCCGGAATCGCTTCGGGCCATTTTTCTTCCAGGAGGCTTTTGGAGAAATTAAATCTCTGCCAGAGCTCTTCGGTCAGGAAGGGCATTATCGGATGGAGGAGTTTTAGACAATTTTTGAAGATGAGCGAGATAACCCAAAGACCAGTTTCGTCTTTTTCCTGAAGCCGCTTCTTGGTGAACTCTAAATACCAATCGCAGAAGGTATGCCAGAAGAAATTGTAGAGGGCAGCAGCATAAGCGGAAAAATTGTAATTAGCTAAATTTCGGTTCACATCTTTTAGGAGATTATTAAATTGGTGGATAATCCATTCGTCAATCGCCGTAAATTGATTAGGGCATAAACTGGCCGCATCTTTTTTGAGATAAGGATAAAGTAATCTTGCCGAATTCCAGACCTTATTGGCAAAATTCCTACCCAAGACTACCCTCTCTTCCCAGAATCGAAAACTCTGGGACTGGGTCTCTAAATAGGTGAGGGTAAAACGTAAGGCGTCACTACCGTATTTTTCAATTAAGAGATTGGGGTCAACGCCAATCCCGCGGCTTCGGCTCATCCGCTCACCTTTCTGGGAAAGAACTGTTGAATGGATGTAAACGGTATGGAAGGGGATTTTTTTGATAAAATATAGGCTGGAAAAGACCATCCGGGCAACCCAGAGGAAGATAATATCCGGGTCGGTTATTAAGACATCCGTCGGATAATATAATTCCATATCCTTGGTATTCTCGGGCCAACCGAGGGTAGAAAATGGCCAGAGGGCGGAGGAAAACCAGGTGTCTAAGATATCCTCATCCTGTTTGATATTTTTCCCTTTACACCTCGGGCAATCGTTTGGGTCTTTTCGTAAGGCCATTATCTCATTACAATCCAGGCAATAAAATACCGGAATTCGGTGTCCCCACCAGAGTTGCCTTGATATACACCAGTCTTTAATATTCCTCAGCCAATCCAAATATACCTTCTGCCAACGCTCCGGGACAAATTTTACTGCTCCTTCTTCCACGGCCCAAATCGCGGGTTTAGCGAGTTCAGCCATCCTTAAAAACCACTGCAAAGAAAGGAGGGGTTCGGTTGGTGTATCGCAACGGACACAGGTCTTTAACGGAACCGAATAATTCTCTTCTTTTATCAAAAGCCCTTCTTTCTTTAAGTCTTCTAAGATTTTCTCTCGTGCCTCCTCCCGAATTAGCCCTTGATATTTACCACCCTCTTTGGTGATGCGGGCATCTTCATCAATTACTTTGATAAAGGGTAGATTATGAGCCTGGCCAATCTCAAAGTCTACTGGGTCGTGGGCTGGGGTTACCTTTACCGCCCCGGTCCCAAATTCCTTATCAACTCGGGAATCGGCAATAATGGGAATTTCCCGGTTCATCAGAGGTAGGATAACTTTCTTGCCGATGAGTTTCTTATATCTCTCATCTTCAGGATTTACCGCAACGGCAGTATCGCCAAGCATTGTCTCCGGGCGGGTCGTCGCTACAATGACATCACTTTTCCCACCCGCCGCCGGATATCTGATGAACCATAATCTTCCCGCTATCTCTTTGGTTTTAACCTCTAAATCCGAGATGGCCGTTTTACATCTCGGGCAAAAGTTTATAATGCGATAGTCCCGATAGATGAGACCATTCTCATAATAACGGCAAAATGCCTCCCTTACCGCCCGGGAACAGGTTTCATCCATTGTGAAGCGCATCCTTTCCCAATCGCAGAGACAGCCTAAGGCCTTTAATTGGTTGATGATGGTCTTTTCGTATTTTTCCTTCCACTGCCAGGCTCTTTTTAAGAATCCTTCCCGGCCTAAGTCAAAACGGGTCTTGCCTTCCTTTTTTAACTCCTTTTCAATCTGATTGTGGGTGCCGATTGAGGCGTGGTCGGTTCCCGGGACCCAGAGGGTCTCAAAACCAGCCATCTTCTTCTTTCGGATAAGAATATCCTGGAGTGTATTATTTAAGGCATGCCCGATATGGAGCGAACCAGTGATATTGGGTGGTGGGATAGATATGACAAACTTTTTCTTGGTTAAATCCCCTTGGGCATGATAGTAGCGATTTTCTTCCCAGAAGGAATAGATTCTTTTCTCAATATCTTTTGGGTTATAGACCTTTTCAAATTCCATTTAGAGATTATAACAAAGAATTTAGCCTCGTCAACAATCGGCGATTAAGAAGTGGTTTAGTATATTTCATTATTGATTAACTTCGGACAATTTCTAATAGGGTGAAAGTGCCGGCGGTGAAGAGCTACTTTATTTTTCTAAGTATCTCTATTGAATGGTATTTATCGGAGGTAAATCTCAGGAAATAAATCCCGCTGGCGATTCTCTTCCCGGAATTATCCCGGCCATCCCAGATGACGGTGCCTCCATTGGACCTTCCCAGTTCAAATCTCTTTATCTTTTCTCCCAGAAGGTTATAAATTGCGATATTTACCTTATTGCCTTGCTTTGCCTGGGGTTCATATTTAATTAAGGTTCTATCCGAAAAAGGATTGGGTGAAATCTGGTAGGTGGCTAAGGGCTTTTTAAGGGTCTCGTAGGAATGAATCCCAAGTCCGGCGGAATACCAGACATCATTTTTTGGACCACCGTCATTTCCTCCCAAGAGCCAAATCTTATTCTGGAAAGCAACCAATGTGTGGCACCGCCTGGCTGACCAGGGAGCAGAGGTATTTGCTTGTGTCCAGTTCACACCATCGCTTGAATACCAGACATCATTTCTTAGACCAATCGTATCCCGGCCACCAATAACCCAAATCTTATTATCAAAGACCACCGCTGGATAACAGCCGCGTGCTGGCCAGAGAGCCGAGGGTGTTGCCAAAATCCAGTTCACCCCATCGGTTGAATACCAGACATCACTTCTTAAACTGCGGTCATTTCCTCCCAAGAGCCAAATCTTATTGTCAAAGACAACCGCACTATGACGACACCTTGGTGACCAGTTAGCCGAATCAGTCGCTAAAATCCAGTTCGCCCCATCGGTTGAATACCAGACATCATTTCTGAGAATTAAATCTTGGTCCTCGCCGCCGAGTAGCCAAATCTTATTGTTAAAAAGAACGGCCCGATGACCCCATCTTGGTGACCAAGGAGCTGAGGCGGTTGCTCTCTCCCAGTTTAAGCCATCTGCGGAATACCAGACATCGTTTCTAAATCTAACGGTATCACATCCACCGAATAGCCAAATGGTATCATTGCGGGCGACCGATGCCGGACCGTGTCGGGCGGTCCAAGGGGCCGAGGCGGTTACCTCAATCCAGTTGACACCATCGGTTGAATACCAGACATCATTCTTCCATCTATTGTCATCACCCCCGCCGAGCACCCAAATTCGGTTATTGGCTACGACCGATGTGTGTCCCCATCTTGGTGACCAACCAGCCGAATCGGTAGATTTTACCCAAGACATCTGAGCGAAAAGGGGTCCCAGTGATAAAATGATTATTATTAATAACCGTCCATTCATATTTTATTAAAAGGGGAGAAGTTAGCCGATAACACTCCGGGCAATGACAATTTTCTGAATCTCAGAGGTCCCTTCATAGATTTCCATACACTTGGCATCTCGGTAGTATCTTTCAACCGCATAGTCCTTGGTATAGCCGTAGCCGCCGTGAATCTGAACCGCATTTTTTGTTACTTCAACGGCCACCTGAGCGGCAAAGAGTTTGGACATTGCTGACTCTTTGGAAAATCTTGGCATACCCTTATCCTTACAGAATGCCGCATAGTAGACTAAAAATCTTGCCGCCTGAATTTTTGTTGCCATATCGGCCAGCATCTCCTGAATCATCTCAAATTCGTAGAGGTATTTGCCAAACTGCTTTCTTTCCTTAGAATATTGAACCGCCTTTTCAAAAGCGGCCTGGGAGATGCCAACGGCCTGGGCACCAATATCAATTCGGGAGCAGTCGAGGGTATGGAGGGCAATCTTAAAGCCTTCGCCTTCCTTACCTAAGAGATTCTCTTTTGGCACCGGGCAGTCTTCAAACACAAGTTCGCAGTTAGCGGTTGCCCGAATGCCCATCAGGTCTTCATGTTTGCCAATGGAAAATCCTTTATATCCCTTCTCAGTGATGAAGGCACAGATTCCTTTATATCCCTTGGTTTTGTCAATTGTGGCGAAGACCAGAAAGACATCAGCCGCACCGCCGTTAGTGATAAATCTTTTTGTGCCGTTGAGGATGTAGTAATCGCCTTCTAATCGGGCGGTTGTTTCCAAAGATGCCGGGTCAGAACCGACATTGGGTTCGGTTAAAGCAAAGGCACCAAGTTTTTCACCACTGGCTAAGGGCGGTAGGTAGCGTTTCTTCTGCTCTTCGGTGCCAAAGGTCAAAATGGGATAAGAGACGAGGGAATTATTCACTGCAACAATTACACCGGTTGAGGCACAGGCCTTAGAGATTTCTTCCACCGCAATCGCCAAACTAATGAAGTCCATTCCGGCACCGCCGTATTTTTCCGGGACAATCATTCCCATCAAACCAAGTTCGGCGAGTTTTTTTATGTTTTCTTTGGGGAATTCACCGGTTCGGTCGTATTCGGAAGCGACTGGTTCCAATTGCTCTTTGGCAAACTTTCTCACCATCTCTTGAATCATCTTCTGGTTTTCGGTTAATTCAAAGTTCATATTTCCTCCTCAATTATTCTATTTCCCAACCTCCTTTTTTAATAACTCCCGGGCGATTATGATTCTCATTATCTCGGATGTCCCTTCGCCAATCTCGGCAATCTTTACATCCCGATAAAATTTTTCCAGCGGCGAAGAGGTGAGAAGTCCGTTAAGACCATAAAGTCTTAAGGCCTCACTGGTTGCCCGCCAGGCGACCTCGGAGGCGAAGAGTTTTGCCTGACAGGCCTCTAAGTCAACCCTTTCTCCTTTATCTTTTAAGAAGGCCGCCTTATGGATTAAAAGCCGAGCCGCCGAAACTTGCATTGAAACATCCGAGAGCATCTTATAGACAAATTGGGACCGGGTGTTGTTTTTCTTCTCAAATTCAATAATTTTATCTAAACTCCCTTGGGCAATCCCTAAGGCAAAAGAAGCGATTGAAATTCTTCCGCCGTCCAGGGTTTCCATAAAATATTTGTAGCCTTCGCCCTCTTTCCCCAAAAGGTTTTCTTTCGGCACAAAGCAGTCCTCAAAGATTAATTCAACCGTATTTGAACCCCTCACCCCTAATTTATCTTCTTCCTTACCAATAGAAAACCCCTTTGTTCCTTTTTCTACAATAAAGATTGATATACCTTTTGTGCCAAGAGTGCGGTCTTGGGTAGCGGCGATTAAGAACACCTCAGCTAAACTCCCGGAGGTGATGAAACGTTTTGTCCCGTTTAGCATATAGCCGCCATCTTTTTTTACGGCACGGGTTTCAATTGCTGAGGCATCCGAACCGGCATTTGGTTCGGTGAGACCAAAGGCACCAATCTTTTCACCCCGACATAGGAAGGGAAGAAACTTTTTCTTCTGTTCTTCATCGCCAAATTTGAATAGGGGATAGGTGCCTAAAGAATTGTGGGCGCATAAGGTAAGACCAGTTGAAGGGCAGACGCGAGAGACCTCCTCGACAATAATTGAATAGGTTAGATAGGTTTCTCCCAAACCACCGTATTCCTTGGGATAGGTTATTCCTAAATAACCTTTTTGGGCAAGTTTCTTAAGGTTTTTTTGTAAATCTTCCCGAGAATCGCCAACGGGAATGATTTCTTTTTCGGCAAAAGAACGAACCTCTTTTTGTCGTGTCTTATAATCTATTCCGAACATTTCTTATCCGGTTAGATATACAGGTGGTCTGGGTCAACTTCTTTTCGCAGAATCTCCAATTCCTTTTCGGTCGGGGGAGCGTTTTCCTTTACTTTATCCGGGATTATCAATTCAAAATCGGTATTATTTATGACATCTTCTATCTTCACTCCGGGGTGGGTAGCGATTAGCATCATCCGTTTTGATTTCTCCTCATAACCTAAAAGGGCTAAATTGGTCACGACGCGATAGGGACCGGTATCGGGTGGTAGACCAGCCGCTTCCCGTGCCCCGGGTCCAGTAAGATAACCAGGGGTGGTGACAAAATCTATTTTCTTCACGAAGCGCTTTTTGTTATGCTCGCGCATTATGGCGATTGTCTTCCAGCAGAAAGAACCGACATCATTGGCACCACCTGAACCGGGAAGCCGAACCTTGGGGGAAAAGTAAGGACCAATTACGGTTGAGTTTAGATTTCCATACATATCAATCTGAGCGCCACCTAAAAAGCCATATTCAATAAATCCCCGCTGGGCGGTTTCCATTAAATCACAAATTCCGGTGGCGGCAATCGCCCGGTGGAAAGTTCGGGAATCACCAACACCAAGCGGTAGTTTCTCTAAACTCGCCCCAATGCCACCAAATTCAAAGACCGCAACCAAATTCGGGGCGTGAAGTTTTTTCGCCAGAGCCGCGGCCAACATCGGAATCCCGGTCCCAATAAAACAAGTCTTTTTATCTTCCATTAAACGAGCCGCAACACAGATTAAAAGTTCGGTCTCAGAGTATTGCATCTTACCTCCCTCCAATTTGTGATTCTAACCATTTTAGTCGTTCAATGCCAATGAGGTTGATATATTCCCAGTGGTTTTTGACACCGTAGATATATTTATCAAGATAGGCCTTGGTCTTCGCCGGGTCCTTGGAATCTTCAAGAAACTTTTTCAGATGTTCCTCATCCCGCCAGTAGAGATAGCACATCTCACCCGGATGACTGCCATAAGGTGCTTCCACTACTGCATCAACTAAATAATAAGGGATAATTGTTCTCTCTGGATAACGTCTTATCTCATCAGTCGGGATAATCTTTTCCGCAGAGATAATCAGTCTTTTGCAGGCACGGGCAAATTCCAAGGCAAAGCCGGAGATGCCGTCAATCTGACAATTTCCGTATTTATCCGCCCGGTGGCAGTGGATAAAACCAACATCAAGAAATAGTGCCGGGAGAAGTGCCACCTTCATACCGGTGAATGGACATTCAACAATCTTTGCCGCACTGTATTTGAAGGTATCGGTGCCAAGCATTGAGCGGGCTGGAATAAAAGGAAGACCCATCGCTGCTGCCTTAAACCGCCAGGCGATAGCGGCATTTGACCAGTCAGTTGTTTTCACCTTTCCTGATTCCACCGCCCTTCTTAAAATATTAGATATGCCATAGACCTCATAGGCGACATAGGTTATGTCAAGGGTAGAAACCAAGTCAGCCGCTAAAAGAAAATCAATTTCAATAATTCCTTGGCCAGCAACACCTAAATTCTTCTTTCCCTGTCGGATGAGTTCCCGGATTAAAGACATCGGGGCCCGGACCGTTCCGTAAAGTTCGGTTCCGATATAGTCACCGTCTTTGACAAAGGTGGCAATTGCCTCTTTCTCATCCATCACCTTCTCTTTTATACTCAGGTCTTTATTTTTATGGACCCATTCTCGGAAGCCATTCGGGTCGGGAGGTTTGTATAATTCACCGATTCCCTCTTCCACAATCTTCATAATTCCTCCTCTTATCACTTTTATTTATTATTGGCTATCCGTTTTTTATAAGAACGGGTAGCGATTACTAACCAAGGACAAAGGAGATTATATGGAAAAATTAAAAAGAGTCAAGTAAACGAGTGCGGCGAAAGAATGTTCCCATATCGTTTGTTTTAATTGTGGGGGTCTTTTTTGAATTTCTATTCTAACTTTATTACCTTTACCGTTTTCTTAAAATCAGAGGTAATTATTTGATAGAAGTATATGCCGCGCGGAAGTTTCTTGCCCTGCTCATCTGTACCATCCCAGAGGATATGGGAGACGCCAGAAATCGTAAACGATTTCACTAGTTTTCCACAGGCATTATAAATCTCTAAACTGCCTTTAATATCCAAAGGCAGTTGGTAATAGATAGTAGTTTGAGAACCAAAGGGATTGGATAGGATTCTAATTGATGGTCTTCCAGAGAGTGGTTTTGTTATCTCAAGGTCTTTAATCCCTGAGGTGGAGCGGACCCGACAGGAATCGGTCAGGTAGTTATTATTTGGGTTGAGGTCGCCATTTAATGCCGTGGTGCATTTTGTGATATGCACGCCAACCGGACGGGCAATCCAAGGAATAAAAGTGATGGTATCAGTCTCCTGAGGTAAGAGGGTAGCGGTCGTCTCGGCGAGATAAAAATTGCCAATCGTGAAGCGGCAAGGGAAGGTAGCGGTCAGATTGCCAAAGTTTTTAATCAGTGCCTTGGGTAATTGAGTTGTCCCGGAGTCAATGATACCAATCGGGGCGATGATTCCAATAACCCCAACATCAAGGTTCTTGACAAAGATTGCATCAAGGTAGAGGTCATTGCTTGGATTCACATCAACGGAAAGTTCGGTTGAACACCGAACCGGATGGTTTCCCGGGGGTAAAGTATCCGGGGGGAATGTTACTTGTAAGGCGGTCTGCGGCATATGATTTGTGATATTTACCCTTTGCTCATAACCGGCAATTTTCATCCGCACGGTATAACTTTCCGAATCGGTCCCAAAGTTATAAACGGAGCAAACCGGGGTTATCGTTGTGCCGTAGGTGATGGTATCCGGGAGGAGAAGGACGGTTACGCCGACATCCCGGACCGAGACATTTATGGTTCTTTCTTGTTTATCATTGGTCGGGACTAAATCGCCGTCAAGTTCTGTCGAACAGGATGCTACCCAGGCGCCGCGCTGATTGGCAATCCAATCCGGGAAAGCCACATATATCTTCTCGCCGGGATTATGGTTAGATATCTGCGCCACTTCGTTATAGAAGGTGCCAATCTTCATCCGCACATTATAGGTCTCTACCTCGGTTCCATAATTATTTAAGGTGCAGGCTGGAGTAATAGTTGTTCCGGAGTCTATGGTTCCGGTTGGGGAAATTAAGGCAACTACCCCGACATCGTGCATAATGGGCGGTGGTGTGAAGGCAACCGCTAAGGAGCAGTCAATCCTCCCGGCACCAAAGACGGTATCTTTTCCGGTTGCACCCAAGTCAACTATAGCATGCATTTCTAAGATAGAGTCAATCTGCCGGGGTGTAAGATAGGGATTTTTAGAAAGCATTAGGGCAACACAACCAGCAACATGGGGTGTGGCCATTGATGTGCCGGACATTGTGGTATAAGAACGGTCGCCAGAATAAGAAGTTGAGAGGATGCTTACCCCAGGGGCACAGACATCTGGGTCCATTAAATAGGGAGAATAATCATTCCAGGGCGGGATGGTATCCCAACCTCGGGTCGGACCACGGGAGGAGAAAGAGGCAATATTATCATTATTATCGGTGGCACCAATGGAAATAACGGCGGAAGGGGCACCCTGGCCAACATTCTGCGGATGGGGCCAAGGCGGTGGGCAATTTCCCGGAACCCGGAGTTTGGAAGCACCTTCATTGCCCGCGGCAACGCAGTGAGTGATACCAGCGGCCAGGATATTTTCCTCAACTTCCCGATGAAGTCTTCTTCTCGGTAGCCAGGTAGAGGTTAGACCCAATGACATCGTTATCACATCCGCCCCATTTAATGTATCCCTTGGTGGTCGGACACAGAACTGTAAACCAAACCACATGCTCTTCTCTAAGGAGGTGTCCGGATAAGGGGAGTGGACATAGACATCAACCGGAACCGACATAATTAAGGCACTGGGTGCGACCCCCATCGTATCCCTTGTGCCGTTGCCATAAGTTCCATCAGCGGATGTAATTCCAGCGCAGTGCGTGCCGTGGCCATAATAATCCAACGGTGTCAGGGTATCATAGGAAGAAGGACCGGGATGACCGAAATTCATCTGATTGGAGGCGACATTAAAACCGCACTTGGGATAGACGGTAGAAGTCCAGAGGTGATTTCGCAGGTCTTCATGGGTGTAGCGGACACCGGTATCAACGACACCAATCACAATTCCCTGTCCGGTATAGCCCTGTTTCCAGGCGCCTCGGACATTTATCCTGAGAAGATTCGGTTGGATTGATTCGGTGAAATCCCTAGGCACGACCTCTTTGATAGGTGTAAGTTCTACCGGAACCTTGGCATAAAGGACAAAGTCAATATCCGTCCGATTAGCCACTTCATAGATGACATCCGGAGTAGCTAAACAGCCTACCAAATTGACAATCCAGAGGGAGACGATATTAGAGACCTTTCCTTCTTGTTCTTTTCCCCTTAAATAGTTCAGTAGGTCGCGCTGGGTTCTTTCGGCAAAATCCATTAAGACCCTTCCGACTCTTGCCCTTCTTTGAGGTCGGGGTAGGTTTTCAATCGTTGGGTCAAGTTTTAAGGCATTTACCCTTTCCTTTAAGGCGAAGTCAACGGGAATCTTTTCGTTCGGGGATGCTTTCTCTAAGATTGAGAGGAGTTGCGGGTCAATCAAGGCAGAGAAGGAAATCCCAAAGAATAAGAGAAAAAAAGGCAGAGTTTTGATTATATGTCTCATAAATCCTCCTTAACCTAATCTTTTTGCTCTTTTTATTATACTCAGTAATTTCTCAATGTCAACTATATTATTCTTCATAGAGTAGGGCATCAAAATATTCTTTAATCAATCGGTAATATTCCCGAGGATAATTCTCTTGTAATGCCTTCAAAAGTTCTTCCTGAAGAATTCGTTTCCTTTCACCTAAATCTTTGGATAGAACCGGTCTTTCTTCAATCTTAAATTCCTTTCCCACCTCACTTTCCCTTTTTTCTTCGGTCTCTTTTTTTTGTAGGCTCCGCTCAACATCCAGTAATCTTTGGAAGACCTTCTCTTGCCTCTGGACCAACTCTCTCGTGATATTCAATTTCTCCATATCCTCTTCTATTTTCTTCATCTCTTCAATTACCCCTTCCATTGAGGAGGTTAATCCTGGTTTATCGGACAGACCTTTTATCATTTCCTCTAACCTTTCTCTTAGTGAGCGCTGGCGGCCTAAAAGTCGTTGGATATTAGCCAATTCTTCACCTGATAGCGGAGTGGGAAGTGGAATGGGCAGGCTACCCATTTCGGAGAGGAGGTCCGACATCTCTTTTAGCCCCTGGGAGAGGGCATTAAGGAAACTCTCCATTCCACCGGCCATTCCGCCCTTCTGGGAAAGTGTGAGGAGAAGAAGAATACCTTCAATTGTATTATTTATTTCCATCTTCGCCTCGGAAATCTTGGTTTCGCCTCCCTGGTAATTCTTTTCAAATAAAAAGTTTCCGGCTTCTTCTAAGGCCGAGATTGCCTTAAATAAATCATCGGCCAAGCGAGGCGAAATTGGGAGATACCGCTGAGCGAGGGCAATTATACTATCCGCGACATTTTTCACCCCTTCGGCAATGCCCCGGCTCCTATCTATTAGTTCCTTTTCATCCTTCCGCCTCTCCGTCTTCCTTTCTAATTCCTCGGTATATTCGGTAATATCACAGAGGGTTAGGGCATACCTTTGTAGTTTCTCAACAAATTCTTGCTTTTGTCTTTTCTTCATCCCCTGGGTGAGTTCTCTTAATCGCTGGCGCAGCTTAGAGAGTTGTCTCCGCAGACCTTCCGCCAACTTCTTTGCCTCACCCACTTTCCCACCTTCTATCTTTTCTTTTATCCCTTCCGCTATCTTAGAGAAAGGTTCCTTCTCTAATTCTTTCTTTATCCTTTCCATCTCTTCTTGAAATTCTTTGTCCGAGAGGTTCAACTCCTTCAACTCCTTTTCCCAGGATTTCAGTGCCTCAACAATCGCCTTTTCCCTTTCGGCTAATTTTTCTTGGGCAATCTTATTAAAGTCTCCTTCAATATCCTTTTGTTCCTTTTCAATCTCGGTTAACTTTTTTTCCAGTTCTTTCAATTTCGCCTCTTCCTGCAACCGCTTTAAGATTTCAATGGCTCGGGCTAACTGTTTCTTCAATTCATCACTAGTCAGTTTCATCTTCTGGAGGATTGGGGCGAGGTCTTCTTTCTTCTGGGTTAATGCCTCCCGTAATTTAGCAATCGCCTCCTTTAATTCCTGAGGGAGTATCTGGGCGAGGAGGGTTTCTAATTCTTCCAATTTCTCCATCGTTTCTCGGTCATAGGCGGCACTTTGTAAAAGTTCCTCCATTGTGGCTTTTACCTCTTCCCGTAACTTCTTCAGGACAGAGAGTATCTCTTCTTTTTTCCCTAAGGTTGATGCCAACGCCTTCTTTTCTTCCCAGGAGAGTTTTCTCTCTCTCTTGAGGTTGGCGATGATATTTTCAATATCCTCGGAGACCTTTTCCGATTCCCGGAGTTGCGACGAGAGAGAAGATTTTATCTCTTCTCTCTTTTCTACGGTTTGGGAATAGATTTCGGTTAGAGTAGGAAATCTTAATTTATATTCTGGCGATTTAGAGAATTTTGGTCCATAAGGGTCGTTATCATAGATGACCGCGTGATAATTGATTTCATCGCCGGGTAGGAGTCGCCATTTGGTCAAGTCCCAAATAAAAGTTAAGGTATCAGACTTTTTAACAGACCTTTGCCAATAGACTTTTGTTTGCTCTCCACTATCCGTTTTCCGCTGAGCAAAGATTGAGATTTCTTTAATCCCGAAGTCATCTAATCCATAAAGCAGTAATAAAATCTTCATTGTTTCGGGGATGTCCATATCCCGACCGGGGAGGAGAAACCGCACAAAGGGGTTTTCATCCGGGATATAATTTATTTTTATCGGATAAACCTTCTCATTACCTTGGGCGGCAGTGAGTCTTAGGGAGATTAATGTATCCCCTAATGCCTTAAAGGAAAAGGCGAAACTATCACCTTCGGTCAACGACTCCCGGAGTACGCTCCACTGACAACTAATATTGCTCCTGGCGGTCACTCTTATCTCGCTTCCCTTTAGACAACTAATCTCTTTGGGAAATTCAATTCTTGACGGCGGCAGGGATGTGTAAGAGGGTGGAATGATGAGGCAATTGAGCGAGAGTAATTCCAGGGGATAGATGAATCTTATGAAACCGATGGATGAAGAACGGTTAAGAAGTGATATATAGTAGGCGACTTCTTTTTGGGGATAAAATTTATATTCGGTAAAATTCTTCTGAAACTTTAATTTATATCTTACCTCTCGTTGTTCACCGCTCAATTCTCTAAGAAAGAGGTTGCCCGATTTAATTATGTAGGGTGAAACAATTCGGATATTTAATTTTACCTCTTTATCGGGTAAGGTGAAGACTTCTTTTGGCTCACTGATAATTTCTATCGGGATTTTGTCCGGGAAAAAGAGGGTATAGAAAGCGAAGGCAAACGACCGGGGGAAGAGGGCGTAATAAAGAAAGCAAAGAACGATGGAACTGGACAAAAAACTTAGGCACTTCTTTAAGAGCCGGCGGTTGACAATCTGATTGAGGGGCAAATCTTTAATTTTTTTTTGAGCATCGGTAATTGCCGCGGCGACTAATTGGAGAGAATAGTTTTCCTTAGCCTTCTGTAGTCTTTCATAATCTTCGGCGAGAGATAGAGCCGGTGTTAATCTCCCCTTGATTGCCGGAAACTTCATCTCTAAGAGGGCTCCGGTTTTAAGCCGCGAATAGTCCTGAAAGAAAGGGAAGAATTTCCACTCCTTTCTCAAATAAAGGAGAAGTAAGATAAGAAGCGTGGTGAATAATAGAAAGAAAGGAAGAGTATCTTTATTAATTAAGATGAGAAAGATGATTATCAGGAAACCAAGCAAAAAGAGGAAAAAGGAAAAGAGGTCATTGATTAACCTTTTCTTGGTTAATTTATTTATAATATTAAGGAGCGTCATTTCTCTTCATATTTGGGAAGTCCGACTTCCTTAGATTTAAACTATTCATCCCTGTTTTTATCCGTGGCAATCTTTTTCGGTGGTATCATCTTTTCCGCCGCCTCAAAAATTTTATACCCTCATTTGCCAGGTCATCTTTTATCTCCTTAATCTTATCTCTAATTTTTGCCGCCTTCTCAAATTCCAGGTTCTCAACCGCCTGCTTCATCTCTCTCTGCAATATTTCTAAGAGTTTTATCTTATCCTCTTCACTTATCTCGGCAATATCCTTTTCATAATCAGGTTTGGCATCAGCCACAACCGTTGTCCGGAGAACCTGCTCATAGGACTTCTCAATGCTCTTCGGAGTGATGCCGTGCCGCTTATTATATTCTATCTGTTTTTTCCGGCGCCTTTCGGTCTCTTTTAGGGCAACTTTAATTGCCGAGGTGATATTATCGGCATAGATTATTACTTCGCCCTGGACATTTCGTGCGGCGCGGCCGGCGGTCTGGATTAAAGAGCGGGCATCCCTTAAAAATCCTTCTTTATCACCATCCAGAATTGCTACCAAGGAGACCTCAGGTAAATCCAGTCCTTCTCTTAAAAGATTTATCCCGACTAAACAGTCAAACTTACCGAGGCGCAACTCTCGCAAAATTTCTACCCTTTCAATCGGGTCAATCTCGGAATGAAGGTATTTTACCTTGATGCCCATCTCCGAGAGATAATCGGCGGTCTCTTCGGCTAACCTTTTAGTTAAGGTTGTTACTAAGACCCGCTCCTTTTTTTCAACCCTTTTTTTAATCTCGCCCAGCAGGTCATCAATCTGTCCCTGGACCGGTCGGATGCTCATCTTCGGGTCAATTAGACCGGTCGGTCGAACAATCTGCTCAGCAATGTATCCTTTTGAGACGGTAATTTCATAATCACCCGGGGTAGCGGAGGTGAAGATTACTTGATTAATTAGGGATTCAAATTCTTCAAACTTCAAGGGTCGGTTATCCAGACAGGAGGGCAGTCGGAACCCATATTCAACTAAGACCTCCTTTCTTGCCCGGTCCCCCCGATACATTCCGTAGATTTGCGGGATTGTAACATGGGACTCATCAATTATCATTAAATAATCTTCGGGGAAGTAATCTAATAGGCAATAAGGTCTGGTTCCGGGTTCGCGACCGGAAAGGTGTCGGGAATAATTTTCTATCCCCGGGCAGTAGCCAAATTCCCGCATCATCTCAATATCAAATCTGGTTCTTTGGGCTAACCGCTGGGCCTCCAGGAGTCTCCCGGATTTCTTTAATTCGGTCAATCTCTCTTCCAACTCCTGTTCAATTGATTCAATGGCCATTTCCAGGCGAGATTTATTGGTCACGAAGTATTTCGCTGGATAGATGACGACCTTTTCTCTGGTCTCCAATGTATCACCCTGCAAGATGTCAAATATTTTTATTGCATCAATTCTATCGCCGTCAAAGTTTATTCTCACTCCATAATCACGGTGCGAGGGGTGAATCTCTACGACATCACCCCTGACCCGGAAGGTTGACCGCTTCAACTCTAAATCATTTCTTGAATATTGGAGATTCACTAATCTTTCCAGGAGTTCTTCCCGGGTAATCTCCTTGGTTAAATCAATGGGGAAGAGTGATTCCTTAAATTCCCAGGGTTCACCCAAATTATAGATGCAGGAGACCGAGGCGACAATAATCACATCCCTTCTTTCAATTAACGATGAGGTGGCACAGAGCCGGAGTTTTTCAATCTCCTCATTGATTGAGGCGTCTTTTTCAATGTATAAGTCCATTTCCGGGACATAGGCCTCGGGCTGATAATAGTCATAATAAGAGATAAAATATTCCACGGCATTTTCCGGGAAGAACTGCTTGAATTCGCCGTAGAGTTGAGCAGCCAGGGTTTTGTTATGGGAGATGACAATCGTTGGTTTTTGAATATTAGCAATCACATTGGCAATCGTGAATGTCTTTCCGGAACCGGTGACACCGAGTAGGGTTGAGAACTTATTGCCGGTGTTAACCCATTCGGTCAATTCGGCAATCGCCTGGGGCTGGTCCCCGGTTGGCTTAAATGGTGCCTTCAGTTTGAATTCCATCATTAAATTATAAAACCGAAATAGAATTAAGTCAACCCTTGACTTTTTTCTCTTTTTGGGTATAATTAAGAAGATGGGAGAGGACCGGAGAGATGAGCCAGGATTTTATAAATTCTTTTGGCTATCTTGGTCGGTCATTTTGGGTAAGGAGGTATTATGCTAATCTTATTCTTTTTTAGTCTGATGCAGTTTTTACCGAATGTCCAGCCACCCAATTTAACACCGGACTATCTCTATATTACCCATGATACCGGAAACTGTAAACTCTCACTCTGTTCTTATGGGCATATCGGTTACACCAGTTCTACTGGAGGCCAAGGCGAAGGTTTTAAGTATCCGAAAACCAGCGCTAGCTGGCTCTTCTTTGGTGGATTGGCAATTGGCAATTCTCAAATCTATGTCGCTGATGCCTTCTTTGGCACCGGATCGACAGTTTCAAGGGACTTTCAAATCATTAACGAACTTGACCGTTTCTACCGCCTGGGACTGCAAGAATACAAAATGGTAATTAATGACAACAACCATCCAACACCCAAGAATATAAAGGTTGAGCAATATAGTGTGGCAACTCCTGACCCGCGCTATGACGATGGGGTAATAATTGAATATGTCTTCACCAATACCGGCACATCTCTGGTTGAGAATCTATACGCGGGTATCTTTATGGATTGGGATATGGGTACATATACATCTAACTGGGCAGAAGCCGATACAATAAGAAGGGTGGTCTGGATGCGCCAGTCAGGAACCGAGAACCCAACGGTTGGGACAAAAATCCTTTTCCCCAATTCCTGGGCAAACCTCTTCTGCACCGACCATGCTATCTATGTCTATCCGGTCAGTGGGATGCTTGATGCGACAAAATATGATATTATGTCCGGAGCAATTCGGAAGTATATCGCCGACCGAAACGCTGACTGGTCAACCTGTGCCTCGGTTGGTCCTTTTTCCCTGGCACCCGGGCAAAGTTATAAGTGTGCCTTTGCCATCCTTGGTGGAACCAGTCTCGCCAATTTCTATGAAAATTGTGATTCAATCCAGTCTTTCTACAATCAGTATTTAGGTCCGCGTAATGTCGGTGTGACGAAGATTGTAGAGCCAACCGGGATGAAAGAGTTCAATACCCCGGTTATTCCGGCCTGCTCGGTCTATAACTACGAAAACCGAATTGAAAGTTATACGGTCAGGATGAAGATTGGTATCCATTATGATAGTGCAGTCAGTGTCTTTGGTCATAATCCAAAAGAGTATCTTTATATCACATTTCCGGAATGGAAAGCTGGTCCGATAGGAATGCGTGTGGTCTCCTGTTCAACCGAAGTCCCCGGTGATGTTGACCCAACAAATGATAAGAAGACCGGAACAGTAAAGGTTACCAGTCCACCGGCTCCAATGAAGGATGTCGGTGTAACGAAAATTATCGCACCGCCATTAACTGTTGACTCCGGGACCGAGGTGATACCGGCCTGTTCGGTCTTTAATTTTGGGACGACAACTGAGAGTTATCAGGTGAGGATGAAGATTGGCAATTTCTATGACAGCACAGTCAGTGTCTCTGGCCACACCCAGGGCGAA
>Ga0129301_1000260_pt1 | contig 28652 bp, 28 predicted proteins | sample ConPoolayeHmetaG_FD_94489 | JGI IMG/M metagenome (GOLD analysis project Ga0129301, IMG submission 94489) | Hot spring microbial mat communities from California, USA to study Microbial Dark Matter (Phase II) - Cone Pool mat layer H metaG ...
AGGTCTTTGCTAAGACCCATATAAGAGATAATCGCTTTTTTGCTTTTCCTCCTCTAATTCTGGATGATTTAGAGGTATTTAGCGATGACCTTCTTTCTAGGTACGATGTCCCCGAACACCACATATCTTTTTTAACAAGTGGTTGATAAATCAAGGTTTGAAATCAATTCGGTGAATAATTTGGCAAAGTGGAGATAAGGTCTCAGTGGTTTTGTTGTCTTAGTATTTTTTGCCGCAGACCGGGCAGACGCCCTTCGGAAAAATTCCTTTATTATTGGGCTCAACCCCGCAGTCTAAGAGCACCCCTTGGCGCTTGAATCCGCTCCGGAAAGAAAAATGATAAGATGATAAGAACAGCCAAAGAGACACCAATTCCTAAAAGAATACTCAGTAGGGTGGTGAAGGGATATTGAAGCAGTTGCCCAGGTAATTGCCTGCCACCTCTCAATTGGGCTTCTCTATCACCTTTCTTCTTCCATAAGCGGATGAAAAGAAAGAGGAAGGCGAAGGCCGATGATAAAAAGACGATAATCCCAATCTTAAAGGATTGGAATAGATTAAAGGTCAGATAATAACTTATGATGCCAAAGATGATACTGGCACCAGCAATTAAAATATCCTTTAGGGCATTAATGAACCCCCCTTTAATTTCTAAAAGGATGGATAGGACAATTATAAATAGGATAAGGAAATCAATTTCCATTGCTCGTCTATTTATTTTAAGGTGAGGAAGAAGATTGCGAGAAGGGAAAAGAGAATTCCCAAAAGATGGGTTAAGGTGAGTGGTTCTTTTAAGAAAATTGTGCTTAAAATTACCGGGATTAATATGTAAAGGGAGGTAAAAGGTAGGACGATATTTGCTGGTCCTCGGGCAAGGGCAAGGTAAAAGAAGGCAGTGCCAATACCACTAATTATACCCAAAGGGATGGCATACCAGAGAAAGGGATTAAAGATAAAAGAGGAGGTGAGAAGGGTAAAGATAAATAGCGGGATAAGGAGGGCGAGGTAAGTGATGAGGGAGAGGATGGCCGGTGGGATATGCCGGGTTAAGATTTTGGTAAAATAAGCCCAGATGCCCCAAAGCAGAAAAGCCAAGAATGCGGCAATTTTATAATTCATTGGAAAATAATTATCTGGGGGACAGGGATTCGAACCCCGATTATCTGATCCAGAGTCAGACGTCCTGCCTGTTAGACGATCCCCCAAAATCGTAATTTTTATAATTATAAGGGAAAAAAGAAAGTTTTCAAGACGATAAATAAAAAACTGATTGTTATGCCATAACCTTGCCCTTCATTCTCAGAAGGTATTACAAAATTTAGGTCGGCTATCCTTCTATTCCATATCCTTCCTAATCATCTCAATCACCTCTACCGGGTCTGGAGATTGAAGAATTGGTCGGCCGACGACAATAAAATCGGCCCCTTTCTCTTTTGCCTCCCGAGGAGTTAAAAATCGCTTCTGGTCATCCTTGACCACAAAGGCGGTTGGAATTCTTATTCCTGGGCACATCACCAAAAAATCCTTTCCGCATTCTCTCTTTATATCTTCAATCTCAAACGGCGAGGCGATTACGCCATCAAGACCAGCCTTTTTGGCCAGTAGGGCAAGATAGATGACCTTTTCCCGAATCGTAAAGTTCTCTTTTACCCCCAGCGCCTCCTTAAATTGCGCCTCGTCCAGACTGGTAAGAATCGTTACACCCAAGATGAGTGGTCGGGCTGACATCTTTTTACTCGCCTCCCAGGTAGCTTCCTTTGCCCGTTTGAGCATCTCATAACCACCAAGGGTATGGAGGTTAAATATATCTACCTGCATCTTTGTGAAGAATTCGCAAGCCGATCCAACAACCGAAGGGATATCAAAGAGTTTGAGGTCTAAAAAGACCTTTTCGCCTTTGTTCTTAAAGAATTTGATAAGGCGCGGCCCGGAGCGAAAGAATATCTTATAACCAATCTTATAGTAATCAACCCAACCGGCGGTTTTCTGCAGTGCCTTTCCGGCTTGGGTTGGTGTCTCTAAATCAAGGGCTAAAACTAACTTTGGCGTCTGCGTCATTCTTCACCTCCCGGAGGAAATTTTAAGATAGTTTATTTATCAACCTCTTAATGTCCGGGAATTCCTTCTCCCGGCAATACCGTTTTAACCCTTCAATTATCTCAATCGGTGTGAAGGGGTTTATTAAATTGGCACTTCCCACTTGAAAGAGTGAGGCACCAGCTAAGATATATTCCAGGGCGTCCTGATAATTCATTATCCCACCACAACCAATTATCGGAATCTTCAAGACCTCCTTTACCTTATTAATACAATATAAGGCAAAGGGTTTGATCGCCGGTCCAGATAAACCGCCCGTCCTTCCCCCAAGAAATGGCTGGAATCTCTCCAGGTCAACCACTAATGAAGGGAGGGAGTTAATCAAGGTGATTGCCGAACTACCCTCTTCTTCACAGATATGCGCCAATTCCAGAAGATTATTAAATACCGGCGAGAGTTTCGGAATTAAGAGTTTTCGGGTCATCTTGCGGGTTTCTTGAAGAATCTTTGCTACACTTTTTGGATTCTGAGAAAAGGAAATTCCACCATCGGGAACATTCGGGCAAGAAAGATTTAACTCAAAACCCGAGACGACCGGTCCGTCCAGGATTTTAATCAAAGTGGCGAATTCTTCAATGGCAAATCCCGCGATATTTAAAATTATCTTAGTATTCAAATGAGAAAGTTTCGGCAGGATGTTATTGGTAAAATATATCACCCCGGGATTTTCCAAACCAATAGAATTCACAATCCCACCGCTTCCTTCCCAGATGCGGGGTGGTGGATTACCAACCCGGGGTAAAAGGGTAATTCCCTTAGGGATAAAACCACCCAACCGATTTAAGACCTGAGGGAATCTTTCGCCGAAGCCATATGTCCCAGAGGCGGTGAGGCAGGGATTAGAAAATTCAACCTCACCAATCCTTATTCTTAAATCCGGCTCAAGCATATTTTCGCCTTCTGCCTCATCATAAGTTAATTGCCTCAAGGTCAATGACCGGTCCGTCTTTACAGAGGTGAAGATAACCGCCTTCTTTTTTCGGAACCGCACAGGAAAGGCAGAGCCCGGTGCCACACCCCATCCTCTCTTCTAAGAAGGCATAAATCTTATTGGAGAGAATTGAGCGCAGCCTCCGATACATTGGCAGGGGGCCACCAGCAAATATCACCCCTTCTTTGGGAATCTTATTTCGGTAGGACTGGATTATATCCGTAACCAATCCCTTTTCGCCCAATTCCCCGTCTTCAGTGCATAGGTAAATCTCTGAGGATAGACGCCAGAACTCATCACGCAAGATTAATTCCTGCTGTGTCTTCGCACCCAAAAAGACCAAGATTTTTTTCTCAGATGCCAGATTTTTCACCAGATAAAGCAATGGGGCAATTCCTATCCCACCGCCCACGATAACCACTTCTTTATTTTCAAATGATGGAATTGGGTTTCCTAATGGTCCGAGGATGGAAACAAAATCTCCCTCATGTTTTTCAGAAAGGATTTGGGTTCCCCGCCCCCGAATCTTAAAAATAATACGTAAATTCATCTCCTGAGTATCGGCAATGGCTAACGGTCTTCTTAAAAATGGGTCAGAGGCAGAAGGCAGGCGAATCGCGACGAATTGCCCGGGTGAAGAATTTTTAGCAATCTTGGTTGTCTCAAGCCAGAGTGAAAAACACTCTTTACCAAGTGCCGTCTTCTTTAAGATACGTCCCAATTCGTGAAAGACCATTATTTATCTCCTTTAAGTAATCTCTTCCCTTCCTTGGCATATTCGGTATTAGGATAGAGGGCGATGAGTTTTAAGAAGAGAGAGTCTCCATTTTCCTCTTTTAGGATAAATTTTTTTATCCAGGCACAGGCGTATAAAGATTTTGGGGCTAAGGAATCTTTTGGGTAGCGAGTAAATACCTCCTCGTATTCTTTTATTGCCTCTTTTGGTCTCCCCAGAGAAAGGAGGTATAATTCGGCTAGGGCAAAATTTCGCTCGGCCGGAGATAGACTATCACTCTTGGTCAGATGTTCAATCAATCTTTTCTTCTTATCCGCCATCACACCAAAATCCTGCCCCGCGGAAAAGGATTTAGCGGTATCGTAATAGATCAGGGCCGCCTTAAAATCTCCCTGACTTTCATAATACTCACCAATTAAGAAATAACTCTCCGCCCCGGTCGCCCCACCCCGCACCTGTTTTAAGGTGGCAATCCCTTCTTTCGCTTCATTTAATCGGAAAAGAATTTTACCCTTTAAGAGAAGGGCGGCGGGTTTTAATCCAAAGGCAGAAAAGGTCTCATCAATTTCGGAGAGCCTCTTAATAAAAAAACGGAAGGTCTCGGCTGGACAATCTGCCCTCTTCAATAGACACTCCCCAATCTTTAACAAGGCAGAGGCCCGTTCCTTTTTTTCACCGGCTTCGCGAAAAATCTCTTCGTAATATTTCTGGCTGGTAATAAAATTGCCCTGTGAGAAATAAGCATTGGCTAAAAGTGATTTGGCTGATTGGGCCTCTTTTGACCCAGGGAAATCCGAGATGAATCTGATAAGGCTATCAATCATTAACCTCACCTCGCCTGCCTCCAGAAGAGTGGAATAGATTTTATAACGGACCCTTTTCTCTTCCCTCTTATTTTCTTGGGCCAGTTCTCTTAATAACCGAATACCCGTTCCCCTTTCCCCTTCGGCCAAATTGGCTAAGGCAGTATAATATTTTGCCTCCGCCGCCAACTTATGCTTGGGATAGAAAGAAAGGAAAAGGGTAAGGCGCTCTTTAGCCGGGGTATATTCTTGAAGATAGTAATGGGCAGCGCCGGCTAAGAAAAGCGCCTCCGGGACATAACGACTGCGTGGGTATTTTTTAATCGTAAGCAAGGCCTTTTCTTTCGCCTTGGTAAACTTCTCTTTTGCCTGATAGGGAGATGAACTATATAACCTCACCCCTTCCTTAAAGAAAGCCCGGGCATTATAAAATAGATTGAAATAGGCACAGTGGAGAAGAAAAATAAAAGAGAAGGTTATTCCCATCACTTGGCAAAAATTTCTCGGCGCCTTATTTACCATACCCATATTATATTCACTAATAAAAATTGGTCAAGCCTAAGGGAGCGATACCCTAAGGACAAGTTTTTGGGGTATTGACTATTGCAAAAATTTGGCTATAATAAATAGTTGACATTTTTTAAATTTCGGCTAAAATTAAATTTGATATGGCAAGAATTTTAGGTGTTGATTTAGAAGACAATAAAAAGGTTCTCTATGCTCTCCCTAAAATTTACGGGATTGGGTTTTCTAATGCCCGAAGAATTTTAGAGACGACCAATATCTCACCGGAAAAGAAGGTGAAAGAATTATCGGACGAGGAATTAACCTCAATCAGAAAAGAGATTGAGGCGAATTACAAAGTGGAAGGTGCCTTACGCGCTGAGGTGAGTGCGAACATCAAAAGGTTAATAGAAATTGGTTCTTATCGGGGCATCCGGCACCAAAAAGGGCTTCCGGTCCGGGGCCAGAGAACAAGGACTAATGCCCGCACGCGCAAAGGACCAAGAAAGACGGCCGGTGTGGTCAAAGTAAAAGAAAGAAAAGTTGGCTAGGGTTAAGACAAAGAAAAAGACATCAAGTCTGGCTGTTGCCCATATTCAGTGCACCTTTAATAATACGATTATTACCATCGCCACAGCCAAAGGGGAAACTCTATGCTGGTCTTCGGCCGGGCGTGTTGGATTTAAGGGAACCAAAAAAGGAACGCCCTATGCGGCGCAGCAAGCCGGCGAACAAGTGGGAAGAGATGCATTCGGAATGGGGGTCAGAAAGGTAGAAGTTTTGGTTAAAGGTCCGGGAAGGGGCCGGGAAGCGGCAATCCGTGCCTTACAAAATGCTGGACTGACTATTGTCTCAATTCAAGATGTGACACCAATTCCCCATAATGGATGTCGTCCACCGCGTCGGCGGCGCGTCTAATGATGAAGAGATAGAATGGCCAGAGATACTAAACCTCGGTGTAAAAAATGTATTGCGGTTAAAGAGCGACTCTTTCTTAAAGGCGAAAGGTGTATTTCGGACAAATGTCCGCTTCATAAATGGGCCGGTAAAGAAAAAATGGCAAAAAAGGTCTCGGTCTATTCTATGCAGTTGCAGGAAAAGCAGAAGGCAAAATGGATTTATGGAATTATGGAGAGGCAATTCCAGCGCTATTTCCAGATGGCCTCAAAAAAAGAAAATCCGGGTGAGGCACTTTTTTCTATCTTAGAGAGACGACTGGATAATGTTATCTTTCGGTTTGGATTCGCCAACTCCCGACCGCAGGCCCGACAAATCGTCCGGCACGGTTTTATTAAAGTTAATGAGAAAAAAACTACCATCCCTTCTTATTTAGTAAAGGTTGGAGACGAAATCACCTTAGATGGTAAGATGAAGGAACGAATAAAAACACTACTCGCCGCCCGAGCCGACACAGGAGCTGACTGGTTCACTCTGGATACCGAAAATCTTAAAGGACGTATCCTCCGTCTTCCTCAAGCGGAAGATGTGCGAGATATTAAGATAAATACAAAACTTATCGTTGAATTTTATTCAAAATAAACAGAAATGATTACCGCAATCAATACCCTAAAATTAAGCCTATCGAACCAGGCTCGGGTCCCTGGGTGGTGGTAATCATTGGAATGAGGATTTTAACTATGGTCTTAAATATTCGTAGATTGCTTTCTTTTTATTATGAAACTTAAACCTTTTACCTTACCAACAAAGACTGAAATAGAAGAAAAGAAGGGGGACTATTTTGCCCGATTTATCATCTACCCTTTTGAAAAAGGTTGGGGACATACGATTGGTAATGCCCTACGCCGAGCGTTGCTCTCTTCCGTTCAAGGCGCCGCAATTACCCAAGTGCGGATTGACGGTGTCTCGCATGAATTCTCGACCATCCCTGATGTATTAGAAGATGTCCCGCAAATAATCCTTAACATCAAAAAGATAAGGTTGCGTTTAGATTCGGAAACTCCTCGGTATTGCTATCTTCATGCCCGAGGGAAAAATGTCTTTCGGACTCGGGATATGACAATCCCCCCGGAGATAACCATTGCCAATCCCGACCAAGAAATCCTCACCATCACCGATGAAAATCAACGGGTAGATATTGAGATGAAGGTAGAAAATGGAAGAGGTTATGTCCCTCAGGAGCAATTAAAGAAAAAAGAACCGAATGTGCCAATTGGCACAATCTTTTTAGATGCCTTTTTCTCACCGGTGAAAAGAGTCATCTTTCGCGTTGAGAATATCCGGGTCGCGGACCGAGCCGATTTTGAAAAACTAATTCTGGAAATAGAAACGGACAGTAGTGTGCGTCCAGATGAGGCATTTATCCAGGCATCGGCAATCATTAAAAACCATATGGAATCAATGATACCCCCAGAACAATTCCCGGAATTCGAAACACAAGAACGTTACGACCGAGAAAAAGAAAGATTAAAAGAGATCCTGAGTAAGGATATTTCCGAATTAGAACTTTCCAATCGTGCCCTCAACTGCCTCAAGAAGGGACGTTTTAAGTCAACTCATGAAAAAGTGCAGGTGAATACCATCGGCGATTTAGTTCAGTTAACCGAAAGGCAAATATTAGATATTGAAAACTTAGGGAGCAAGACCCTGGAGGAATTGAAGCGGGTGTTAGAAAACTGGGGGATTTCCCTGGGGATGAAGCTGGATGAAATAAGTGAAAAACCACCGACCGAAAGGGAGAAAACGGATATTCCCTGAGAGATGGAGAAAAAGTCTGAGGGCCAAGCAGTAAGGAAGAAGTCCGATGATAGAAATAGCGAGAAAAGAGGGATTATGGACCACCAGACCACCTTACCCATTCTCCGTTCCGCGGTGTTCACTGATGGTTAATGTCTCCATAATCAAGAGCTCTGAGTTTTTCAGAAATTTCTCATAATTATGCGCCACGGTTGTCGGGTTAAAAAGTTGGGGAGAAAGAAGGCACATCGTAAATCACTCCTCCGGAATCTTTTGCGTGCCCTGTTTGACACCGAGAAGATAAAGACGACCCTCAGTAAGGCGAAGGAGTTAAAAAGAGAAGCCGACCGACTAATTGCGCGCGCCCAAGAAGACACCCTCGCCAATCGGCGACTTGTCCAGCAGAGGATTGGTGATAAGGGATTAGTAAAAAAACTCTTTACCGAAATCGCCCCCCGGTTTAAGGAAAAAATTGGTGGCTATTGCCGGATTATTCGCTGTGGCTTTCGGCCGGGCGATAATGCGGAAATGGCCATTATTGAACTAATCGTCAAGCGCGAAGTTAAAGAAAAGAAGAAATAAACTATGCTCAGGAATATTCTGAAATCAAAAATTCATCGGATTAAGGTGACCGATAAAAATATTCAATACGAAGGGAGTCTAACCATTGATGAAGAGATACTTAGGAAAGCCGATATCCTGGAGGGTGAAATTGTCCAGGTGGTAAATATCACAAATGGCAACCGGTGGGAGACTTATGTGATCAAAGGTAAGAAAGGAAGTGGTGAGTGTATCTTAAATGGTGGAACAGCCCGTTTGGGTGAAGTCGGTGACGAATTGATAATTATCTCTTCTGCTCTTATTGATACTGCCCAGGCGCGCGGTTTCATTTCTAAGAAAATCTTTCTGGGTGAGAATAATAAAATATTAGCCGAAAACGCAAAACTGGCTAACTCAGATACCCCGCAACCTAAAACCCTTGACCCTAAAAGTTAAACTCTTTGTTTTTGTTAAGCGAGATAGTTATTATAAAGTGGGAAGTTGATGAGAATGAGTTATGAAAGGTATAATCTTAGCGGCCGGCAAGAGTAAAAGGATAAATCTTGAAATCCCTCCTCAAAAAAAAACTGAATACTATCAATGGATTACCAAAATCACCAAAATTGATCTCCCTATTCCAGCCGATTCCTATTTTCCCAAGGTCCTTCTTCCCTTAAATGACCGACCAATGGTATTTCATATCATAGAAGAGATAAGAAGGATAGGAATAGAGAAGATTATCGTCGTCATCAATCCTAATTATAATTTGATAAAAGAATGCATCGCATGCGGGTTTAGTGAGCAAATCCCTAATAATTTGGAATTCGCCTATCAGAAAGAACCTAAGGGAACGGCCGATGCCCTCTATTCTTGTGCCCATCTTTTAAGTGACGAAGACATCCTGGTAGTTTGTGGTGATACCCCACTCTTAAAACACCACACCATCCAGAAACTCCTGGCTCACCATAAATCAGAAAATCCGGACATTACCCTACTCACTGCCTACCTTGCTGACCCGAGCGGTTATGGCCGAATAAGACGCGATGGGGATAATCTCTCAATCGTTGAAGAGCGGGATGCTTCCGAAGCGGAAAAAATGATTAAAGAAGTAAATGCCGGTGTTTATCTCTTTAAGTGGTGGAAAATCTTTCCCCTCTTTCCCCGATTAGAGCCAAGTGAAGAGACCGGTGAGCTTTATTTGACCTCGCTCGTGGAGGTGTTAATTAAAATGGGTGGGAAGGTAAAAACTGTGACCACTGAGGACAGCCAAGAAATTTTAGGAGTAAATCGTTGGGAAGAGTATCTGAAAATTAAAAATCTTTTTGAAAAGAGAAGTTGAAAGAAACGAGGAGTTGGGTTGTTACTTATATCTTCACAGAACTTACTATCCGCTTTAGGCGCGGCTTCTGTGACTTAATGTCTAAATATCATTGTTGAAGAGAATTATTTTCTTTTTGCTCTTCTCCTTTCTTGCCCTGTTTCTCTTTTCGGCCGGATGGCGTCTTCTCTTCTCTTCACGCAAGAAAAGAGTGGGCACGGGTGAATTAACTATGGAGGCCAAGAGACGAGAGCAATACCAAAAGATAAAAGTGGAAATTATTAACTGCGCGGGCAATTATCAAATCGGGAAGCCGGTCTTAGAATACCTGCGCCAATTGGGTTTCAATGTCTACGATGTCTCTTATGATAAAGACACGCTCCCTAAGACAATCGTGGTGGAGAGAACCGATCAGGATATGAAAAACGCTCAGATATTGGCCAAAGCGATTATGCAAAAGAAAAAAAGAGGTTTTCTTCGCTTGGAGACTAAAATAATGCCCGAGATAAAAAAAGATATCGACTCGGCGCTTTTTATTGATGCCTCGTTAATCCTCGGTAAGGACTTCTCGGTTTATTTTCCCGAACTTGAAAGGTGGTAATTTAATGCCGTCACTAACTCCGCGCCGGACAACTGTCTCTAATTTGATCGATAAGGTCATTGAGATAATGTTGGATAAAAAGGCGGAAGATATATTAGTCTTAAATTTAAAAAAACTTTCTCCGATTGCCCAATATTTCGTCATCGCCACAGCCAACTCTCAAACTCACGCCCGAGCGATTTCCGATGCCCTGGTTGAAAAGTTAAAAAAGGAGAATAATGTTTTGTCCCACCACATTGAGGGTTATAAGGTCGCTCAATGGATTCTCCTTGACTATATTGACTGTGTTATCCACATCTTCTTGAAAGAAGTGAGAGAATTTTACGGCTTGGAACGACTCTGGGGTGATGCCCCAATGAAAAAGATTAAAGTCGAAGAAAAGCCTTCTATATGATAAAAGGGAAAATTCAGAACTCACTGAAAAAGATAATTGGCGAACTCCCCCCGGGACACGAAATTGAAAAGATTAAAGAGAAATCGTGGGGTGATTTTGCTTCTAATATTGGCTTTCTACTCCAAAAAGAGAAGCGAAAGGAAGAACTGAAAAGAGTCTTAGAGGAATTAGCCAAGGATAAAGATTTTTCTAAGATAGAATTGAAAGGTGGTTATCTTAACTTTTACTTCTCCTTAGATTATCTCCGCCAGGGATTGCGATTGGCAAAGGAGAGAGATTTCGGCAAAAGAAATCTGGCGGGAGAGAAAAAAGTCCTTTTGGAATTCATCTCGGCCAATCCGACCGGTCCACTTTCTGTCGTGCAGGCCCGAGCCGGGGCCTTGGGGCAAGCAATTGCCAATCTCCTTGCCTTTACCGGTTATAATGTGCAAAGTGAATACTATATAAATGATTGTGGAACTCAAGTTGAACTCCTCTTTCTTTCGCTAAAAGAGAGGATAAAGGAATTAAAGGGTGAGAACTGGGAAATTCCCCCAGGCGGTTATCCTGGAGAATATCTCAAAGAAATCGCCCGGGAGGTCTTAGAGAAGGGGATTGAAAATAAAAAAGAATATCTTATCCAGCAGATAATTGAGAAACAAAAGGTCTCATTGAAGATGTTTAATATCCATTTTGACAACTTCGTATCGGAAAGTTCCTTGCTTCCCAAGATTCATGAAATTTTAAGACTCTTAGCCGATAAGCAATTGACTTATGAAAAGGATGGGGCAATCTATTTTGCCTCATCCCGTTTTGGTGATTGGGAAGACCGGGTCTTAATCACCCGCGACAACCGGCCCACCTACTTTTTGACCGATTTAGCTTACCACAAAGATAAATTTGAGCGGGGATTTGACCTTCTGATAAATATTTGGGGACCTGACCATCATGGTTATATTCCGCGCATGAAAGCCGGGATTACCGCCTTAGGATTTGACCCGGAAAGGCTTCAGATAATCATCGCCCAACAGGTTTCCTTACTACGGGAAAAGGAATTTGTCAAGATGTCTAAACGGCAAGGAGAATTTATTACATTAGATGAAGTGCGCGAAGAAATCGGGAGCGATACCTTAAAATTCTACCTTTTAATGCGTAAGTCCTCCCAACGGATTCAATTTGACTTGGCATTAGCAAAACGCGAATCAAAAGAAAATCCGGTCTATTATGTCCAGTATGCCCATGCCCGCTTATCCAGTGTTCTAAAATTCGCCGAAACAAAGTCTCTCCAAATCGGCGCGGGCTTGACGAACATTCCTTACGAACTCTTAGGCGAGAAGGAACGAGAACTTATTGTGAATATCCTCTACTTCCCGGATGTGATAGAAATGGCGGCCGAGAAGCGAGAGCCGCACCATATTGTCTATTACCTGATAGATTTAGCTGAGACCTTTCACAATTTTTATGAAAAGGAGAGAATCGTCAGTGAAGATGAAGACCTAACCCGAGCCCGGTTGTTTCTCTGTTGGGTACTAAAAAATATATTTAAGCAGGGGCTTAATCTTTTAGGCATCAGTGCCCCGGAGAAGATGTGAATGAACTAAGGAGGGAACTTGAACTTATCAGTTCTATTAAGACCGGAGAGGATAAACCTCTCCTTACAAAGTAAAAAGAAAAAGGATGTCCTACGGGAACTCACTAGCCTTATTAAAAAGGGAGAAGAATTAGATGCTCTCTGTGAGACCCTCGGGAAACGGGAAGAATTAGGTTCTACCGGCATTGGCAAAGGAATTGCCATACCCCATTGCCGTTCCCTTTTGGTTGATAAACTTGAGGCGGCTTGTGGCTATTCCGAGAAGGGGATAGATTTTGATTCCTTAGATGGAAAACCAGTTCATCTCTTCTTTTTGATTGTTGCCCCTCCCCAAGATATCGGAAATCAATATATGCTCACCCTGGGTCGGGTAGCACTTCTCTGCCAAGAGTTAATCCGCCGCAGCGGGAGACGAAAATTAGTCATCCCCAAAACACCTGAAGAATTTATCCAGATGATTAAACAGATGGAGGAAAAATTAAAATGAAAAAATCTTTGGAACTACTCCGCGCCTTAGAGGAGTTTGACTTAATAACCAAAGACTTGTCTCACCCCGATTATAAGAAACTGGGATTTGGGACCGGCAAGGACATCGTAGACTTATTAAAATCAATAGAACTGGAAAGGGAAAAGATAAAGAAGCGAATTGATAAAAAAATCTTAATGGAATACGAGCGGATAAAAAAACGCTACCGGGAACGGATTATCGTGCAGGTGATCAAAGGGTTCTGCGGCGGCTGTTATGTGCGGCTTCCGTCCGATATTGTCGGACGTTGTCTAACCGAAGTCCTTACCTGTCCCCATTGCGGAAGATTTCTTTACTGTCTAAAATAGATTTCGGCAGAAAACAAAAATCTTAATTGCCTTTTGGTATAAAACAAGGAAGTAAAAAGTAATCAAGGTTTCTATAATCTAATATTTTGTCATTGGCTTATCAGTTTTCTGATGATTATTGATAATTCAAATGCCTTCTGGCGGAAGGAGTATTTCTCTACTCCCTGAAACTTAAATTCTCTTCTTGACACCTCCTCTAATGCTTTTTTTATATCTTCGCCTCTTTTTAAGATAATTCCGGAATCGGTCTCCTTTATGATTTTTGCCGCCTCGGTATCTTCTGGTCCTAAATAGATTATGGGTCTTTTGGCACCAAGGTATTCGTAGAGTTTTATTCCTGCCTCCTGTTTGGGCTTGGCGATGTAGAGGAGAAAGGCACTGCGTAGCATCATCTCCATCACCACCTGATGGGGCAGAATTTCCAGGTAGTTAAAATTCTTTGCCAATTCCGGGGAACTTTTTATCTTGGCTAAAAACTCTTCTCTTCCGGCACCACAGACATCAAGCCTTACCTCTAAGCCTCTTAACCCGGAGAGGATTTGTCGGAACTCTGTTTCGTTCTCAAAGAAATTACCGATGTAGAGGAGATTATTCGGGTTGGACCTCCTAACCGGCGATGGCAGGCAGAAACTCTTCTCTTCTTTTAAGTCGTAGCCATTGGCAAGGAGTTGACCTTTTATACCCAAGAGAGAATTTATCCTCTCCTGCACAACTGTAATCGCATCGCTATTTTTCACAATATTTTGGAGTAATTGGGAGATAAATCTCTTATATAACCCGGGTGGCTCTTGATAACCAAGGGGATAAGGGTCACGAAAATCGGAAATCAACGGGAGAGAGAAATGGCGTTTTAAGAGAACCCCGATTAGGAGATTGGTATAAGGTGGCGATGTAGCAAAGATTGAAGAGATTTTCTCTTTTTGAATTATCTTCTTCCCCAATTGATAAGCAAAAGGTAGGAAACCAATTTTGGCATCGGGAAAGAATATCTTAGATTGGGGAGCGTGGATTATGGATGGGGGGATATTTTTTCCCAAGAAGAGGAAGGCAAGCCTTGCCGGGTCAAGACTCTCCGCCCGGTAGATCTTTATATTCCTAATCTCTGACAATAATTCATAGTCATAATAGTAATAGGCGATGGGCAGGGTGGTTAAAATTACTGGTTCAATTCCAAATTCTGGGAGATACTTACAAAACTTCGTTACCCTTAAAACCCCAGAAAGCCCTAAGGGGGGTGCATAATATGAGATAAATAAAACCTTCATTTCAAGAATGGCAGGAGATTAATTTCTATCAAGTTCTCATCTTTTATTATAGAATCTAACCCATTAAAGTCAAGAAAGTGTGCGGAAGATTTTAAGATTTATGACTTAACGACGAACTTTTAAGAAATTCCTTTTTTCTATTTGAGGATTATCTTAGCGGTGGCAATAGGTTTATTATTCCCACTCTTAACCTTTAAGAAATAGACACCAGAAGATAATCTCTTATTCCTTTCATTCCTTCCGTTCCAGATGAAATAAGTTTCGGGCTTCATATTAAATTCCTTTATTTTTTTACCCAAGACATTATAAATCGCAACCTTTGCTTCCCCTTTATTACGCCAGAAAATCTGGAAGGAACTTCCGAGCGTGGGTAGAATTTCAAAATCCTTAGCCCCTTTACCAAAATCTATCTCTTCTATCCCAGGGATTTCATCCCTTATGACTAATAACTTACTCTTCCCAATTGACGGTAGATAAAGGCGATTTAGCCGTGGATGCCACAACACTGTCTCCATATCTATTAGCTCCTTATATCCCGGAGGGTATCGCCAGATTACTCTATTTGTCCGGCAGTCAATAACCTCTATCCAAAACTGTGCAACATATAGTTTATTATTTATTGGATTCCAGAAAAGGTTGTCACAGAAAAAAATGTCAATTGTATCAATCACACAATTGCTTTCTAAATCCACCACCTTTATAAAATAATTCCCCCTATCGCTGCTTGCCGCGTAAATCCGATTATCAATTGTATTCAGGGCAATGGCCCATCCTTCCCCGCCTTGGATGTAATGGATTATACTATCGGTATATCCATTTAAAATAAATAGACCCCGCGGCGGAAGAAAGGTGTCGCCACGACTTGTAAAAGAGGCCCGCTCTCCCCGGAATACATATGGGGGTGGGGAACCATCCGAAATATAAAATCTTTCATCTCTTGGGTCATATTCAATATCACCGCTGACATTATCAATCACCTTTATTACCCGATTATTCACCCCATCAATAATTCGTGTCTTCACACCTTCCCCGTAGCCGCTTGCAATATATACTTTGTTGGTTCGGGGACTATAACCGAAACCCCAAGTTGGGTAATCCGTGAGAATTTGGTCTATTACCTCATCGGTATTGCAATCAATTATATAAGTCCAGGGGTCAAGCAGCATTAGCTCGCAGGGCGGGACGGCAAAGATTTTATTTAGTCCTTCTAAGTAATAAAGTTTTTTATATTCTGGGATATCGGTTATCACCTTTAATATACTGTCAGTACTACCATCAAGGACAACTATTACCCCCTTCTCGCCCCAAGCGAGATAGACCTTATTCAAAGTGGTGCAGACTGCGCCATACATTAGACCTCTATCGTCTTCAATATAATCAATCAGTTTTAAAAGGTTTACTGACCGATTTTGTTCGGCTTCAAAAACCATAACCCAGGGATTTTCTGGTTCGCCCACATACAATTTGTTCGTTAATGGATTCAAAATGAGATCCAATGGAACACTATTAACTCCAGTACACATCTCTTTTTTGAGTTGACGGTTTAGACAATCAACAATTGTTATCCCGCCGTTCTTCATAGTAGTGAGATATAGTTTTTCCCTTATCGGATGATAAAAGACCTCACCGTATTTGGTGCCTCTGATATTTATAGAATCAATAATCTGATTGTTCCCGCAATCCATTACGGCAATGATTGAATCATAACCACCATAAAAACAATATAAATGATTCTGACGGGTGTATTTTATATCTGCTAACTCTCTGGGAAAAAAGACGGAATCAACAATCCGGCCGAGGGAAAAGTCAACAACCTCTAACTTTTCGCCTGTGGCGATATAAAGTCTATCACTAATTGAATTATAAGCCGTATGCCCAAAACTCACTGGTATCTCACGAACTACTCTATTTCTTTCCAAATCAATAACTAAAATAAAGAATTGAGTAGGGAAATCTGGGTGGTCCTTGGCGAGGATGTGGAGCCTATCCCACCGCTCAGTCCAAGTCATTTCGTAATGGATAGGAAAGTTGGGATGAGTGTTGATTGAATCAATTATACTATCCGTAACACCATCTATAACATAAATCTTGGGGCGCTGATGCGGAATAAGATAGAGTCTATTAGCATTTGAATTCCAAATGAAAGGCGGAATTGGATTAGCCCCTCCGGGAGAGCGAAAAAAAATTCTTTTTATAATCTCATTTCTTCTACCATCAATTATATATAAGAAAGTATCCGTAGCTACCGTAGTTAGATAAACCTTATTATTTATTGTATTAACGGCAAAGTGGAGTACGGAAGTTCCTGTCATCCTGATTTTTTTTACTATTTGATGATTGGCACAATCAACTACGAAAAGGGTGTCAGGTTGCCATTTTGATTCCGGGAGATACAAGAATTTTATATAAAGGCAATTATTGACCGGATTGTAGCCAAGTCCCAAAGTACCGCCATGGTAACCTCTGGTTACATCAATTGGTCTAAGCCGCAAATCGGATTCACAATCTAAGACTAATATCCTATCTGCACCATAAATAGTTCTGGCATAAATTCGGTCGCGGACCGAATCCCATACCATTTCACTTGGCGAGAAAAAACAGCCAAAACTATCGGGAAGGAACATCTCTTCCTCTAATAAGTATTGGGAGTAAATAATGAGAGGGGAAATTACTAAAAATAGGAGAAAAAATTTAGTAATTAGTTTCATATAAGTCCTTCACTAATATAAATATATGCCAAAAATCGTAAAAGTCAAATCTTTTCATTTTATATATTGTTTTTCAGGGGGCTGCTTTCGGTGATAATTAAAGGAACAGCCCCCTTTTCCTTGTCTTCGCTTTCAGTTATGGATTAGATGATTATTTTGCCGGAATGAGAGAAGTCGTCCGATTTTAAGTAATAGAAATAGACCCCGGGGCGGAAGAAAGGCGTCGCCCGTTTTACTGGTTTTTCTATACCAGAGTTTGATTGCTTGGTCAAAGTAAATCCTTATAGCAGGAGGAAGAAATAAAAAGACTTTGTCCTGTCGGAAATGTCTATCGGCTTATCAAAATATTTAGAAGAGATTTTGCCCGACCATAAGAAAAAGATTTCTTTAATTTCAACCCGACCGCAGAAAATATTGCCTTTTGGATTTTTCAGAAGGTTAAGGAGAAATATCCGATAGGGGCTTCTGAGGTCTGGGAGAACGAAAACTCCGGGCCACGATACAAAGAAGTGTAAACTTCATTTGAGGATTAGTTTATATTTTATCTCCTTACCTTATTATTGTAAATCTGTCAATTACCCTTTCCTTTCCCAATTCCAATTTGATAAAATAGACGCCTTCTGGGAGAGAGGAGATATCTATCTTCATCTTAAAGGAGCCCGGTCTATTATTTGCTATCTCAATTATCCTCTCAACTCTTCCCAAGGAATTTACGATAAAAATCCTCCCCTCTCCTTCCCTTTTTAAGTTGTAGTCAATAAGAAGCCAGCCGTTTTTTATCAGTTTTGAGACGGGAGGAGAACGCTTCAATTTTGCCACTGACTTTTCTTCAATATTTTGTGGTCCGAAATATTCAAAGATACAAAATCCCGAGTAATCCGCAATATATATTTTACCCTCATCATAATGGACCCTGGAAGACCAACCAAAAGGAGAACGAAACCCAACCTCCTGAGGCAAGAAGGGGTGGGTAATATCATATACCAAAAGACCTCGCCAACCAGCGCTAATAAAAGCAAGATTCCGATGAATATCAATTCCCCAGGCAGCCGCATCGGGATAGCGATTCCTTATGTTGTCGTAGGCGATTAAAATAGGATTTCCTGGGTTAGAGATATCAATTACCCCGAACCCACTAACTTCAACAAAATAGATATAAGGATAGGAGATTCTTAAATCAACCGCCGCGGCATCCGGGGTTATTAGATGACTTACCTTTCTCGGATTATATGGGTCTTGTATATCTATTAAAATCACCCCTCCGTACCAATTTGCCACGGCACAATAATCACCCCAAATATCTATTCCACCTCCCTGCTGATGAAGCGGCAGAGAGGCAATCCGATAGGGATGGGAAGGGTCACTTATATCAATCACCCAGAGGAAACTATTTTCAGTTCTTGGCGGTTCAAAGACGAGGTAAACATATCTCCCTTTTATCGCGATCCCCCGAGCATAACCAACCGAATCTATTGAACTGACAAATCTTGGACTCTCCGGGTCAGAGATATCAAATATCTTGAAGGCCTTTCCTTGGGTAGAAGCGATATAAAGAAGGTTAGAATCAACTACTAAGTCATAACTCAATGATGTATCTACCTGACATTTTCCAACTTGACGGATTTGGGAGGGGGTAGAGACATCAAAAATTCGGACACCATCATCATAGTGGCCAACAAAGGCAATATCACCCTGAGCCAAAATAGACCAGGTCGGACCTGGAAACCGTTCAGAGGTGCCAATCAATCTTGGATTGGTCGGGTCTTGGACATCAAATATCACAAATAAATCCCCACGCGGGTTATACCACCCTAATACACTATAACAGAAATCATCTCTTACTGCAATCCCGACAAAAGAGGAGTTCCTCTGGTCAGGGGCCAGGTATCTTCCAAGAAGTCTTAAAGACTCCGGACGCGTAATATCTATTATATTAATTGCATAAGGAAGGTGGGTAACTAAATAGGCGAAGTTAAAAGAGAGGGCGACTGACATTGAATAGGTGCCAACATCAATCCGGCTCACATATTGGGGCTGGGATTGGTCTTTTATATTGACAACAACCAGTCCACCGTTCCGACTCAGTTCAAAGCAGACATAAGCCAGAGTATCTTTAACACAAATGGAGCGTGCTGGTGTATTGTCTCGCCAGTAATAACCAACCTCATAGGGGTTTTCCGGGGCTTCTATATTTATTATCCTCATCCCTTCAAAACAATCGGCGATATAGGCATAATTTCCTTGGACTGCTATATCTAATGCCCAACCTGGGGTATCGTAAAATCCAACCTCTCTCGGATGAAGAGGGTCTATAAAATCTATAACCCTCAACCCCTTTTCCCAACAGGCGGCATAAGCATATCGTCCATTAAAATAGACCGAATATGCATTATCAGGGGTGATATATCTACCTAAGAAGCGAGGATTTCTTAAATCTGTAATATTATAAAGGGCAACCCCACAATTATTCTCGGCAATGCAAAGGAGATTCCCGGACCGGGAGAAGGCGCAAGCAATTCCCAGGGTATGAAATTCCCCTATCTTCTTAATTGAGGAGGGGTTTCTGATATCAAATATATAAAGCCCACTGCCTGATGGGACATAGGTGATACTATCGGAGACGAGTTCCCGGCGCATATACCCCTCACCAAAAGGCCATTTCCCAAGAAGCCGGACATTCAAAGACTCTAAGGGCCCACTTTTACTTAGAGGGAGATTTATAGAAGAAAAGAGCAACAATAGAATAAAAGTCATAAGATAAATAAGGGGGATTTTTAATCCCCCCTCTCCTTGTCTTTACCACATTATAGCGTGTTTTAAGATAGGGCAAATTTCCTGTGATAATACGCCCCCATTCTGTGGAGTATCGTATTTCGCACTTAGATATACATCAGAATACTGGTATCCAGTTGCCCAGTCTGGTTGGTAAGGTCCAGATCCAAGGGGAGGACGGTAAGCATGGGCGTCATCAGCAGGAAGCCATCTGAATGCATAAATGTAATACTTTTGCCCCATCGGAATATAATTCCACCATTCACTGGTCGCATTCATACAGTAAAAACAGGAGTGATAAGGCCATAGGTTTACCCACCAGCTCGTATGAACCCAACGGGTGTATCCATTATTCTGACCTATGGCTCTTACCCAGCTCCAATAGGCAGGCCCGCCGGTGGAAGTAAGGACCCCTCCCCAAATCCCTGCTGGTGCTTCCTTTGATGTGTTTTGAGGTAGAGGAGTTTTCACATTGCCTTGCTCAATCGCCTCCTGTTGGATCCTTTCCACTTCTTCTAGTCGCGATTGGGCTATTCCTAAACTAAAAATGAATACAAAGAAAAAGAATGCTTTTATGTAGTTCATAACAGCTTCCTTACCTTTTTTCATACATCAAAATAAAGCAATTTCTGTGCCAAAATTATTGAAAAATAAGCCATTGATTTATCTTATCTTATCTTATCTCTTATATCTTGCCGAAATTTTGGCGAAGGTGCGGAAAATTTCGGCACTCATCCCTTTTGATATTTTTCATTGGCGCGCAATCTCGCATCGCATTAACCATCCCAATACCGGTGCGACAATCCAAATTCCCATTTCTCCAATTCATTTCCGTAACCCTTCTATATAATTATAGACAAAATTTTTGCTATTTGTCAAAACACGGATGAACTAAGAAAATCGGAATGCGGAATGAAAGATATTCTCGCGCAAAGGCGCAAAGATATTGTATTTTCTTTCTTTGAACAAAAGACATTTTAACCACAGATTAAGGAACACCAAATGGGCATCGGGATTTCTAACGGGTTCACTCTCTTACACTAGGATTATCTTCACCCCGGCTTTTTCTAATCTAATTTTGGTTATCCCATCTTTACCGCAGGATGGACTATTGGATTTGAGATAGGCGACTTTAACTTTAAACATCTTGGCAATCTTTACTACCTCTTTTGCCCCTTTTATAAAATTTTTGGTCACATCTTCCCCTTTTTCATTTCGCACCCTTTTGCCAAAAGAATAATTTTTCGGGCGGGGTGTCGGAAGTCCGCCTAATTGCTCGGGACAGACAGGGATCAAGCCCGATTTTCGTAACCGCCTTATTTTATTAGGAATCCGACGAATTCGCTTCCCATCATACCGGCAGTTTATCCCCAAAAGGCAGGCGGAGACAAGAATTGGCGCTTTGCCACTAAACATATCCCTCAAGCATCGCCAGAACAAAGTCCTTGGGCAGTTCTTTGAATTTCATTATCTTCATAAATTCAATTAAACCGGCGATGTCCAAAGTTGTGGCTAAATCCTTTATTTTTAATTCATCCGGGAGGAGCCGAAAGAAACTGCCAACCCCTAAGGCATCTTCTAAGATGAATAATTTCTTACTGATTAACATATCAATCGTCTTCCTTTGGGGTAGAGGTAGAGTAAGGATTGAGGACTGATTACGAAAAAGGAATGCCTTTCCGTCTAAGTCAACCGCATCATAACCATCCTGCAGGTAGCAACTGGTAAGAAAGGAACCATAAAGGGGTCCTAAGAAATGAAAGGCATAAATATCTTTCTTTTCCCGAAAATAGGGGAATTCGTTATCGGCAAGACTGGGAAAGAGATTTTTCTTAATCACTTGGGCTAAAAGATAGAAGTAGCCACCGGTGCCGGTTCCTTCAAAGAGTTTTGTCTCAGCATCTTCTTCGCTTAAAGGTCGGGCAAAGATTTTTTTCTCTTTCCCCCTCATCTTAACCATCTCCCAGGTCCTGCCCCCGAGGATAAACTTCTCTCTTGGATAATAGATGACGCCAATCTCTTTACCGGTTGTAATGTCAAAGACCGTATATTCACCGAAACTCTTTTCTTGAATATTGGTGTGGATTTTCCCTCGCTCAATTTCCTTCTCTAAGAGTGGCGAAAGGAAATAAATCCCCCTTTTCCGGGAGATTAAAAAACCCTGTTCTAAGAGATAGTCAAATGTGGTCTTTATCTCTTCTTCGGAATAGATGGGGGTTAAGGCATTATAAAGTGATTTCATTGTTGTGCCGATTCTCCTCCTTTGAAAGAGGTAAGAGCAAATCTGCTGGGGAAGGGTGGAAAGGGATTTTCGGTAAACCTTCTCATAAAATCTCCCCTCTTTTGCCCCGGAAAAAAAGATTTCAAATAAGAGCCGCTCAAAGGGATTTTCATATACGCCAATGGCAAAAATCTTATCTCTTCGGCGGTTTCCTCTACCGATGCGCTGGAGAAGAGAACTGATGGAAAATGGCGGACGATAAAGACCAACACAGTCAATATCGCCAATATCAATACCCAATTCTAAGGTTGAGGTAGCACAGAGGATGCCAATCCTCTCCCGGTTCATCAAGGCCTCCACCTCTTCCCTCCTCTCTTTGGTTAAACTGGCGTGATGGACCCATACCCTTTTTTCAAATATATCCCGGGAAAGGATTCGGGAGAAAGACTCGGCTAAACTGCGGGCGTTAAAGAAGAAGAGGATTTTCTTTAAGGAGTTCTCCTTAAAGTAATTGATTAAGTTTTTAATCAAGTCTTTATCATCTGGTAATAACTTATATTCAATCTCCCTTTTCTCTCTAGCCTCTATGACAACCGGATTAGTAAAATATCTCTCGGCCAGTCTTTTATCCTCAATGGTTGCCGAGAGGGCGCAGAATTGTAAAGAAGGATTGAACAGGGATAATCTTTTTAAGAGACATCTTAACTGGTCGCCCCTCGGATTAGAATCTAAGAGATGGAGTTCATCCAGGATTACCGCCTTAAAATTTTTGAAGACCTCGGGATGACGGCCGAGCAAGGAGTCAAAAGATTCCGGTGTGGTGAGGAGTAAAAACGGCGGTTTCTTTTCATCAAATACTGGTCGGTCACCGGTCTTTCGCTTGATTGTTAAATTAAGGCCCGAGACCGGACCTGCCAATCTCCGAAATAGGTCATTCACCAATGCCCGGGTTGGTGAGATATAGAGGATTGCCGGATTATTATATCCCATTGATAAAATCCTTTCAATCACCGGGGCAACCACCGCCTCGGTCTTACCAGTTGCAGCCGGAGAGATGACGAGGCAGTTTTTACCCTGGAGAATAAGGGGGATTGTCTTCTTCTGAATTTCGGTTAGGGAGCCGAAGCGGGCAAAGAAAGAAAACCAGGTCTTATTTAGCGCCGACTTTATCTCAAGGGACATCTTATTTATAAAAGGTTCAGGGCTTATTCTCTCTTTCCCGTAATGATTTTATGAGTTAGTCGGTTTAGGGAGATAGCGAATTTATTATTTCCTCTTTTTTTATCTATTAAGGAGATACCTTACCCAAAGCAGAAAAATTGTCTATTTATTTCTTTCTTTTTTTAAGATACTCTTCAATTCTTCTTAGTGCCTCTTTTATATTTTCTACGGAGTTGGCATAAGAGAAGCGAATGAAACCTTCACCGTATTTACCAAAACAGGTCCCAGCCAGACAGGCGACTCCGGCTTCACTGAGCAGGGCATCGGCTAATTCCCGATAATTTATACCGGTCCCTTCAACATTGGCAAAGACATAAAAGGCGCCCTGTGGTTTTTGACAGCGGAAGCCTTTGATATTATTTAAACCTTCAACAATCACATCCCTTCTCCTCATAAACTCCTGACGCATCTTTTCTGGCTCATCCTGTGGACCGGTGAGTGCCTCAATCCCGGCAATCTGAATAAAGGTAGTGGTGCAGGAGTTGATATTCGTTTCAATCCGGGCGAGTTCTAATGCCAGTTCCGGATGCATAATACCATAGCCGAGTCGCCAGCCAGTCATCGCATAGGTCTTGGAGAAACCATCAATGATGATTGTCCGTTCCCGCATCCCGGGAAATTTGGCAATCGTCTCAAACTTTTCCTCATAGATTATCCGAGAGTAGACTTCATCGGAGAGCACCCAGAGGTCTTCATAGGGTTCAAGGATTTCGGCCATCTCTTTTAGATAACTACCACTCATCACACTACCGCAGGGGTTGTGGGGTGAGTTTATGATTAACAGTTTGGTCTTCTTAGAGAGTTTCCTTTTCAATTCTTTTAGGTCAGGTAAGAAATTATTTTTCTCGCGCAGGGGTAAAGGAATGGCCTTGCCACCGATGTATCTTATCATTGATTCGTAGATGGGAAATCCCGGATTTACATAAATCACCTCATCACCATCCTCTACGAGCGCCATTATGGCAAAAGACATTATCGGCTTTGCTCCGGGGGTAACCACTACCTCCTCGGGTTTAAATTCCATTCCCCGCAATTCCCCGGATTTTTCGGCGATTACCTTCCGCAGTTGCGGCAATCCTTGAGAAGGACCGTAGTGGGTATAGCCTTCATCCAGGGCCTTCTTAGCCGCTTCCTTAATATTCTTTGGTGTGTCAAAATCCGGCTCACCAATCTCTAAGTGGATTATATTCTTACCCTGGGCTTCTAATGCCCGAGCCCGGACCAAGACATCAAAGGCGGTCTCGGTTCCCATCTCTTTCATTCGCCAGGATTCTGGTAGACCACAGGGCAGTGTGCATTCCCTTATCTTCCTTATTCTCTTTGCTATCTTTCTCTTTTTTGGCATAATTAACCTCCTTTACTTCTCTTATGCCCTTGAACAAAGTCGTATAACTCCTTTGCCTTGGCCGCGATATGTTCACCCGAGACCTCAAACTCCCACATCAGTTCCCAGGGTGCACCGGATTCACCAAACCGGTCTTTCACCCCAATATAATCTAAAATCACATTCCGGCCAAATAATTCACGAGACCGGGCGACAACCGCGGCAATGCGATTGGCTAATCCGCCAATCTGATGCTCTTCGGCGGTGATAATAATACCCGTCTCTTTTCCCGCCCGGATGATTGCCTCCGAATTGAGTGGTTTTAGGGTATGGATATTCACTACCCTGGTCTCAATACCATATTCCTCTTTCAAAATCCAGGCGGCGCGCATCGCCTCCGGAACCATTGGACCACAGGCGAAGATTGATAAATCTTCATCTTCATTTTTATAATCCCGGGCAAGATAGATATCAAAGGCATCAAGAAAGTTTTCTTTCTCCCCCCGATAGCGATAGATATTCGGCTCATTCCAGACAAACGGGGTATCTTCTCGGGTGACGATGGGTGTCGCCTCTCGGGCGAATCTAATATACTTTGGTCCTTTAATCTCAAATAACATATATCTTGTTGCCTTCTTCGTCTCAATCGCATCACAGGGAACATTAACATGCATATTAGGCAGACCACAAATCTGGAATAAATCTTCTAAGGTCTGATGGGTAGCGCCATCCGGACCAACCGAGACACCGCCGTGGGCGCCAGCGATGAAGACATTGAAGTTGCCGTAGCAGACCGTAGTTCTTAACTGGTCTAAATTTCGGCCCGAGGCAAAGACACCATAGGTGCCAAAGACGGGCAGGAAGCCTTCCTTAGCCAGTCCGGCGGCCATTGCCGTTCCGGATTGTTCGGCAATGCCCACGGAAATCCACCTTGACTTTCTCTCGGGTTTTTCTTTATAGAAATGAGAAATGGTTATGGAATCAGATATATCGGCACCAATACAGACAATCCTCTCGTCATCACCGTATTCGGCTAATGCCTCACCGAACCCGAATCTTGTCGCCTTCATTGAGACCTTCATTATCGGCAGACGATTCCAGAAGTAATCCTTCTTTACAAACTTCGGCACCTTGACCATCAGTTTCTTGGTCACCTCTTTCTGATACTCTTCGGCTTTGGCCAGGAGTCCCTTTACATCAATCTTTGTATCCATCCCTAAGTCTTTAAGCCCTCTCCACATCTCATCGACCGAAGGTGCCTTTCCATGCCAGCCAGCAACATTCTCCATAAAACTGACGCCTTTTCCCTTTATTGTATGGGCGACAATCAGCGTTGGTTTCCCTTTTATTTTCTTCGCCTCTTCCAATGCCCAGAGGATTTGCTCAATGTTATGCCCATCAATCTCTAATACCTCCCATTTGAACGCCTTATACTTATCAACGACCGGGTCAATGTCCTGGACATCTTTAACCCAGCCGTCAATCTGAAGGCGGTTTTTATCAAGGATTGAGCAGAGGTTATCTAATTGGAAATTACCGGCTTCCATTATCGCCTCCCAGATATTGCCCTCCTGAATTTCACCGTCGCCGTTTAAGACATAGACCCGGTAATCCTTCTTTTTCAACTTTCCGGCATAGGCAATCCCGACACCGATGGATAAACCCTGCCCCAGGGAGCCGGTTGATGCCTCCACTCCGGCAAGTTTTAGCCAATGGGGATGTCCTTGATAAGGGGCATAGAGTTTTCTTAATCTTACCACATCCTCCACAGGAAAATAACCCGCCATCCCTAATCCTAAATAAAGAGATGGTGCCTTATGTCCGGTTGACCAGATTATCCTATCCCGGTCCTCCCAGAATGGATTTTTGGGGTCGTGTCGGGCAACGGCCAAATAGAGACAGGCGGTAATATCCATAATGGAAAGGGTGCCACCGGAATGACCACTACCCGCGGCCGCCAAGGCGACAAGATTTAAGGCACGCATATAATTTGCCGCCTCCTTTAACTCTTCTATGGTATAGGTTTTTACAACCTTACTGGTTTTTGAATCAACGATTGGCATTATAACTCCTTTCTTTTATCCCTTGGGGATTTTTTGATAGTCTTCATAAAACTTCTTAATCCCAATATCGGTTAAGGGATGTTTCACAAGTAGGCTCAAAACGGCAAATGGACAGGTAGCGATATGGGCACCCATCTTGGCCGCCTCAACAAAGTGCAGGGGATTTCTGATACTGGCGACAATCACCTCGGTCTTAAAATTATAGTTCTCATAGATTAATAGAATATCACCAACAATCTCCATCCCAAAGTGTGAGATGTCATCAAGGCGCCCGACGAAGGGCGAGACAAAGGTCGCACCGGCCTTGGCGGCAAGCACCGCCTGGCTGGGTGAAAAGACCAGGGTCATATTGGTCTTTATATCTTCGGCGGCGAGTATCTTTACCGCCTTTAAACCCTCCGGGGTGCAGGGTATTTTAATCGTGATGTTTTTGGGTTGAATTTTTACCAATTCTCTTGCTTCTTTCACCATACCTTCGGAATCCTGACTTATCACCTCAACCGAAATCGGACCGTCAACTAATTCGGCAATCTCCTGCACACACTCTAAGAATTTCTTCCCGGTTTTAGCCACGAGGCTGGGATTGGTTGTCACACCATCCAGAATCCCCCAGGAATGGACTTCTCTTATCTCTTTAATATCCGCTGAGTCAATGAAGATTTTCATATAACTCCTCCTTATGCCTCTCGGTCTTCAGTTGATGCTGGTAATAATTCTCATAGAGAAAATCCGCGGGAAGAAAAATATCCCGACCAGCATCGGCTTTTACCTTTATTATCGGCTTATTTGTTTGCCAACTTCCTTCGGGTAAATATCCCATCAGAAATTATAAGAGAAAAAAGAGAAAAGTCAAGAATTCAAACAAACGTACTGTTTCTAAACCTGAAAGAAATCTTTTGACCCCTGACTGGAAAAAGTTCTTAAAATCCTATAATCTTCTAAAAAAGGGTTATGGATATTACTAAACTCTATTTTGAGAAGATTCGGAATGATAAAGACCCGATTAAGAAAACCCTTAAACTCTCCCAATCGGACAAAAGAAGAGGATAAGGAGCAGGTTATATCTCTCCGAAAACCAAACGGCAAACTGAACGCGAGAATCGGACCAAAGAAAATACAGATAGAGTTAATGAAAAGATAAGGTAAAAGACTTTCGGTCTCTGTTATTCATCCGATTTTAAGGAAAATAAAGGATTTCTCCCCTCTCTTCTCATCTTCGGCATCTTCCTAAAAGGACTTTCATATTTTTATTATGCCATTAAATTTCCGCCAGTCAACCCCATCTATCGGAATGAAATCCTGTCCATCCTTATTCTTCAAAATCAATAAATCCTTTTCTTTCATCAAATACCACCCGAAATTTATTGAATAGGAACTTCTTCAACCAACGCCCAGGCGACCCTGACCCTCAACCTTTCCCCATTTAAAATCAGGTTAACCTCCCTGAGAATATAAGGAATTCCGGCACCCGAAATACCTTTAAGTTCACGAATTGTATTTCCCTCCTCTTGCCGAAAACCCAGGGCCCGGCCAAACCGAAAAGGTATCATTGAAACATCGGCATTTCTACCGCAAAGCCATCCTTTTCCAGAATCACCTCGCTACCGGACGAAGAATAATCCCTAAACTGCTTCTTTCTTCCCGGAATGTCTGCCGTATCATAGTATTAACATCTTTTCATCAGGCACCTTTGCCACAAAGGGTCTTTCGTTAGGATATTCTTGCCGCACCCTCAAAAGCATCTCCTCAATATTCTCGCCCTTCGCCACTACTTCCCCATTTATAATAATCACATACTTATTTTCCAGACCCGTCTTATCGAGTTTTACATAGGCATCAAAATTCTTGTTCATTGCTCACCTCATTTACATTAACCTAATACTAACAGCCGAATTGCGTATAACTCGTTCTTGGGGAAAATAAAAGGTCTTACCGAAAAAGAGGCGATTAAATTCCTCTTCTACTATCTTCATCACATCCGCCAGCCAATCCAAAAAATAACCCTCCTTCGCTTTTTTCTCTAACCACTCCTTTGTCTTTTCCGGTGGCGGGCTTC
>Ga0129301_1000263_pt1 | contig 28497 bp, 26 predicted proteins | sample ConPoolayeHmetaG_FD_94489 | JGI IMG/M metagenome (GOLD analysis project Ga0129301, IMG submission 94489) | Hot spring microbial mat communities from California, USA to study Microbial Dark Matter (Phase II) - Cone Pool mat layer H metaG ...
AACGAGATAATAAGCAGGTATGAGAGGAAGGTTAGACAGCTGATGCAGGATGAGCGTGCACGTAGAATCTCTGAGTCCTTCAGGCTCCCGGACTACGTAAGCTGACCCCTAAGAACGCTAGGGTACTTCTATTCTTACCTCGTATACGACGTACGAGAAAGCATAGCTGGTTATGTTGCCTTCCTCAACGCCTTCAGCGAACTGCAGGAAGCCTGTTTCAACGCTTTTCACGTCCACGGGCAGTGGAATGGTTTCAACCAGCGTCCCATTCACCATTATTTCCAATAAAGCACCCCTATAATTAAGCCTGTATTTTCCCGGGGAGGCCGGGTAGGTTTTTTCGACTTCACTGTTCACTTTAACTATTAGGGAAGCATTCGCCCTTAAAACTCTTGAAGCATTGCCTACTTCAGCCATGCCCTCCGTCACGTGAACACTCTTGATGTTAACTACCATGCTAACGTCGGGTATTAGCGGCAGGGAGTAGAGCTTCGAAGAGTTTCTCAGAGCTACGCTTGGGGATGAGCCTAAGACCAGTGATTCCTCCCCGTAAGACGCGTTGTAATTCACCTTGTACACCGATACGAACCCGTAGGAGGGGGAGAGGAAGGCCAGCTCGTAGAACGGGGAGGTGGAGAGTCTGAAGCTTTCAAGCGGGGAAACACCCATCATTGTAAGGGCCTGCATGTACGCATTAACCATAAGCCTAGTGAGAACAGAGTCGCGCCTAGGCAGAACTACGCCAGCCGGAAGATACTTCGGTGAACGCTCATACCCTGAAACCAGAGCCGTGTTCTGCATTTCGCGAGTCAGGTTTAAGTCAGCGTATCCTCCTTTAGTGTAGTCGTCGGAGATCCATGCGTAGCTAGCGTTAACAGGCTTCAAATCATACCCTATGGCTGCCATCCATGTCCACTTAGCCTCGTCGCCCCATGTCCCAATATACCAGTGCAACGGAAGCGTGGAGAACACGACGATGTACGACACGTTGTATCTTCTCAACATGGGTATTGCGACAGTATCGTTAGACATGAATATTCTTCCGACGGCCGCCACCTGCGTAGCGTTGATCGTCGCGTTATCAATCAGGGTTGGCCTCTCGCCCAGAGAGGTAATCCAGTAACCATAGTCCCACCATGAAAGGATTACTGAGCCAGGAGGGGTATTGTACCGTATCCATGTTAACGCCTCGATCCAGTCTGGGAAGGAGCCTGGATACGGGATTGAGGACGTTGGGAGTGACGCGCCGCCCTCCTGCTGCATGTGAGCTATGCCAGTGTTAATACCGTGGTAACCCATGTAGAGTATTAAGACGGATGAAAGGATTACCCCCAGGATGCTTTTCCTGCCAGGTGTAGCGACTCTTCTGCCCATTCTAATCCTCTCGGAAACCGCAGGGTAGGATATGCTTATGAGTGATGAGCAGCCGACTGCGGCTATGAGCGAAACAAACGGGGAGAACACCAAGCCTATTCTAACCATCATGTTGGCAAAGTAGAGGGAGCTCAACCCTGCCGATACTATGAAAAGCTTGCTAAGCCTTTCTCCACGCATGACGCTTAAGACAGTTCCAATCATGAATAGCAGCAAAAGCAGCCCATGGTCCAGGAAAAGAGAATACCATGTGCTCATCTTGTGTTCAGCCACAGACTCGACTATGGGCTGCTCGAAACGGGTTGAAGGGTTTATCACAGCCATTAGCTTGCCTAAAAGAGAGGTGAACAGGCCCGTGTTAAAGAGCAGGATGGTAGCTGATAAAGCGATTGCGATGAAGCCTGCTAGAACAGGGATTGTCAGCGATGCCTCCACCTTTTTAAGGTATTTCATCAGGAGTATGATTATGAAGCCCACGATTACTGCAATATAGTATATTGAGTATATGGCGCTCTCCCCCGGTCTCGGGAACTGGACTGCAATAAGCATTGAGAGACCCATGGTTACCGTGAAGGAGATTAACGTTCTTTCCGTCGAACCGGGGTCTAGGAAAAGCGCTGCAAGCGTCGAGAACAGTGTAACAAGCCCAACCATGTAGACATAGGCGGTCCAAGTGATGCAGAGGTATCCTAGAACCAGGCCCGACAACACTGAGAATATTAGGGTCTTGCTTAAAGTTTCCGACTTGACAGATTTAAAATAGAGGTATGCGGAGATCGCTATTAGCGGTATGCCGAGGCTCTCATGCTTGAAAAAACCCATGTGAGTCCTGTCGATGAAGCTCCCGTTGAAAGCTAGGAACAGCATCGCCAGCAGACCAACCCAGTCGTCACCCGAAATCTCCTTCCCCATGAAGAATATTGCGACAACAGCCAGCACGGATACGAATGGTGGAAAGATTACGGTTACATCCATCAGGGAGAGTGGTACACCCAGCATGTTGATAAAAGCGTGGAGAGCAACCGCCGCCAGGGGGAGGCCGATGGGTGTGGATGCTGCTGCAGCCCTGCCGTAAGGATACCAGCTTAAAGGGTCAACCCATTCTAAGAAAGCATAGATACCGTTCTCCATAATGTACTCCGCGCTGCGGTAATGCCAGAACGGGTCGAACTCGCCCAAGTAGAATCCTAGGGGGAGGTTGCGGAACCTTATGGCTATGGAAACCAGTATTACTGTGATGAATATTGATGTTTTGACGTAGGATTCAAGGCTAATACTGGGGCTGAGTCTCGAGGCTTTCCCAATGATCTCCCTGATCCGCATCATTTTTTACTCGTCTACCTTTCACTTTCGGCCTCGGAAGGAGGTATAAAAATCTATTTTTCAGCTGAAAATTTTAAAAGCGGAGCACTCGGAAACGATTTAAACAAGGGTCACAGGAGTAGAAGCCTTGTCTAAGTATCTGATAATCGCTGAAAAGCCGGAGGCTGCGAGAAGGATTTCCGAGGCTTTAGACTCCGGGTCGAAGCCTAAAAAAATAGGCAGACTCGTGCCCTCATTCCTAGTTAGAAACGGGGATTCAGAGATAATGGTTACTACAGCCTTGGGCCACCTGTATGAGTTGACTACGAAGAATAGGAATAGGCTGGCTTACCCTGTCTTCGACTACGAGTGGGTTCCGAAGCATGTTGTCGAGAAGAGCAAGAGGCTTGAGAAATGGCTTGAGGAGATGAGTAGCATGAATAACGGTGTGGACTACTATGTTAATGCATGCGACTACGATATTGAGGGGAGCCTCATAGGGTATAACGTTCTAAGGTTCCTCTACAATGTCTCCGGGGAGGAGAAAAGGGTTTTCAGGATGAAGCTTTCAACTTTAACGAAGAAAGAGATTCAGGAGGCTTTTCGGAGAATGAAGCCTGGTTTAGACATAGGCTTGGTGAAAGCAGGCGAGACCCGCCACATAGTCGACTTTCTTTACGGAATAAATCTCTCCAGAGCTTTGACCCGGTCCGTGTCGCGCTTTGTGAGAACACCCTATGTCCTCAGCGTTGGCAGGGTTCAAACTCCGACTTTAAACCTTCTTGTTGAAAGAGAGGTTTCCATAGAAACCTTCATCCCCACGCCGTATTGGGTTTTGAAGGCGGAGGTGATCATCAACGGGAAGACCTATGAGGCTACACATGAGAGGGAGAGGGTGAATAGCCTTTCTGAGGCGAAGAGAATTGTTGAAGACGCGGATTCTAAGCAAGCCCTGGTTGAGAAGATTGAGAGGAAGATTGAGAAGATAAGTGTGCCGGAGCCGTTTGACCTGACTACTCTCCAAAGAGAGGCTTACAGCGCTTTCGGCTTCACTCCTTCAAGAACGCTTAGCATAGCTGAAACGCTCTACTTAAACGCTTTAATCTCATACCCTAGAACATCCTCGCAGAAACTGCCTCCAGACATAGGTTACAGAGAAATCCTTGAGAAGCTTATGGAGAACCGTGTTTACGCTAAGACTGTTGAAAAAATACTTTCTAGGCAAGTTTTGACGCCTAAACAGGGTGAGAAGGATGATCCTGCGCATCCCGCCATCTACCCTACTGGAGAGCAAAAGACAGGTTTGAGCACCGACCAGCTTAAGATACTTAATCTAGTGACTAGACGCTTCCTAGCGGCTTTAGACGAGGACGCGGAGAAGGCTGTTTGCAGAGTTACTCTGAAGCTTGGTAATGAAAGATTCATACTGAGGGGTAGCGAGATAGTTAGGAAAGGATGGTTAGAAGTATATTCGCCCTATTATGCCCCTGAGGAGCGGATAATGCCTCCGCTTAAAGAGGGGGAATGCTTGAACGTTCGAAGAATTATCTCTGAGGAGAAGTTCACAAACCCCCCGCACCGTTACAATCCAGCGTCCCTCGTGAGAGAGATGGAGAGGCTCGGAATAGGAACAAAGGCTACTCGAGCAGAGATAGTTGAGACGCTCTACAAAAGGGGCTATATAGCCGGCAGGTCCATAGTTGTAGCCGACTTAGGGTTCAGCCTCGTCTCCGCTTTAAACAGGTTTTCACCTAAGATTCTCTCAGTCGACATGACTAGAGAGGTTGAAGCCAATATGGAGAAGATAGAGAAGGGGCTTATCGAGGAGGAGAAGGTTATAAGTATGGCGAAGACCGAGTTGACTGAAATACTCAGAGAGGTTGAGGCTAACGAGGAGTATATCGGTAAATATCTTTCAAGCTCGATAATAGCGATACTGAGAGGTAGGAACATTATTGGAAAATGCCCCGTGTGTGGAGAAGGGGAGCTTAAGATGATTGTTTCAAGGAAGACTGGTAAAAGATTTGGAATATGCACAAACGTTTTTGAGAAAAAATGTGGTCTTACAATACCCTTGCCGCAGGATCCTAACAGGGTTTACGCTACTGGGAGGGTTTGCAAAGCCTGCGGATGGCCGGTGGTGAGGGTCATTACCAGAGGAAAGCCTTGGCTCCTGTGCGTTAACCCTTCCTGTTCAGGTAAGACAAATCGTTCAGGAAAAAATGGAGCAGATCGCGGCTTGAAAGCAAGGCGCGCGCAACCTCCTTAACCCATCTACCGGCATAATCATTGTTCTCCAGTCTTCTAAGAAACTCCTCCGGAGTTAAATCACCGTACGCATTCCTCCAATTTTCATAGTTTCCAACAATGTTTTTATACGCTTCCGAGTGAAGCCTGCAGAAGGATAGTTTAGACCCGGTTTCAACGTTTCTCCCACAGACTACGCATTTCTCAGAACTGGTTTTCATCAGGCTCCTACTCCTCAAGCTTTTTAAAAACTTTTAAAGGAAATGCTTAAATTACTATTTCACGCGGGAAACCAGAGTATATGAACCCACTGCTGTTGCCGGAATACTTGATGGAGAAAATAAGAAGGTTGAGCGAGAAGACGGTTAGAGTCCGTAAGGGAGAACTGTTAAACATGCTCATCCTGATGGGTCTAACCGTTACCATAGGGGTCTTCCTGTCGGGAGCAACCTATGTAGTCACTTATTTTCAGGCGGTCCCGTGGATGATAGACTTATCATCCTACGGCTACGGCGTATACTTCTATATCCCTAGGGCATTGGGCGACTATCTTTCACAGACAAGCCTAGAGATGATTTACGTGCTTATCTCCTATCTTTTCGCAGGCATGGGAGTGATTCTCCTAGTCAGGGGGTCGAGGTCTGTTTCTCAGAAGAATACGATCATCATATTCGGAATGGTCCTTTTAACAATATCCCTGCTGATGATAGTGGGGCTTGACTATCTTAAGACATCCGCTTTAAGGTAGAGAGGGTGTAGGCTTCACCAAGGCACTTTCTTTATTTTAAGAAGGAAGGCTGAGAAGTTTGAAACCAAGTGGACTACAGGCGTTATAGCCATGATTATTATGATTGAACGGGGGTCTAAATAATTCCAGGGCTGCGATAAGAGTGTTGCACCGAGCATAAAGTCGAATTGGTCGAGAACAGGTGCAGGATCACCAGGTTTTATCGAAAGCCTTCTTTTAATGAAGGCCCCCATCAGGTCCCCTAGCAATGCTCCGAGGCTCGTGAGAAGTGATGCTGGAACTGGATTGCCTGCGATAACTCCCGTTACTGCCCCAATGACTAGGCCGAGGAAGAACCCCCTGAATGTTTTACCTCTTCCAAAGATCGGTTTACCATCTATGAAAACTCTTCCTAAGTCTATTTGTTTCTCTCCCCTGAATAGAAGGGCGGAGGCATTAGCAGCATAGGCTGGAGAATAGAAAAGAAGCCCCCTGATTCCTAGCTCAAACATTTCTTGGACAAGCATTCTCGTTACACTTTAAAACTTCACCGGCCTCTTTAAACCCTTCTGGAGGCACGCATAGTCTGGTTTTAAACCCAGTTTTTCCGGTCAGCTCTCCAAGCGTCCCGCCCGCATCGCATCTACGCAGCTCCAAGACGTAATCCACCCAGTAGAGAAAGATTCTTTTCGCCGGAATGTTGATCGAGCCGTTCAAGCCTTCGCCTGGGCCAATTAGAAAACCGGTGCAACCGTATTTTTTAGATAGGAAGGAGAAGAAAGCAAGAATCTTGTTAAGAAGATAAAGAATGTTAGAATGGGAGGAAGAGTCGTGCAACGATATTTCTCGAAGATAGGTGTCTGGAAGGGAGCCTGCTACAAGAAGCTTGAATAAACCCTTGTTAAGCAGCATTGTTTCGGACTGCTCCAGCGCCTTGTCAAGCTCTACAAGGCTTTCAAACCGGGAAAAAACAATCCTAGAGAGCTCTTCGGGGCTGAGAGAATACACTTCTTTAACCATTGTTCTCGCGTTAAAACCGTCTAAGAAAAGCAGTGTAGAATCCTTATTCAACCTGATAAGGCTAAGTAGGAATGGGAAAACCTTAGAGTAGTCTCCGTAAAGCAGAACTGTCTTGCCGCTAAGGCTTACGGCTGCCTCTTCAAACCGTATGTTCAACTTTTAACCTAACAGGTTGTTTTCAACTTATTAAACTCTTTTCCAACCCTTCAAAGGAACCCTTTTAATCAGCATTGCTACTCTACAGCCAGCATGATTAGGATAGGAGACTATGTGAAGGAGCTTGGCGACGAGATCGTCCTAGATTCAGAAAAACACTCCGAGTCTCAGATTCCAATTATGATAAGAGAGAACGAGCCGAGAACCATCCTGTTCAAAAAGCCTCTCGAAGGCAAAGACCCTTTGATAGCAAACCTCTACTCTACTCGAAACAGGGTGGCGAGGTTGATGAAGACAGGGAAGGAGGCTTTGTTTAACCATGTTTCCGAGGCTAAGATGCGCCTTACTAAACCGGTGGCGAGAAGCTGGTGTTGGAGTGGAGTATCTGACTCCAGCGGAATCTCTAGAATACCATTATTAAAATACTATAGGAATGATGCTGGGAAATACGTTACAAGCTCCGTAATTGTGGCTAGGGACCCTGAGGACGGCGTTGTCAACATGTCAGTGCACAGGCTTCTTCATCTCGGTTCAAACAGGTTTGCTGTGAGGATGGTTGAGGGTAGGCATTTGCACCAGATATTCATGAAGAATAAGGCTAACGGCAGGGATTTGAAAGTGGCTGTTCTGATCGGCACGCCCGTTCACATAATCCTGTCGGCTTCAACCCAATTGCCTAAAGAGGTTTCCGAGGTAGATTATGCGGGAGCGTTAAACGGTAAGCCGCTTGAGGTCACGTATTTCGATGGGCTCGACCTGCCGGTCCCCATCGAGTCCGAGTATGTTTTCGAAGGCACGATAAAGATAGGCCTAAACGCTAGGGAATGGATGACCGATATACTTGGCCTACCGGATAAACCTAGGGATCAACCAGTGATGGAGGTTGATAAAGTCTATTGGAATGAAAATCCGATTTACCATGCGATACTCCCCGGGGGGCTTGAGCACAAGCTGCTAATGGGATACCCCGCGGAGGTCAAGATAAGGGAGAGGCTCGTTGAAAACGGTGTTGATGTTAAAGATGTCTGGCTTTCAAGCGGCTCAGGAGGGTGGCTCCACTGCTTCATAAGCATTTCGAAAAAAAGCGATGAAGAGCCTTACAGAGTCATAAGACTCGTGATGGAGGCACACGGATCTGTTAAGGGAGTTATAGTGGTGGATAACGATATAGATCCTGGGAGCTATGAGGAGGTGGATTTCGCACTGGCCACAAGGTTTCAGGATAAGCAGAAGTTTTACTTCTTCGAAGCTATGCGCGGGTCCTCGCTAGACCCCTCGAGTGACCAAGAGAGACTGTTGACCTCGAAATGGGGCTTGGACCTAACCCTCCCAACCAGGGTCGATAGGAAACGTTTCTTAAGGAGCAGGATGTAAGTTGGAGACACGCGTTACCAGGAGGATGTTTAAAAAAATACTGGAATCGATCCAGACCGGAAGGAAAAGATACGTTAAGATATCTAGTGCACACCTATCCGGAATTTCATATCTGAACATTGGCGACGCCGGGCTTGAATTCCTCGAAGACCTGAGCAGCTCAGGGTTAAAGTTCAAGGTTAGGACTACGATAAACCCCGGATGCGTTGATTTCGACTCGGCTGTCGAATGCGACCCGGAGGCTGTTGAAAAACAGGAGAGAATAGTTCGAAGCCTGAAAAACATTGGAGCGAAAGAATCGCTCACCTGCACACCCTACTTGTTCGACAACCTTTTGAGAAAGAATCAAAAAATAGCTTGGGCGGAGAGCTCTGCAGTGCTTTACGCGAATTCAATCATAGGCGCCTCAACGAATAAGGAGGGAAGCTTGACGGCACTGGCTTCAGCCATACTGGGTTACACTGCACGAACCGGTATTCACCTTCGAAGCGGCAGGAACCCCCGAATTCTTTTCGAATACAATGGTGAGCTTAAGGATGAGCTTGACTGCGGGCTTCTCGGATACGTTATGGGATTGAAAGCCGGTGCTGAGATACCATATCTCAGGTTGAAAAAATGCGCTGGAAAAATTCTTTGCTATAAGCAGCTTCTCGCAGGCTTCGGCACCAGCGGAGCTGCACCCATGGTTTGGATAGAGAACCTCACACCAGGATTCTCAAGTGTTAAAAAACCCCGGGGAAAAATAGTTTTAGACAGAAGCGAGCTTGAGGAGGAGAGGAGAAATCTTTCCGAAGAGGCCCCGCGGTCTCACGATGGGAAGCTGGTTTTCATAACAGGCTGCCCCCACATGTCTCTGGAGGAGATTAAGGATTTTCAAGGAGCGCTTGGAAGTGTAAACAGGCTTTCCGTGGAAGCATGGGTTTTCACCTCCCGGAGTACCTATTCAGAGGCTTTTCGAAAAGGCTTGCTGACGGGGCTTTTTGAAAAAGGAGTCAGAGTGTTTAAGGACTCCTGCGTCATGCATTGCAGCCTAAAGAAGGGGAGGGCACATGTTATGACTAACTCGGTCAAAGCAGCGTATTACCTGCGTGGAACCTTTAAGCTTAAAACAACCCTGAAGTCTTTAAAGGAGTTTATTGAAGAATATGGTGGCAAGTAGCATGGTTTTAAAGGTCAAGGTTATTAACACGGGTGTTGCCAAGGGCACTCTACTTATAAGCCAGCAGCCAATATCCTTCTTCGGCGGGGTAGACTCCTCGACCGGAGTGATAGTTGAGAAGAACCATCCCCTAGAGGGGGTAAGCCTGCGCGGGAGTATTCTAGCAGTTCCCTCCAGCAAGGGGAGTACGGTAGGCTCCTACGCAGTATACGGTCTCTCTAAAAGAGGCGTTGCCCCGGTAGGGATAATACTTGGGCGTGAAGACAGCATAATATCTGCAGGAGCCATACTTGCCGGAATACCAGCAGTTTTAGCAGATATGAATAGATTAATTTCATTGTTCAAAAATGGGGAAACCATTATCCTAGACGCTAGGAGAGGCAGAATACTGAGGTATTGAAACGTCAAAGAGATATTTTGAAAGAGTACGGCCTCTCGCCGAAGACCCTTTTAGAGGCTTTAAAGACCCTCTCCCTATGCTCCGGGAAAGCGTATACTCTCGCAAGACCCATGAAACCCCTGAGGGATTGAACCATAGGAGAAACGTCGAAAACCGATCTAGCCGTTCTCTCGAAATCCTCCTTTCCAATTATCTTCACGTCGAAACCGCTGTGTTTCTCATCACTGTAATCCGGATGATACGGCAGTGAGGGGACTGAAGGAAGGTCGAGGAAAACTAGGCTTGGAGCGAGACCAGCCTCTTCGGCGATTTCACTCTCAAGACTTCCTCGCAGCGAGGGCCTGGAGATTAAAGAGTGGTATAGAGGATCATCATGATGCATCATTATTTCGAATACCGATTTCAACAGCGACCTGTTTAGATACCCGCTTATGAGCCTTTTAGCCAGCCTAGCCTCCTCGGCGACCTCATCCATTGAGAGTATCCGCTGGATTACTGAATGGTCATCCAAGGAGACATATTCCTCTGGACTTTTAAACCCAGTTAGCCCTACTGTATCGTCAACCAGGAGCATTGCTCTTGAAAGCATTATTACTGCAGCCCTGACAGTCCTATGAAAGTAGACCGCCTTAAACATCATGTACCTAGCGATGAATAAGGATTCTAGAGCATACAATGCTGCCTCATCGACAGCGAGAGAATCCCCCCATAGGATCATGGAGTCTATGATTCTCTCAGAGTCTATTAAGCCGTATTCAACTCCTGTGAAGAAAGAATCCCGGGGAAGGTAGTCGAGAATATCAGCGTCAAAGTAGCTGGAGATTATCTGGTTAACCCACCTGCTTCTCGAACCCTCTTTTCCTATTGAAAGCCTGGAAACCTCTTCAGCCGTAAACCCTGCTTTAGAGAGCAGATCCTTAAGCTCAGTCCCGCTTATCAGCATGGACGCCACTTCCTCATGGGTCATCCTTCTCCTCTCACTAAGAACTTCTTCGAAAGTGTGTGAAAAAGGGCCGTGGCCAATATCGTGCAGCATGCCAGCCAGCCTTATCAGTTGAAGCTCGTCTTTATCCACCCTCTCAGGATAATAATTAGCCAAGTGAGAAAACATCTTGCCGGCTGTCATCATTACTCCCAGCGAATGTAGGAAACGCGTATGCACAGCACCCGGGTAAGTCAGGTGGGCCCCAGCCAATTGCTTAATCCTCCTAAGCCTCTGGAAGACAGGAGTATCTATCACGCTCCTCTCCACGCCCGTTATGTGAATGTACTTGTGTATCGGGTCCCTTATCTCCCCTACGTACTCCAAAACTTCAAGACAGGTTTTAATAAGAGTATTTAATAAGCTTTAGGAGCATGACAGCCAAGGAGAAAGGGGTTCACATAAGCTTCGAGGGAATAGACGGATCTGGGAAGACGACTGTTTCAACAAAACTCTACCTCAAGCTCAGGGAGAAGGGTTACCCTTGCTTCTACACGGTTGAGCCGACGTTCATGAGGGTTGGAGCACTGATAAGGCTTCACGCATCAAGGATACGGAACACCCCGCAATACTATTTGGCGCTACTCTTCGCTGCAGACAGGGTTGAACACTACGAAAGGATCATTAGGAAGAAACTTGAAAAAGGATACTACGTTATTTCAGACAGATATGTCCATTCCTCTATTGCCTACCAGGGAGGATTGTTAAACGACCCGGAATGGGTCAGAATCATCAATAACAGGGTTCCCCCGCCCGATTTAGCGATTTATCTCGACATAGACCCGGAGAACGCTCTTAAAAGAAAGAGGCTTTCAGGACCTTTTGAAGACGCGTCTCTTCTCGAAAAGATAAGAAGCGTTTACCTGAAGCTTGTTGAAAACGGGGAGCTAGTTATGGTTGACGCGGGGAAGCCTTTGGAAGAAGTCTTGGAGAACGTTACCAGAATCGTTGTGAATAGGCTTGGCATCGACCTGTCAGGTTAGGTCCTCCTCGTCAAATTCCTTCGTCAATACCTCCCTTATCCTGCGAGCCTTAACGTCGCCTATTCCCTCGACCTGCTGAAGATCCTGCTCGCTCGCGTTAAAAACCCTTATAGGGGTCTTAAAGTACTTCAAGAGTTTTATCGCCGTAGCCCGCTCCACCAAAGGTAAGCCGGAGAGGAGAAAGACCTGCTGGTCGGCAACGGTTTCAGGCTTCTTCTCACCCCTGACCTGAAGATGCTTCTTAAGCTCCTTCTGCTCCCTTAAGGCTATCGCGTAAATAAGCTCTGCCGACTCCTTAGCGTCTCTAGACCATAGTAGAACAGTCTTATAGCCTGTTATGAGCGCTGCAATAGCACCTCTTATCGCGCCCGGGCGAATATTGCTCAACGGAGCGTACACATCCCTCCCCTCTATCAGTAGCACGGGTATTTCGTAAGAGTCCGACAGAAGCTTAGCCTGCTGGAAAAGCCTCGAGTCTATTATTGACGAGGTAAAGTCGTTAACCGTCTTCCTCTCCACACATACTCTTTCAGAGAGAACATAGTCTCCAACTTCAAGCTGGCTGAAAGTAATCCTGGCCCCGAGCCGGGCGAGCTCGCTGACAACGGGGCATGCGGACTCCCTGTTATCCACTATTATGCTCACTTTATCCTCACCGGCCTCGCTTGGAGGGATGAACCTGGTTAAAGCATAGTTAGACTCCTTCTTAGACTCGTTTCGCGACTGGATCATCCTCATCTCCTCCAGCATCCTTCTCTCCCTTCTGCGGGCAATCCAAAGGTATTGTTCGTCGCGAGTATCCTGAAAATATAGAATATATACTTTCCCGGGTGCGTTCCGACCCGTCCTCCCAACTCTTTGAACAAACCTTATCCCGCTCGGAGTATTATCGTAGAAGATAATCGTGTCTGAAGAAGATATGTCAAGACCCTCCTCTCCGACCTGCGTCGCCACTAAGACATTGAACTCTCCTTTCCTGAACCTTGAAAGAACCTCGTCCTGATCCCTCTGGGACTGCCCCCTGTCGCCGATTTTAGAGGCCTGTCCAACCAGCCGAGTGACCTTTAAGCCTTCCACGGAAGATAATTCTTTCTCTATGTCTTTCGAAGCCGCACGGTAGCTGGCGAACACTATTATCCTCCTAACCCCGGATTCAAGCTCCCTCTTAGAAAGCTCGACGAGCCTCGACAGCTTAGCATTATCCTTCTGAAGCCTTAGAAGCTCAACCGCATCCAGGACCCTCTTGTCGGCAGTTATTTGAGACAGATATTTCGGCGCCCCGGGTTTCCTAGTTCTCTCCACCACCCTGTTTATGAATTGAAGGAAGTATTTTGGGCCAAGCAGGTCCAGCCTTTCCAGAGCAGTTATAAGGTATCTTGCCCTAGCCAGGTTTTTCAAAGCCTCCACGAGCTCCGGCTTATCTAGGAAAGGACGGCTTTTAATCGCGTTAACCATCTCCGTTATTTCCGTGAAGCTGCTCGGCCTCTTCTCCCAGGGAAACGCTTTAAGCGCCTGGTTAATCTGGTCGTTGATGAAGCTTTGGACCAGCGACCTGGCTTCCTTGACCAGCGGGCTCAGAGGCACAGGTATTAGATGATACTCGACCCTCTTAACGTAAGGAGCAACATCCCTGTCGTCCCGGGTCCTGAACTCTAGGTTTTTTATCGCAAGGTTTCTCATCAGCTCCTCAATATCCTCCCTGTGGGACCCCGGCGAGGCTGTTAACCCCAGTATTAGTGGGGACGAGCATTCTGAAGCATAGTGTTGAGCAATAGTTATGTAAGCATAATTTCCTTTCGCCCTATGAGCCTCGTCGAAAACGATGAGCCCCACGCGGCTCAGCTGAACATTCCCTTTAAGAATCTCGTTCCTGAAGAGTTGCGGGGTTGCGAATACAAGCCTGTAGTCGGTGAAAACCCTTTTCGCAACAGGAGTCTCCCCTGTCCAAAGTGCTATAAGACCCGGGTCAATGTTCAGGCAATCCTTGAAAAAATTGTAGTGCTGCTCCACCAGAGGCTTGGTTGGCGCCAAAACCACGCAGACCCCCTTACCTGTTCGAAGCCTTTCAGCAGCCACTAGGAGAGCTATCACAGTCTTCCCGAGCCCAGTGGGCAGCACTACGAGAGTATTGCCTTTAAGAGCAGTTAGAGAAATATTCGTCTGGTAGCTTCTTGCACGAACCCTCCCGTTTTTAATCAAAGGATGCGCGATGAAGCCCTCCGGATCCGTGTTGAAGAGGCTTTGGGGAGCAGCCATTTTCAACCCTTTCCAAGCTCATCCCTGAGTTTTTTCAAAGCTTCGACGAGGCTTCTCAATTTAAGCTCATCCTTAGTGTTTAACAAGAGTTTCTCAACATCCCTTAGAAGCAATACTGCATCCTCTCTGAGGTATTCCAAGGGGGAAAGCTCCTCAACGCTTCCCGTGCCGGGGGCGAGGCGGTAGAGCCTGCCGCAGTTAACACACCCTATCCTCCCGTCTTTATGCCTGAACAATGGTGCTCCGCACGACTCGCAATGAACAGCCATCATTACAGCTCCTTTCTGCAAAGCCTCCGCCATCTTCTTAATATCGAACTTTTCGTAGGACATTGCTCCCAATCCATCTTCATGCAGGATTATTTAAGGGAAATGGAGAAACACATATTAAAACCCTATTGTCTCATAACATACTGGGGAGAGTGTGGAAAATGTCTAAGACGCCGCGTAGGAGAGACGTGGAGAACGAGGAGAAAATCGCAAAGGCAGTGGAGATGCTGAGCTTCGTGGTTAACGACGTGACCACCCCCCGCAATATTAGAAACAGTATTAAAGAGGTTATTAATAGCCTGTCGAAGAAGACCACTACCCCAGGTATCAGGGCGGCAGCAGCCATAAATGTTCTGGATGAGATAAGCCAGGATCCTAATCTTTCAACGATCTCGAGGACAAGAATATGGAGCTCTTTGACCCTCCTTGAAGATATAAAGGATTAGGCGCATTAAAATGGTAACTTAAGTGTTAATCTAGGCAAAGTTAGCAGCATTAAAAAACCCTGTGGGTTAATCCTTTAAATAGCATTGGGAGCATTGTTTAAACCATTGCGTTAATCTGTATTTTCAACTAGTAAAAATCTTTTTAACGTAGTCTAAAAGCTGAGACTTGATAAAGAGGAAAATGCCATATAGCGTTGTCATGTGCGCACATAACGAGGAGAAGTATATTAAAAAGGCCTTAGAATCAGTTTTCCTTCAAACGGTTAAGCCTGAGAAAGTGATCGTAGTGTTAGATAGATGCACCGACAGGACTGGAGGAATAGCGAAGGATTTCCCAGTGGAAATAATAGAAAAGGGGGAGAAGAAGTGGGAAAACTCCTATGCTGAGAACCTTGAGCTTGCAAGGCTGAGAATAGATTCCGAGCTCTACGCTATAGTTGATGCCGACGTTGTGCTGGAGCCCGATTATTTTGAAGTCTTACTATGTGAAATAGAGGGTAAAGATGCATGCATCGGGGGAAAAGTCGTAACGAGAAGCGGAACACTCTTGGGAAGACTCCTATCCATATGGGAGAAAACCTATAGGTTTTCTCCTTCAAGAAGACCAAGGGGATGCGCTCTTCTGATAAGGAAAAACGTGCTGGATATGATGGGTGGATTTGCTGATGTGCCGGCTCCGGATACTTATGTTCAGGATGAAGCATTAGAACTTGGATATGGAGTAAGAGTTACGATGAAAGCTAAAGCTTATCACATTAGAGAGATAACTTTAAAAAAGACGATTAAGGCACAATTTTCAGCCGGAGTAGCCAGATACGTTCAAGGAAAAGGACCGGCAAGAACATTTTTACATTCTTTAGTAAGGTTAAGGCCGTTTGTATTTATTGGATATCTCTATGGGTTTCTTATTCATAAAAAGAAATCATATAAAAGGTAGTGCAACCTAAATAAAATCCAATTTAAAGTTTATTTTAATTAAGCGATTTTGAGTAAATGGGTTTCGGACACCCCTGGGATAGCTATGTCGGACCGGTGTTTTTAGCCTCCCTTGCCAATTTACTTCGAAGTCTTCTATGCCCTTACAACCTTTCTTCAAACACATTCTCAGCCATTTCTTGCCGAACACCCAAAAGTTGCAGTATTGCTTAGTTATATAGTTCGTTAAATGTCTTGTAAGAAAAATGCCGAGCGGATTCATGCTTGGACATCTTCAGCGCTTCAAGTGATCGATTTCAACAAAATTCATTTTATAGTTTAGGTAGGGCGAACATTCGAAGGCTTTAGGCATCCATCATAGGATCCGTTGCTAGGCTCAACAATCGTTCTAAAGGACTCGTGCTGTTCATCACGGCTCTTTGACTCTCCACTACTTTAATGTGGAACCGGATCAGGGATCTATGTGCTCTACCAAGTGTTTCAAGAACGCGCGCCTTAAGCCTAGGAGCGCCCTATGGAATGCTAATCATAAAAGAAACGATTCTTAGGCTAGCAATTAGAATAGAGGTTTTTGAAACTCTACCCGGTGTAATATTAATATACTCCTATCCTTGGATTTCAAGTTAGATGGAAGAAACAAGGATTTCCATAATAATCTTAAACTATAATGGGATTAAGTTCTTAGAAAACTGCCTCAAATCCCTCCTAGACTCTACATACAAGGACTTTGAAATAATAGTTGTTGATAACGGTTCGAAAGACAATAGTGTCAACTATTTGATTAAAAACTTTTCTAATGAACCCAGAATGAAGATTGTTCCATTAGATAGGAACTATGGGTTTGCTATGGGAAATAACATAGGATATAGGTATGCAAACCCAAATTCCGAGTTTATATTTTTCTTGAATAACGATACTGAAGTTGAGAGAGATTGCTTAGAGAAAATTGTTAAGGGGATGACTCATGATCCTTTGATAGGAGCGGCTCAACCTAAGATCAGGAGCATGAGGAATAAGAGTAGGATCGAAATTGTTGGGGGAGTAGCGGATTATTACGGTAGGACTTGGCATCGCGGATCTAACGAGTATGACTATGGACAGTATGATTCAGTGATTGAAACTTTTTTTGTGTTAGGAGCAGCTATCGTTGTAAGGAGAAATGTCATTGAGAAAATAGGATTGTTTGATCCTACATATTTTATTTACTATGAAGAAACAGACCTATGCTGGAGAATATGGCTTGCGGGATATAAGGTAATAGTGATCCCAGACGCGATTGTATACCACTATGGAGGGGGGACACCGATATCAAAGGACTCTTATAGCGAGACATATCTTAAGTTATTTTACCTAAGAAAAAATCACATAACGAGTATGTTGAAAAATTACTCTTTGCCAAACATATTCAAATACAGTTTACCATTTCTAGTAATGATGTTAATGACTGCTGTTAAATGGAATTTATCCGGAGAGAAGGTGAAGGCAAGGGCATATTACAGTGCTCTTGGGTGGATATTTTCTCACATTGGCCTAATAGTCAGTAGAAGAATGTTTGTTCAAAAGATTAGAAAGATACCAGATACGGAGTTAATGCGCAAGATGAAACCACGTATAGGTTAAGGTCGTATAATAGGATAAAAAAGTAGACTTGCACATCTAGAAAAGATTTCACAAAAACTTATCATGCTCATTATTACTAAGAGGAAAAAACAAGCGTAAATGCCGTGTAGCAAGCGTATTTTGCTAAGAGGCATCTTCTTCCAGAGTTTTTCCTAACAATACTATAACCGACCTAGCGAAACTAGCGCATCTCCCATATTGGCCTAATAGTCAGTAGAAGAATGTTTGTTCAAAAGATTAGAAAGATATCTGGCAAAGCATTAATAAGTATGATGAAGCGCCCTACCAGCTAATCCATAAAAATAGAATTAAGCTTATATAGTTAAAGAAAGGTTCCTCTATAGATGAAGATAGCGCTAATCCACACGATATTCATGTCTAAGGGCGGAGGAGAAAGATTCCTCTACGAAGTTTTTAAAAGGCTTAGGAAAAATCATGAAATCCATATTTTCTGCAATGGTATTGGCTCTGAAACGTTTAGCTTCCAAGAATTTGATCATACAGTCATACCAGCGAGACACGACTTCTTTGGGAAATTCGTTGCTTATTATGAGGCAAAAGCACTTAAAAAAGCAATAGAGCATGCAATAAAGTGGAAGCCGGATTTAATCTGGCTTAACAGAGGATATTACTATGCGGGATGGATATTTAAAAAATATGGAGTGAAGGCCATACCCTATGTTCATTATCCAATCTTACTAGAACCTGTCAAGAGAGGCCTTTTCCGCGAAATATACAGAGGAATTATTGGCCTGGATAGAAAGGAAGCAAAATCCTTTGCTTCAGTGCCCATAGTTTTGTGTAACAGCAAGTATACTGAGTCCGCGGTCAAGAGAGAACAGCCGAATGCGAGAACACAAGTAATATATCCGGGTGTTGACCATGAGAAGTTCTTCCCAACATGGGAAGACGAAGGATATTTGTATTACAACAGTAGGTTCCAGAAAATAAAGAACCAAGAGTTAGCAATAGAGATTGCCAAAAGAACCGGATATGGTTTAATCTTGTCCGGATTCTTAAGCAAGAATAATATTAATTATTTTGAACATATAAAAAAGAAGGCGGAAGGAGCAAACGTAAAAATCCTTCAAAACCCTAGCGATGAAACGATAGTTAAACTGCTGCAAAAATGTTCTGTTTTCCTATTCCCTTCCGTTGGAGAACATTTTGGAATAGCTCCAGTTGAGGCTATGGCCTGTGGAAAGCCTGTTATAGCCCATAGGAGCGGAGGCACTGTTGAAACAGTAGGCAGAGCAGGTATTTTGTGTGGCGATGACCCGGAAGAATGGGTTGCAAATGTAAAGCGTTTAATGGAAAATGGAGAAGAGAAAAAAGAGTTGGGTAGGAAGGCGTTTGAGTTTTCTAAAGAATTCACTTGGGAAAACACTGTTAGCAAGATCTCAAAAATATTGGAAATGATAAATAAATCCAATTCATACTTGTAACATTTAGCCTTACGAGTTGGTTTTGAAATGAAGTGCGGAGGGTGGGATTTGAACCCACGAACCCCTTCGGGAGTGGAGCCTCAGTCCACCGCCTTTAGCCCTACACCTGTTTGACCTGGCTGGGCGACCTCCGCAGCCTGTTTCCTTTAATCATGAAGCGTTAATTAAAAGTTTTTTGGACTCGGGGTAGCGTATGAAGCCTCTTATAAAGGAGCATGATATGAGGTTTATTAGTAGAATATTGCGAGTTAAACCCCTATTATTCTGCTGACTAATCCTTGATATGTGTATTGATAGATTCTTCAAGCCTTCTCGTTTTAGGATGATGCCGGTTTAGTTTTAGCTAAGAGAGAGAATGGATAAAGTTTATTTAACGTGTCATAAGGGTTTTAAAAGAGGTTAATTGGCGATAAACGTGAACCAACTTCGGACATACCCCGTCCCGAAGCAGAAGATAGAGATCGTGGAGAGGAAGGGGCTCGGCCACCCAGATACTATTTCAGACATGATTATGAATGAGCTTTCAGTAGATCTCTGCCGGCTCTATCTTAAGGAGTTTAACAGGGTTCTTCACTATAATCTGGATAAGAGCCTGCTGGTTGCTGGGGAGTCTGAGACAAGGTTCGGAGGAGGGGTTGTTAAGAAGCCGATGAAGCTTATTTTCGGAGACAGGGCAACCTACAGTTTCAACGGCAGGGAGCTGCCCATAGAGAAGCTTGCTGTGGATTCTGCTAAAAACTGGTTCAGGAGGAACCTGAGGTTCGTTGACCCGGATAAGCATGTTTCCTACGAGGTTCAGATAGGGAGGAGTGCCGCGAACCTGGCGGACATTTTTAAGCGGGGTGGAGAGTTCCTAGGCGCTAACGATACTTCCGCAGCCGTCGGATATGCTCCTTTATCTCCGCTCGAAAATCTTGTTCTGGATGTTGAGCAGCATTTGAACAGCAGGAAGTTTAAGACGGAGTTTGAAGAAACCGGTGAGGATGTGAAAGTTATGGGTTACAGGATAAACAGTATGGTTGACCTTACAATAGCAATGTCCTACGTGGACCGCTTCGTAGATGGTGAAGAAACCTATTTCAAGTCTAAGAAGGAGGTTGTTGAGCATTTGAAGACTTATGTTGAAGATAATTACGATTTTAAGAAAGTAAACATCACCTTAAATAGTCTGGATACTCGGGGAAGAGGTGAAGACGGTATATATTTGACCGTTACCGGTACATCCGCTGAGGCGGGGGACAGTGGGCAAGTGGGTAGGGGTAATAGGGTGAATGGTGTTATAGCGCTGCTGAGGCCCGCGGGTTCTGAGGCTGCTGCTGGCAAAAACCCTGTTAGCCATGTTGGAAAAATATACAACCTTCTATCGTTTAAAATTGCCAACGATATAGTGGAAAAGGTCGATGGTGTTGAAGAGGTTTACGTGTGGCTTCTCAGCCAGATAGGAGTGCCGGTTAACAAGCCTAAACTGGTTTCGGTACAAGCAGTTCTTGAAGAAGGGTTGAACATGGATGTTTTGGAGAAGCCTATAGCAGAGGTTGTTGAGGAAAGCCTGAGCGACGACTCGCTAAGGAGCTTCATAAACGACCTGATAGAGGGAAAACTTAAAGTATGTTGAGCCAAGAGGAAACTGGCAGGCTTAAGATAGGGCTTGAAATCCACGTTCAGTTAACAAATCTGAAAACCAAGCTTTTCTGCCCTTGCCCTTCAGACTATCGCGGGAAGAAACCGAATGAAAACGTTTGCCCAGTCTGTCTGGGACTGCCCGGTACACTGCCGCAGGTTAACAGCAAAGCTATTGAAAGCGCTATAGCTGTATGCCTCGCCTTCAAAGCACGTGTACAACCATACGTTGTTTTCAGCCGGAAGAACTATTTCTATCCAGACATGAACAAGAACTATCAGATAACGCAGTATGATAAGGCTGGGGGAGCGACGATAGGTGTTGGGGGGCATGTCGCGATAAACATAGATGGGGAGAGAAGAGAAATACCTTTTAGAAGAATACAGCTTGAGGAGGACCCGGGTAGACTGGTTCATGTTGAAAAAGGAAGCGTTAGGAAAACCTACATAGACTACAACAGGGCGGGTATAGCCCTAGTAGAGATAGTCACTGAGCCGGTTATGCACCAGCCTAAAGAGGCGCGCTTAGTATTAGAGAAAGTGCAGACAACCCTGGAGCATCTTGGTGTTCTCGACCCCTCTTTCGAGGGATCGATGAGGTGTGATGCAAACGTCTCCTACGCCGGGGGGGCGAGGGTAGAGATTAAAAACATTAATTCTTTTAGAGAGGTAGAGCAGGCTTTGCGTTTCGAGGAGCTCAGGTTAACTTATCTTCCTAAGCTTGAGAGCACTGTTACGAAAAGGTGGGGGGAGAAGGAGGGAGTTACAGCAACATCTAGAGAGAAGGAGGCCGAGGAAGATTACCGCTACTTCCCTGAGCCCGACATACCACCGATAATGCTTGACGAGAAGCTAGTCGAGAAGATTAAGAGAGGCTTGCCTGAGCTGCCTGACGAGAGGCTAGAAAGGCTCGTTAGAACCTATGGGCTGCCTGAAAAATTAGCTTCAATCCTGGTGATGGAGAAACCTATTGCGGACTTCTTCGAGGAAGCGTTGCAGTTTTCAAACGATCCAAAGGAGGTTGCACACTGGCTTACTAACGAGGTTGTGAGAAGGTGGCGGGAATGCGGCGTAGACTATAGAAAAAGCAGGTTTAAGCCTGAAAATTTAGCAAGGCTCGTCAACATGGTGAAAGAAGGCGCTTTAAGCCCGCGTATGGCGAAAAACATTCTATGGGACGTAGTTTTAACAGGAGAGGATGTTAAGGAGTATATTGAGCGTAAGGGCATCAGTATAATAAGGGACCCGAGCATTCTCAGATCAGTGATTCTGAATGTTTTAGAGGAAAAACCGGGTCTTAGAGAAAATGTTTCTAAGAATAAGCGGATAGTTGACTTTATATGTGGAGAGGTTCAAAAGAAGCTTAATGGAAGAGCGGATCCTATTATTCTCAGAAACGAAGCTAAAAGGCTTGTTGAGGAAGGTAATTAAAAATGCTTGAAAATCTTTCAGAGAGGCTTCAAAATGCGCTCAAGTTTATCACGAGGCAGGCTTACATAAGTGAGAAAGAGGTTGCAGAGTATTTAAGGGAGATTCAGCGAGCACTGATAATGGGGGATGTTGAGGTGAAGCTTGTGAGCCAGCTTACTGAAGAGATTAAGAAAGAGTTTAAGGAATCAAGAGAGGAGTACGGAGTATCCTTAAAAGACAGGGTTGTATACGCAACCTACCAAGGGCTCACCCGAATTCTTGGAGGCGAGAAGAAAGAGCTCCGCATAGTGCCTAATCAGCTCAATATCTTCATATTTATGGGAATACAGGGTTCAGGGAAGACTACAAGCGTCGGTAAGGTTGCTTATTTTCTAAAAAAGAAGAATAGGAAGGTGGGAGTTATAGCTGGTGACGTTTTCAGACCTGGCGCCGCAGACCAGTTGAGACAACTATTAGAAGGCACCGGCATACCGCTTTATGCAGAGTCCTTAGGAAAGTCGTCTGTAGAAGTGATAAAAAACGGCGTAAAATGGGCTAAGGGGCTCAATCTTGAAGTTGTACTCGTGGATACTGCTGGAAGACACAGGTCAGAAGAGTCCTTAATGAATGAAATGAAGCAGATAATAGACGAGATCAACCCTACTGCGGCGATACTTGTCATAGACGCTATGATAGGCCAGCAGGCGAGAGCTCAGGCAGAGGCCTTTAACAAGGTTGCGAAAGTAGGATACGTTATAGTTACGAAGCTGGATGGCTCGGCGAAGGGCGGTGGGGCTCTCTCAGCAGTAGCCTCGGTTGGAGCACCAATAGTATTTGTAGGAGTGGGCGAAGGCCTGGAGGAGTTTGAAGAGTTCGACCCGGTTAAATTTGTTTCTAGACTACTTGGAAGGCCGGATCTGGAATCCATAGTCGCTAGGATTCAACAAATGTCTAAGGAGGAGCGACTTAGAATGCAAAAAATGGCTCAAGGCAAGTTCACTATTGAAGAATTCATACAGCAACTTGAGTCTGTAAGGAAAATTGGCGATCTTCAATCGTTCTTATCGAATATTCCAGGGGGTAAGAAGCTGGATAAGAAGGATCTGGAGGAGTTTATGGGGAAGTTGAAAAAGTGGAAGGCAATTGTAAGCTCGATGAACATGGAGGAGAGAAGTGATGTCACCATAATAGACTCCTCGCGAATCAGGCGTATAGCAAGGGGGTCGGGGACTTCTGAGAAAGATGTTAGAGAACTTGTAAAACAATATACTGCCACGAAAAAGGCCATTAGGAAAATGTCTAAAGGAGCATTAAGAAAACTTCCATATTTGAGGTTTTAAATATGGATTTACTGAAGTGCTTGAAAAAGCTCATATTATCTATCCCGCTTTGCGATAGATGCTTGGGCAGACAGTTTTCAAACCTTATGCCGTCCCCTGACAATGAGACCAAGGGTAAGGTTTTGAAAGACTTTCTTTTCATGAGTGAAATGCTGGCTAGGGAGGAGAAAACTCCGAAAATAGTAAAGGCCTTAGCCGAGTCTGGACATGAACCCTCGTCAAGTTTTCTGAAGAAGAATCTAGGTTTAAACGTTGTCACCAAGCCTTGCTATATATGCGGAAGCGAAATCAATTCTTTAATAGAGAATGCTGCTGCCAGAATCATTGAGAAATCGACAGAAATAGAATTTAAAACTTTTTACGTGGGGCTTACTCTACCGGTTTCGGTTGAAGAAAAAGATGAGGAGGTAAAGTCTTTCTTCAAGCTGAAGTTTGGGGAGGCCTTGAAAAACGAGCTTAACAGAGAAATAATTAGGAAAGTCGAGAAAACGTTACAGAGAAAACCGGAGATGAGGAGACCGGATGTTCTCTTCATATACGATGTTACAAAAAATCATGTTTCGATGCAGATAAACTCGGTTTTCCTTAAGTCAAGCTACAGAAAGCTTGTTGGAGGGATCGCTCAAACAAAGTGGCGGGGAATTAACGGTGAGGATTCAACCCCCTCTATAGAGAAAATGTTGGAAGAAGTCCTTTTACCAGCTTACAATGGCAGAGGTTTAAAATTTCACGGAGCGGGAAGAGAGGATGTTGATGTAAAGATGCTCGGAGAGGGGAGGCCTTTCATAGTTGAAATACTTGAACCCAAGACTAGGAACGTGGATCTAGAGAAACTACGTTCAGAATTTAATAGAAGATTTGGAAAGATGGTTGAGATAACGGAATTCCTCAACGCAACCTATTCTGAAGTACCCAGACTTAAGCTGGAAGCGGAAATCCATAAGAAGAGTTATAGAGTTGTGTTTGAAACTGAAAGAGAAGTTTCGGAGGAAGAATTAAGAGATTTATCTGGGAAGTTTGCTGGGACTGTGGTTAACCAGAGAACACCCCTAAGGGTATTGAAAAGGAGGAAGGATAAAGTTAGGAGAAAAGTCGTTTACAAAGCTGCTTTTAAAAGACTTGGAAGCAACCTTTATGAGGCTTATGTAACGTGCAGCGGTGGGCTCTATGTTAAAGAGCTTTTCCATGGAGATGAAGGGAGAACAATTCCTTCTGTGGCCGGGCTTCTTAACACTAAGATTAAAATAGTGGAGATGGAGGTGACGGGTATTGAAGGTGGTTAAGAGAAAATGCCTCAAACCTCGGGGAGAAGGATAAAGACGAGAAGCCTGCTCAAGAAAAAAGTTAGAGAAAGGGGGATAAAGCCTCCATCATACCTTTTGCAAGACTATAAGCCAGGGGATAAAGTAGTCTTAAAATACGACCCCTCGGTCCATAAGGGAATGCCCCATAGAAGGTTCTACGGTAAAATAGGGACTGTGATAGGAAAAAGGGGAAGAGCATACGTTGTTCAAGTAATAGACGGGGATAAAACAAAAACTTTAATTGCAAGGCCGGAGCATTTGAAGAGGCTGTAGACAATGGGGATTCAAAAGACATCTGAAACCGATATAACGATACCTGAGGCACTTGAAATTCTTTCCGCACAGGAGGATCTGAAGCAGTACCAGCGACTAGTCTTGGACTATTTGAAAGAGGCTTCTAAACTTCCTGCGGACAAGGCCAAAAAGCTGTTGGAAGAACTTATGAGGGAGGCGGGTCTCACTAGGAAAGAAGCTGTTATGCTTGTCAACATACTGCCGAAGAGTAAACACGAGATAATGGCAATCCTGTCGGGTGGAAGAGATAAGGAGTTTTTAACACTAGAAAAAGTTGAAAAGATCAAAAGCATCATAGACAAGTATGCTTAAATCGGTTGAACCTTCCTTGGAAAAATCTCACTTTACTCGCATTATTTTCTGTCTTCCACCGACTCGCCAGTACTCCACAGTTACCCCCTGAACTATAGTGTTTTTAAGACTCGGATCTTGAGGCAGCGGTATTTCGAAAACCTCGTATGTCTCAAGATCCATTATCTGCGCATTGTCACCTATTAATGCGAGCACTTGGGCGTTTCTCTTCTCTATCATGGGAACTTCCACCTTAGCGTCAACAGGGCTCAGCAGAGTATGTTTAGACCCGTCGAACAAGCCTATACCTACGACACGCGCCTTAGCGCTGCCATGTTTACCGGGCTTAGAATGTGAAACCTCAACTATTTGACAGGGCTCGTTATCAATCATAAGCCAGGATCCCTCTTTCAATTCTCCTAGTTCAACCACTTTACCCATTTTGGGGAAAACTAATAAGCCGCGTATTTAAAAAACTTATGCAACAGGAAGATGGCGGAGGCTAAGAAGATAGCGGTAGTCTATAAAACTAGGGAGGAAGGGGTCCTGAGGGTGATTGAGACTGTTAAGAAGCTTTTGAAGCCAGGGTCTATTTTGGAACATACTTTGTCAAGCCTAGTGGGGAAAAAACTAGAGGGTTTTGACCTAATCGTCTGCCTCGGAGGAGACGGAACCCTAGTTAGAACCTGCCGGGTGGCTGAAAACGGAAGCATGATCCTGCCGGTGAACATGGGTAAGAAGGGCTATTTAATGGAGGTAGACCCTGAGAAGCTGCCCTCCTACTTGGAAAAGTATCGAAACGAGGAGTTTATGGTTGAGAAATGCTTCAAGCTGAAAATAGACTACGGTGGCAAGGTGCTTAACGCGGTGAACGAGGTGGTGGTTAGAAACATAACGGGCTTAAAACAGGTAACGTTATCCGTGGAGCTTATAGAGGGAAGCTTCATAGTAGAGGGGGATGGGCTTTTAGTTTCAACTCCAATAGGCTCCTCAGCCTACTCTCTTAACGCAGGAGGACCGTTCGTTTTATCCAACGTAAATGTCTTAGTATGCACGCCATTGTGTGCAAGGAAACCTCTAAGGCCACTAATAGTTAATAGGGACGCGGTGATAAAAGTGAAATATTTAAGTGGAGAGGAAATACAGATAATAATAGACGGGGAGGAGGCGTTCAAAGTGGATCCTAGAGAAACCATAACGATCACAGGAACAGGGGAAATAGTCAACATTATACGCTTCTCAAGTTCTTTCAACATTAAGCGCATGGGTAGGTTGACAGGGGGTGTTGAAAACGGTTAAGCAGGGATATGTTCTAGACTCTACCGCCATAATTCAGGGTGTAGACCCAAACTCTCTTAAAAAAGAATCATTCACTATAAGAGAGCTTCTAGACGAGATTGGTGAGACAGGTAGGAGATGGATAAGAATAAAGACGGCGATGATGCTGGGTAAACTAGTAATCCGGGAGCCTTCCTCCGGGGGCATGGAGAAAGTAGAGCGGGTTGCCAAGGAATACGGAGTATATGATAAACTTTCAAAGCCAGACATTAAGATCCTGGCTCTAGGTTATGAATTGTACAGCGAAGAAGATTACGATATAGAGATAATAACCGATGACTATGACATTCAGAACACTGCTGCCATCCTGAATCTGAAATATATTTCCATAGGTATGAAAGAAATAAGAAAAACGTACCTGTACGTCAAGTATTGCCCTGCCTGTAAAAGGAAATATTCGGGATATACTGGAGCAATCTGCCCTGTATGCGGATATAGACTGACAGGTGTTAAGAAGGTCATTAAAGATAACACCTATTAAAAGTACTGCTTGAGCTTCCTTTGAGTAAGAGACACATTATCTTCTTTAGTAAGAAACAGTGAAAGCTCCTTCTCTAGCAGCTCGAGACTGCTTGAAAAATACGGATCCAAAGAATAAGATGCTAAAACTTTTTTCCCAAGCATCAAGTATTTTTTGACACCGCTTATGTAAACTGTTGGGAGAAGCTCTCCCCCGCAAGAGGTGCATCTGGAAACTAGCGGGAGCCTTCTGAATTTTTTACCACACTTTTTGCACCGGAATTTCTGAATATGAAATGTTTTAATGTTTCCGGAAATGTCTTTCAGTAAGTGAGAATTTAAAAGGTTTTCTGCAAAATCCTTCTTATCTATTCCAGTCAGGAGAGAAGTAACTTCAAGCTGTAGCTTTAATTTTTTCTCCATAGAGCCTAGAGTACTATACACGTTTCTTTTAACGCCCTTCACAATACTGCTCGTACCATGGGACCAAGCTATGTTAAGATCATCTTTGCCAACTAATCGCATTTTGTCTAAAAGCTCCTTCGGCTTCGCGCCTTGTTCAGCCAGCAAGTAAACATCTTTACCATATCTCGTCATATTCTCCATGTTATAGACCTGATCGTCTATTTCATCAGGTCTTAAAATAGGCATTATTATAAGCGGAGTATCCATCAACCCTCCTGCAGCATCGGGAACATAATGTCGCGAGAAATTTAGGAAGGCGTCTAAAAGAAGAATTATGGAGTCCCCGTCTCCATCGCAGTCCCTTCTTTTAGCCTGATGCCAGAAGGGGTGTGCAAAGACTACCTGCGAGTCGGTGAAACCGATTATTCTACCCACTATAGCCCCAAGCGTATGAGGAGAAATCCCTAGGATAAGATGCCCAACAAGGTCCTCCCTTGTTCTAATATTGTAGTATGGCTCTACATGATAGAAAAGCCTGAGCTCCTCGTCGATAAAACTAGCGACTTCAACGAGAGAATCGCCCATTTCCTTAGGAAGAACCACGTCCTGAGGATAAAGGTGTAAGAGTTGGCTGCCTTCTATGAGAAGATTACCATCTACATCCCTATCGTAACCCAGCTTCTTCAAAACCTCTACAGAAACCCCTATTTCCTCAGGCTTGAAAGCGGTTAAAGGAGCATTGGTAGCGTCGAAACGGATCGTTCCATCCTTATATATAGTCAAACCATGCTTAGCTCTCAGAATGCCTTTTTCAACTGGTTCAGGAATCTTATTCTTATTCATCAACCCTTTTACCCCCTTGACTTCTGAGCCTATTGTAATTCCAAGCAGCTTCTCAACATCTTTTAGAATATTTTGAAGCGGAATATTCGTAGCGTGAAAAGGGTTGCATTTGCTCCTACATCTTTCACATTCTTCAAACTTAGAGTATGAATTGCACTTGGCGCAATAGTATACAGGCACCGTAGCAGACTTACATTGTGGACAATGCAAATAGAAAGTAAGTTGGTTGCATTTTTCGCAGTACCTATTGCAAATATTTACGACTATGCTTCCACGCGTTGCCGCGGCAACAATGTTCCTTTTCGGACCCCCCTCTAGACCCACTGGAAACAGCACGTGAGAAGGAGGATGCATCTCTCTGAGTTTCGCCGCCTCAGGCCTTCCGAGCCTAGCGGATATGAAGGCACCTTTCTTAGGCTTGATTTTAAACTGAAGAACAGAATTAAGATAGTCGATAGAATTTCTTTCAGAGCCTGCCGGAGGCAATGTGCATCTTG
>Ga0129301_1000269_pt1 | contig 28397 bp, 23 predicted proteins | sample ConPoolayeHmetaG_FD_94489 | JGI IMG/M metagenome (GOLD analysis project Ga0129301, IMG submission 94489) | Hot spring microbial mat communities from California, USA to study Microbial Dark Matter (Phase II) - Cone Pool mat layer H metaG ...
CCCCTAGCCTGCCCTCAGAACCACAGGCTGAAGGTCAGCGGCCGCACCCGCCACACCCCATCCTCCCGCACCATCCACAGGTTCCCGTGCACCCGCCGCGGCATCAGCCGCACCAGCCGCAGCCTCACCACGAAGTCCACCCGCACCCCATCCAGGGTGGTCGGCCGGCCCTGCAGCTCCACCCGCGTCATCTGCACCCACCTGGGCGGCCGCCGCGGCACCTCCCACCACCGAAACGTCAGCGCCTCCATCCGCTCCCAGTCGCCCCTGAGCCAGGCCGCGATGAACTGGCCCGCCGCCTCCCGCAGGCTGGCCTCCTGCCGCCGGTCCGCGGGTGTCGGGCTCTCCTCGGGCAGGTCCGCCTCCGGCGGGAGCTCGTCGTACCAGTAGATCTGGCGCACCCGCCACGTCCGCGCGCCCCCCTCCTCCACCAGCCGCAGCACCATCAGACCTTGCCTGGGCAGGCTGGGGTCCCTCATGCTCCCCTCGAACTCCACCCCGCCCACCCGCGAGTCAACCCGCGGGTTGCGCAGCGTGGGCATCCTCGCGAACGGGCACGGCCCGTAGAGGTTCTCCGGCCGCCGAGGCAGCATGCGGCCGATGGCCTCCCGGTCGTTGCGGCTGAAGGCGTCCAGGAACCGCTCCGCCGTCGCCGCCGCCTCCGGCGGCAGCGACACCGCCCCCGGGGCCGAGCTCCCGGCCCGCCCCTCGCCCAGCGCCAGCGTCAGCGCCGCCAGCACCATCGCCGCTCTCGCCACCATGGTCCTCATGTCCACCTATGGTACCCGCTTCCCCGCGCCCTTATCGCTCCCCTCCTCTGGTGAGTCCGCAGGCGCGGCGCGCTTGGAGGAGAAGGAGAACGGGGGGATAAGACTAACCCCCGGTGTAGAGGGCCCGCATCCGCCGGGCCGCAATAGGCGAGCACGGCTCGCCCGCAGCTCGGGGCCGGTCTGCCGGCCCGGGCGCCGCGCCCGGGCCCAGGGCCAGGGGCGCGCGACGCGTGCTGTGCTCGAGCCGCGTAGAGGGAGCAGTCTGCTATGTCAACGACAACGCGGCCGGGGACACCGTCCCGGCCGCGCCGCAGGGAGAGGCGCCGGGGCCTCCAGTGGTGGCACGGCGTCCTCGCGATCACCATCCTCCTGGCGCTGGGCGGCATGGCCTGGGGCGGCTACGCGCTCTGGTTCGCCCTCACGCACGTCCGCGCCGTGAACTCCCACGTCGCCGGCCTGGTTGTGCACATCTCGGCCAAGACCGACACCCGCGTCAGCCAGGTCCTGGTGCGCACCGGCGATGAGGTCCGCCAGGGTCAGCCGGTCGCCGTCCTCGACAAGGCCGACCTCGAGGCCCAGGTTGAGCAGGCGAGGGCCAACCTGGAGGGGCAGGAGCGCGCCCTCGCCCGCGCCGAGAGGGACCTCGAGCTCGCCATCCGAGAGGCCTCTGCCACCATCGAGGAGGCGGAGGCGCAGCTCGCCGCCGCCCACGCCCGGCTCGCGCAGGCGGAGGCCGAGCTGATGCTCCGCGCCGAGCAGCAGCCGGACGAGGTCCGCTCCGCGCAGGCCGCGCTCGCCTCGGCCGAGTCCGAACTGCGTGATGCCGAGGCCACCCTCCGGCGCATGGAGCGGCTCCACGGCGAGGGCGCCATCTCCGAGCACGCCCTCGACCAGGCCCGCACCAGGGCCCAGGTCGCCCAGGCGGCCGTCGAGTCCGCCCAGGCCGCGCTCAAGCTCGCCCTCGCCCGCGACCACGAGAGCCGCATCCGCGAGCAGACCGTCGCCACCCGCGCCGCCGAGCAGAGACAGGCCCGCGCCAGCCTCGAGTCGGCCCGCACGCGGGAGAACGCCATCGCCCTCAAGGAGCAGGAGGTCCTGGCCCGTCGCGCCGATGTCGCCCGGGCCCGCGCCGCGCTCGAGGAGACGCTGACCCGCCTCGACGACACCGTCCTGCGCAGCCCCGTGGACGGCGTCGTCGTCCGCGGGCCGGGCCACTCCGTCAAGGACGGCGAGGTCGTCGTCAAGGGCATGCCCATCGTCACCGTCGTCGCCACTGACGTCCCCCTCTGGATCAGCGCCTCCATCTCCGAGCTCCACATCGGCCGCATCCGCGAAGGACAGCCGGCCCGCATCCGCATCCAGGCCTTCCCGAGGAAGTGGTTCCACGGCACCGTCGAGAAGATCGGGAAAGCCACCGAGATCGCGGCCGAGGGCCCGCAGACCACCCCCTGGGTGCTTCAGCACATCCCGGTCAGGATCGCCTTCGACACCGAGGGCCTCGATGTCAAGCACGGGATGACCTGCCGCGTGTGGGTGGACACTCGGAACCGGGAGCGCTAGACCAGGGCGCGCGTTCTCAGGTGCGCCGCTCTTCCCGTGGGGCAGGAGTCCTGCCCTGCCCCGGTACCCCGCGGGGGCGCTGTGCCCTGCGGCCGGGTCCGCGCCTTGAGCACGCCGGCCAGGCGGCGCGCATGCGGAGACATACGCGCGCTACAGGCGGGCGCGAGGCGATGGGCTAGATCGTGAACTCGATCACCGCCGAGACGCCGACTCCCTTCGCCCGCTCGGGGTTGCCGGTGACCCGGTCGCTGATGGTCGGCACGAGGATGCGGGGCCGGAAGCTGCCGATGCGCCCCTCCACCTGGAAGACCGCCTTCACCTCTCTGACGTTCTCCGGGTTGCCGACCACCTGCGCGGCGCCGATGTGGGCCCCGCGGCCCACCGACAGGATGGGGACCACCTTGGTGGCGCCCCTCGCCGCGGCCTCGTGCTCGCCGAGGGAGCGGGTGATGAAGGTGTCAATCTGGTCGCCGTAGCGGGTGACCAGCCAGCCGATCCCCGCGACCTTCACGATATCCCCCAAGGCGAGGGCGGAGGCGGCGCTGGCGAATCCCACCGCGAGCAGGCAGGCCAGCACCACGACGGCGATGAGGCGGCTGCGCGTTCCCATGTCTTCCTCCCTCCCCTAGAACCCGACGAGCCCGATGTCGCCAGTGGCCCACACACTCACTCCCTGCACCCGATCGAGCCGGCTGAGGCTGATGGTGGACACGGGAATGTAGGCGTAGACCCGCCCGACATTCCGGAAGTTGAGCCGCAGCTCCGCGACCCCCTTCACCTTCTCGACCTGGCCGGTGGGGCCGGCGATCTGCGCGGCCCCGAGGTAGAGTCCCTCGGTCTCGAGGCTGAAGATCGGCACCCACTTCTGGGCCACGCCCGTCCAGTCGAGATCGAGCGGCTCGGCAGGGGCCTCCGCGGGCTCGGCCGCGGGCGCCTCCTCGGGCGCGATGGCGCGGATGATGTTGCCCCGCCAGACCTGCGCGAGGGCGGCCGTGCCGGCGCCGTGGGCGCTGGCCTCCGCCTCGGTGGCGGTGACGATGATGCGGTCGCCGATGAACAGCGCGTGGCCCCCGCTGACGGGGGCAACCTCAACGTCCTGGGGGACGAAGCCCGCTTCGGAAGCCGCGCGGAGGCGGCCAGCCACGATCTCCGCCCGCTCAACCGGCAGGTAGCCAGCGGCAGCGGTGCGCAGGACGATCACCGCGGTGTCGCCGATCAGCACCTCGCCAACGCGCTCCCCGTCGCGCTCCGCGCCGCGGAAGGAGATGGCGGCGGAGGAGAAGGCGGCGCCCGCCGTGAGGGCGGCCAGCAGAGCGACGGCAAGCAGAATGGGGGCCAACTTCACACGCCTGAGCATAAGCGTTCTCCCTTTGGCGCCACATGCGCTCGGTGATCATTATACCGGGCGCGGGCCAGAGGGCAAGTGCCCCACGGCCGGCGGCTGAGGCGCGCGCCCGACACGCCTCGGCGCGCGGCAGGGGGACGCGCGGGGGGGGACGAATGGTCGCGCTGCCATGCGCGAGCGAACGCAGCCCCGCGACATACCCTTCGCCGGACTCGCGCGGGAGACGCTGCCGAGGTACCTGGCGCGGCCGCTGCGCGCCGGCGGCGGGAGCCGCCCCGCGCTGTTGCTGGTGGAAGACCAGGGCCGTCGGGCGGTCGTGAAGGACTACGCGGGCAGCGGCTGGCTCCTGCGGAGGCTGGTCGGCCCCTGGCTGATCGGGCGGGAGGCGCGCATCTACCGGGCGCTGGCCGGGACGCCGGGCGTGCCCCGCCTGCTCGGCCGACTCGACCGGCAAGCCCTGGTGCTGGAGCACATCCCCGGCCGGAGCTGCGCCGAATTCCCCGACGGCGCGCTGCCGGCGGCCTTCTTCGACCGGCTGCTGGAGGTGGTCAGGGGGATCCACGACCGCGGCGTCGTCCACTGTGATATCAAGAACCGCTCAAACATCGTGGTCGGGGATGATGGCTGGCCCTACATCGTGGACTTCGCCTCCGCGTTCTCGCGCGAGGGTCGCCTCGGGCCGGTGCGGCGATTTCTCTTCGAGCGCTTCCGGCTCGACGACCTGCGCGGCGTCATCAAGGCGCGCCTGTTCGTCGGGCAGCTCTGGAACGAGCCCGACGCGCGCTTCGCCTTCGCCCGCAGCCCCGCCGAGCGCCTCGTACGGGCACTCCGCGACGGCGGCCGCTGGCTGTTCCGCCTCCTCGCCGGCGGCTAGTGCTCGAATACCCGCCGGCGAAGGCTCCCCAGCAGCCACCCCCACAGGAACCCGAAGAACACAAAGTTCCCCGCCAGGAAGGTGACCGCCATGCGCCGCTCCGGCGGCGAGACGACGATGAACGTGACGGTTACCAGCGCGCAGGCCAGCAGGGCGATGACCACCGAGAGCGACAGGTGCTCATCGAGCCAGGCGACGATGGCATAGAAGACGAGGGCCGCCCAGAAGAACACCAGGCCCGGCAGCGCGATCAGCACGCCCAGGGGCGTGGTCTCCACGCCGAAGCCCATGACCTGATACGAGATCAGCTCGTCGTCCAGTGGGCCGATGACGGCGGTGGCGGCGAGCGCCAGGCCAAGCAGGAACCCGTTGGCGAGGGCGTTGTAGATCAGGTTCGGGGGAAGGAACAGCAGGCCGGGCTCCCCCCACGAGCGGCGCAGGTAGATGGTGCTGAGCTGGGTGAGCAGCAAGACCATGGCCACCAGGACATAAGCGCGAGCCGGGCGGTTGAGCGGGCTAGGGCGCTCGCGGCGGAAGCGCCGGGGGATCGCCCGCCCCTCCCGCAGGGCGGTGACCTCCTGCAGAAGCTGCCAATACCGGCGGTTGTTCGGCTCGAACTGGATGGCATAGTTGTACATGGTCAGGGCGTCGCCGTATTTGCCCTGCTCGCGGAAGATGTCGCCGAGCAACGCGTAGCCCTGCGCGTTCCGGCTGTCCTGCTTCACTGCGCCCCGCGCCAGCTCCACGGCCTCGTTGAGCTTGCGGCGCGCGTACGCCGCCTCCGCCTCGAGGAGGGTCAGCCTGGGTGCGGGGAGATCACCCAGCAGGTCGTCGGGCTCGGCCCGGCCGCGGCTCTCCCGCAGCCGACGGTCGTACTCGCGCCGCTCTGGGCCGGTCAGCACCAGGTAGGCGTTGGTCCAGCGGCGGAAGCGCTCGTCCCCCGGCAGCTCGCTGGTCGGGGTCTCCAGCCGGTAGCGCCGCAGGAGCTGCCGGTAGCGGGCGCGGACCTGGACCGGCGTCGCGCTGCGCGGCAGACCGAGGATGTCATATGCGTTCCGGGGCTGGCCGATCTTGAGCATCGGTCTTCCGGGGAGTATAGTGAGGGGCTGTCATCACGTCAAGGCTGGTGGGCATGAACCGGATCGTCTTCCTCGGCACGGGGGGCGCGCGGGTGCTGGTGTTCAGGCAACTGCTGGCCTCCGGCGGGCTCTGGGTGGAGATGGGCGACACCCGGATCCATCTGGACCCGGGCCCGGGCGCGCTCGTGCAGGCGACAAAGCGCAAGCTCGATCCCACGAAGCTCGACGCCATCGTGCTCTCTCACCGCCACCTCGACCACGCCGCCGACGCGAACGTGATGATCGAGGCCATGACCACCGGCGGGCTCAACCGGCGCGGGATGGTGCTCGCGCCCCGGGATGCCTATGACGACGACCCCGTGATCCTGCGCTACCTGCGGGAGTATGTGGCCGAGACGCACATCGTAGAGGAGGGAGGTGAGTACCGCGTCGGTCAGGTCACCGTCCGCGCCCCGGTGCGACACGACCACCCGGGGGAGGTGTATGGCTTCGTGTTCGAGTCGCCCGGTTGCCGGTGGTCCTATGTGGCGGACACGCGCTACTTCCCGGGGCTGGCGGAGCACTACCGCGCCGAGGCGATGGTGCTGCACACGGTGCGCCTCGAGGAGAGCGACATCTACCACCTCAGCATCCCGGACGCACGCCGCATCATCTCCGCCGCTCGACCCCGCAAGGCCGTCATCACACACTTCGGCATGACAGTCTGGCGGGCCAAGCCCTGGCTGGTGGCCGAGCGGCTCAGCGAGGACACGGGCGTGGAGGTCGTCGCGGCCCGGGACGGCATGCGGTTCGAGCTTCCCTCCGCCGGTGAGGGGTAGGCGCGGGCCGCGCTCTGGCAGGAGCGACGGCTCAAGACGTGGAATTCCGCCGCCGCTGCCAGGGGGCTGCGCTTGGCCGTCTACACGCCCACAATCCGCGAGATCGCCTGTCCACCATCGTCCCTCACCGCCTTCTCGCAGCTCCTGAGCAGGCCGGGCGCCATCCTCCTCGAGGGGGGCACGCGGGAGCCGCGGCTGGGCCGCTGGTCCTTCCTCGCTTGCGACCCGTTCCTCACGCTGCGCACCAAGGGCACGTGCATCGAGCTCTCCGGGCCCACGGGAGTCGAGCGCACCGAGGGCGATCCCTTCGCGGCGGTCGCCCGCCTCTGGGGTGATATCCGCCTGGCGCGCCCGCCTGGCGCGCCCCCGCTCATCGCCGGCGCGATGGGCTACTTCGCCTACGACCTGGGCCGGTTCGTCGAGCGCATCCCCGAGCGGACCGTGGACGATGTGCTGGTGGCCGACTGCCACCTTGGCTTCTACGGAGCGGTGGCGGCCCTGGACTACGTCGAGGGGCGGGCCTGGGTATGCGCGATCGGCGCGCCGGAGAGCGACCAGGGCGCAGCCCGGCGGCTGGCCGAGCGCCGCGCGGGGGCGCTCGCGGAGCTGCTCGAGGCAAGCGGCGGCGCGCCTCAGCAGGCCTGCGCGCCCCGCGGGCCCACGACCAGGGAATTCGCCGTCGCGTCGAACTTCTCGCGGCAGGACTACCTGGCTGCGATCGTGCGGGCGAAGGAGTACATCGCCGCCGGTGACATCTACCAGGTCAACCTGACCCAGCGGCTCCACGCCCCGCTGCCCACGCGGCCCTTCGATCTGTACCGACGGCTCTCCCAGGGGAACCCGGCGCCGTTCGCGGCCTACTTCGAGACCCCGGAGGCGGTCGTCGTGAGCTGCTCGCCCGAGCGCTTCCTGCAGGTCCGCGGCCGAGAGGTGGAGACCCGCCCGATCAAGGGCACGCGCCCGCGCGGGTCCACCCCGGAGGAGGACGCCCGGCTGGCCGCGGAGCTGCTGGCCAGCGAGAAGGACCGCGCCGAGAACGTGATGATCGTGGACCTGGAGCGCAACGACCTCGGGCGGGTGTGCGAGTACGGGTCGGTGCATGTCCCCGAGCTGTGCGGGCTGGAGAGCTACGCCACGGTGCACCATCTGGTGTCCACCGTCCGGGGCCGGCTGCGGCCGGGGTGCACCGCGCTGGACTGCCTGCGGGCGTCCTTCCCGGGGGGCTCGATCACCGGCGCGCCCAAGGTGCGGGCGATGGAGATCATCGAGGAGCTGGAGCCGACCCGCCGCGGGGTGTACACTGGGGCCATCGGGTACCTCTGCTTCTCGGGCGACATGGACGTCAACATCGTGATCCGCACCGCGGTGGTGAAGGAGGGCGTTGCGTACTTCCACGTGGGTGGGGGGATCGTGGCCGACTCCGACCCCGAGGCCGAGTATCAGGAGACCCTGGACAAGGCGGGCGCAATGGCGCGGGCGCTGGCCGCCGAGGCCGGCGCGGAGGCCGTGAGATGGCCGGCATAGTGTGGGTCAACGGCGAGCTGCTGCAGCCCGAGCAGGCCGCCATCTCGGCCCTGGATCGCGGGTTCCTGTACGGCGAGGGCGTGTTCGAGACCATGCGCGCTTACCGGGGAAAGGTCTTCCGCCTCGCCCAGCACCTCGACCGGCTCTACGCGGGGGTGGTGGAGATCGGCTTCACCGCCCCCAGGCGGGAGCTGCTGGTGGCGGGCATCCGGGGGGCGATCGCCGCGGCGCGCATGGGCGACGCGGTGGTGCGGGTGACAGTTACGGCCGGCCCCGATTCCTCGTATCGCCATCCGACCACGGTGGTGCTGGTGCGCCCCCTGTCCGCGCCGCCGATGGAGCGCTACACCTCGGGCTGTCGCGTCGTCTCAGTGCCGACCGCCCACGCGCCTGGGGCCGCGCTGCGGCACATGAAGTCGCTCAACTACCTCGACAAGCTCATGGCCCAGCGCGCGGCCGAGCGGGCGGGCGGCGACGAGGCGGTGCTCGTGGACCCCGACGGCTGCGTGGTCGAGGGCGCGATGCGAAACGTGTTCGCGGTCATCGGCCGGGAGCTGGTGACGCCGCCGCTCAGCCGCGGGCTGCTGCCCGGCATCACGCGCACGGCCGTCCTCGAGGTCGCCCGGCGGTTCCGGATCGCGACCCAGGAGCGCGATCTGCCCCTGGAGGAGCTACGCACAGCCCAGGAGGCGCTGCTGACCAGCTCCATCGCTGAGATCCTGCCAGTGGCCACCGTGGACGGGCGCCCCCTCGGCGCGCCCGCGCCAGGGCCGCTGACCTGCCTCCTGGCGGCTGGCTATCGCTCGCTCGTCTCTGAGGAGCTGGGCCTCTCCGGCGAGACCAACAGCCCCGGGTAGAGCGCCGCCGCCAAGGCCTCCACCGCCTCCGCAATGCGCGGCCCCGGGCGCATCAGCGGATCGGCGTCCAGGACGATGATGCGGCCCTCCCGCGCGGCGGACAGCCGCCGCAGGGCCGGATTGGCGAGCAGCTCGCGGCGCATCCGCTCCAGGTCGCCCCCCATCGTCGAGAGCACCAGGAACTCGGGGTCTGCCGCCAGGAGCGACTCTGTGCTGTAGGGTGTGAACCCCTCGCGGTCGGCGGCGACGTTGCGCGCGCCGGCCGCCTCCAGGGCGTCGTGCTGGAAGGTGCGCGCCCCTGCGGTCCAGACCGGGTTGAGCTGGAGGAACAGGAAAACGGTGGGACGTTCGCTCTGGGGCACGCCGGAGAGGAGGTCGGCGACCGCGCCCAGGCGTGCCTGCACCTCGTGCACCACTTGCTCGGCCCCCTCGGCCGCCCCCACGATGGCGCCGATGTCCCGGATGGCGCGGTAGATGTCCTCGAGCGTCCGCGGGTCCACCGCGAACACCGGGCAGCCGGACTTGCGGATGGTGTCCAGGAACTCGGGCGGGCTGCCGCGAGAGGTGACCACCACATCGGGGCGCGCGGCCAGGGTCCTCTCCGCGCTGGGCGTGAACCAGCCGCCGATGCGCGGCAGCCCCTCCAACGCCGGCGGGTAGTCGCACTGGTCGGTGACCGCGACGACACGCTCGCCGGCCCCGATGGCGAACAGGATCTCCGTTACGGTGGGCGCAGCGGACACGATGCGCTCCGGCCGCCGCGAGACCGTCACGGCCACCCCGCGCGCGTCCACTAGCGTCACCGGGAAGCCGTCCTCGCCCGCCCCGCGGGCGGGGGCGCCGCGTGCGGCGGGCCGCGGCCCCCCGCAGCCGACCAGCGCCAGCGCCACCCCCGCCCACGCGAGGGCGGCGAGGCTGCCCCGGGCGGAGCGGGAGCTACGGGCCGCAGTCAGTGCGTGCATCGTCGCTTCTGGGCTCAACGGCGGTCGTAGAGCGAGTTGTCGGCGCCGAGGAAGCCCAGGCCCGCCGCCCGGTAGTCCTCCTCCGTGTGGGGGACGAGCCCCTCGCCATAGGGACACCAGCCGCTCGAGTGAGTGTGCACCATGGGCATGGCGCGCGCGTGGCCGTCGCAGAAGGCGACGTTGGCCAGGCCGTGGTGCCGGAAGTGCGTGGAGGGGTTCGAAGGCGACGACCAGGGCTCGTAGTAGGGCGCCTCGCAGAACGAGTACTCGAACAGCCGCCCCTCGCAGTCGAGGAACGCGGCATCGGTGAGCATCACCGTGCGCGCCGGGTCGAGGATCCAGGACTCCCGCGCGGGGATGCACATCTCCGGCCAGTCGGCCGGCGAGCCGCCGACGTACTGGGCGTTGTACCCATATCCCCCCGTGCCCTCCTCAAACCCGAAGGTGCCCGGCTCCGGCTCGAAGCTCGGGCAGCGCTTCAGCTCCCGGCTCCCGTAGTACCCCCACAGCGGCCCCAGCGTCGGATCGAAGGGCTCTGCGGTCGAGAGACGTCCGCCGTGCCACCGATACAGGTTGTCGGGGGTCATCGCCGGTGGATAGCCGCCATCGTGGTCGGCGCAGTACATCTGGATGGCGAGGGCGAGCTGGCGCAGGTTCGACAGACAGACCGCCTGCCGGCCCTTCTCTCTCGCCTTCGTGAAGACGGGGAACAGCATCGCCGCGAGCATGCCGATGATGGCGATCACCACCAGCAGCTCGATGAGGGTGAAACCGCGTCCGCGAACCAACGGTACGACTGGGGTGAGACCGCGTCTGCGCGCCATAGTCCCCTCCTCGTGGACTGTCGCGGAGGGGCGGCGCGGATATCTGGGCAGTCAGGACTGCGCCGACGCCGGCCCCCCTTCCCGCGAAGTGGCTTTGGCCCATCAGGCAGACCGGTCTCCTGGCTTCCGCCTCCACCTACTCCCTGCGCCTTCCCACCCGCCGCGGCGGGCAGTGGCTGTGTGCAGGTTTCGTCCGCGGATACAGTTGCGGGGCAGCTCCGGCCTTGCACCGGATTCCCAAGCGCGTCTGCCTGTGCGTGTTATGCAGTTGTCCGGCCGGCGCGCCCTGCTCCCCGCGCCACCGGCAGCAGTTGTATATCACGCCCGGCCGGCGCTGTCAAGCGCGACGCCTTCGCACTGGTGGCGCAGGTTCCCAGCCTGCGCCAGCTCACGGCTCCTCGGCCGGGACCACGGTCAGACCGTGGAGCGCGAGGTTGCGGTCCTCGGGCGGGTCCCAGGCATCGTTGACGAAGGCGAGCCCGATGCGCCTCAGCCCCGCGGCGACCGGCGCCGTCAGCGAGTAGGTGCGGCGGTTGCCGGTGGTAAGGTCCACCGCGCCCACGAGCTCGCCATCCACGCTCACCTCGACGCGCGGGTAGACGCCGCCGAGGGGCGTGCCGTGGGCGGAGATGAGCAGCGTGTAGCGACCCTCCCTCGCGAACTCCACCTCGGCCTCCACCAGGCCGTTGGTGCCCAGATAGAGGCTGCCGTTCTGCCGATGCCAGATCTGGCAGTCGGCGACGGTCATCGCCTCCGCGCCGATGGCGACGCCGCCGGTGTAGTGGAACTCACAGCCCAGGTTCGTGAGCAGCGTGGACAGATAGCGAGCGGCCTGCTGCTCGTTGCCGCGCGGCCGGTCCCAACGGACCTGATCCACGATCCAGTGCCCCCGGCCCGCGGGCAGCGAGACGAGCAGGCCAGGCTGGGTGTGGAAGCGCAGGTCGCTGGGCTCGAGCGCAACCGGCGCCCACTCGACCCACTCGATCCAGACATTGCGGTCCTCACCCCCGATCTGCGCGTCGTTGGTGAAGGCGACCGAGAGGTTGGGCGAACCGGCGGGGAGCTCGACCAGCAGCGCGATCACCGACCATTCCTCGCTGGGCACGGTGGCCGAGGCGACCGGCGCGTCGCCCACCCTGACCTCGAGCCGGGGGTAGACGCCCAGAGCCGGAGTGCCCCGGGCGCGGAGCGAGACCAGGTGCCAGCCGGCCTCGGCGACCTCGATGCGCCCCCGCAGCACGCCGTTGGTGAAGAGCCCGACCGAGCCGGCGTCGGGCCCCTCGGGCACGAGGACGATGAGGTCGCCCCGGCGACTCATGGCCTTGGCCTCCAGACGGTCGGGCGGACCGACGAGGCGGTGGGGCCGGACGATGGCGTGGTCGGCGATGTCGGGGGAGACCGAAGGGCCGCCGTGAGGGCCCGGGGGCGGAGGCGTCAGCCAGCAGAGGTCCTGGTTGCTCATGGCGGCGGCCGGGCCGGAGCGGTCAACTAGCGAGGTGCTGCCGTCCAGCCCCCCCTGGAGCGGGATCGGCTGCCCTATCAGCTCCCGGACCGCCGGCAGCGAGGCCGGCGTCACCCGGTGCAGGAGCACCCGCCCGCCACCCCGCACGAACCGGTGGAGCACGGCCTCCGCGCCGGCCACCTCTCCCGCGTCGAGGATGAGGGTGCGCCGGCCCCGCAGGTCGGCCATGCGCAGCGGGGCCTGCAGCCGCTGGTAGCGCAGCCCGATGGTGTCCAGCATCCCCGCCGCGTCGTCGCCGCACAGCGCCGCCGCCGCGGCCGGCGCCGGCGGGGACACCGACGCGGCCGCCAGCAGGTTTCGCAGCACGCGTGTCGCCGCCGGGTCCACGTCGAACTTCGCGCTCACCTCGAGCTGGCAGAGGAAGATGCGGCCCGCGCCCAGCCGCAGCTCGGCGAGGCCCGCGGTCTCCAGCCCCAACGGTCCGCCGCTGTCCACGATGGGAAGGAAGCCGCCCCAGAGTGGCTTGGCGATCTCGCGGCGAGTCACGAAGCCGTCCGGGCCCCAGTGCCTGAGGTCCTCGGGCAGTAGGCCTGCCAGCGCCGGGTGGTCGGAGTAGCGGGGGAAGGTGATCGTGGAGTCGTGCCCGACCAGCGCGAGCGGGAAGCCGGCCGGGTAGTGCTCCTGCTCGAGCACAAGCAGGACGCCGCCCCGGCGCACGTAGTCGAGCAGGAGGGCGAGCAAGGAGTGCTCAGCCCCCACGACGGGCGGGCCCTCGGGCTCTGCAAAGGCGCCCTTGCCGACGACGGCCACACCAGCGCGCCGCAGCAGCCGCGCCGCGTTGCTCTCATCCATCATGTCCAGGCGAATGCCAAGCTGAGACAGCAGGGGAGCGGTCTCCCCCCGCGGGTCATACAGGGCGACCCGGCGCGGCGCGCCGGGGACCGGGCCGGAGAGCGCGGCGCGGCCATACAGCCGCCACTCGTGCTGCTCGGCGAAGCGCTGCTGGCCGTCGTGCCACACCTCAACATGCAGGCTGGCGCGGGTGAGGGCGGCGTCGAGGTCGGGCACGGGAAGCGCCACGTGCAGCCGGGTGCGGCCCGCCGCCTCCAGCCGCACCTGATCTGATCCGTTCACCTCCCAGGCGCCGTCCTCGGGCGCCAGCCGCCAGCGCACCTCCAGGTCGCGGGCGCGGTGAGTGTCATTGAACACCAGCAGCGTCCGCTCGGCAAGCCGGCCGGCAAAGAGATGCGTGGTCGCCTCCCGCACGAAGGCGGCGATGGGGCGGTACGCGCGCCGATGGGCCTCGCTGCCTGGGTTCGGGAACGGCCCCATCTCCCACAGGTTCCAGGGGCACAGGCCCGCCACGCCCGCGTCCCGGGCGGCGATGACCTGCATCTCCCAGGTGGCCGCCTTGGCGAGGCTGCGCGCCGACTCGATCTGGGGGTAGGCCCCGTCGCCGAACAGCACGCTTCCGGCGTGGACGTTGACTGGAGGCACCCAGAGGAACTCACCGAGATACAGCGGCTTGGACCGGTCCCAGGACCACAGCTCGCGGGGGTAGGTGTCCGGCACGATGGGCTCGTCGAACCAGTAGGCCACCTCGGGCCAGGCCGTCCAGCGGGGGAGCTCACGCGGGTAGTGGAGGTTGACGATGTCGGCCTTGCCGTCCGGGTCCTCGTCGCCGTCGAACATCACCGGCCGGGAGGGATCGGCCGCCCGGATGGCGTCGGCGAGGGCGCCGACCTTGGCCTCCGCGCCCTGCACCGCGTCTCCCCCGCACAGCAGGAGCTCGTTCTCCGCGCTCCAGATGATGATGGAGGGATGGTTGCGCAGCAGCCTGACCTGGGCGTCGAGGTGGCGGTGGGCGTTCTCCCAGAACTCGGCGCGGGTGAGCCCGTATTGCGGGATCAGACACCATAGGGCGGACTCCCAGATGATGAGCATGCCAAACTCGTCCGCGGCCTCGTACCACTGCCGAGGCCAGGGCTGGGCGTGCAGGCGCATGGCCACACAGCCGGCGTCCTTCGCGATCTGGTAGGCCTGCTTGGGGTCGGCGTCGTACTCGGGCATGGGGTGGGCGGCGGTGGCGAGCAGGTTGATGGGCGTGCCGTTGAGGAACATCCGGCAGCCCTCGACCCAGAACTCCCGGAAGCCGAACCTCACCTCGCGGGAGTCGCCCACCGCGCCCGCCCGCACGCCCGCCACGAGGGTGTAGAGATGCGGATCCCTCGGCGACCAGAGGCGGGGCTGAGGCCACCAGGCCTCGAGGACCACGACCCGCTCCTCCCCCGCCTTCAGCTCGACCGTCCTGGGCTCCAGCCGCGGCGCCTCCCCGCCGGCCGCGATGCGCGCGGTGAGCTCGGCGCGCATCGTGCGCCCACCGTCGTTGCGCGCGGTCACCTCCACCCGGAGGCGCCGCTCCCGCACCGACGGGATGACGAACACGTCCTTCACCCACACCGCCGGCCGCGCCTCCAACGACACGCTCTGCCAGATCCCCACCTCCCAGCCGCGAGAGCCGACCGGCGCCAATAGCGCGTCCGAGATCGGCGACACCTGCGGGTCGAAGGGCAGAGGCTGGTCCGCCCCCCCGACCTCCGCGTCCGCGGCGAGGAGGGCCGTCCAGTCCTGCACCGCAACCAGCAGCTCGTTGCGGGCGCCCAGGCGGACGTGGTCGGTGACATCGTACTCGGCCGGCTCGTAGCCCCCGAGGTAGCTGCCGACCTCCCGGCCATTGACAAAGACGCGGTGCGCGTACTTGACGCCCTCCAGCCGCAGCGCGACCCGCCGATCGGCCCACGCCGCCGGGACCTGGAAGGACCTGCGATACCACAGGCAATGGGGGCCCTCGGGCCGCCAGGAGCGCACACCGGGGACGGTGGTCGGTTCCCACGGCGCCGTGGGCGGCGGCGCCTTCCCCGGGTCGGCGAACACCGACTCCCAGCGACCGTCGAGGCTGATGGTCTCGCGGGCGAGGGCGGGCGCGGCGAACAGCGCCAACAGCGCCGCCGCGAGCAGCACGCGCGCGGTATTCACAGGCCGCCTCCAGTCTGCATGATCAAGCGGTAGATCTCGGCCGCCTGCTCGAGCTGTCTCAGCTCCAGCTCCTCGGCGGCGGTGTGGGCCTGGCCGGTGGCGCCTGGGCCCACGACCAGCGCCGGGATGCCGGCGCTCGCCAGAGGGCCGGCGTGGGTGGTGCCGGTCATGCCCCCGAAGGAGGCCTTGCCGGTCACCGCCCGCACTGCCTGGGCGACGCCTTGAGCCAAGGCATGGTCGCTGTTCAGGCTGAGGCCGGGGACGGCCAGCGTGGGGCCGGTCACCTCGAGTCCGACGTCCTCGTCGAGCGCGCTGGCGAGGTAGGCCTTCACCTGCGCGACCGCCTTGCGGGCCTCCTCGCCGGGCAGGAGCCGACGGTCCACGTCTATCTCACAGCGGTCGGGCACCACGTTGACGTGCTCCCCGCCCCGGATCACGCCCACACTGAGGGTCGCCTTCCCCAGCAGCGGGTGCGTCTCCCGTCCCACGCCCCCCTTCGCGTAGGCCTCCAGCACCTGCACCACCTTCGCCATACGGTAGATCGCGTTCACGCCCTCCTCGGGCCGGGAGCTGTGGACCGACTTGCCCCTGGTGGCGACGGAGAGGCGGCAGACGCCCTTGTGCGCGATCACGACTTCCAGGCCGGTTGGCTCGCCGACCACCGCGCCCTGGGCCCGCAGGCCGGAATCGAGCAGGCCATAGAGACCGCGCATCTGGTGCTCCTCGTCCGCGGTCGCGGTTAGGATCACGCTCAGCGGCGGACGCTCGCCCGCCCGGGCCAGGTCCAGCAGCGCCGCCATCATCGCCGCCAGGCTGCCCTTGTCATCGGCCGCGCCGCGGCCGTACAGGATGTCGCCCTCCACCCGCGCGGCGAAGGGCTCGAAGGCCATCCCCTCGCCCGAGACGGTGTCGAGGTGGGCGTCGAACCAGATCGCCTCCTCCCGCGCGCCCGGCAGGCGGGCGACGAGGCTGGGCCGGCCCGGGACGCTCTCGCGCCTCTCGGTCTCCACACCGGCCTCCCGGAGGCGAGACTCCACATAGGCGGCCAGCTCGGCCTCGCCGCGGCCTTCTCCCACGGGCCCGTCCAAGGGGTTGACGCTGGGGATGGCGACCATCTCGGCCGCCAGCTTCCTGAGGTCCGCCTGCTCCATCGCGTGGCACCTCACGCGTGCGCGCTGCACACCCAACCCCGCCACTTGACCCCGTGGGTTCGCCGGCCGCAGAGCGCGCTCCTGCCCGCCGGCCCGGCCCTCCGATGAGCGCCCAGGGAGGGCGGCGGGTTGCGCAAGGAGGCGCTCGCGAGTATCATGCTGGCAAGTGGGGTGAGCCGGGGATCAGGAGATATGGCATGCGGGGAAGCACCACGTCGGCCGAGGTGGAGCGCAAGCTGCTCGCGATCCTGCGCGTGCTGGCCGCCGCGGAGGAGCCCATCGGAGCGCGGGCCATCGCGCAGCAGCTCGCCAACGAGGGGATCGAGTTGAGCGAGCGCACGGTGCGCTACCATCTGCGCATGATGGACGAGTGGGGCCTGACCAAGAATCTGGGCGAGCCCGGCCGGCTCATCACCGAGCGGGGACTGGAGGAGATCGAGGACGCAGGGGTGAGCGACAAGCTCGGCTTCGTCATCGCCAAGATAGACGCCCTCGCCTACCGCTCGAACTTCGACATGGCCACCAAGCGGGGACGCATCATCCTCAATCTCTCCTTCATCCCTGAGGAGCGCTACGACGAGGGACTCGAGATCATGCGCGACGTCTTCCGCGCCGGCTACTGCATGTCCAAGCTGGTGGTCGTGCGCCGCGCCGGCGAGCGAGTCGGGGGTATGCTGGTGCCCGAGGGCAAGGTCGGCTTCGGCACGGTGTGCACGGTCACCATCAACAGCGTGCTGCTCAAGCGCGGCATCCCCGTCGAGTCGAAGTACGCTGGGGTGCTCGAGGTCTACCGCGACAAGCCGCTGCGCTTCACCCACCTGGTCGCCTACGCGGGCACGACCGTGGACCCCACCGAGATGTTCATCTCGGGGCGCATGACCAGCGTCCGAGAGGCGAGCTTGGTCGGGCGCGGCAAGATCCTCGCCAGCTTCCGGGAGGTGCCGGCCGCCGCAGAGGCCGACCTCGAGGCGGTGCTCGAGCAATACCGCCAGCAAGGGCTCGGCGGCATCCTGGCCGTGGGCAGGCCCAGCCAGCCCTTGCTCGAGGTGCCGGTCGGCATGGACCGCATCGGGATCGCCGTGGTCGCCGGGCTGACCCCGGTGGCCGCGCTCGCCGAGAGCGGCATCGAGGTCGAGAGCAAGGCGATGAGCGCGCTAGTGGACTTCTCGGAGCTGGTGCCGGTCGAGAAGCTGCAGGGACAGAGCGGCGCGAGCCCGGCCCGCGCCCGGGAGGAGTGAGGCCGTGAGGGCCGCCGCGCTGGCCGCGCTGGCGATGCTCGCGGCGCTGACAGGGGCGAGGGTGGCACCCGCTTCTGACCTCGTCTGGTGGGAGGGCGAACACGCCTTCGAGACTAACTTCCCCCAGCGCTCGGCCTTCTCCGCCGACACCTTCCCGGAGACCCGGCAGCTGCTCTCCGCCGGTGACTGGCTCACCAACAGCGGCCCCCGCGTCGGCGAGGAGGCGTTCGCGCGCTGGCGCATAGAGGTGCCGGCCGCAGGCGAATATGAGCTGTGGGCCCGCAAGTTCTGGCTCCACGGGCCCTTCCGCTGGCGCTTCGGCGAGGGCGACTGGCGCATATGCGGGCAGGAGGTGGGCCTGGCCGACTCCACCCACCTGCGTACCCACCTCGGGGTCAACTGGGTCTACCTCGGCGACGTCGAGCTGCCCGCCGGCCCCACCGTGTTCGAGATCCGGCTGCTGGCCGAGGAGGGTGAGGAGCTCACCGCGGCCTTCGACTGCTTCGCGCTCTCCCGCGGCATGTTCGTACCCAACGGCCGTTGGCGGCCAGGGGAGCGCTCCGGGCTGGCCGAGCCCGGCTGGTTCGCCTGGGAGCCGGCGCCCGACCACTTCGGCGAGGAGGCGCTCCTCGACCTGCGCTGGCTCAACGAAGACGAGGCCGGAGAGAGCGGGTTCGTCCGCCGGCAGGGCGACCGACTGGTGCTGGGCAGCGGCGAGCCCGTCCGCTTCTGGGCGGTGAACGCAGGCCCCGGCGTCGCCGCCCAACACCGCGGCTCGGTGGACTACCTCGCGCGGGCCCTCGCCAAGCGCGGCGTCAACATGGTCCGCTTCCACGGCCCCGTCTTCGCCCGCGGCGACGACCCGGCGCAGCTCGACCCCCGCGCTCTCGACAACCTGCACTACCTCGTGGCCGCCATGAAGCGGCAGGGCATCTACACCACCCTCAGCTTCCACTTCCCCCTCTGGTTCGACATCCGCCCCGAGTACGGGATCCCCGGCTTCGAGGGCTTCCCCAACACCAAGCCCTTCGCGCTCCTCTTCTTCGAGCCCCGCATGCAGGAGATCCACCGCGGCTGGCTTCGCGGCCTGCTCACCACGCCCAACCCCTACAGCGGCCGACCCCTCGCCCAGGAGCCAGCCCTCGCCCTGATCGAGATCGTGAACGAGGACAGCTTCTTCTTCTGGACCTTCAGCAGGGGCAACATCCCAGAGGTGCACTGGGGCCAGCTCGAGACGATGTTCGGCCGGTGGCTCACCACACGCTACGGCTCTATCGAGCAGGCGCTCGTCGTCTGGGAGGGAGAGCGCCTGCCCGAGGATGACCCGGCGGCCGGCCGCGCCGGCGTCTACGAGATCTGGCACCTCACCTCCGACGGTATCCGCGCTGGCGGGCCGGGGAAGGCCAAGCGCGTCGGCGATCAGGTGCGCTTCCTCACCGAGCTCCAGCGCGGCTTCTACGAGGACACCGTGCGCCACATCAGGGAGGACCTCGGCGCGGGCAGCCTGGTCTCGTGCAGCAACTGGACGGTCGCCGACGCGCGGCTGCTCGACGCGCTAGAGCGCTACACCTACACCGCTGGTGACGTCATTGACCAGCACGGCTACTTCGGGGGCCGCCACGAGGGCGAGGGCGCCAGTTACTCGGTCCGCGTCGGCCACACCTTCCAGGACCGCGCCGCCGTCCGCTCCCCCGAGGCGCTCCCCCTGCGCGCCGTCCAGGTCGCCGGCTACCCCCACATCATCTCCGAGCTGGGCTGGACCAACCCCAACCGCTACCGGGCGGATGCCTGCTTGCTCGGCGCCGCCTATGGCGCGCTTCAGGGCCTCGACGGGCTGTACTGGTTCGCGGTGGGCAGCAACTACCTCGCCGACTCGAGCATGGAGAAGTTCGCCCTCACCTCCCCGGTCATCATCGGCTCCTTTCCTGCCGCCGCGCTCATCTACCGCCGGGGCGATGTCCGCCAGGCCGAGCCCGCTGTTCGCCACCCCGTCGCGCTCAAGGACCTCTACGCCATGCGGGGCTCCGAGGTCTGGAGCGAGGCCGCCCTCGACGAGCTCCGCCGAGCCGACGCCCCGGAGGAGGCGATGGGCCCCGCGGAGGTGACCCTAGACCCCCTCGCTTTCTACGCCGGCCCCGTCCTGCGGGATTTCGAGGGCGAAGGACCTCCTGCCGTCTCGCCCCTGCTCGCCTCCTGCCTGCAGCGGGACGCGCAGACGGTGACGGCCCTGACGGGCGAACTCCACTGGGACTATGGGCGCGGGGTGATGACCATGCACACCCCGCGGAGCCAGGGCGCGGCGGGGTTCCTCAGCGCGGCAGGCCCGCTCGAGCTGGGCGAGGTGGCCATCGAGTGCGACAACGAGTTCGCCTCCATCATCGCAACCTCCCTCGACGGCGAGCCCCTCGCGCGCTCCCGCAGGCTGCTCGTCCAGGCCATGACCGAGGAGCGTCCCTATGGTTTCCGAGCGGAGGAGGGCCGTATCCTCGCCCTCGGCGACCGGCCTTTCAACATCAGGAAGATCGCCGCCCGGGTGCGCCTGCGGCTGGAGGGTGAGGGGCCGGTGAAGGCCGTCGCCCTGGACGAGAACGGCTACCCCACCGACAAGCCGGTGCGCCTGAGCGGGCCCTCCGCCGACGGCAGCGTTGAGATAGAGCTCGCCCCGGATGCCGTGTACCACGTTTTGCTCAGATGACGGCCAGCCAACCCCTTCGGCTGCAGGGCGCGGATGTCTGTGCATCCGCGCCGGCCCCTTGACACCTCGCGCGCGGGGCGCTAACCTCTGGCGACGATGCTGAATGCACCGATCAGGCTGTTCGAGCCGCAGGCGGCGCGCCGAGCCCGAGACGAGCGAAGCGCGGGGCGGTGGCCTGTGGCCGGAGGTGCGCGGTAGCGCGATTCCAGCAGCAGAGACGGGCGGCGGTGCGGACCACAGGCGAGACGGCCTGTGGTTTCTCGCATTTCAGGAGGCGAACATGGACGACGGCATGGCGCCGATGACGCTGGCCGACCTCCCACAGGTGGCGGCGCTCTGGGAGGAGGTGGGGATGTGGCCGCACGAGGGCGAGGACGCCGAGTGGCTCCGCGGGGCCCTGGCGCGCAACCCGGGATGCGCGCTCGTCTGGCGGGAGGGCGGCCGGGTGATGGGCACGGTCCTGGGCGCCTGGGACGGGGTGCGCGGCTGGATCCACCGCCTCGCTGTCACCGAATCGCGGCGGGGCAGGGGCTTGGGCAGCCGGCTGCTCGCGGCGGCGGAGGCGCGCCTGCGCGAGCTCGGCGCCAGGCAGATCAACCTCATGGTCTACGAGGACAACGGCCGCGCCTGGGACTACTACGCCCGCCGCGGCTACGAGCGCTCGCCGGTGAAGGTGATGAGGAAGCGCCTGGGCGCGGGCGGCGCGCCCGCAGGTGCCGCCGGCAACGGTGCAGAAGCAGGGCGCGATTCCCCGGGGAAGTGAGCCCATGCTGATCCGCGACTACGACCCGAACCGAGACCGCGCCGCTGTCATGCGAGTCCTCCACGAGGTCGGCTGGCTGGAGAAGGGCAAGGAGCAGGTCGTGGACACCGTGCTCTCCACCGGCCGCTCGCTCGTCGCCGAGGTGGCGGGCGAGGCGGAGTGCAGCGTGTGCACCGCGCCCGGCTCCATGCCCGAGGACCTGCCCTTCGTCGAGGTCACCTCGGTGGCGACGAGCCAGGTGGCGCGCCGTGGCGGCGCGGCAGGGCGTACGCTGGCGGCGGCCCTGGCGGCCGTTCCGGCACCGCCACATCACCCGCCATTCGCCCTTCGAGAACCGCGGCAGCGCCGACGCCTTGTGGGTCCACCTCCTCGACCTGCCGGCCTGCCTAGCCCGCCTGGACGAGGTCCTTCGGCTGCCCCCGCCACGCCCCGACTGGAACTTCTGAGCGCCAAGCCGCCGGTGCGCGCCGGCCGGCCTGCCGCGCGCAGAGAGGGGCGAGGGACAGCGCTCTGGGCATGGAATAGTGCCCTCGTGCCAAGCGCCGCAAGGAGGGTCTAGCGTGGACGTGATCATGAAGGGATACGGGGAAGTCAGGCTCATCGGAGACGAGGTGGTGGCGGGTGAGATCACGCTCCACGCGGAGGGCTGGGTGGCGGTGGCGCCGGTGCCGCCCCGCGAGGGGAACGAGCCGCGCTGGTTCCCGAACCATCGGGTGGCGGAGCTGGTCTGGAGGAAACATCTTGCTGTCAGGAGAACGAGCTAGGGCTCGTCCGCTGCTGAGGTAAGGCGACACAGATGCTGCGGGTGCGGATCGTGCCGTGCGCCAAGTTGGCGAGGAACTCCAAGATCGGCCGCGACGGCGGGCAAGTGGCCCTGCCGGACGGCTGCCGCGTGCGGGACCTGATTCAGGAGGTCGGCCTGTTCGAGGAGGAGGTGAGGCGGGTCATGGTCAACGGCCGGCGCGCCCGCCTGGACACCTCGCTCCACCGCGACGACATCGTGCAGTTGGAGGGCTAGGGGCCCCGGGGGCGACGGCGCTGACGGCGGAGCGCGCCGGCCGGTGGGTCGAGGCGCGGGCTGGCGCCGGCCGGCCCGGCGGCGCCAGCCCGCCCAGCACCGGTGAGGGTTGCCCACCGTGGTGAGTCAGCACCCCTCTGGGGCAGACCAACCAGGGAGGCCGGCCTTCCCCGTCACGGTGCGCGCGCTCGTGCTGGGGGCGGTGAGCGTCGCCGCACTGGGCGCCATCAACCCCTATCTGGCCTTCGTGAGCCAGACGTGGGCCGTGGGCTCGGGGTCCCTGCTGAACAGCCCGGTGTTGGTGCTATTCGTGCTCGTGTGCGCCAACGGCGCGCTCATGCGCTGGTGGCCGGGGCGGGCCTTCTCGCGGGCCGAGCTCCTGGTCGTGTACGGCATGCTGACGGTCTCCGTGGGGCTGGCGATGCAGGGGGGCATGCCCTACATCGTCTCTGCCATCACCTACCCCTTCTACATGGCCACGCCGGAGAACGGCTGGGAGCAGATGATGTGGCCGTACATCCCGCTGTGGCTGCGGGTGCGAAGCCCAGAGGTGGTGCCCTGGTTCTGGGAGTCGCTGCCCGAGGGGCAGCGGCTGCCCTGGGCAGACTGGGGCCCCCCGCTGGCGGCCTGGGCGGGCTTCACGATCGCGCTGCTGGCAGGGATGTTCTGTGTCGCGGCACTCCTCAGCAAGGACTGGATCGAGCGCCAGCGCCTCGCCTTCCCCCTGGTCGAGGTGCCCCTGGCCATCACCGGCGAGGGCGCCTGGCCCACCCTGCGCACCAGCCTGCTGCGCAGCCGCGTGTTCTGGATCGGCTTCACCATCCCGGCCCTGCTCTCCACGGTCCAGTTCCTGCACACCCTCTACCCCAGCGTCCCGGCCACTCAGGTCTGGGACCTGCGGGTCGGGCGCTACTTCGCGGGCATGCCCCTGCCCTGGCGCGTCCTCTCAGACATGAGCGTCTCGATCATCTTCTCCGTCATCGGGATCACCTGTCTGCTGCCCGGCGAGGTCTCACTGAGCCTGTGGCTGTTCTATGTCTTCTACCGGGCGCAGCTCCTGGTGTGGGCGAGCTTCGGCATCGCGGAGGTGGGGGGCACCTCCGCGGTGGCGATCAACCCCAGGCAGTTCATCGCCTTCGAGGAGGCCGGGGGCTTTCTCGCGCTCACCGCGGCGACGCTCTACCAGTCGCGAAGCACGATCCGAGGCGCATGGCGTCATCTGCTGGGGAGGGGGCAACCTAGTAGTGACCCGCACCAGGTCCTGGAGGCGCGCTGGGCGCTGCTGGGCCTCCTGCTCAGCAGCGGCTACCTGCTGTGGTGGGCGCTCCGCGCCGGCGCCTCCTGGTGGGCCTTCCTGGCGATCATGGGGGTCTTCTACGCGGTGCTCGTCGGGGCCTCGCGGCTGGTCGCTGCCGGCGGGGTCATGTACGTGGACACCGGCTTCTACCCGCGGGGCGTCGTATTGCGGACCATCGGCGCCGGCCCGGTGGGGCCGGCCTCTCTCACGCTCTACACCTACCTGTCCGTCATCTACATGTACGACCCCATGAACCTGGCCATGCCCCAGATGATGAACGGCATGAAGCTGCTCCACAGCGGGCGGCTGCGCGGGCGGCGTTTCCCGTTGGCGGCCGCGGCAGCGGTGCTGGCGTTGCTCGCGGTGGGACTGCCGATGCTCCTGTGGGTCGTCCACGTCTGGGGCGCGAGCGCCCTCAACCCTTGGCCCTTCACCAGCTACCCACGGTGGGCCTTCGGCGAGCTGGACAGCAGCCTGCGCGTGCCCGAGGCCCCGGACAACTGGCTGCGCGCCGCCCTGCTCATCGGCGGCGCGTTCACGCTCGCGCTGGTCTGGCTCAACACGAGCTTCGTCTGGTGGCCCCTCAGCCCGGTCGGCTTCCTCATCGCCAGCTCCTATGAGACCAACCGGTCACTGTGGGTGAACGTCTTCGTCGCCTGGGTGGTCACAACGCTGGTCCGCCGCTATGGCGGCCTGAGCCTCTACCGCCAGGTGCGCCCGGCCTTCCTGGGGCTGGTCCTCGGCGAGTTCCTCACTGCCGGCGCCCTGGCGATGGTGGCCTCCGTCTTCGGGCTCACCCAGCCCCTGGGCTAACTCCGCCCCCACCACCGAACGCGGCGCCAGCCGGCTGCACGCAGCCGGCTGGCGCCTGGGGCCTCGCGGCTACTTCTTCTTGGTCTTCTCGGTCTTCGTCTTCGCCGTCTTCTTCTTGCCGCACGAGCCGCAGCTCACCAGGCCCACCTCCTTTCGCCTGGCCCCCCGGGCCAGACGCCGCGGGGGGCACGCCTCAGCCGGCGCCCGGCTTCCCTCCCGGGGCGCGAAATCCCTGTCTCAGGGGGTTGACACCGTTGCTTTTCCGGCGGGTTGGGGCTATCCTATAGGGGAACTCTGGTGGGCTTGTGGTATCGGGGGACTGGGACAGGCCGCCGGCCAGCCCCGGAGGGCAGGGCCGGCGGGCTGCGCGGTAAGTGAGATGGAAGAGCTACAGCGCCGAGAGCTTGAGCGTCTGATCAACGAGGAGGTGCAGGAGGAGCTCCCAGAGGAGATGGGGGCCGAGCTGGGTCGCCGCCTGGGCGCCGATGAGCCGCGCCTGATCTGCCTCCGCAGCGACATCACCGCCGAGGGTCAATACGGCGACCGCTGGCTCATCGCCACCGACCGGCGGGTGGCGAGGCTGGCGCCCGAGAACGGCGCCGCCTGCGTCGAGCTCGACCTGCCCCTATCGGAGGTGCGTCGCTTCCGGCTGCGCGACTTCATCGGCGGCGGCTGCATCGAGGCCATCACCGCGCGGGAGGCGATCGAGCTGGTGCGCTTCAGCCGCACCGTCGCGCCCCAGATGTCGCGCGCCTACCACATCCTGCGGCGGCTGCGATCCGAGGAGGTGGAGGGTGAGAGCGAGGGCGGGCGCGGCAAGCCCTCCTCCGGCCCCGCGGCCGCGTTGCGCTGCCCCAACTGCGGGCGGGCGCTGCCGCGCTGGTCGGAGGTCTGCCCCTTCTGCCTCGAGCGCGGCAAGCTGCTCCGACGCCTCATCGGCTATCTGGGCCCATACAAGGCGATCGCCATCACCGGCTTCGTGCTCACGGTGATCTTCTCGCTCTTGCAGCTGCTGCCCGCCTACGTCAGCCGGATGCTCATTGACGACGTGATCGTGCCCCGCAACTACGCACGCCTGTGGACCGTCCTGTTCTTGCTGGCCGGAATCCACCTGGGCCGGGCCGCCATCGGCGTCGTCCGGGGCTACATGATGGAGTGGGTCGGCGCGCACGTTGTCTACGACATGCGCGTGCAGGTCTACGACCACCTGCAGATGCTGTCGCTGGGCTTCTTCAGCCGCAAGCAGACCGGCCAGATCATGTCCCGGGTCACCAACGACATCATGCGGCTCCAGTACTTCATCGCCGACGGCCTCCAGCAGATCCTCATCAACTTCCTGAGCGTTATCATCATCTGCGGCATGCTCTTCGCCGCCCACGCCAAGCTGGCAGCCCTCACCCTGCTGCCCATCCCGCTCATCGCCCTCAGCACCTACGTGTTCGGCGTGTTGATCCACACCATCTACCACAAGGTGTGGCGCCGCTGGGCAAGCTTGAGCGCGGTGCTCGCCGACGCCATCCCTGGGATCCGTGTCGTCAAGTCCTTCGCGCAGGAGGAGCGAGAGTCCCGCCGCCTCCGGGACCGCAGCCAGTCCCTCCTCGAGCAGGAGCTGCGCGCCGCCAAGCTCTGGACCCTTTTCTTCCCCAGCTTCGGGCTCATGACCGCCGCCGGCGGCCTGGTCGTCTTCGGCTACGGCGGCCTCCAGGTCATGCAGGGGGGCATGACCCTCGGCACCCTGGTCATGTTCACCCAGCTCATGTGGCAGTTCTACTACCCCGTGCAGATGCTCGGGGAGATGAACCACCGCGTGCAGCACGCCCTCACCTCCGCCGAGCGCGTCTTCGAGGTCCTCGACACAACGCCCGAGATCCCCGACGCGCCCGGCTCCCTCAAGCCCGAGCGCATCGAGGGCCGGGTGGAGTTCCGCCACGTCACCTTCAGCTACGAGCCCGGCAAGCCCGTGCTGCAGGACATCAGCTTCGTCGTCGAGCCCGGCGAGGTGGTGGGGCTGGTGGGGCCCAGCGGCGCCGGAAAGAGCACCCTAGTGCACCTGCTCAGCCGCTTCTACGACCCCGAGGACGGCCAGGTGCTCCTCGACGGCCACGACCTGCGGGACCTCTCGCTGCGGTTCCTGCGCCAGCAGATCGGCGTGGTGCTCCAGGAGCCCTTCCTCTTCCACGGCACGGTGGCCGAGAACATCGCCTACGGCTCCCCCGACAAGGGCCCTGATGAGATCATCGCCGCCGCCAAGGCGGCCAACGCCCACGATTTCATCGTCAACCTGCCCCAGGGCTACGACACCATGGTGGGAGAGCGGGGCCAGCTCCTCTCCGGCGGAGAGCGCCAGCGGGTGTCCATCGCCCGGGCGATCCTCATGAACCCGCGAATCCTGATCCTGGATGAGGCGACCTCCTCGGTGGACACCGAGACCGAGATGCTGATCCAGCAGGCGCTGGACCGGCTGGTGACGAACCGGACGACCTTCGCCATCGCGCACCGGCTCTCGACCCTGCGCAAGGCGAGCAAGATCATCGTGCTGGAGCACGGCCGGATTGCGGAGATGGGCACCCACGACGAGCTGCTGGACGGCGGCGGGCTGTACAGCCGGCTCTGCAAGCTCCAGGCGGAGCTGTCGAAGGTTCGCGCCTGGTAGGGCCGCTCGCGCCGGCGCAGGATACCGCAGTGACAGACCCCGAGCACAAGCCTGTGAGCGCGCGCGCCGAGGCCGGCTGGCAGGCCGAGGTGGGCCGGCTGGACGTCGTCGGGCCGGACCGCGTGCGCATCTGGCGGGACGAATACCGGCGCCTCCACGTGGAGGTCGAGGGCCAGGCCGAGTACGTGGACGTGCGGCCAGCCCGGGCCTTCCCCGTCTCCGAGGCGGCCGACTACATCAGCTTCCTGGACGGCCACGACCGCGAGATGCTGCTCCTGAGGAACCCCGGCGGCCTCGACCCCGAGAGCGCGCGGGTGCTCGAGGAGGAGCTCAGCCGCACCTACTTCGTGCCCAAGATCACCTACATCTACAACATCGAGGACGCCCACGGCGCCGCCCGCTGGGAGGTGGAGACCGACCGGGGATACCGGGTCTTCGACGTGCGGGACCGGGAGGACGTCCGGGTGTTCAAGGGCCGGCGGGTGCTGCTGCAGGACGCCGACGGCAACCGCTACGAGATCGAGGACATCGCCGCCCTCGACGAAGGCAGCCGCCGACTCGTGGACCGGGAGACGTAGGGGCGCCCCTGCCGAGCGGTCGTTTGGCAAGGCGGGCGTTCCCACGCCCCTCCCCTCAATCCAGCCTGTAGACCCAGATCCGCCGACGGCCGAACGCAACGGCCTCCTCGTAGGTGTCGAAGCACAGGTCTATGCGCTTGCCCTTGATCGCCCCGCCCCGGTCGGCCGCCACTGCGAAGCCATAGCCCGGGATGTAGAGCCGCGTCCCCATGGGGATCACCCGCTCGTCCACCGCCACCACCCCCTTCTCGGCCTTCGCTCCGGTCGCCGTGTAGCCCGTCGCCCATCTCCCACAGCTCCGCCGCCCCGGATAGTACGCCGTCGCCTCCATCTCCATGGGCCGGCGCCAGTTGCCTCCTCGCGAGGGCATCTCGCGGACGCTCCGGATTACCACCGTGTCCGTGGCCTCCCTCAGCACCCGCTCCTCCAGCAGCCCTCGGACTGTCTCCTCCCCGTCCTTCTCCCACACCCGCCATACCCGCTCCACCAGCCCGTCCTCGCCCCGCTGGACTATCTCCGGGTAGCCCGTCAGCCGATCCGGGTCGGCGAGCACGATGGTGCGCGAGGGCACGGTCTCCTGCTCCGTCACCTCCCGGCGCGCCACCCGCGTCACCCGTACCTCCAGCCCCTCGGCCACGGCCGCGTCTGGCGGGGGCGATACCCGGTCCAGGGGCCCCAGCCCGATCTCCTGCATCCTCAGCAGCTCCCCCACCGTCTCCGCCGAGGTGCACACCCGCCGCACCTGCCCGTCCACATACACCGTCACCACCCGCCCCGGCGGAGCCGCCTCCACCGCCTGTGGCGCCGCCTTCATGCCCCCCATAGAGATCAGACAGGCCAGCGCAAGCACCGGCGCAATGCTGAACATCGGCATCAGTCCTCGCTGTCTCTGCCGCGGCCCTCGCTTCGGCAGTTGATCCCCGCGCGCTCCCGCGGCGCACCGCCCCCCTCGGGGCGGCCCGCCCACGCGCGTGTCCTGCGGGCATGTGTGGCTGCGACGACGTGCTGTGACTGATGCTGCCGTTGCCGGATCGCCCGGCATGGCCCCCAAGCCCCGACCACGCCCCCCCTGTGTAGCAC
>Ga0129301_1000273_pt1 | contig 27920 bp, 21 predicted proteins | sample ConPoolayeHmetaG_FD_94489 | JGI IMG/M metagenome (GOLD analysis project Ga0129301, IMG submission 94489) | Hot spring microbial mat communities from California, USA to study Microbial Dark Matter (Phase II) - Cone Pool mat layer H metaG ...
GCGCGCGCCGCGGGTCGTACTCGATGTCCACAGTCACGGACTCCGGGTCGGCCCCGGCGCGCACTGCGGCCTCGGCGGCCTCCCGCCTGATCTCGAGCAGGTCATGCTCGGTGGCCTCGGGGACGGTGCGCTCCACGATGTCGCGCACCAGGGCGAGCGCGGTGCCGATGGCGGAGATGAGGGGCGCATTGGCCGCCAGCCGCACGGGGAGCCCGAGCCGCTCGCCCACCGCGGGCGCGAGCACGGCCGCCGCGCCCCCGCCGGCGACGAGCTCGGTGGTCTCCGGGGGCAGACCGCGCTCCTCCAGCACCGCGCCGACGGTGCGGGCGGCCTTGTCGGCAGCGGCGGACAGCACCTCCGCGGCGGCCGCCTCGGCCTCGCACCGGAGCAGCCGGCCGAGCGGGCCCGCGGCGGCGAGGGCCGCGAGCTGGTCGCCGCAGGCGAAGTCGCCGGCGGGGACGCGCCCCGCGGCGTTGGCCGCACAGGTCAGCGTGAGCGCCATCCGCCCTGCCGGCGTCCTGATCACCACGTAGTCGGCGGGGTCGCCGGGCAGGGGGGAAAGCAGCTCGGCGCGCGGTTCGTCGCCGATCCGCTGGTGGCCGGCAAAGCAGGCGTACATGAGCCCGGCGAGGTGGGCGCTGCGGGGCCCGACGTCGTGCAGCCGACCGGCGCGCACTCGGGGCAGGGAGCCGCCGGCGAGGCCGATGGTGCGCACATCCAGGGTGCGAAGGAACAGCCGGTGGCCGCCGACCTCAGCGGTGCGGAGGGCGGCCCGGCCGTGCTGGATAGCGGTGATGTCGGTGCTGGTGCCGCCCACCTCGAGCAAGACGCCGTCGGTCACGCGGGCATACATGAGCGCGGCGGCGACGCCCGCGGCGGGCCCGGATAGGAGCGTGAGCAGGGGGCGACGGCGCATCTCCTCGACGCTCATGACCCCGCCGTCGCTGCGCACGACCATCAGAGGCGCGAGGAGGCCGGCCTCGCGGGCGGCGCGCTCGGTCATATCGGCGGTGGCGATAGCCCTCGGAAGGAGGCTGGCGTTGATAACCGCGGTGCGGGTGCGGACGCGCAGCCCGTACCGGCCGGAGATCTCATGTGTGCCCGTGGCCGGCAGGCCCAGGTCGCGGGCCGCCGCGAGGACGAGCTGCTCCCGGCGGGGGTCGTCCACGGAGAAGGGCTCGGCGGCGACGATGGCCTGCGCGCCGGAGGAGCTGAGATCGGCGAGGGCGGCGCGGACGGCCGCTTCGTCGAGCCGGTCGGTGTTGAGGAAGGCGTGAAAGGTGTGGAGGCTGCGGCCGGGGGCAAGCTCGAGGTCGCCGAGGCTGGTGTCGCGGCGGGCGCGGCGGCCCTCAAGGCCGGCCCCGAGGGCGAGGATGCCGACGGGCGCGACGTCTCCCTCGAGGAGGGCGTTGGTCACCTGGGTCGTTGAGTAGGCGACGAAGGCTACTTGCTCTGGCTGGATGGGCCCGGCGGCCAGGACGGCGCGCAGGGCCTGGACTACGCCCTCGCAGACGCCCCCGGGCGCGCCATGGGTGGTGGGCGCCTTCGCCTGGGCGGCGAGCTCGAGGCTGTCGCAGGTGAGGGCGACGGCATGGGTGAAGGTGCCGCCGACATCTATGCCGATGCGGTAGCTGCCCATCAGTTGGGGGGGCGTCAGATGACGCGCTGCTCCACGAGGAGTCCGCTGAGGAAGACCTCGATGGTGATGCGCTCACCGACGCCGCTGACCCGCTCGCGGACGGTCTCGCCAGGCTGATGGTACCCGCGGTAGACGGTGCGCTCGCCGTCGCGGTCGGTGACGACGATGCGGACCTCCTGCAGCTCGGCGCCTGGGGGGATGGGGAGCTCGATGTCGGCGCTACGGGTAAGCTGGCCGGCGCGGGGCTGCTCGAAGACGACCCTGGGCGCGGGGCCCTTGCTGAGCCAGAGGTCAACGGAGGCGCCGCGGGGGACGCGTTGGCCGGGGGCCGGGGCCTGCCGGAGGACATAGCCGATGGGCGCCCGGTCGTCGTGCTCGGTGCGCTGGGAGCCGACGGTGACGCGCGCCTCGTTGAGCAGGGCCCGGGCGCGCTCGACGGACATCTCGCGGACATCTGGCACGACGGCCCACCGGGAGCCGGAGCTGACTGTGAGCCGGACCAGCCGGCCCACCTTGACGGTGCGCCCGGGCGGGGGGTGGGCGCCGATGACCGCGTCCTCCGGGGCGTCCTCGTCGTGGCGACGGACGGCGAGCTCGGCACGGAGGCCGGCGGACTCCAGCAGCCTGACAGCCTCCTGGTGGCTGAGGCCGACGATGTCGGGCACGGCGATCTCGGGGGGCTCGGTGCGAGTCCAGACGAAGATGGTCAGGTGGTAGGCGGCGATCAGGGCGCCGACGAGCACCGCCAACTGGAGGAACTGGGGCAGGAGGCGGCGCTGGGGCGCGCGCCGGGAGGGCCACATGCCGACGGTGGGATGGGGGGAGGTTCGTCTGGCTGTGATCGGGCGGTCGCGCATCCGCGAAGTGTTACCTCGTCTGTCGGATTCGCGCGATTGCGGCCTGGTGCTCGGCGAAGGTGCGGCTGAACACGTGGGAGCCATCCGGGCGGGCGACGTAGAACAGGTAGGGCACGTCGGCGGGCTCGAGGGCCGCCCGGATGGAGGCTTCCCCTGGGCTGCAGATGGGCCCCGGGGGCAGGCCGGGGTGGAGATAGGTGTTGTACTCGCTGTCCACGGTGAGGTCCTCGTAGAGGAGGCGGGACTTGCGGTCGTCGCCGAGGGCGTACTGGACGGTGGCGTCGCACTCGAGCTTCTGCCCGCGAGCGAGGCGGTTCATGAAGACGCCGGCGATGATGGGGCGCTCCTCCTCCACCTTGGCCTCGGCCTCGACCAGGGAGGCGAGGATGACGATGTCCTGGAGGCTGCGGCCCTCGTGCACGGGCTGCTCGCCGAGGAGGCCGCGCCAGACGACCTCCTCGAAGCGGCGCAGCATGTGCGCGATGATGTCCTCGGCACGCTCACCCATGTCCACGCGGTAGGTGTCGGGGAAGAGGTAGCCCTCGAGGCCGCCGGGGGGCGGCGGGAACGAGACCTCGAAGTCGCGGGGGCGCTGGGCCTGGGCGAGGAAGTCGGCGGCGGAGGCGAGCTCCTGCTCCTCGACGCGGGCGGCGATCTGGCGGAGGGTGTAGCCCTCGGGTATGGTGAGCCACCGCCAAGCGCGTCGGGAGCCGCGGCCGAGCGCGTCGAGTATCTGAAGGGTGCTCATGCTGGGCTCCAGCTCGTGGCGGCCCGCCTGGACGCGGCGCCACTTGCCCGTCAGGTAGGCGGCCGCAAGGAACGCCTCGGCGCTGTGGATGAGGCCCTCCTGTCGCAGCGCTCGGGCCACCTCGCGCACCGACTGGCCCTGCTCGACGACGATGAGGCGGGCCGGTCCGTCGCCGACAGGGCTCAGCACGGCCGACGCGCCCCAGGCGGCGAGGAGGAGCGCGACCGCGAACAGGAGGGTGCACAGGCCCGCTCGGCGGCGAGGGCGGCTCACGAGGCGTTCTCCTGCCGGTGGGAGTCGAGGTAGGACTGGAGGATGAGGGCGGCGGCGACCGCGTCCCGGATCTGCCGGCGGGCGGTGCGGCGCTGGCCGGCGGCGAGGAGGTCCCGCTCGGCCTGGGCGGTCGTGAGGCGCTCGTCCCAGAGGTGCACCGGGACTGCGAGGGCGCGGCCGAGGGCGCGGGCGAAGCGCCGGGCGCGGCGCGCGGCGGCGCCGGCGGCGCCGTCCATGCTCAGGGGCAGGCCCACGACAACCGCCTGGGCGCGGTGTCTGGCGACCAGCTCGCCGACCGCCCGCACATCCTCCCCGAGGGAGACGCACTCGAGCACCGACAGCGGCCTGGCGGTGATGCCGAGGGGATCGCTGAGGGCGAGGCCGATGCGGCGCTCGCCGAGGTCGAGCCCGAGCAAGGTCATGGGGCGGCCTCCTGGCCCCGAGCCGAGAGGAAGAGCAGGGCGCTGATGGCGACGGCGAAGGCGCCCAGCCCCGCGCCGAGCCCGGAGTCGTTGGTGACGGAGGCTGCCAGGCCCCCGGCGAGGGCGCCGGCGACACCCGCGCGCAGGCCGCGGTGCTGAGATAGCAGGCGCCGGGCGGGCGCGGCCGGCCGGAGGGTGAAGGCGAAGGCAGCGGCCGCCGCGAGCACGAGGGGAATGGCCGCGGGCGAGCCGGTGAGGATGCGGGCGTTTAGGTAGAGCTTGCGGGCGACGGCATCGCCGAGGGGGCGACCCTCGCCGGCGAGAAGGGCGGCGGCGGCGGCGCCGATGTGGGAGCGGGCCTCGGCCGGCCCGAGGAGGTCGAGCAAAGCCGGCGCGAGAGCGCTGGCGGCGAGCAGGACCGCGGCGCCGACGGCGTCCTCCCAACCGACTTTCTGCTTGTACAGCAGGTAGAGGGTGACCAGTCCGGCGGCGGTGGCTACGGCCCCGCCCCAGTTGGCCCCCCAGAAGGGCGCGCCGACGATGAGCACGACACCGACCCCGATGAGGGCCGCCAGCTCGCCGCGGCGGGGGAAGGCGTCCAGGAGCGCGCCGAGGCCGACTGCCGCCATGCCCACGAGGAAGCCGACCGCCTCGTTGCCGATGCCGTAGAAGCGAGAGCCGGAAATCACACCGAGGCCGAGCGCGGAGCGCCGCATAAGCCAGGAGCCGGACACGGCGTCAACCGCGAGCAGGCCCACGCCCAGCAGCATGGCAAGGGCGAGCGCGTGGCCCGGCCGCCGCAGCCGCGCCGCGGCGAAGGCCAGCCCGGCGCCGACCGCAGCCCCGGCGCCGAGGTGGCCCGCGGTGCTCGTGATCCCGAGGGCAGGCGCGACGGCCAGGCCGATGGCGCCGGTGGTGAGGCCCAGCGCGGCCGCACCGAAGCGCCGGAGCGCGGGGGTCCGCCACAGGCCGACCGCGACCGCGGCGGCAACGACGGCGAAGCCGAAGACGAGGTAGCAGACGGCCGCGGTGATGAGCATGTGATGGGCGCGGGCCGTGCCAGCGCTCAGCTCGCTCACCCGCGCGACTGCGTCGGCCGCAGGGATGACCCCGAGCGGCCGGCCGCCCATGGCGAGCGAGGGCTGCTCCACGCCCCACCACTCGAGGAGCGTGGGGGCAAAGTCGGCCGGGACGATGATTCCGGGCCAGCGCGTGCTCCGGCTGCCGAGCAGACCCGCGGCATGTTCCTCGGCCGAGGTCCAGAGGAGGACCGGGGCGAGGCTGCGGGAGCGCCGGCCCGGGCGCTGGGGGGCGACTGGCGACAGCACGGCGATCAGCGCGTGCTGATCGCGCACCGCGTCCACGGCGGCGGCGACGAACTCGTCAGCGGCAGCGAGGGGGACGCCGGTGAGGTCGAGCATCACGACGTCCCAGCGCGCCAGCGCCTGTCGAAGGGCGCGCAGGGCCCCCGGGGCGGCGACGGGGCCGCGCGGCGTGCCTGTGACCAGGGGGACATCGAGGCAGCCTCCATCCACGTCGCCGTGCGCGTCGGCGATGACGGCCAGAGCCGGGTAGGAGGCCGCGCCCGGGGCAGCAAGGAGGGCCGTGGTAAGGCCCACCCGATGGAGCTGCTCCCCGAGGTGGCCAGGGCGGGCGCTAGTGCGGGCGCGCTGATTGGCGGCGACGATGGGAGCGATCGTGAGGCGAAGAGGCCCCTCGATCCCGTCCTCGAGACGCCCGACGAGAGGGCCGCCAGCGGCCGCGCGGCCGGCGCCCAGGGAGACCCAGGTCCGGTGCGGGTCGGCCTCACCGGGGGAGGCGACAGGCATGAGGCCCAGCGCCGCGCGGGCGGCGAGGTCATGGAGGTGGGGCATGTCGGCGGCCTGAAGGTCCTCCCAGGTGACGCCGCCCATGGTGATGATGACGGCGCGGGGGCCGGGCTGCTCCCCGTACACGCGGCGCAGGGAGTATCGGGGAGGCGCGCCAGCCTGCGCTGCGTCGCCCAGAGGGAGGAGCCCAAAGGCGAGCGCAACGAGCGTGGCAGGCCGTGCGCGCAGGCCGCTAGCCAGCACGGCCCTGGGCGGCGACGAGCTCCTTGACCTTGGCGAGCGCCTCATCAAGCCGCTCCGGGTTCTTGCCTCCGGCCTGGGCGAAGTCAGGCCGTCCGCCACCGCCGCCGCCAGCGGCTCGGGCGACCTCCCGCACCAGGTTGCCGGCGTGATAGCCCGCCTTGGTGAGGTCCTTGGACACCGCGCCGATGAACTGAGCGCGGCCGTCTCGCTCACAGCCGAGGACAACGACGCCGGAGCCGAGCCGGACCAGTACCTCGTCTGCCAGGGCACGCAGGGCATCGGGCGCGAGGGGGGCGACGCGGGCCGCCACCACCTTGAGCGCGCCCACCTGCTGCGCCTCGCGAGCCAGGTCATCAACGCGACCGGCGGCGCTCTGCTGCTGGAGCTGGGAGATCTCGCGCCGCGCGCGGCGCAGGTCGGCCTGCAGCTGAGCGATGCGGTCGGGGATCTCGTCGGGCGAGCCGCCGACGGCCTCTGCGGCCGCCGAGATGAGCCGGCGCTGCTGGGCGGCGAGGGCGTGGGCCTCCAGGCCGGTGACAGCCTCGATCCGGCGCAGGCCGGCGCCGATGCTGCGCTCGCTGACGATCAGGAAGCCACCGATGGCGCTGGCGCTGCGGAGGTGGGTGCCGCCACAGAGCTCCCTGCTGAAGTCGCCGATGCGCACCACGCGGACCCGCTCGCCGTACTTCTCTCCGAAGAGCGCAACCGCGCCCTGGGCCCGCGCCTCGGCCATGCTCATCTCCTCGGCGGCGAGTGCGTGGTCGGCGAGTGAGAGCTCCACCACGCCCTGCTCGATGCGCTGCTTCTGCTCGTCAGTCAGGGCGGCGAAGTGGGCGAAGTCGAAGCGCAGCCGGTCGGCGTCCACCAGGGAGCCGGACTGGAGAGCGTGCTCGCCGAGGACCTGGCGAAGGACATGGTGGAGCAGGTGGGTGGCGGTATGGGCGCGGGCGATGGCCCGCCGGCGGGCCTCGTCAACCCGGGCCTGGACCTGCTGGCCGACGGCGAGCTCCCCCTCGAGGACGCGGGCGCGGTGGGCGTGGGCGCCCTCTACAGGGTAGGCGGTGTCGAGCACCTCGGCCCGCCCGGCCTGGGCCTCGAGCCACCCGCGGTCGCCGACCTGACCGCCGCTCTCGGCGTAGAAGGGCGTCTGGTCGAGGAAGACCTCGCCCTCCTCGCCGGCGATGAGACGGTCGGTGGGCTCGCCCTCCCGGAGCAGGCCGATGACGGCCGCCTGGGCGGTGCAGGCCTCGTGGCCGAGGAACGTGCTCTTGCCCACGAAGCCCTGATAGCCTGAGCGGAGGGCGAAGGCGAAGTCGTCCTCCGCGCGCGCGCGGGCGCGCTGGCGCTGGGCTTCCATTGCGGCGTTGAAGCCCTCCTCGTCGAAGCCGAGGCCGTGCTCGGCGGCGGTGTCAGCGGCCAGCTCCCTGGGCAGCCCGTAAGTGTCGTGGAGCCGGAAGGCCTCCTCGCCGGGGAGGGCGGCGAGGCCGGCGGCGCGGGCGCGAGAGATGGCGTCCATGAGGGGTGCATAGCTGCGCTCGAGGGTGTCCTCGAACTGGCGCTCCTCCTGCTGCAGCCAAGTGGTCAGCCGTCCCTCGGCGGCGCGGAGCTCGGGGTAGACCTCGCCCATGACGCCGACGACGGTGGGCGCGAGCTGATAGAGGAAGGGCTCCTCGATGCCAAGCTGCCGACCGAAGCGATACGCGCGGCGCAGCACCCGGCGGACGACGTAGCCAGCGCCCTCGTTGGAGGGGGTGAAGCCGTCGGCCAGCAGGAAGGTCAGGGCGCGGGTATGCTCGGCGATGATGCGTACGGCGGCGCCCTGGGGGCCGGTGAGGGGCTCGCGGAGGTCGGGGTGGGCGCGGCGGGCGCGCGCGATGACCGAGGCAACGATGGGCGCGAAGAGGTCGGTCTCGAAGATAGAGGGCACGCCCTGGAGGAGCGCGGTGAGGCGCTCGAGGCCCAGGCCGGTGTCAATGCCGGGCCTGGGGAGGGGCTCCAGCTCGCCGCCGGGCTGCTTGTTGTACATCTGGAAGACCAGGTTCCAGACCTCGCTGAAGCGGGGGCAGTCGCAGGTGGGGTCGCAGTCGGGACGGCCGCAGCCGCGCTCCTGGCCGGTGTCGAGGTGGAGTTCGGTGTCGGGGCCGCAGGGGCCGGAGTCGCCGACGGGCCCCCACCAGTTCGTCGGGTCCCTGACGATGCGGGAGGGCGGGACGCCGATCTCGCGCTCCCAGATGAGGGGTGACTCATCGTCATCGGGGTGGACGGTGACCCAGACCCGCGCCTCGGGTAGGCCGAGGACGCCGATGACGTACTCCCAGGCGAAGTGGATGGCCTCCCGCTTGAAGTAGTCGCCGAACGAGAAGTTGCCCAGCATCTCAAAGAAAGTGCAGTGCCAGGGTGTGTGGCCTACCTGCTCGATGTCGTCGGCGCGGAAGCACTTCTGGCAGGTGGCGACGCGGGGGGCGGCGGGGGGCACGAGGCCTCGGAACCAGGGGACGAACTGCTGCATGCCGGCGCTGGTGAAGAGGGTGGTCTCGTCAGAGGGCTTGAGGGGGGAGCTGGCAAGGACGCGGTGGCCCCGCTGCGCGAAGAAGTCGAGGAAGCTGTCGCGCAGCCGCCTGCTGGTGGGGGTGCTGCGGTTGTGTGCCGAGTGCTTCATGCGTCCAGGTCCTCCGGGATGGCCGTAGGGCGCGGGTGCAGGCCGGAGGCCCGCCCCGCCGAGGGCGGCAGGGGGCGAGTCACCGACGCTCCATCGTCGGGGAGCCGCGGCGAGGCAGCGCCCGTCCTGGGGGCCATTATAGCAGAGTCAGGAAGAGGGCGCATCCTGCTGGTCGTGGGCGGAGAACGCCTCCGGCCAGAAGTGCAGCAGGACAACCTTGATGGCGCCGGCGAGGGGGATGGAGATGATGACGCCGAGCACGCCGAAAAGCGCGGCGCCGGCCAGGACGGAGAAGATCACGACCAGGGGGTGGAGGCCCACCCGGCCGCCCAGGACGCGGGGGGTGACGCCGTAGTCGAAGGCGATGTTGCCGGAGATGAGGATGGCGAGGACCGCCAGAATCGCGCCGGGGGGCTTCCCGGTGATCGCCATGGTGAGGGTGACGACGACCATGGCGGTGGGGTAGCCGAGGTAGGGGATGACGTAGAGGACGCCGGTCACGATGCCCAGCAGCCAGGCGAAGTGGACGCCGGCGATGCTGAGGACGGCGACGGCGAAGATGCCGACGATGACCATCATGGTCACCATGCCGAGCAGGTAGCCACCGGCGACGCGGTTGATGTCGTGGAGGATGGCGAGGGTGGCGGTGCGCTGGCGCTCGGGCATGAGCTTGAGGAGGCGCTGGCCCAGCAGATGGTAGTCGCGGAGGACCCAGAAGGTCACGACGGGGGTGAGGATGAGGAGGGAGACGATGATCACGGAGCGGTTGAGCCAGCTGAGCACGCCCTCGAGGAGACTGAGCCCGTAGGACTGGGCCTTGTCGCCGACCGCGCTGAAGGCGCTGGCGACGTCCTCGGGCAGAACGCCGAGCGCCAGGCCCCAGTTCTGCGCCCAGGCACGGGCCTCACGGGCGAGCTCGTGGCCCCGGGCGACGACCTGCTCGTAGCTGGCGATGAGGTCGCGCGCCTCGCCGGCCAGGGCGGGCACGAGCCCGAAGGCGGCGAGCAGGAAGACGAGCAGGAAGAGGCCGAAGACGAACCAGATGGCGCGGATGCGGCTCCACCCCCGCCGCTCGAGGCGGTCAATGACAGGGTTCAGGAGGTAGGCGATGATGGCGCCGACGACAAAGGGGAGGAGGATCTGGCGGACCCGGTAGAGGAACCAGATGACCGCCAGGCCGGCAACGAGGGCGGTGAGCCACTTGGGCCAGGCGAGGAGGCGCTCCTCGGGGCGATAGCCCTCGGTCCTGCGGGCGAGGGTGCGGGTGGTGGCGACGTGGACGACAGTCACGATGTAGGCGATCACCGCGACGGCGATGATGGCTACGAGCGCGGTTGGCAGGTCCACAGAGTCCCTCCGCGAGTCGAAGGTCCGCGGCGTGCGCGGGCGGGCTCAGCCCCCATCCTGTTTGCGGAGCAGCTCCCGCAGCCGCTTCAGGGCGCGGTGCTGGAGCCGCGAGACGTGCATCTGGGAGATGCCAAGTTTACCGGCGACCTGAGTCTGAGACAGGCCCTGGTAGAAGCGGAGTTGGATGATCTCGCGCTCGCGCTCGGGGAGCACGTTGAGGGCCTGGGCGAGGCGGGCGCGACGCTCGAAGCGCTCCATCTCCTGGTCTGCCTCGCCCACGTAGTCGGCGAGGATGCCGCGGGAGTCGTCGGACTCCGAGCCCAGGTCGCGGTCGAGAGAGGGCAGCTCGTACAGCTCGCCGGTCTCGAGTGCCTCCAGGGCGTCCTCCTCGGAGACCTCCAGGCGCGCGGCGATCTCGGCCACCGTCGGGGCGCGGTCGAGCTCCTGGGTGAGGTCGTCCGCGGCCTTGGCGGCGGACATGCTCAGCTCCTGCAGCCGCCGAGGGACCTTGACCGCCCAGCCGCGATCTCGGAAGTAGCGGCGGATCTCGCCCAGGATGGTGGGAGTGGCGTAGGTGGCGAAGCGGATGCCTCGGGTGGGGTCGAAGCGGTCCACCGCGTTGATGAGGCCGACCATGCCCACCTGGATGAGGTCCTCGAGGGGCTCGCCGCGGTTGGCGAACTTGCGGGCGAGGTAGCGCACCAGGTTCATATGCGCGAGGATGAGCTGCTCCCGCAGCTCGGGCGAGCGGGTGCGGTGGAAACGCTGGAACAGCTCGGGCGTGGCGGCGTCGCGCGCGACCCCGGCGCGCTTGCGCGCGGCTTCCTTGGCGGTGCGCTCGGTCCTGGCTGCGCCTCGGCCGTCCATGCCTACCCCTTGGGGCGGTACTTGACCATCCGCACCCGGGTCCCGCCTCCCTCCCCACACTCGATGTAGACCTCGTCCATGACGCCGCGGATGACGTCGAGGCCGAGCCCGCCGCCCCCTTCCCCGCCGGGCCGCTCGGGGTCGAAGCCCTGGCCGTGGTCAATGACCTCGATCACGAGCCGGTCCGGCTCTGCTGAGAAGCGGGTGAAGACCTCCCGGCAGCTCTCCAGGGAGACGTGCTCCACTGAGTTGGTGCAGGCTTCGCCCACGGCGAGCTCGATGTCCATGATGAGGTCGTAGGTGAAGTCGAGCTGGGCCGCCACTGCGCGGGCGGCCATCCGCGCCACCCGCACGAACTCCGGGCGGCGCGGGATGCGGAGTTCCACGTCCGCGGTTTCCGTCGCCTTCATCCCGCCACCTCCTTCAGAGCCCCCTCCACGTCCTCGTACACCGCGAAGATACGCGCCAGCCCCGTGATGTCGAGCAGGCGCTCGACGCGCGGGCGCGGGGAGGCGAGCGCCAGCTTCCCATCGGCCTCCCGCATCCGCTTCTGAAGGCCCACCAGCATCCCCAGGCCCGAGGAGTCCATGTACTCCACCCCGCCGAGGTCCACCACCAGACCCTTGACGCCAGCAGCGAGCAGCCGCAGCGCCTCCTCCCTCACCTGGGGGACGTTGGCGACATCCACCTCCCCCATGAGAGAGAGCACCGCCAGGTTCGGCTCCTCCCGCCGCGACTCCACGGTCAACTGCGTTGTCATCGCACGCTCCTGACTCGGCGGTCTTCAGCGCTCGCCGCGCAGGCCCGCCAGCCCCTTTCGGAGCCCGGCCAGCCAGGCGCCCAGCCGCTCCGCCGCTGGCGCGACCACCGTCCGGGCAAGCGATTGCGGCTCGACCGCCGCCGTCATGCGGTCCACCCGTTCGAGGGTATTCGCCAGCGACTCCACGCCACCCTCAAGCTTCCCGGCCACCCGCCGCACCCCTCGCGCCGCCTCCTGCCACTCGCGGGCCGTCGCCTCGGCATGGGCCTCCAGGGAGCGGAGGGCGCGCTCCAGCCGCGCCAGGCCTAGCCAGGCGCGCACCGCCACAACCGCGACCGCCAACCCCGCCACCCCCACGGCAAGCAAGGCGAAGCTCGTCATGGTTCCTCCCGAAGGGCCCGCTCAATGGTCCCCCCCAGGGCCACCGCCTCGCCATCATAGCACACCGCCGCCTGGCCCGGGGCCACCGCCCGCTGTGGCCCGGCGAAGCGCAGGCGCACGCCGTCGCCCGCGGGCTCTGCCAGGCAGGGGGCAGGCGCGGCGCGGGCGCGTATCTTGGCCGCCAGCCGCGCTCCGCCCTCGGGCAGACCGGCCAGCGCGCCGTACCTCACATCCCGCATGATGAGGCCGGCCGCGCAGAGATCCTCCGCGCCCCCCACCACCACGCGGTTGTGTGCGGCGTCTATCTCCGCCACGTAGTGGGGCCGGCGGCCGTTGAGGCCGAGCCCCCGGCGCTGCCCGATGGTGTAGAACACGATGCCGCGGTGCTGGCCGAGCTGCCGACCCTCCCGGTCCACCATGGGCCCAGGTTGGGCCACCTGGGGCCGGCGCCGCACCAGCCAGCCCCGGTAGTCCTCGCCCCAGAGGAAGCAGACGCCCCGACTCTCCGGGCGGTCGGCCGCGGGCAGCCGGAGCTGCCGGGCGCGCCGGCGCACCTCCTCCTTGGTCATCTCGCCAAGCGGGAACAGGGCGTGGGCAAGCTGCCCCTGATCGAGCGCATACAGATGGTAGGACTGGTCCTTGATCTCATCCACGCCGCGGCGGAGCTGCCACCGCTGGGTCGTCTCGTCCCACGCCAGGCGGGCGTAGTGGCCGGTGGCGAGCCGGGAGGCGCCGATCTCGCGGGCGCGCTGCAGCAGGGGGGTGAACTTCACCAGGGTGTTGCACCAGAGGCACGGATTGGGGGTAAGGCCACGGGCGTAGGCATCACAGAAGGGCGCGATGACGTGGCGCTCGAAGGGGTCCCGGAGGTTGACCACATAGTGGCGGACTCCGAGCCGCCGGGCCACCTCCCGGGCGGAGTGGATGGCCTCCAGCCCGCAGCACCCCCGGAGGCCGGGGGGCTCCTGGTCCGGCGGGCGGCGGGGCCAGATCTGCATGGTGAGGCCGACGACGTCGTAGCCCTGCTCCAGGAGGAGCGCGGCGGCCAGGGAGCTGTCCACGCCGCCGCTCATGGCGACTGCGACTCGCTCAGCCATCGCGGGGCTGCTCTTCTCCGGCGGCCTCCCGCCGGCGGCGCTCCCACTCCTCGAGGCGGGCCTTGATCTTCTTCTCGTGCCCCTCCTCGGTGGGCTCGTAGTAGCGCTGGGACTTGGCGCCCTCCGGCAGGTACTGCTGGGGCGCGAAGTGGCCAGGGAAGCTGTGGGGGTATTGGTAAGCTGTGCCGTGGCCGAGGCGGGCGGCGCCGGGGTAGCTGGAGTCCCGTAGGTGGGTGGGCACTGGAGGCAGAGGACGGGTGCGCACGTCCTCCATGGCCCGGGAGATGGCGAGGTAGGAGGCGTTGCTCTTGGGGGCCGAGGCGACGTAGATGGTGGCCTGGGCGAGGGGGATCTGGGCCTCGGGCAGGCCGACGTACTCGACTGCGTGGGCCGCCGCGGTGGCGAGCACGAGGGCGAGAGGGTCGGCGTTGCCGACGTCCTCGGCGGCCTGCACGACGAGGCGGCGGGCAATGAAGCGGGGGTCCTCGCCGGCGGAGATCATGCGGGCGAGGTAGTGCAGCGCGGCGTCGGGGTCGCCGCCGCGGAGGCTCTTGATGTAGGCGGAGATGACGTCGTAGTGGGAGTCGCCGGCCTTATCGTAGCGGAGGGAGCGGCGCTGCGCGGCATCCTCGACCAGCTCGAGGGTGATGACGCGGGCGGCCCCCTCCTCGGGCCGCACGCTCTGGGCGGCCGCCTCCAGGGCGTTCAGGGCGGCCCGGGCGTCGCCGGCGGCGAGGCTGATGATGTGGGCTCGCGCCTCCGGGGTCAGCGATAGGCGGAGGCCCCCGAGGCCGCGGTCGGGGTCGGCGAGGGCGCGGTCCACAATGACGCCGATCTCCTCGTCGCCCAGGGGCTCGAAGGTGAAGATGCGGGAGCGGCTGATGAGAGGGGCGTTGATCTCGAAGAAGGGGTTCTCGGTCGTGGAGCCGATGAGGACGATGGTGCCCTCCTCGACGAAGGGCAGGAACGCGTCCTGCTGGGCCTTGTTGAAGCGGTGGATCTCGTCCACGAACAGGATGGTGCGGCGGCGCTGTGCACGCATGCGCTGGCCGGCCTGCCGGGTAACGCGGCGGATGTCGGCGACGCCGGAGGTGACGGCGCTGTAGCTCTCGAAATGGGCGCGGGTGTGGCCGGCGATGATGCGGGCGAGGGTGCTCTTGCCGGTGCCTGCGGGGCCGTAGAAGATGATGGAGGACAGCTCGTCCCGCTCGATGGCCTGGCGGAGGTAGGTGCCCGGGCCGACGATATGGCGCTGGCCGACGAACTCCTCGAGGGTGCGAGGGCGCATCCGCGCGGCGAGGGGCGCGCCGGCCTCGGGCTCGTCGGCCGGGGCGCGCTCCTCAGGGAAGAGGCTCTCGGTGCGGCCTTCGGCGCCCACGGGTGTCACCGCGGGGATTCTAGCACGCCGCGAGAAGGGGCGTCAACGCGGCGGAGTTGACAGCGCGCCCCCCTCCTGGTAGCCTCTCGGTCGGCACCGCTGAGTCCACAGGAGCCGCGCCACCGCATGGGGGGACCGAGGACGAGCCGGACCGTCACCGCGCGCGCCATGCTGATCGGCCTGCTCGGCGCGGCCGCGGTCACCATGTGGATCCATCACGCGGAGCTCGTCCTGGGCGGCATGCGCGGCCACACCGCCCTCGCTAACACCGCCATCCCCGTGGGCGCGTTCTCGGCCCTCTTCGCGCTGGTGCTGCTCAACCTGCTGGTGCGCGCCCTGCGCCCGAGCCTCGCCCTCACTCAGGGCGAGCTGCTCACCGCCTATGTGATGATGGCGGCCTCCACCGTGCTCGCCTCCAGCGGCGGCATCCACTTCCTCATCCCCACCCTGGGGGCGGCCTTCCATTTCGCCAGCCCGGCCAACCGCTGGGAGGACTTCCACCCCTACATCCCCCTCTGGTTCGCGCCCCGGGACCGGGATGCGCTCAACGCCTTCTACATCGGCGGCTCGCCCATCGTCGTGGAGGCCTGGCTCACGCCCTTCCTCGCCTGGGGCGCCTTCTTCTTTCTGCTCGCCTTCGGCACGCTGTGCCTGTCCGCGCTGCTGCGCCGGCAGTGGGTGGACCACGAGCGGCTCACCTTCCCCACCGTGGTGGTTCCCCTCGAGCTGACCGACCAGCGCCTCCCGCTGCTGCGCAGCAAGCTCATGTGGCTCGGCTTCGGGGCGGCCTTCCTGATCGGGACAGTGAACAACCTGCACCTGAACTTCCCCGGCGTGCCGGGGCTCCAGGTGCGCAATCAGGACCTCTCCCAGTACTTCACCAGCTTCCCCTGGAACTGCATCGAGTACTTCCCCTTCGGGCTCTACCCCTTCGTGATCGGCATCGCGTATCTGCTCTCGCTGGAGGTGACCTTCAGCTACTGGTTCTTCTACCTGCTGACGAAGGTGCAGCTCATCGGGGCGGGGGCAGCGGGGTGGCGCCTGCCGGGCACGCCTGTGGACGCGGCCGTGCCATACCTCCCCTATCAGGGCGCGGGCGCGTTTCTGGCGCTGCCGGCGATCTCGCTGTGGCTGGCCCGCGACTACCTGAGACACGTGGCGCGCAGCGCGCTGGGGCTGCGGGGAGGCGTACCCAACGAGGGCCTGGAGCCGCTGCCCTATCGGGCCGCGCTGCTGGGGTTCCTGTTCGCGCTGGGGGGGATGGTGTACTTCTGCTGGGCGGCGGGGATGAACGCGCTGCTGGCGGTGGCGCTGTTGGGGATCTCGATCCTGTACATCACCGCAGCCACCCGCATCCGCGCGGAAGCGGGCAACGCCTGGCTCTTCGGCCCTGCGGTGGACCCCAACCAGCTCATCACCGAGACCCTGGGCGCGGCCTACCTGCGGCCGGCCGACCTGACGGTGATGGCCTACCTGCGCTTCATGAGCACCTCAGACCTGAGGTGTCTCTCTATGCCCCACCAGCTGGACGGCTTCCGCATGGCCGCCAGCGCGGGCCTGCCGATGCGGCGCCTGACGGGGGCGATGCTAGCGGCGATCGCGCTCGTGATCGGGGTCGGGTTCTGGGGCGGGCTGGCGATCTGGCACCACCTGGGCGCGGCGGCGAAGACCGACTGGTGGCGCACCTACATGGGCCAGATGCCCTTCATCAGCCTGCACACATACCTTCAGTCGCCGCCCCGGCCCAACTACAGCGGGGTGGGGTTCGCGGGCCTCGGGTTTGCGTTCACGTGCTTGCTCGCCGCGCTGCGGGCGCGCTATGTCTGGTGGCCGCTGCATCCAGTCGGCTACGCGATGGCGAACACCGAGCTGTGGGGGCAGCTCCCGGCTCCGTTCTTCGTCGCCTGGGCGACGAAGACGCTGGTGCTGCGCTATGGGGGGATGCGGCTGTATCGGGCGTCTCTCCCGCTGTTCCTCGGGCTGATCGTGGGAGACTTCGCCAACGGCGCCTTCTACACGATCCTGGGCGGCTTCGTGAGGATGAACGTCTACCCGGTGAACTGGTGAGCGGCGAGGCGCTCTCCCACCTGAGGGCACGAGACACCCAGACCGGTCGCCCCTGAGCGCTTGACGAGCGGGACGGCTTCTGGTATGCTCTGCGGCGGACAAGAAGGGTTTCCTGTCGTCCGGGACCTTTTAACCCAGTCCGGAGAGGCTGAGAAAGGTGAGCCCTGGAGCCACAGGTGGAGGCGGAGCGCCTGCGCCCGGCGAGGGCGGAGGCGCTATTGCCGGCCCCCCGTCGGGGGCCAGCCGGATCATGGACGGCGACGACATCCGCCGGGCCCTCACCCGCATCGCCCACGAAGTGATCGAGCGCAACAAGGGCGCGCGGGAGCTGTGCATCGTCGGGATCCACACCCGAGGCGTCCCTCTCGCCCGCCGGCTCGCCGGCCTCACCGAGCAGATCGAGGGGCACCCGGTCCCGGTAGGCGAGGTGGACATCGCCGAGCACCGCGACGACCGCCCTCACCAGGGAGAGCCCTCCCGCACCCGCATTGACTTTTCGCTCACCAACCGCAAGGTGGTGCTGGTGGACGAGGTGCTCTACACGGGCCGGACTGTCAGGGCGGCAATCGAGACCCTGCTCGAGCACGGCCGGCCCGCGCAGGTGCAGCTCGCGGTGCTGGTGGACCGGGGCCACCGGGAGCTGCCGATCCGCGCCGACTATGTGGGCAAGAACATCCCCACCTCGCGCCGGGAGCGGGTGACGGTCCGCCTCTCGGACATTGACGGCGAGGAGGCGGTGTACATAGAACGTCCGGCGGAGGGGGGGTGACAGTGGCGCTCGAGGGCCGAGACCTGGTCTCCATCTTCGACTTCAGCGATGCTGAGATCGAGGCCGTGTTCGCGCTCGCGGACGAGATGTCAGAGCACACCCGCGGGAAGGTGGGGCTGTGCGACGGCCTTATCATGTGCACGCTCTTCTACGAGCCCAGCACACGCACGCGCCTGTCGTTTGAGGCTGCGATGGTGCGCCTGGGCGGCGGCGTGCTGAGCGTCGCGGACCCGGCGCAGATCTCCGTCGCCAAGGGGGAGACGATCGCCGATACGGTGCGCATCGTCGAGTCCTACGCCGACCTGATCGTCATCCGCAATCCCCTGGAGGGCAGCGCGCGCGCGGCCGCCGACTACGCCTCGGCGCCGGTGCTCAACGCGGGCGACGGCGCCCACGAGCACCCCACCCAGACACTGCTCGACCTCTACACGCTCCGGCGTGAGAAGGGAGCACTGCGAGGCCTGAGCGTGGCGCTGGTCGGCGACCTGCGGCATGGGCGAACCGTGCACTCGCTGGCCTTCGGGCTGGCGCGCTTCGGGGCGAAGATCACGTGCGTCGCGCCGGAGGGGCTGGAGATGCCCGGGCCGCTTCTGAAGCGCCTGGAGGCGCAGTTCGGGTGTACGCCTGCTCAGCACCGGAGCCTGGACGAGATCGTCACCAACCGGAGCGCGCTGAAGCGCCGCGCGGGCCGACAGAAGGCCCTCGCGGCGGAGGTCCTGTCTCTGTTCGACGCGGTGTACGTCACCCGAGTGCAGAAGGAGCGCTTCGAGTCCCAGGAGGCGTACGAGCGAGCGAGGAGCTCCTATGCCATCACCGAGGAGGTGCTGGCGCGGGCTCGCCCGGATGCGCTGGTGATGCACCCGCTGCCGCGGGTGGATGAGCTTTCCTACGATGTGGACTCCGACCCGCGGGCGACGTACTTCCGCCAGGCCGCCTATGGGCTGCCGGTGCGCATGGCGCTGCTTGCCGCGGTGCTCGGCCGCAGGCCCGCGCGGGTCCGCCCGTCTCGCGCGGGCGAGTACAAGCCGCGGCCGCGCCGGGAGGTGGACTTCAGGAGGCTCGCCGACGTGCGGTGCGCTAACCCGCGCTGTGTCACTAACCACGAGCGGTACCTACAGCCGCAGTTCCTGTTTGCAGAGTACGACGCCAAGCTGGTCACCTGCGCTTACTGCGACCAGGAACTGCCTGCGCCCTACGCGCCCGAGGCCGAGTCGTGAGCCGGCTGCTCATCAGGGGTGGGCGGCTGTTTGACCCCGCGTCGGGGCTGGATGCGGTCGGCGATGTGCTGATCGAGGGCGGGCGCATCGCTGCCATCGGCGCGCCGGAGGCCGCGGGCGCGGAGGTGCTCGAGGCAGGGGGGCTCTTGGTGATGCCGGGCCTGATGGACATCCACGTGCACCTGCGGGAGCCTGGGCACGAACACAAGGAGACGATCGCCACCGGGACGCGGGCGGCCGCCGCGGGCGGGTTCGCGGTCGTGGCGTGTGAGCCAAACACGACTCCGCCCCGCGATGCTCCCGAGCGCATCTGGCAAGTGCTCGAGCTGGCCCGGCGGGACGCGGTGGTGCGCGTCATGGCCAAGGCCGCGATCACCGTCGGACAGGAGGGCCGGGCCCTGACAGACCTCGAGGCGCTGCGGGAGGCAGGCGCGGTGGCGGCCAGCGACGACGGGCGCGCGGTTGCCGACGCCGGCGTGATGCGGGCCGCGCTGTCCGCGGCGAAGGCGGCCCGGATGCCACTGACCCTGCACGTGGACGGGCCCTGGATGATGGCGCGGGACATCGGGCTGGCGGCGGAGGTCGGCTGGCCGGTCCACTTCTCGCACGTCAGCCTGGCCGAGGAGGTGCAGCTGATCGCCGAGGCGCGGCGGCGGGGCCTGCCGGTGTCCGGGGAGGCCACGCCTCACCACCTCGCGCTGTGCGGGGACGACGCGCCGCCGGGCGACGCTAACTTCAGGATGAACCCGCCGCTGAGGGAGCCTGCCGACCGGGAGGCGCTGCGGTGCGCGGTCGCAGGGGGCGTGCTCTCCGTGATCGCCTCCGACCATGCGCCCCACGCTCCGGAGGAGAAGGCGCGCCCGTACGACGAGGCGCCGCCAGGGGTCATCGGGTTGGAGACGACCCTCGGGGTGGTGTGGACCGAGCTGGTGCACGCGGGGGTCGCCGACGCGGCGACGGTTGTGCGCGCGCTAACCACAGGGCCGGCGACTGCGCTAAGCCTGGAGGCGCCCGCCCTCAGGCCGGGCGCGCCGGCCCAGGTCACTGTGATGGATCCCGGGGCGGAATGGGTGGTGGAGCCCGAGCGCTTCGAGTCGCGGGCCCGCAACTGCCCATTCGCGGGCCGCCGGCTACGGGGCCGCGCGGTCGCGACAATAGTGGGGGGCCGGGTGGTGATGAGGGAAGGGGACATTATCGCCGTGGGAGCGAGAGGGTGAAGGCGATCTTGGTGCTGGAGGACGGTGCAACCTTCGAGGGAGAGAGCGTGGGGAGGGCGGGGCGCGCGGTCGGCGAGGTGGTGTTCGACACCGCGATGGTCGGCTACCAGCAGGCTCTCACGGACCCCTCCTTCCGCGGGCAGATCCTGACTTTCACCTACCCGCTGATTGGCAACTACGGGGCGAATGACGAGGACTGGGAGTCATCGCGCTTTCACGCCGCGGGCGTAGTGGTGAGGGAGCTGTGCCAGACACCGAGCAACTTCCGCTCGCAGGAGTCGCTGGGCGCGCTGCTCGACCGACACGGCGTGGTCGGCATCGCAGGCGTGGACACCCGGGCGCTGACTCGGAGGCTGCGCACAGCGGGGGTGATGATGGGCGCCATCTCCACCGACGAGACGGCGCAGGAGGCACTTGCGCGGCTGGCCGCGAGCCCGAGATACGAGGACCTCGACCTGGTCCGGCAGGTCAGCACGCCGACGCCGTACGAGTGGGAGCCGGGGCAGCGGCCGGGGGCGGCGCAGGCCTCGATCAAGTTCGACCAGAGGGCGAAGATCGTGGCGCTGGACTATGGCATGCGGGCGGGGATCCTGCGAAGCCTGTGGGAGCTGGGGTGCCGGATCGTGGTGATGCCCCATGCGGCGACCGCGGAGGACGTGCTGGAGGAGCGGCCCGACGGCGTTCTTCTCTCGCCGGGGCCGGGCGACCCGCGGCGGCTGGGTTACGCGGTGCAGACGGTGCGGGGGCTGCTGGGGAGAGCGCCTCTGCTTGGGATCTGCCTTGGCAACCAGTTGCTTGCCTATGCGCTTGGCGGCTCGGCCTTCAAGCTGAAGTTCGGTCACCGAGGAGGCAACCATCCGGTGAAGGACCTCGCCACCGGGAGGGTGCGCATCACGTCCCAGAACCACGGCTATGCGGTGGACCCAGCGAGCCTGGAGCGGAGCCCGGCGCGGGTGTCGCAGATCAGCCTGAACGACGAGACCGTCGAGGGGCTGGAGTGCCCGGAGCTGCGGGCGTTCTCGATCCAGTACCACGCCGAGGCCAGCCCGGGGCCCCGGGACAGCAAGGGCGTGTTCCGCCAGTTCCTCCGGCGCATCGAGGAGCCCGCGCGCTGGAGCGAGATCGTGGCGGAGGTCGGATAGGCGGAGGGAGCGCACATGCCGAAGCGTGGCGATCTCAGGAAGGTGATGGTGATCGGGTCGGGGCCGATCGTGATCGGCCAGGCGGCCGAGTTCGACTACGCGGGGACACAGGCCTGCAAGGCCCTGCGGGAGGAGGGCATCGAGGTCGTCCTCATCAACTCGAACCCGGCGACGATCATGACCGACTCCAACATGGCGGAGCGCATCTACATTGAGCCGCTGACCCTGGAGTCGGCCGCCAGCATAATCGAGCAGGAGCGCCCCGAGGGGCTCATCGGCACGCTGGGGGGCCAGACCGGGCTCAACCTCGCCACCCAGCTCGCCCGCGCGGGGGTCCTGGAGCGGTTCGGGGTCGAGCTTCTGGGCACTTCCCTGGAGGCCATCGAGCGCGCGGAGGACCGGGAGCGCTTCCGGGAGACGATGCGGCAGATCGGCGAGCCGGTGCCCGACAGCGCCATCGTCAACACCATCGAGGAGGCCATCGCCTTCTCCCACACCATCGGCTTCCCCATCATCGTGCGGCCCGCCTACACGCTCGGGGGCACCGGCGGGGGCATCGCCTGGGAGGCGGCCCAGCTCAGGGACATCACCAGCCGCGGGCTCCGGGCGAGCCTCATCCACCAGGTGCTGCTGGAGCGGTGCGTGATCGGGTGGAAGGAGATCGAGTTCGAGGTGATGAGGGACGCGGCCGACACCTGCATCACCGTGTGCAGCATGGAGAACATGGACCCGATGGGCGTGCACACGGGCGACTCGATCGTGGTCGCGCCGGCGCAGACGCTGGGCGACCAGGAGTACCAGATGCTGCGCTCGGCGTCCCTGAAGATCATCCGCGCGCTCGGCATCGAGGGCGGGTGCAACATCCAGTTCGCGCTCGACCCCCAGAGCTTCGCCTACTACGTGATCGAGGTCAACCCCCGGGTCAGCCGGTCGAGCGCGCTCGCCTCCAAGGCGACCGGCTACCCGATCGCCCGCGTCGCCACCAAGATCGCGGTGGGGCTGCACCTGGATGAGATCCCGAACGCGGTCACTAGGAAGACCCAGGCCTGCTTCGAGCCGACTCTCGATTACGTGGTGGTCAAGATCCCCCGCTGGCCCTTTGACAAGTTCACGCTCGCGGACCGTGTCGTGGGAACGCAGATGAAGGCCACCGGCGAGGTGATGGCCATTGAGCGAACCTTCGAGGCGGCCCTGCTGAAGGGGGTACGCTCCCTGGAGATCGGCGCCTATGGGCTGCGCGCCAAGAGCGTCGCCCAGTGGGGCATGATGGAGATCGAGCAGTGCCTGCGCGAGGCGACGGACGAGCGCCTGTTCGCGATCGCCGAGGCCTTTCGCCGCGGCATGATGGTGCAGGAGGTGGCGGAGATCTCCCGCGTGGACCCGTGGTTCCTGAACAAGATCAAGGGCCTCGTGGACCTGGAGGGAGAGATCAGGGAGGAACTTAGCGACGACGTGCTGCGGCGCGCTAAGCGAGCCGGCTTCTCGGACCGGGAGATCGCCGCCCTATCCGGCCGCGCCGAGGCGGAGCTGCGGGCGCGCCGGGAGGCGCTGGGGCTGATCCCGCCCTACAAGATGGTGGACACCTGCGCGGCCGAGTTCGAGGCCGCCACCCCGTACTACTACTCCACCTACGAGAGCGAGGACGAGGTGGTGCGGGCAGAGCGGCCGCGGGTGTTGGTGATCGGGGCCGGGCCGATCCGCATCGGGCAGGGGATCGAGTTCGACTACTGCACGGTGCACGCGGTGTGGGCCCTGCACGAGGAGGGCTACCAGTCCATCATCGTGAACAGCAACCCGGAGACGGTCTCCACCGACTTCGATACCTCGGACAAGCTCTACTTCGAGCCCGTCACCGAGGAGGACGTGCTTCACATCATCGCCCGCGAGCAGCCCGTCGGCGTGGTGGTGCAGTTCGGCGGGCAGACGGCCATCAACCTGGCCGGCTTCCTGCACGAACAGGGGGTGCCCCTGCTGGGCACCGACTTCGAGGGCATTGACGTGGCCGAGGACCGCGACCGCTTCGAGCGCCTGCTGCAGGGGCTCGACATCTCCCGGCCGCCCGGCCGCGGCGTCACCTCCATGGAGGCCGCGGCGCAGACCGCGCGGGAGATCGGCTATCCCGTGCTAGTGCGACCGTCCTATGTGCTGGGCGGGCGGGCGATGGAGATCGTGTACAATGAGGAGGAGCTGCTCTCCTACATGCACCTGGCCGCCGACGTTTCGCCCCGGCACCCTATCCTCGTGGACAAGTACTTGGTGGGCGTGGAACTCGAGGTGGACGTGATCTGCGATGGGGAGGAGGTGCTGATCCCCGGGATCATGGAGCACATCGAGCGGGCCGGGGTGCACTCGGGCGACTCGATGGCGGTCTGCCCCCCGGTGAACATCGGCGCCGAGGTGCAAGAGCAGGTGGTCCGGCACGCGCGCCGGCTCGCGCGCGCCCTCAAGGTGCGTGGGCTCATGAACATCCAGTTCGTGCTCGCCCGCGACGGCACCCTGTATGTCCTGGAGGTCAACCCGCGCGCCAGCCGCACCGTCCCCTATCTCTCCAAGATCACCGGCATCCCGATGGTCAACGTGGCCACCAAGTGTATGCTCGGCCGCAAGCTGACCGATCTCGGCTTCCAGCCCGGGCTCTGTCCGCCGCGCCCTTACTACGCGGTGAAGGCGCCGGTGTTCTCGTTCTCCAAGCTCACCGCCGTGGACACCCACCTGGGCCCCGAGATGAAGTCCACGGGCGAGATCATGGGCATTGACCCCGACTACTCCCGGGCCTTGTTCAAGGCGATGGTGGCGGCCGGCGTAGAGGTGCCGGAGGGCGGTGCGCTGATCGCCACGATCGCCGACCGCGACAAGGAGGAGGCGGGCGAGCTGGTGCGGGCGTTTGCGGAGCTGGGCTTCCGCATCTACGCGACCGCGGGCACGCAGAGACATTTGGCGAGCATCGGCGTGGACAGCACGCCGGTGAAGAAGATCCACGAGGGCTCGCCGAATATCGTGGACCTCATCCAGAGCGGGGAGATCCATCTGGTGCTCAACACGCTCTCGCCCGAGAGGAACCCCGAGCGAGAGGGAGCGCGAATCCGGCGCGCCTCGGTCGAGCTGTCCATCCCTTGCCTGACATCGCTGGACACGGCGCGGGCCCTGCTGTTCGCGCTCTCGCGGCGGCGGCAGGCGGGCGACCACCGGTCGCTTCCCATCCACGAGTACGTCGCGATGGCGGGCCAGGCGCCGGTGTAGCCGCCGGGAAGGAGGGCGTGGTGCGAGTGGTGGTCATCGGGTCGGCGGCGGGGCACCCCACGCCGCGGCGAGCGGCCACAACCTCGATCGCGCTGTGGCGCGGCGAAGAGCTGTACCTGCTCGACGCGGGCGAGGGCGCGGCCGCGGGGCTGGCGCGGGCGGAGGCGGGGCCGGAGGCGCTGCGGGCGGTCTTCATCAGCCACATGCACGTGGACCACGTGGGCGGGCTGGCGATGCTGCTCCAGATGCTCCAGCTTCAGAAGCGCAGGCGGCCGCTGCTCGTGGGGCTGCCGCCCGAGGGTGTGGAGGGGCTCATGGGCTGGCTGCGGACCTGCTACCTGCGGCCGGAGTGGCTCGGGTTCGAGCTGGAGATCGCGGAGGTGGAGGAGGGGCGCGGCTACGAGCAGGGCGGGGTGGCGGTGGAGGCCATACCGACGCGCCACCTGGAGGGCTTCGTGGAGCGGCTCCGCGACCTGGGCGAAGAGCGCCCGGGGCAGGCGTTTTCCTACGCGGTGGAGGCCGACGGCCGGCGGCTGCTATACAGCTCCGACCTGGCCTTCGCCTGGGAGGCGCCGGAGCGCCTTCGCAGGGCCGACCTGGCCATCATCGAGATCGCCCACTTCAGCCCGGAGGAGCTTGGCGGGGCGCTGGCGGGGCTGCCCCTGCCGCGGCTGGTGCTCAACCACGTGCCCTGGGCTCTGGAGGGCAGCGAGCGCGAGGTCGCGGCCCGCGTCCGCGGGGCCGGCTACGGCGGCCAGGTGTACGTGGCCCACGACGGGGACGAGTTCGAAGTATAGTGTCGTGGCCCGGAGCTTCCGGGTCATCTCGTGCGTCCAAGAGAGCGGGGGCGAATGACAGTCTGACGAAGCCGCCCGCCGCGGGCCTGATCGTCGGCGCCGCGGCGGGCAGGCTGTGGCGCGCGAGGCGCCTGTAGGCGACCGCGCCGAGCCCGGGCGCGCCTCGCTAGTCGGCCACCAGCGCGACGGTGGCGACGATCGCCAGCGCGATCCACAGGTGGCGGTTCCGGCGCTCCTGTCGCTCGCGTTCCTCCTCGAAGCGGGAGTTGAGCTCGTCTATCCTCTGCTGCATGCGCGCCATCGCTTCCGCGTGTCGGCGGTCGGAGGCCGCGAGCTCGGCCCGCGCGTCCACGCGCGCCTTGCCCAGGTCCTCGCGGAGCACGATGGTCTCCTTCTCGAGGGCCTCGACGCGCTCCGCGAGGGGCTCCTCGGCTGCGGCGCCCGGGCGCCCCGCGGCCGCCTGCGCCACCACCACCGCCTCACCGGCCGCCGCCGGCAGGCTTGCTGCCAGCGCCAGCCCGACCACCACCGCCATCGTCCATCTCATCATCTCTCGCTTCCCTCCGCTGCTCGCACGTCTAGCGTGCCACTGATTGCCCTATGATCAACCGTTCTACCGCCGGCCCCAAGCACCGTCGTCTCCTCCAACTCCAGCCCGGTCGCGCCCTCCGCCCGCACCATGAACACCACCGTGAACAGCGTCACCTCTGGCGCGTTGAGGGGGGGCGCGTCGGCGCGCTCGCCGCCGACGTCGCGCACCACCCCCTCCTCGATGCGACCCTCCGTCCACGGCGCCAGCAGCCGGCCAGCCTCCACGAAGGCCTCGCCCCGGGAGACGTACAGCGGGGTCAGCACGGCCGGGTCATAACGGAGCGACACGCGCCCACCCGTGAACTCCCGTGCCGGCGCCAGGCGCACCGAGATCGGCACCATGGTGGGCCGGCCGTCGCTCTCCGGCGGCACGGTCTGCTGGGGCGGGTAGACGCGCAGCTCGGGCGTCAGCCACGGGACCCGCACGACGTGTCGGGCCTCGGCCCGCCGCGCGCCGGCGGCGGTGGCGCTGACCGTGGTCGTGAGCTCCCCGGTGGGCATGCCGGTGGCGCGGGCGCGCCAGGCGAAGGAGGCGCTCTCGCCGGCCCCGAGCCTCCCCCTCACCTGGGTGAGCGGCTCGGCGCCCGCGGGTCGCAGGCCGTCAGGCAGGCTGATCTCCACGACGAGGTTGCCGGCCGCCTGCGCGCCCTCGTTGCGCACGGTCGCGCGTAGTTCGAAGGGGTTGGGCGAATAGCGGTTCTCGGGCGTGACCTCCAGGGCCCTGGGCCCCTCGATGGTCACTGCGAGCCGGGGTGGACTGTTGACGACCACCTCCCGCACCACCCGGTTGGGCTCGATGTTCTCAGAGGTGACCGAGGCGGTGATGGTCAGCGGGCCCCAGGCGTCGCCCGTCGGCCGCACCCGCCAACTCACCTGCCGCGTCTCCCCGGGGCGCAGCAGGCCGAGCCCTACCTCCCCTACCCCATCCTCGATCGCCAGCCCACGTCCGACCTCGAGGCGGCAGCGAGTGCCGCGGGACTCGAAGCCGCCGCTGTTCTCGATGTAGGCAAGCACTGAGAAGGCTCGCGGGTCGTCGTAGTCGTAGTCCACCTCCGCGGGAGCCGTCAGCCCGAGCGAGAGCTGCGCGGGGCTGAGGGTCACGCCGCCGACGCCGTAGAGCGTCGCGTACATACGCGTCTCCCCCGGCGCCAGGGGCCGCGGCTCCCAGTAGAGGGCCACCGCGGTGTCCTGCTCAACCTCTCCCGCCCGGGTGAAGTCGGCACCCTCGGGGAAGTCGAAGTCCCAGGGGTGGTCTGCCAGCGTCCCCCAGTCCACCATCTCCATGCGGTCCGGCGGGGTCACGCCGGCCGCCCGCAGCACGCCCTGCGAGATGACGGCCGGGTTGCCAAGCGAGTCGAAGGCCTGCCAGTAGTCGGGGATACCGGAGCCCACGAACCGCGTGGCGGTCGTCACCGCCCGCTCGCCCGCGCGCAGGGGCGCGCCGTCGTTCGCGCCCAACATGGTGTCCAGCATGATCCGCAGACCCACGCTCCGCGGCCCAGCCCCTCGGTTGGTGACATAGTAGGCGATGCGCGCCGCGTCCTTCACCCGGGTGGTCGGGCTGCGGGCGAAGCCCAGCTCCTGCCTCACCTCGATGTCGCCGAAGCGGGTCGTGCACTTGATCGTGTCGCCGACGACCTGAGGCGCGTCAACTACGACGCCGACCGGCGCGCCCTTGCCCGCGCGCCGCTGGGTAGGGCCTCCGAACACATACGCCTGCCCCTCCACCCACACCGTCGTATAGGAGGTCCAGGGCTCGGCCGCCCCGTAGATGAGCACCTGCTCGTTGTCCGAGGTGCGGGAGGGGTCGCCGCCGGTGGTTTCCACCGCCAGGCGGCCGGCCTCCTCCGGGCCCGCGTTGACGCGAATCCGGATGAACTCATTGCTGATGGACACCACCTGTCCCGCGGCCGCTATCGCGCCGGCCGCCCACACCGCGAGCAGCGCCGCCGCCAGCCAACTCAGCCCTCTGTCAGCCCGCATCTGTACTCCTCACCCCCTGGTCACCCTGGCCTGCCTGAACTCGAAGGTCAGGCTGACCCTGCCGCCCGCGGGCTGCCCTCTGTCCATCCCGGCGGTGAAGGTCCAGCCCTGCCGCACCGCCCGGACGGCGGCCTCGTCCAGTAGCCGGTGACCGCTCGACTCGGCGACCTCCACCGAGGTGACCGAGCCATCGCTCGCGACGGTGACCGACAGCGTCACCCGGCCCTCGAGGCCGCGGTCCTGGGCGTCCTTGGGATAGCCCGGCAGCGGGCCGCCGACGATGCCCGGTCCGTGGGTGGGGCCGGCCGGCTGGTGCTCCTGGCCGCCGGGCCCCTGGGCCTCGCGCCCGGCGCCGGTGGCGCCCGCGGGCTCCTCGCCCCGCGGCGAGGTGACCACC
>Ga0129301_1000281_pt1 | contig 27743 bp, 37 predicted proteins | sample ConPoolayeHmetaG_FD_94489 | JGI IMG/M metagenome (GOLD analysis project Ga0129301, IMG submission 94489) | Hot spring microbial mat communities from California, USA to study Microbial Dark Matter (Phase II) - Cone Pool mat layer H metaG ...
ATTAATTACGCAGCCGCCTAGGCTTCCCTTCTCAACAACCTTCGTATCGCCCGTGACTACGTTTACACCAGCTTCTTTACACGTGTGTTGCATGCTAGCCAAAATTCTTTCAAAATCATTCAAGGCTAAACCTTCTTCTAGGACGAAGCCACAAGTCAAAGCATATGGTTCAGCGCCCAAAACGGCAATGTCATTAACCGTGCCAGATACAGCCAAGCGTCCAATGTCTCCGCCTGGAAAGAAAATGGGTTTAACAGCATGCGAATCACTTTTAAGAACTACCTCGCCAACAACGGCTGCGTCATCTAAGGCTTTAAGTGGGACCTCAGCATTGCTTGCACCTTCAAGATACTTTATAATGTAGTTCTTAACCAGATCATGCATGACTGACCCGCCAGCACCATGCAACATTGTAATATGCCCATTTTTGGCAGTCATTCTGTTCACACCTGCTTAGACTCTGATTACCTAACATCGAGGGTTAAACATAAACACATCGTAAAAAGCCGCAAAATTATCCATTAATTTTAAAGCAAAGAAATACTTTCTAGCAAGTTATGAAGGAAGCATACGGCTATCTATTGATTGCTGCAGCATCCATCTTATGGGGAACAATGGGAATTTTTGGGAAAATTGCTTTTCAATATGGGATTAATCCAATAGTTTTAACTGCTTTAAGAGTTCTAATATCTTCTGCCACGATGCTAATCGCTTTAGTCTCTTTAAAGAGAAAACTGTTAAAAATCCAGAGAAAAGACCTGTCTCAACTGTTAGTGTTTGGTATTTTTGCCGTTGCCCTTCAAAGAATTGCCTACTTCTACACTGTTGACTTGACCACAGCTACAATCGCAGCCGTTCTCTTCTACACCTATCCCATTTTCGTCACAGCTCACGCATCATTATTTATCAAGGAAAAAGTCACTTTCTCAATTATACTTGCCATAGTTCTAACATTCTCAGGCGTTGCCCTTGTTGTGAAAGCCTACGAAATTTCATGGTTAAGCGCTAATCTTTTAGGCTTAGCTTTCGGCATTTTAACAAGTCTTCTTTTTGCGCTTTACTTTTTGATGGCAAAAAAGTTGAGAAATAACTATACTAATTGGACCCTGCTGCTATACGGCGATGGAGTAGGGGCCATAGCCTTATTTCCAGCACTTTACTTTTCGTTCTCTGAAATTTCCAATTATCCTCTGCAACTTTGGTTAATTATATTCGTCATAGCACTGTTTCCTTCTCTCACCGCATATCTTCTTTTCTCACACGCATTGAAGTATGTTAAATCTTCAAAAGGAAGCATACTTTCCGTCATTGAGCCCTTAGCGGCAGCAATGTTCTCGGTTACAATTCTTAGCGAAAAGTTTGAACCATTGCAAATATTAGGCGTTGCACTTGCATTAATTGGGATAATCTTGCTTTTCTACAGACAAACCTGAAACAATGAAAACCACGAAAAAACGTGAATTGGTCTGAAAATGGTTGATGTTAAAGGAAAACCATATAAATCGCTAATACGCTGTTCATTTGCACAGTTGGAGAGAATATAATTGCCAAAATGGGGGTACTCTATAACAGAAGAAGAATTGGATCCTGAAAAAACCGTTAAGGCAAGCGGACGAGAGGTTAGGGTATCCCCTAAATCAGCCCGTGAAGTCTGTAAAACAATTAAAGGAATGATGCTTACACAAGCAAAGCAATACCTCAAAAATGTTATGGCTAAAAAACAAGCAGTTCCATTCAAAAGATTCAAAAAGAAAGCTGGACACCGTCATGGACTGGAAAAGTCTTATGCAGGCAAATATCCACTAAAAGCAGCAAAACATGTTTTGAAAGTGTTAGAAGGTGCAGAAGCAAACGCAGAAAACAAAGGATTAGACACTGAAAGACTCCGCATCATTCATGCATCAGCATATCCAGGAATGAAACTTAAAAGATACACCCCGAGAGCTCATGGAAGGGCTACTCCAAAATTTGAGACTCTATGCCACATTGAAGTAGCCTTAGAAGAGAAAACTGAAAAAGGAGAAGAAGAATAATGGCCATAGTGAAACATTTCATAGTTGAATCCCGAAAGAAAACAGAAATCGACGAATTCTTAGAGAAAAAACTTGAAAAAGCCGGATATGGCGGAGTAACAATATCTAAAACTCCCTTAGGAACCCACATAGTGATTTATGTTATGCGTCCAGGCTTAGTGATAGGACGTGGTGGGGAAACTATAAGAGAGCTTGCAAGCATTTTGGAAGAAAAATTCAAAGTTCCAAACCCACAAATATCCGTGTCTGAGATTGAAATCCCTGAATTTAATGCTTATGTCGTTGCTTCACGTGTTGCCTCTGCACTGCAAAGAGGCATACATTTTAGGCGTGCAGGATTTTGGGCTCTAAACCAAGTTATGGATGCAGGAGCTTTAGGAGCTGAAATAATCATAAGTGGTAAGCTAAGAACTGAAAGGGCAAGATTTGAAAAATTCCGAGCGGGATATATGCCAAGATGCGGAGAACCAGCATTAAAATACTTGCGAAAAGCTGAAGTTCACGTTCAATTGAAGCCAGGTATATTTGGTATAAAAGTTAAGATAATGCCTCCTGATGCAAAGTTTCCAGATAAAATCCAGATAGTCGAGGAGGCTCCCATAGTTTCAGAAGAGACATTGGAAAAAACTGCGGAAACAAAAGCAGAGACAGCAGAAGCATCTGCGGAAGAAAAAACTGAAAAAGCAGGTGAAGAAACGGGGGAGAACAAGTAAATGCCAATATTGCGGGTGAAAGAAATACGAGATATGCCTTCTGAAGAAAGAATGAAAAAACTGAATGAACTCAAAACTGAACTTATCAGATTGAAAACTATGATTGAAGCAGGTGGAACCGTTGAAAATCCAGCAAGAATAAAGGAACTGCGAAAAACAATCGCCTGCATATTAACAATAGAGAAAGAACAGAAAATCAAACCTGAAAAAACAAAGGTCAGGGAGAAGAAGAAATGAAGGTAACGCCCGAAATAATTCGTTATGAGTTTATTGGAACAGAAGCTCAAGTCTACAAAAGTGTGCATCCTAATTATGTTGGACTATTTGGCAGAGTAATTGATGAAACACGAAATACATTTACAATTTTACACAGAGAAAAAAGAAAAAAAGTCATCAAAGATTCATCAACATTTCACTTCAAGTTTCCCGACGGAACAATCGTTGAAATTGACGGCAAAATCCTTGTGGGACGACCTGAAGACCGCCTCAAGAAACATGTTAGGAGGCTGTGGTAATGTCGCTCGCTCTTAAGAAACCAAAGAAAACTTGCAATGATAGAAATTGTCCATTCCACGGTGATCTCCCAATACGGGGACGTGTGCTAGAGGGAACAGTGGTCAGTGCAAAAATGGATAAGACAGTCATAGTGAAACGCGACTATCTCCAGTATGTTCCAAAATTCATGCGGTACGAAAGGAGGCACAGCCGAATTCCTTCTCATAACCCCCCATGCATTGATGTGGAAGAAGGCGATCGGGTCATAATAGCAGAGTGCCGACCAATAAGCAAAACCGTATCCTTCGTTGTCGTTGAAAAAGTGGAGGAACGGTGAAATGGCTGCAAAGGCAAAGCAGAGAGCATTAGTAGCAAAGGGAATGATTGGACAAAGTCCAAAACTCGCAAGGGGATTGCCAGCTGGTTCTGTTTTAAGATGTACTGATAATACTGGTGCAAGAGAATTAAGGTTAGTTCAAGTCATGGGTTACAAGGGAAGGTTGCGACGTGTACCATCAGCTACTGTAGGAGATCAAATAACAGTTTCTGTTAGACATGGAACACCAGATATGAGGAAAAAAATCTTTCAAGCAGTCATCGTAAGACAGAGAAGACCATTCAGAAGAGCTGATGGTGTTTGGGTTCAATTCGAAGACAATGCTGCCGTGATAATAACTCCAGAAGGAGAGATGAAAGGTTCAGAAATTCGTGGACCAGTTGCGAAAGAAGCAGCTGAAAGATGGCCGCGAATAGCAAGTGCCGCTAGCATAATAGTATGAGGAGGAAAATATGCAAGCAATTAAACCTGTAACTAAACCTTCAAAACAAAGAAAGATGCTATATCAGGCGCCGGACCATATACGCTACAAATTTTTTGCTGCGTCACTTTCCCCAGAACTCAAAGCCTCGCATGGCACGAAAAGCCTTCCTGTTAGAAGTGGCGATACAGTTCGAGTTTTAAGGGGTGATCATAAAGGATTTGAGGGAAAAATCACTCGGGTGGATAGGAAAAAATATAGAATTTATGTTGAGGGTTTAACTAGAGAAAAAGTTGATGGAACAACAATATTTGTTCCAATTCATCCATCAAAAGTTATGATTACACGTTTGAACCTTGAAGATAAATGGCGAAAAAAGATTTTGGAAAGGAAAAAGTTTGCAGTCAGAAAAATAGAAAAGGTTCCTGAAAAACCAGTGAAGGAAGTTGCAGAGGTAAAGAAAGAAATCATTGAGGAAAAGGTTCCAATAGAAGAGAAACCAAAAAGAAGGAAAAGGAGAGTAATCCAAAAACCATCAGCAACGAAAAAGGCAAGAGAGACTGTTAAGAAAGCTGAAAAAGAAGAAAAACCGAAGTTGAAGAAGGCAAGAGTCAAAACCAAAGCCGCTAAGAAAATCGAGGGAGGAGCATAATTTGGGCAAGAAAGGGTCTTCATCAGGGTTAAAGCGTAAACCTGCACCAAGATTCTGGCCAATTCATAGAAAAGAATTCACCTGGGTTGTAAAACCTTCTCCTGGGCCTCATTCCCTTCAAAACTGTTTGCCTTTAGCCATAGTTTTGCGTGATATCCTTGGATTTGCCCGTACTCGAAAAGAAGCCAAGACTGTAGTTTCGCTGGGTAAAGTGTTTGTAGATGGCAAAATCAGAGGGGAAGACAACTTTCCTGTGGGTTTAATGGATGTTATTTCGATACCTGATGCAGATAAAAACTTTCGCGTGTTGCCATCTGAAAAAGGCTTAATTCTCCATCCAATTGGCAAAGAAGAGGCTTCTTTTAAATTATGCAGAATTGAAGATAGAACTGTTGTGAAAAATGGGCATGTGCAACTAAACCTTAACGATGGTTCAAATGTTTTGTTAAAGGTTGCAGACGAAAATAATCGGCAGAAAGATGCTTACAAGACTCTAGATACTGTAAAAATCAGTCTTCCTGAAAGGCAAATAATTGGGCATGTAACGATGAAGGAACAAGTCTTTGCTATAATAACTGGCGGAAAAAACATTGGGAAATATGGTAAGATACTGGAAATTGAAAAAGCAAAGGCGAAAAAACTTAGAAACGCGTTTGTAACAATTGAAGACGCGAAAGGCAACCGTTATCAAACAATTTTGAAGTTTGTTTTCGCAATAGGTGACACAGAGCCACTGATATCCATTCCGGAGGCATCTAATGTTGTCTGAGGATGAACTTCGAAAGGCCTGGGTCGAACAGCCAATGCTTAAACCGAGAATAGAAAAAGTTGTTGTCAACATTAGTGTGGGAAAATCCGGTGAACCATTAGAGAAAGCTACGAGAGTCTTGAAAGAATTAACTGGACAGACTCCGTGCAAACGAAAAGCCAAGAAAACTATTAGAGATTTTGGGATAAGAAAAGGTGAACCTATAGCGTGTATTGTAACGCTAAGAGATGAGAAAGCGTTGGATTTTTTGAAGAAAGTCCTCCCTATAGTTGACAACAAAATTTCTAAAGAAAGCTTCGACCAACATGGCAACTTCTCCTTCGGAATAAAAGAACATATCGAAATTCCAGGTGTGAAATACGACCCAGACATAGGCATATTCGGTATGGACATTTGTGTCTCCATTACTCGAAGCGGGTATCGAGTTAAGAATAGACACATAAAAAAAGCGAAAATTGGCTCTGGACATATTTTAAAAGCAGAAGAAGCCATGATTTTTGCAAAAGAAGCTTTAGGAATTGAAATTGTATGAATGGAGGATAAGAATGGGCAAACAGAAACCTAAAAAAACCATAAAATATGGCAAAGGGGCAAGACCCTGCAGTAGATGTGGTTCTTATGGACCTGTTATCCGACGTTACGATTTATATCTGTGTCGGCATTGTTTTAGAGAAGTAGCCAAAAAACTTGGTTTCAAAAAATATGAGTAACGAGGAAAATATGATGGACACTTTGGCAAATGGCTTAACAACAATTATGAACAACGAAATGCGCAATACTCATGAATGCATAATTAGCCCGGCCTCTAAACTTTTAGGCAGAATTCTAAGGATTATACAGTTAAATGGCTACATTGGAGAATTTGAATTTATAGATGATGGCCGCGCAGGAAAGTTTAAGGTCCAACTGTTAGGGAGAATAAACAAGTGTGGAGCAATCAAACCACGATTTTCCGTTAAAACTGACGAATTCGAAGAATGGGAAAAGAAATTCCTACCCTCAAGAGAAGTAGGCATATTGGTTGTTTCGACACCTAAGGGTGTGCTGTCGCATAAAGAAGCAAAAGAAAAACGCATCGGAGGCAAACTGTTAGCATTCGTTTATTAAGAGTGGGCTTTAAATGCGGGCAATAGAAGTTTCAAGAACTATTCAAATCCCCGATGAAGTAGAGGTGGCTATCGAAGGAAAAATGGTTACTGTTAAAGGTGTAAAAGGAACATTAACTCGTGGCTTCTCCTATGCGCCGATATCAATTGAACTTGATGGTAAAAGCATTCGAATCTGGGCTGAATGGCCCAGTAAAAAGGAAGCGGCTACCGTTGGCACTATTTATTCGCATATTCAGAACATGATTGTTGGAGTTAGTAAAGGCTTCACTTATAAGCTTAAAATAGTTTTTTCGCATTTTCCAATCTCAGTCAAAGTGAAGGGCAATACTGTTTTAATTGAAAATTTCACAGGCGAAAGAAACCCCAGAAAAACCAAGATAATTGGCAGTGCCCAAGTTAAGGTTCTAAGTGAAGACATAATTGTTCAAGGCATAGACTTAGAAGAAGTAAGCCAAACCGCTGCAAACATTGAACAAGCAACGAAAATAAAAAGGAAAGATCCACGTGTTTTCTTAGATGGCATATACATATATGAACGAAGTGAGGGAATGGAAGGGTGAAAAAGTCAACAACTGTCTCTACTGAAAAGGCTTTAGCAATGAGAGAACGTGTAAAGAAGAGTAAACCGAAATTTGTCAGACAAGAGAGTTGGCGATACGTGCGTTTGAAGGAAAATTGGCGCAGACCCAGAGGATTAGACAATAAAATGCGAAGGAAAATTAAGGGATGGCCACCAACAGTAAATGTTGGATACAGAGGACCAAAAGCTGCCAGGGGGCTTCACCCATCTGGTTATGAAGAAGTTTTAGTTTACAACGTTAAAGACCTTAAAGGCATAGATCCGAAAACACAAGCTGCAAGAATTGCTCATGCAGTAGGGAAGAGGAAAAGGACTAATATTATTGTGGAAGCTAAAGAAAGGAAAATAACAATTCTAAATCTTAAAGAAACTAAAGAAATCGCAAAAAAAGAAGAACAAACAATTGAAGAAGAGAAAGAAGTAGAAAAAGAAGAGGAAAAACCAAAACAGAAGAAAACAAAAGGAGAGCAAGGAAGCAATGGTGGATCTTAAAAGCCAACGACGTTTAGCAGCCAAAATATTAGGCGTCGGGCAGAATCGTGTATGGATGGATCCGGAAAAGACAGACGATGCGGAAGCAGCTATAACGCGAGAGGAAATCAAAAAATTAATTCATGAAGGCATAATAAAACCGTTGCCAGAAAAAGGCATAAGCCATGCAAGAGCCCGAATTATACATGAAAAGAAAAAGAAGGGATTGCGACGTGGATCAGGTAGCAGAAGCGGTTCTGCTGGTGCGAAAATTTCCAAAAAAGAAGCTTGGATGGTTAAGATTAGAGCCTTAAGGAAGAGGCTTCGCGAATTAAAGGCGAACAAGATTATTGCTGAGGATAATTATCGAAAATTGTATAAGATGGCAAGTAGTGGGCGATTCACGTCTGTTGCTGATATGGAGCGTTATATGAAAGCGCATGAGCTTTGGAGGAAACGTTAATGGCTAGGGGTTCACGGTATTGCGTTCAATTTAGGCGAAGAAGAGAGGGGAAAACAGATTATGAGGCAAGAAAGGCGTTAGTACTTTCTGGAAAACCCAGATTGGTAGTGCGTGGTACTCTTAAAAATGTAGTTGCACAGATAATTGTTGCCAAACCATATGGGGACGAAGTTTTAGTTTCAGCCTATAGTGGAGAATTGAAGAATTATGGCTGGCAAGCTCCACGAGGAAATCTTCCCGCTGCTTACTTAACTGGGCTAATATGTGGGTTAAAAGCTAAAGCAAAAGGTTTGAAGGAAGCTATTTTGGACATAGGATTAAATTCTCCTTCTAAATTTGCAAGAGTTTTCGCAGTTTTGAAAGGAGTTTTAGATGCTGGGATACAAATTCCACATAGTGAAGAGAAACTGCCAGATGAAAAGAGAATAAAAGGTGAGCACATAGCGCAATATGCAGAAAGCTTGGTCTCAAATCCTGAGGAATACCAATCTAAATTTTCAAAATATTTGCAGCAAAAAATTCCTCCTGAAAACCTTCCCAAACACTTTGCAAAGGTGAAAACTGAAATTTTAGGAGAATTTAAAGGCGGAGGCAAGAAAACTTGAACGGCCAAAGGAGAACGTCTGGAAGCTTAGAACAGTGGGTTCCCAAAACACGCCTTGGCAAAATGGTGCAAGAAGGAAGAATTTCATCCATCGAAGAGGTTTTTACAGGTGGATTGCAATTACGCGAACCACAAATTGTTGACGCACTACTTCCAGATTTACAAGAAGAGGTGATAAACGTAAATTTAGTTCAGAAACAGACAGATGCAGGTGAAAAATCAAGATTCAAAGCAATAGTTGCTGTTGGAAACAGGGATGGCTACATAGGCTTGGGAGCTGGAAAAGCAAGTCAAGTACGAACAGCAATAGAGAAAGCTGCTGCAAACGCTCGCTTGAATATAGTTCCAGTAAGACGTGGATGTGGCAGCTGGGAATGCGGTTGCGGAAAACCTCACTCGATACCGTTTCAAGTTGAAGGAAAATGTGGCGGCGTAAAAATAGTTATTGTTCCAGGGCCTCGAGGCTTAGGCTTGGTTGCAAGTGAGGCGGCAAAAGTGATTCTAAGTCTTACTGGCATAAAAGATTGTTGGACAAGAAGTTACGGTTCAACAAGAACTGTTCCTTCTTTCGCCTATGCTATTTTTGATGCTTTAAAGAAAACTTACAGTCTTATAACTCCAATTGACTGGGTGAAATAGGTGGCACAAAGTAAAGAACACAAATGCATTTGCGCTGTAAGAATCCGTGGAACAATCAGTGCGCAAAGAGAAGTTAGAGAAACTTTAAAGATGCTGCACTTAATAAGAAACAATTATGCAGTACTAATCGATGATCGCCCATCATTTCTTGGAATGCTAAAAACTGCACAGAACTTTCTCACTTGGGGTGAAATCTCCAAAGAAACAGTGAATGCACTAATAAAAAGAAAAGGAAGACTTGTCGGAAACAAGAAATTAACAGATGAATATGCACAGAACGCAGGCTTCAAATCATTAGATGACCTTGCAGAGGCAATTTTCAACTGCCATGCGGAATATTGGAAATTGCCTAACATCCAGCCAGCTTTCAGGCTGCATCCTCCAACAAAAGGTTTCAAAAGGAACATCAAAAAAAACTATACCACCGGTGGCGAGCTAGGCTACAGAGGAGAAAAAATCGGCGAGCTTATAAAACGAATGTTTTAAATCTTTATTCTTAACATGTTTGTTTGCGATATGTTTTATAACCACTTTTGAGATGCCATTGTATTCTAGGAGAAGGGAACATTGAGCGCGAAGTGGCGGAGAAGTAAAAAGAACATAAGAAGGTTCGATGATTCTAAGGTTCTAAAAAGATTTGAAAACAAAAGAATGCCTAGGATATTCCGCTTCGAAAATATTAGAACAAAAAGGAACACGCGTTCTTTCATGCCAAGGGTTCCGAAAATTTATAGAAAAAGAGAATTGAAAGAGCCTGAACCGCTAATTGACATCATTGAAAATGACGGTGAAGTTGTAGTTATTGCAGAGTTTGCAGGGTTTAACAGAGATGATTTAGAAATTCGTGTGAAAAATCAACGTTTAACATTGTCTGCAGAGACTTTGAACAGAAAATATCATAAAAGTTTAAATCTTCCCGCTGAAGTGATTCCAAACAGCATGCGCACAACATCTAAAAACGGAGTGTTAGAGATTAAATTAAAAAAAGTTATCAAAGAAAAAGCTGTAGATAAAGTGGCTGGTTTAGAGAATGCCGCATAAACTCAGAAAAATCCGAAAGATGCGTGGTTCAAGAACGCAAGGCTACGGTAGAGTCGGTCAACATAGGAAAACTGGTTCTAAGGGAATGCGGAAAGTTGGGCGGCATAAACATTTATGGTCCTATGTAATAAGGTATGAACCAGAATATTTTGGCAAAAAAGGTTTTGTTTCACCCAGAAGCCTTGTGAAAAAAGATAATGTTATAAATGTCAGAAAGCTTGACGAAATAGCTGAAAAAGTTTCAAAAAGAAAAGAGAACGATAAAATGTTTATAGATCTAGAAAGTCTCGGCTATACTAAGCTTTTGGGCGCTGGAAAAATTACGAGACCATTAATAGTTAAAGTTGCGTTTTGCTCCAAATCTGCTGCTGAAAAGATAAAAGAAGCTGGCGGACAAATATTAGTGAAAGCTGAAGAAACTGGAGAGTAACTGTTAGACTATGGCTGGAAGATTTCTAAGCCTGTTCAAACCCATTGCACGGGTAATTCCAGAAATTAAAGCACCTGAACGCAGAGTTCGGTTTAATGAAAAGCTCTTTTGGACAGCGCTAGTTCTGATAATTTATTTAGTGATGTCTGAAATTAGCCTCTATGGCATTCCAAGCACAGTGGAAGAGAGACTAAGCGCATTAAGAGTAATCTTTGCTTCTAGCCGCGGTACCCTTATGGAGCTTGGAATAGGTCCAATAGTTACAGCGGGACTGATACTGCAGCTTCTGGTTGGCTCCGCAATGATAGGATGTGACATGTCAAATCCAGAAGACAGAGGATTATTCACAACAGCAAGCAAAGTCTTTTCAATACTGCTTACTGGCGTCCAAGCGTCAGCCTATATAATCGGTGGGATGTACAATCCATCAGAAGGTGGCACATTACCAGGGACAACAGCTATAATCATTTTACTCCAGCTTTTAGCAGCTGGAATAATTGTAATGCTACTAGACGAGCTTGTCCAGAAAGGCTGGGGTTTTGGAAGTGGAATAAGCCTCTTCATTATGGCTGGTGTTGCACAGCAGATTATCTGGCAAATGTTTAGCCCAACGACAGGCTTGTTTGTTGGTCATCTTGGAGCTGTTTTAAGCCCTGCTGGGCTATCATGGAATGATTGGATATTTGGAGGTGGTGCATATCCATCTTTACTTGGGTTGATAACCACAATTGTTGCCTTCTTAATCATAATTTATATGGAAGGAGTAAGAATGGAATTGCCATTATCCTACGCTGGTTACAAAGGTTTCCGAAGTCGATATCCAATAAAACTTTTGTATGTATCTAATTTACCAGTTATTTTTGCATCTGCCCTTTTCGCTAACATATACCTATTCTCACAACTTTTCTGGAATTCTTTTAATCAAAATAACACAAACTTCTGGCTTAACCTCTTAGGGCAATACAAGTGGACAACATCAGGCAATCAAACAACACTTGAGCCCACAGGAGGTCTTGTGTATTATGTGACTGCACCCCATAGCCTTTCAAATGTATCGCAAGACCCCATGAGAGCCATAGGTTATTTACTGATTCTCATTGCCTTCTGCGTTATCTTCTCACTCACATGGATTGAAGTTGGCGGCTTAGGGCCATCAACCGTAGCAAAACAACTAGTTGACTCTGGCATGCAGATTCCTGGTTATAGACGTTCAGGGAAAGCTGTGGAATCAATTCTTAAGCGTTACATACCTACGGTGACTGTTCTCGGCGGAATAATCGTGGCTTTGATTGCTGGTGTTTCAGATTTCTTTGGAGTTTTTGGCTCTGGTATGGGTATTCTACTTTCTGTAGGCATAATTTATCAATATTATGAGACGCTAATGCGGGAGAGAGCCAGTGAAATGTACCCTGCGTTCAGAAGAATCTTTGGAGAATAGTTTTTGGCAAAAATGGTTATTAATTAGAATGAAACAAAAAGGCTATAGAAAACTTTATGAGAGTGAAAGTAAAATGAGCATGGAAATAACTCAATTGCCACTTGCTACAGTCATGATAATGTTAATTTGCATGGCTGTCTCCTTTCTCAACTCCTCTATTAACCGACTATTGATAAGCCATTTTGTTGGTTGGGAGCAGTATCGAGTAATGCAAAAAGAAATTGCAGAATACCGTTCTCAGACAACTCAAGCAATGCGAAAGGGCGATAAGAAACTTCTCGAGAAACTAAAGAAAAAGGAACCCCAAATTCTTAAAATGCAGACAAAGATGGCTAAGCCTCAACTAATCCTTTTTGCACTTTCCTTTAGTTACATATTAATCTGGCTATTCGTGTTGTGGCCACTGTTTGGAGGAAATATTGTGGCATACATTCCATTCATTGGACCAGCCACAGTTTTCTGGTGGTATTTTATTTGTTCATTCCTTTTTGGAACATTCTCGAATCGTTTGCTTGGCATAATGCCAATAGAATAATGGAGGTGAAACAATGCCACAACCTCATCTGCGCACGAGAAGCCAAAAACGCTTGAGAGTAAAATTACCGAGTGGCAAAAATCGCATACATTACAGAGCAGGAAACATTTCACCACTTCTATGTACCTTATGTAATCAACCATTAGCTGGAATGCCACATCAAGCACAGAAAGAAATGCGAAAACTTAATCGAAGCCAAAAAAGAATCTGGCGACCTTACGGTGGACGAATATGTCACAACTGTCTCAAAAGCGCTTTAAAACAAGCTGTGAGAAGCGTTTAAGAGTAAAGCTTCTGAGGCAAACTTTATGGTTAAAAAAGAGGCAACTGACAAATCTGTAGTTATCTGTGTTTGTGGAATGGCTGGAAGTGGAAAAAGCACAGTTGCAAAGAAAATCGCTCAAAAATATGGACTTAAATATTATTCTGGTGGCGATGCATTGAAAGCTTTAGCCATAGAAGAAGGCTACAAGTCTCTTAACCGAGGATGGTGGGAAAACAAGGAAGGAATGCGCTTTCTGGAAAAGAGAAAAGAGGATTTAAAATTCGATAAGGCTGTTGACAAAAAGCTTTTGGAACTTGCTAACGAAGGAAATGTGGTTTTGGACAGTTGGACCATGCCATGGCTTCTTAAAAAAGGCTTTAAAATATGGTTAGAAGCATCTCCTAAAAGTCGAGCAGAAAGAATAGCTAAAAGAGATGGAATCAGCGTTAAAGCAGCCTTAAATGCATTGAAGAATAAGGAGCAGAAGACCAAAGCAATTTACAAGAGGCTTTACAAATTCTGTTTGGGAGAAGATTTTGCACCCTTTGATTTGATTTTGGACACAGACAATTTGGACGCTGAAGAAGTTTTCGAAGTTTTATGTGAAGTAATAGACAAAATTGTAGTTGCCTCCAAATCGTAACTGTAAGGAATGCAAGATTGTGGGTTTTTTTAGCTTCTAGATCTAACTTCTAGAACATTGCTCTATAACAACCTTACATGCAAAAGGGAAGAAGGCTTAAATGAAAAGAAATGAATGTATAGTTCTTGTTTTTTCTTTTTATAGGAATCACTTTTGTATGATTCTATCCTTTTATTCTTAAATGTAAAATCCGCTTTCACACTCGCTGTTTTTGACCTGCTCTTCATTCACTCTGCCTTGGAATTGATAATTTGTCTATGAGGTACGTTATTTCTTTTTAAAAGCAATTTAGCATTTTTCCATCGTTCTTGGGCTAACTTTAAATTGCCAATAACGGTTCCATGAAGAGAATAAAAGATATAACAAAGGTAAGTGCAGTTTACGCATTCATTATAAATTTTGCGAAGGGCATTAAATTTCTCACTGTTCCAAACTTCTGGCAATTCAAATATTGATGCAACGGGCTTATGAAGATGGCAGCCAGCGACTTGACCTAAATGGTCTATTATAAAGAAAGTTTGAAGTGCCTGACACTTCCAAGTTCTTCTGCCTTCCAAGTAAAGGCTTTTGACGGCTTGCAGTAATTTTGTTGTCATTAGAACATTGCTGTTTCTTCGCTGAAGTTCCATGATGGAATCACAGAGATTAACCATTGCTTTGCCATCAGTAATCAAAAACGTGTCATTTTTCTTTCCGATTTTAAAAAGCTGGGTTGAATCATCTAAAGAATCATATGAATACAGGCAGTACCATAAGGGAATCTCTTTTTTCAAGAAGTAGTTTGTCAAATTCATTATCTCGTAAAGGTTAAGCTGTGAGATCGTCGGAGTAATGCTTACATTGATTCCTTCAGCGTGCAATTTTTCAACAGCTTCGGTAGCCTTTTTCAAAGAACCCTTGACGCCTTTAATATAATCATTTTTTCTAGGATCTAAGCTATCTATTGAAATTGCTACAAAATCAGCATTGCGTAAGGCTTCAATTTTTTCTGCTGCCATACTGCCATTATCATAAACTGTGGTTATGAAATAACGGGAAGCATATTCAATTATCTCATCAATGTCCTCTCTTAAAAGTGGGTTTCCCCCAGAAATCACAATTTCTATTAAGCCAAGTTCTTTGAGTATGTCTAGGCCTTTTTTGATTTCTTCTGTTGAAAGTTCTCTTTTGTCCTGTTCTTGCCAAACATTACATCCCTTACAATGATAATTGCATTTTCGCGTAACCATCCATTGTGCATGGCGAGGTCTATTAGGGATTAAAGAACGAAACATTATACTGGCACTTTTTTCTAAACCTATTGCCAATCAACATGCACCGCACTGTTTAAGTCATTAATCTATTAAAAGGCAAGTATATAAAAAATGAGGAGGCATAGCAGCCTATTTCAGTATTGGCCTTAAATTTTCTGTTGGGTAGGCGTTTTATTGTGCAATATTGTTTTGATTCCTATCCATTGAATAGCCACAAATCCTATTAGAAATCTAAACCAAATTGTTACAATTCTTATTAAAACTGTAGCTGCGGCGCTAACATTCAAAGGCACGCCGAAAATTCCGAAAAGGGTTGTCATAGCAATTTCTGTGACTCCAATCTCTGCAGGTATTCCTACTGGCACAGATTTTATTGCTATGACAAGAGAGTAAACGATAATAAGTGTAGCCCAGTCTAAAACATAGCCCATTGCCGCAAAAATAACATAGTATATGAAAATTCCGAAAAACCATGACAATACGGAAAATCCTACAGGTAGAATAAGTTTTTTTGGGCGTGTACGAAAAATTCGCAGAGATTCGTAAAATGCGCTTATGCTCTTTCTGATATCATCTCTCCAAGTGTCAAGATTCCATCTCCCACGACTAATGCGTTCTATAAAAGCAACAATTCTAGTAATTGCTTTCTGCGTCCAATTTTCCTTCAAGCATATGATAAGAATTAGTAAGAGGACAATTATAGTTCCAACTACAACTAAAAGTACTAGGCTTTGTATTAAACTCAGAGATGGGATACTCCATATTGACAACTGTAACGCCCCAAATATTAGAGCAATAGCAGTGTACAGCATGCCAAATATTCTCTGTGCTATAACAGAGGCCGTAGCCTTTCCAGCGTCCACTCCATCACGAGTAACAAAGTAAATTCTGGCAATTTCGCCACTGAGAGATTCTGCTGGTATGAGCTGATCTATAAAGATACTTGCATAGGCATATGCAAAAGTTTTTTTGAAAGGCTCATTTGCTGAAAGAGGCGTCAGATAATAGTGCCATGCTAACGCGAAAAATACCATTTCGAATATTGATGCAATAATGGAAACGAGAAAGATTGTAAGATTGGTTTGTCTCATCGTTTCTATCATTTCATTTATATTAACAAAAAATATCAAATACAATGCAAAAACCAAAAGCCCTACTAGTAAGAAAGGAATTGTTCTCTTCAGCAAAGTCTTTCTTTCTATTATCATGAAGAGCACCAATTTCTCAATGGGTAATGATCAAGAAGGTATTATGTCTTTTCTAAATCTGAGAATTTTTATTTGCTTGAATGCAATTGAAAACATCCATATAGAAGTTGAAATGAAAGATTATGCAAACAACAAAGGCGATAGCTTTTGCAATTCACTGAGGAATACTTTAAAGGTTTCAAGTATTCGAAAAGGGAGCTTCTAATAAAAAGGCACGCTCTAGAAACCCTAAAATGGGCATCCAAGTTTTCTAAATTTGAGCTTTTGAATGGGCAAGGCAAAACTGCTTTAGATATAGGTTGCGCTTATGGATATGCTGTGGATATTTTGTCGTCACTAGGTTATGATGTCTATGGTGTGGACATTTCAAAGTATGGCGTAAAGAAAGCAAAAAAACTTTTTTCAGCAGATTTTCTCATAAGCGATGTGCAAAAAGGTCTTCCTTTTAAGAATAATTCTTTCGATCTAATAACATGTTTTGAAGTCCTAGAGCATCTCACAAATCCTTTAGTGGCGATAAGGGATATGTTTGCTTTATGCAAGGGCATAATCGTTTGCACAACACCCAATAGATTTGTGGAGAAACCTATTAAAATGGCTGTAAGAGATTTTGATAGAACACATGTCTACGTCAGAACAGAGGGTGAATGGCGAAAATACATAGAAAAGCTAAACAGTGCTTTCTTTAAAATTGAAGCATTTTTCGATGCAAGCTTAAGAGTCAGAGATAAATTATTGTTTAAATCATTCCGTATACCCTATTTCGGGTTGGATCTGAGAATCTTGATTAAGAAATATGGAGATTAACCTTGATGGATGCAATAGATGTTGTGATGCTTACAAAGAACAGTGAGCCTCTGTTGGATGAGTGCCTAAAGTCAATTTATGATAATGTGCCTGTTAGGCGGTTAGTAATTGTTGATGGTTTCTCCACTGACAATACACTGAAGATATTGGAGAAGTTCAACAATAAACATGGGAATATAAAAATTGTCTTAGAAGAAGGTTCAAGGGCCATGGCAAGAGAGAAGGGTATAGGTGAGGTGGAGACAAAGTGGTTTATGTTTGTAGACAGTGATGTAATTCTTTGCAAGGACTGGTTTAAGAAAGCAGAAAAATACGTTGACAAAAATGTTGGTGCCATATGGGGTTTAAATATTGACGTCATTCCTAAGGTTAAAAATAAGTTGTTCTTAAAATCCCTAGCATTCGTTGCAAGAGAATGTTTTAATCTCCGAGGCGGAATGCATGACACATTAATTCGTTATGAAGCGGTAAATGGCATCAAGATTCCTGAACAATTGCACGCTTATGAAGATGCATACATCATAAATTGGATTAAAAAGAAGCATTGGAAGGTTATAGCTGGCGACGATTTGTATTGCTTACATTTTAGACCTCAAAATGACTGGAACCTAAGAGAAAGTTTTTCGCTGGCAATTTTAGATCTGAAATGTGGTATTGTTCATTCTCACATTTTCAGATACATATTCTATTATCCATTTTTCATATTTTACTGGTTTCTACAACTCTTAGGCAAAAATTCAGGAACCCATTATCGAAGAGCAAGCCAAAGATGATCATACACAGGTCTTGGCAAGGCTTCTGTCTTTCCATTTTTCCTCATGATTATGCGCTTGTCTTTGTTTTTTAAGAATTCGCCAATTACAGAAGCACTGATTCCTTGCCGCTTCAAGTTCTTGATTATTTTCTCTGCATAGGCTGGTTTTGTGGAAATGAGCAACGCTCCTGAACTGATAAGCTGGAGTGGGTCGATTTGGAAGAATTTGCATATTTGAGTAGTTTCTGGTTTGATGCGAATCTTGTCTTCCAAGATTTTCACGCCTAAGTGTGAAGCGTCTGCCATTTCATGGATTCCCCCTGCTAAACCGCCTTCTGTTGGGTCATGCATGGCGTTGGCTCCTCCTGTTTTGAAGGCTGTTATTGCTTCTTTGGCTATGCTTATTTGATTGAAAAATTTCTTAGCACTTTCCACTATTGATGCGTTAAGAGCATTTTTTAACTGTTCTTCTCTGTCTGACGCGAGAATAGCAGTTCCTTCAATTCCCACAGTCTTCGTCAATATGAGCCTGTCTCCTACTTTGGCTCCGCCTGCTGTAACATAATTTCCCTTATCTGTTATGCCTATTGTACAGCCTACAACTATTGGGTTCGATAAGCTAGGAGTTACTTCACAATGACCCCCAATAATCGCAATGCCTAACTCTTTTGCAGCTTCATCCATTTGGGTGGTTATTGTTTCAACAGCTTTCCTGTTTGAGTTTTCTGGAAGAAGAATACATGAAAGAAAGAATGCTGGGGGTACACCGAAAGTGGCAACATCATTTGCATTAATGTTTACCGCAAGCCATCCCATACGTTCAATTGCCCCAGTTATTGGATCCATAGAAACAACTAGGGATTTATTGCCTATGTCTATTATTGCGCCATCAATTCCTATAGAAGGTCCAAGAATAACATCCTCACGTTTAATGCCTAGATTTTTGAAAACAACCTTTTGAAGTATATCTATAGGAATTTTTCCCGGAGGCAGCTTCATAATAAAGCCTCAAAATCTCCTTCAACTTTTAAGTTGTGGGAAGATGCGCAAAACTATTCTCACAACGGGTACAGCGACAATTAAGCCTACAAGCATCTGTACAATGTTGAATGGAATTTCCACAGCAGCTGCAGCGATAGGATAGTTCAACACTAAATTCTCGTAAAGGAAATATCCAACAATCATCTCTAATCCACCTAAAACTACAGCGATAACTGCACTTAAGCTCCATTTGTTTGTTCTTAAAGATATTTTTCTGTTTAGAAAACCGACAATGATTCCTTCAATACCTTTTATGACTAAGGTTCCTGGAGCGAATTGAGCTGCAACAATCATGTCAGCTACTGATGCGCCAACACCGCCAGCAAGTCCACTGACATACGGCCCAAAAAGCAGCGCAGAAATATAGATTACTGTTTCACCTAAGTTGAAGTATCCTGATGTTGCGGGAATACTTATGGTGAACACTATTGTTGCTATACAAACGACTGCAGCAAATATAGCTGATATGGCCAACTTTAGAGCAACCTCTTCGGGTTCTGCTTTTGCCATTTCACAATCCCATTCTCTGTGTAGAAGATTACTCCTTATTCTATTTTTGGCTAATAAATCTCTGAAAGTTTTCGTAAAGTATCTTCTTCTTACACTTCTTTGAAATTTCTGCAGCCTCAACTATCGCAATTTGCGTTGGATAGCGATAATAGGGGGCATCAGAACCAAAAAGAACTCTGTCCTCATCTATACCTACTGCAAGTTCAATAAAATCTGGCAGAGTGCCAGAAGTTTCAACATAGATATTCTTGCATTCCTTTAGGGCGTTTATGGCTGATTCTTTTAGGTGGCCAAGAATTATGGGCAACTTTGGATGTCTTTTGGCAATTTTTAAGATTAGTCCTGGTGAAGAGAAACCATCGCCTGAATGGAATAGTATTGGAAGTTGTAATTCATTTGTTTTTTCGAAGAATTTGTTGAAGAATGGGTGGTCTGGTCGGAAGCATTCTACAAATGGATGCAGCTTAAGTCCATTTAAGCCTAAGCTGTCTTTTATGCGCTTTAACTCTTTTATTGCATCTTCTCTTCTCGGATCAACACGTCCAAATCCAACTAGGCGCTTCGGATATTTCTTTACGCATTCTGCAATGTAATCATTCATTTCAGGATATTTATCGCCGACGTTTGGGTTTGGGAAGACAATTGCCCTTTCTACGTTGTATTTGTCAAAGAGGCTGATAAGCTTGTCCACATAGATTGTTGGATTAATGAATGGTTGCCAAGGTCCAGATTTTCCCAGATGAACATGTGCATCGCAAATTTTCAAACAGATCTCTCCAGACTATGTGATGTTTTTTAATGTTTAAATCTTCCCGCATGTGACTCATCACTGTTTGAAATGGGAAAGTCTAAATGTGAGTTTTATGCTGATAAATAGCAAAATGTGAGTTGACCATTATGAGTCAAGAGAAAGTGAAAGAAGACCCCGTAAAACTGCATAAAGACGCAAATACTCTTTGCGATGCAGGTAAGTACAAGGAAGCGAAGGAAATTTTCTTAAAAGCTGCAGAACTATATAAGAAAGTGAACAACTTTTTTGATGCTACATCTATGCTCTATAAGGCTGGAGAATGCGCTTACACACTTAAAGATTATGAAACTGCTGTTGAGCATTTCTTGAAATCCGCAGAATTATCTTTCAGCAAAGGATTTGACAGATTCGGAGTAAGTGCATTGGAATATGCAAGAGACTGCTATACAGCAATGAATAAGAAGGCGAAAGTCAAGGAAATGGAAAAGAAAATAAAAGAAGTGAAAACAAAACTGGAATCCACATTCTAGGCAAAAGGACTAGTCCATTAACCCTTTTTTCGTCATTACTGAAAAGTAATTGTTGCAAGATCTAATTGTTATTTCAGTTAAAGAAGTGCATGCTCCACAATTATTATAAGATTTTTTTGAATGTCTTTCTAGAGATGGTCATGATGAATACAGTTGTGGAAAAGCTAAGGGCAATTGTTGGAAAAGAGAATGTTCTTACTGGCGGTGAAGTAGAGGAAAAGTATGGGCATGATGAATCGCTAACCATAAAGCCTTGCTTACCAAAAATGGTAGTAAAACGCGCGCGCATTAACGCTTTGACAACACCCGAAACTGTAGGGCACACTAGATACTTGGACCGTGAACATTCAAGTACTTCTTTCCAGTTCCGTGCTATGGCTGGTTCGGGACTAATTCCATCATGAGATTTTGCTAAGACAGCGGCATCTATCTCTCCGCTTTCCAACGCATAAGTCATCAGAGCCGAAACTACGCCGCCGTATTGAGCAACTGAGCTTATTTCTGGATCCTTTGCCCTTGCCTTCAAAATTGACTTGTTGTAGCCCACTGCAAGGTCTTGCCTGCAAGAACCAAATATCCTTTCATCAAGTGATGGGATATCAATGTGTATTCTCGGACAGAAAGCATAGCATTTTCCTTCTTTTAAACCGCAAAGCTCAGTTATGACTGCTTTTCCTCCAACCATGTCTATGTATAGACAGAGGTTTACGCAAGCACCACAAACAGTGCACAATCCTTGATCAAGAACCACTCTTTTTAGATCTTCAACTCCTCCCTTAAAGCTCAAATTGTCCGCCTCTTCAAGTTTCATTTTTTTAAATATCGTTATATTTCTCAAGTTAAATACTGAGATTAAGACGTTTAAAGGTTAATGTGATGACCACATCCTTCAATGCAATAGCAGAATTGTGTGAAAAACTTGAAGCTACAAGTAAGCGACTTGTCATGGTAGATCTTGTTGCAGAATTTTTAAAAAGTTTGGAAGCGCGCGAGGTTGAGTCTGCGACGTTAATGATTCTTGGAAGACCCCTCCCAAGATGGAGCCGACAAACTCTTGAGATTAGCTGGGCGACTTTGAGCGAAATCATAAAGCACATAACAGGAGTTGAATGGAGCATATTCATAGAGACTTTTAGTAAAACTGGCGATGTTGGTTCAGCTACAAAAACGATTTTTGAAGACAGTAAAATCAAGAAGCAAGCGACACTTTTTGAAAGAAAATTAACTGTAGCTGAAGTTAGACGCAGTTTAGAGGCTATTGCTGAAACCATTGGGTGGGGTTCAAAAGAAAAGAAAGAACGCATAATAGAAACTCTCTTAAGTCTAGCCTCACCCATTGAAGCCAAATATCTAGTTAAAATTTTCGTTGGTGAAATGCGAACAGGTTTTCATGAGGGGTTAATGGAGCAGGCGATTTCGAAAGCTTTTCAAATTCCATTAGAAGTTGTGCAGAAGGCAACCATGACTATAGGCGATGTAGGTGAGGTTGCTGCCATAGCTAAAATGGAAGGAAAGGAAGGCTTGTTAAAAATAGGTTTCAAGGTTTTCAGACCTGTTGGACTTATGTTGGCTCAGATGGCAAATGACGCCGCTGAGGCGTTGAAGGAGCATGATGGTAAAACCGCCTTCGAATACAAGTTAGACGGAGCAAGAGTTCAGATTCACAAGCTCAAGGATGAAGTTAGAATTTTCAGTAGAAGGCTGACAGACGTCACTGAAAGTTTACCTGAAATCGTTGAAACGGCGAGAAAAAACGTGAAGGCGAAAGAAGCGATACTGGAAGGTGAGGTTATCGCTGTTGATGATGTTGGCTTTCCAGTTCCTTTTCAGCACTTGATGCGGAGATTCAAGAGAGTTCATGCGATAGAAGATATGATTGAAAAGATTCCTGTGAAACTCTACCTATTTGATGTTCTATACCTTGATGGCGAAAGCTTAATCGCTGTTCCGTATTTGCAGCGAAGACAAATCTTAGCTGAAAAGGCTGGGGAAATACCGCTAACAAGGCAATTGGTTACAAATAAGATTGAAGAAGCAGAGCAGTTTCTAAAGGAAGCAATAGATTCTGGACATGAGGGGCTGATGGCTAAAAAACTCGACAGTCTATATACGCCTGGTACCCGTGGGAAACATTGGCTTAAGATAAAGCCTGTTCTTGAACCGTTAGATTTGGTTATTGTTGCGGCTGAGTATGGTTATGGGCGTAGACATGAGTGGCTTTCTGATTATTATTTGGCTGCGCGTGATGTTGATACTGGTGAATTTTTGACTGTTGGCAAAACTTTTAAGGGTTTAACAGATGCGGAAATAATTGAGATGACGAAGCAGCTAAAGGAATTAACTATAGAAGAAGCGCATAGGAGAGTTGTTGTCATTCCCAAAATTGTCGTTGAAGTGACTTATAACGAGATTCAGAGAAGTCCAAAATACAAGTGTGGCATGGCTTTGCGTTTTGCAAGAATAAGTCGCATAAGAGAAGAGAAGGCGCCTGAAGAGGCAGATACAGTGCAAAGGGTTAAGGAAATTTATGAGAGGCAGTTTTTGAAAAAAGGCAGATATAAGACTGATTAAAGAAATTAAACATGGAGCAGTTTAAATGTCTAATACCGAAAAGAAATCCATGGACGAAGAATTTTATAGTCGTCAAACCATTCTGAAAGAACTTGGCGGCAAAGGACAGAGAAAGCTTGCACGCTCAAAGGTTGCAGTTATTGGGCTTGGCGGGCTTGGAACAGCATCATCACTTTATTTGGCTCTTGCAGGTGTTGGGCATTTACGCTTAATTGATCAGGATATGATTGAATTGAATAATTTGCACAGGCAAGTTTTATACAGCCTTGATGATCTTGGCTATCCAAAAGTTGAGGTTTCAGCGAATAGGTTGATGCGAACTAATCCTTTAGTTAAAGTTGAGCCTATTCCAGAAAATTTGAATGCGAATAATGTTGAAACGCTATTGTCCGGCGTGGATTGTGTAGTTGACGGTTTAGATAACATGCGAACACGCTATTTGGTTAATCGTACATGTGTAAAGCTTGGAATTCCCTATGTTTTTGGGGCAGCAATAGGAATTGAAGGAAATCTTGCAGTTTTTGCTACACCGGAAACTCCATGTTTAGAATGTGTTTTTCCAAACATTCATGATAATGATTTATTGACATGTGATGTGCGTGGTGTGCTGGGAGCAACGCCTGGTATTATTGGAACGATGCAAGCTATGGAAACCATAAAGCTTCTAGCCGGAATAGGTTCTGTTTTGAAGAGTAAGCTTATGATTTGCGATTTTAGTGACATGTACTTCATCACTATAGATATTTTTAAAAGGAAAAATTGCCCCGCATGCCAAAGCATAACATCCGCTTCAAAAGTGAAAGAGAAACTTGTTTGGTTATGCGGACAAAAAACTGCAAACATAAACCCTGAAAAACCATTAAAACTAAACCTTAACGAAATTCATGAAGCAGTTAAACAGCATTTCAGAGTAAGAATAAAATCCTCTTTAGCAATAGTTTTTGACTACGAAAATTATGAAATCAGCCTTTTCAACAGTGGACGAATGCTTATAAAAAACGTTGATAACGAAAAATCAGCTTTGGTGGTTTACAACAAAATAAGCAAGAAACTTGGCTTAGACTAAACAAATATTTATTAGGTTTTAAACAAGTTTTATGGTGCCGGGGTGGCCGAACGGTTCAGGCGGCGGCCTGCAGAGCCGCTATATGTGGGTTCAACTCCCATCCCCGGCTTTTAGGATGAATCCCCATACTGCCGGGGGAAAGTTGACCTTTATTATTTGCGTTTTCTGAAGAGTTTGGTGCCGTCGAAGTCGCAGACATATTCAAAACCCACCTCCACATTCCATTCGGGAGAAAAGAGGCTTATGCCAAAGAAGTGATGAAAACCAACCTTGAAATGCTTGCACATCTAATAAAGATCTGCGGTTTCTTAATGCAGACAAAAGCATACCTGTTCTGGAAAGAAAATTGAGAATGGGGATTAACTGAATCTTTTGGATCGGTTCTTCTTGGTTAAGGCTGCTGCAAGCATGGCCAATGCCATAAAAACTGCGAGAGTCGTTGTTGATGGAAACTCTGGAACTACTATGGTTTCAGGGTTTGCTTTAGCTGGTTCTGGGTCAACGAATATGTAGCCGTTGCCCATACCCGCATAAATCTTGCCATCATAGGTTATCATGGCAACAGCGCAGTAGGCGCCTTCTGTGGCGTTGAACGAAGTCTTCCAGTCTATTCCGTTGTACTTGAGTATCTTGTTCGCTGTTCCGGCATAAAGCTTGTCGTAGTAGACTTCCAGTGAATAGACCCAATAGTCATGATCGAGTACAGTTGTCCAGTTTTCGCCGTCAAACGCGATTACTCTTCCACTGAAGCCCGTGCCGCCTTGGTAAAGCGGTTTTCTCCAACCTTGATCCCTGGTTGCCAAATACAATTTGCCATTATACACTTTCATGGCCAGAAAGGCTGAAACATCATCGTAACTCGTTACGATATTCCAACTTACTCCGTTGAAAGAATACAGTCTTCCGCCTGAACCCACGTACATCAGGTTATCATAGACAGCAAAGGAGTCGATGCTGCCGAAGGCGCCAGAGAAGCCCAGTATTGCTGAAAAGTCAGTGTCTATGTGCCAGTCGCTTGGGTTGGATACGGAACCGTTGCAGTAGTAAAGCGTCGGCGGGTTCGCAAGCATCGTTCCGGCATAAAGTCTATTGTCGTAGGCTCCAAGCACTTTGATGTAGGTTGACACCGAGAATATCAGGTCAAAAGACGTTTCATTATAACAGTATAGCATTCCTTGTCCGCCGACAATAAGCTTGTCTCTGTAAGGTTCAAGCGAAGTTATAAACGTAGGCGCGTTTACGGCATTCCAGGTGCTTCCGTTGTATGCGTAGAGTTTGTTGTTGGCTGCAGCGTACAAGCTTCCATTATGAACGGCGAAGGCAACGACTGGGTATCTATCTGATCCTATAAAGCTAACCTCCCAAGTGCTATCCACGACTGTCAGTTTGCCATCTGTATAAGTGTTATCTCCGATGTCAGTTTCGCTTTGAACAGGACTTGCATATGCACTGATTACATAATTGCCAATGGGATAACCCGTTGTGTTCCATGTGAGCGACAGAGTTGTGGGTGACCTCGGTGCCAAATTCGTGATAGTTTTTATTGCTGCATCTGTCTCGTTGGCTCGAATTGATATATTGAAAGTTTCTGGAAAATCGCCTTGATTGATGTAACTCACATTAAAGGAAACTGGATTTCCTAACTTTGCGATCGTACCATTTAGAACAACGTCGAGAACAGCCACGTCGTGAGAAGGCCATTTAGCAACGAGGGGATAGTGATCTGTGTTATTCGCATCGATTGCGTAGGCGGAATCGCAGATGCCGTCGCCACCTGTTATGTTTTGACCTGGCCCATTGTATAGGTCTGCGCGAGCAAGGTGGCTCCAATAATTGCCACCGCTTGGATAGCCACTGTCCCAAATATTGGATGCGTCATAACTATACACTTGAATCGCATTGTTGATTATGCTGTTATGATAAATAATGTTGTCAAGAGAGTCCCAAAGATAGACGCCCCAATTATTGATTCTTATTTCGTTTCCAGTAATGGTATTATTGTTACATGAACTTAACCAGACACCGTCCCAACCGTTGTTTATCAATTTGCTGCGTGTTATTTTGTTGTTTGATGAGGATCTTAAGTAAATGGCTGACCTTCCGTTGTTAGTTACATTGTTGCCGGTTAAGATGTTTCTTGAGGAGTTGGTCAATATAATGCCATAGTAACTATTGTTAATCAAGGTGTTGCTGGTTAACGTAATATTGGCTGAGTCCCACATGAAGATGCCTGACCAGAAGCCTGTTACAGTTACATTATGTATTGTGACATTGTTTCTTCCAGATAAATAGAAGCCGTCTCCCACGTTGTATGTTGCCTGGAGCGTACGACCATTCCCGTTGATTATTATGTTGTCCTTCTCAACCACTACTGGTCTGAAAATGTTACTTGTAAATGTGTAAACATCTTTACTTCGCTGGATTGGTGCTGCTGGAGGATCAACTGAACCATCAGATCTAATATATATTGGGGTGAGCACTTTGTCAAAGAAGAATTTGACAAATCCTGCTGTGGTTCTTTGTGCTCTTGGCAGGAGAACACTTGTAGCTCCATACAGGTCTTCGCTAAAGTCATAATATTTGACTTCTTTTATTTTGTAGCCCCAGCTTTGAACAGAATAATCTGTCGTAACTTTGATTTTCACTGTGTCACCTACAGGATACCATGATGTCCAAAAATTTCCATGCTGCCCAGTATAGACGTCCAACAGATTGCCATATTTGTCATAAATCCAAATATAGTCAAAACCAGTTTCAACATCTATTTTCTCGAAATGCAGTTGCATACCAGTGGTTCCATATGTGGTAATTAGCCATGTAGTCTCCAAGTTATTCGGCAAAGAATGGACCGTTTCAATGTAGGGATTAGCAGCATCATGAACATAGGTTCCAGTATACGAGTCCACTAACAAGAAATGCTTGATGCTTTCATGAGCGTTATAGTCTACCCAATCATAGGCTGAAACATTAGTCCAAGAATAGTGCCTCGGTGTGTAGTATTGTAAATCTGTGAACGATTGAAAGGAATATATGCCTCCAGAGTTGACGGCATAAAGATCCTTATTATTATTCACCCAATCTTCGTACTCACTGTGCCAATCCAGATACGTTGTCCATGCGTGATGAGGAACACATACATCTTGAACTAAATGTGCCGCCCAGCCAAGATTATAGAACGCGTTGTAGAAGTTGCCACTCTGCCATTGGGAAACAGCTTCATTAAACCTTTCTTGACATAGCGTCCCAGCACTTTTCTCAGGTCCCCAAGGAAAGAAATGCAATCCAGTATGATCTAATGGATCCATGTAATGTTCTCTGGCGGCAATAAGTCCATCATTATCATCACTTCCTTTAATCATTATCTGCAAATAGGTAAGTCCACTGGAAGGCTCTATAGAATCCAAGAACTCTGCATAAGAGACATATCCATCATTTCGCAATATTGTTCTGGCTTGTTCAAAAATAAATTGATGAGTAGCCCCTGTTCCAGATTTGTATGCCTTTGCAATGTTAATTTTATACGAGAATGTTAACATGGCTATTAGTAAGAGTGAAAGCAAGAATACAGAAAGAGGTTTCCTTAGCAGTTGCCTCCCCCTATATCAAGTATGTCA
>Ga0129301_1000282_pt1 | contig 27723 bp, 30 predicted proteins | sample ConPoolayeHmetaG_FD_94489 | JGI IMG/M metagenome (GOLD analysis project Ga0129301, IMG submission 94489) | Hot spring microbial mat communities from California, USA to study Microbial Dark Matter (Phase II) - Cone Pool mat layer H metaG ...
CGATATGGGAGAGAGGCGAGAACAGAACCTGAGGAGATTATGGAGATCGACGGCAAATCCCCCCTGGTAGATTTGAGTGCCAGACTGAGCAGGCTGGACTTTCACGAGCAGCAGGCTCAGCGTTCCCAGAAGGCTGGTCAAGAACCTGTGAGACCCGAATCTGACCGTGTCGAGATCTCTGTCCGCAGCCGGGAGTTCCAGCATCTGGATGCGTTGATCCGATCGATTCCGGACGTCCGTGAAGCCAGAGTCGAGCAGATTCGCCAGGCGATCGAAAACGGCACCTACAACGTCCGTGCCGAGCAGGTGGCCGAGAAGATCATCGGCGGCTCGCTGATTGACGAAATCTTCTGAGACTCGAGCCCGAGGAGGCAGCGATGCCCGACAGCCTCCGGAGAGTGAATCCGATCCTTCCCGACGTGTTGGACGGGCGGGTGTGGGAAGGGCAGAATCAGGGCGGAAAGAAGAACCGCGGCCGCATGCGCGGTCCCGAGACGGCGAAGCCGGATGCGGAACCGGAGAAGGAAGACGAGGCGGCGCCTGCCGGTCGGATCGACGTGAGGGTTTGATCCATGGACGAACTGATCCCGGCCATCGTACAAGTCATCCGCGAGGAGATCGATCTTTACCGCGAACTGATGGCGCACGCGCGCCAAAAGACGGCCCTGCTCGTGCGCGGCACCCTCGGAGCGATTCTCGAGAGCAACAAGGTCGACGAGACCTACAATCTCAAGCTGCGCGTTCTCGAAGACGAGCTGGGGCGCCTGATCCTCCAGGCGTGCCAGCTGCTGCGCATCCCGCGGGAGCAGTTCACCCTCCTGCGATTGGCCGAGAACGCGGATCCCGCCGCGGCGGAGGAAATCCGTTCGCTGGCGACGCTCTTTCGCAACCTGGTCGAACAGCTGAAAAGGGTCAACCAGCGCAACATGAGGCTGATCGAAGGTTCCCTCCGCTATTCCAGGGGGCTCGTCGATTTCATCGCCAACGCCACGGGCTCGTATCAAAGCACGGGCTTGCTGCGCCCGTACCCGGCGCATCCGCCCACGCTTTCCAGCAGGGCCTAGCGGCGGGTCGCCCGCGGCGCACGGCCGCAGCGCCCGGGGCGGGAAGCAAGGAAGAGAGCGCATCATGTCTTCACTGTTCGCCAGCCTTTCCGTGGCACGCGAGGCGCTGCGCGCGCAGCAGGCGGCTCTGAGCGTGACGCAGAACAACATCGCCAACGTCAATACTCCCGGCTACACGCGCCAGCGGGCCACCCTCGTTGCGGGCGCGCCGGTCGCCCTGGCGGAATACCAGTCGGGGATGGGTGTGCGGCTGGAATCGATCGACGCCTACCGCGACCGACTGCTCGATTGCCGCCTGAACCAGGAGCTGCAGCGCAAGGCCGAATACGAGTATGCGGCTGCCGCCCTCGAGCAGGTCGAGTCCATCCTGAACGAGCATGCCGGCTCGGGCCTGCAGGCGGCGCTGAGCGCGTTCTTCAACAGTTTCGCCTCGCTGGCCAACGCGCCCGAGGATGCCTCGCTGCGCCAGCAGGTGCTGGCGAGCGCCGGGCGGCTGGCGGCCACTTTCCGCAGCGTCTACGAGCAGATCCAATCCGTGCGCGCCATGCAGGAGCGCACCATCGCCGATACCGTCGAGGAGATCAACACACTCGCGGCGGCCATCGCCCGCCTCAACGGCGAGGTGGTGGCGGCCCAGGCCCTCGGCGGCAACGTGAGCACCCTGCGCGACCAGCGGCAGCAGCTGGTGGATCGGCTGGCGCAACTTACCGACGTCACCTACTTCGAGACCGAATCGGGCGCCCTCACCGTCATGACCCGCCAAGGGGCTCTGCTGGCCGTGGGCACGCAGTCCTACGCCTGGCAGACGACATCGGGCCCGGACGGCCTCACCAGGATCACGGCCGAGGGCGCGGATATCACCGCTCGGATCGAGTCGGGCAAGCTGGGCGGCCTGCTCCAGGTGCGCGACCGGCATATCGCGGACTATCTGGCGCGGCTCGACGATCTGGCCGCCGCGATCATCGCCGGGGTCAACGCGCAGCATGCCGCCGGCGTCGACATGGACGGCCTCGCGGGAGGGGCTTTCTTCACGCCCTTCACGCCGATCGTGCCCGGGTCCAACCTGGGGGCCGCGCGCAGCATGAGCGTCGCCATCACGGATACCGACAGGATCGCGGCCGCCGCCGCGGGCGCGGGGCCCGGAAGCAACGCGAACGCCGTGCGCTTGAGCGCGCTGCAGAACGAGCTGCGGATGGGCGGCGGCACCCTGTCGTTCGTCCAGTATTACGCGGATCTGGTCTTCCGGGTCGGCCTGGACACGCGGACCGTCGGCGACAACCTCGGGATCCAGGAGCAACTGCTGGCGCAGCTGCAAAACCAGCGCGATGCGCTTTCCGGGGTGAGCCTCGACGAGGAAGCCGTCGATCTGCTGCGTTACCAGAAGGCATACGAAGCCAACGCCCGCTTCATCCGGCTCGTGGACGATCTGACCGAAGAATTGCTGCAGCTGCTGGGAGGCTGATCATGCGCATCGCCGATGCGACCAGCTATCGCAACCTCGTCGAGCGCCTGCACATGCTGAACGAACGGCTCGAGCAGGCGTCGCGGGAGGTGTCGACCGGCAAGCGGCTGACGCGGCCGCAGGACGCGCCGGCGGAAAGCGCCGAAGTCGTCCGCCTGGCCGCCGAGCTGGACGGAATCGACCAGTACCGGGCCAACGCCGACGACAGCGGGTTCTTCCTGCACGTGGCGGAGTCGACGCTCAATTCCCTGCATGAGATCCTGACGACCATTTTCACGCGCGGCTCCGCGGCCGCCAACAGCTTCCAGGACGCCTCCGTGCGCCGGACGCTGGCCGGTGAGATCCGCTCCCTGCGCGACGAGATCTTCTCGCTCGCCAACACCCAGGTGCGCGGGCGGTATCTGTTCGCCGGCTCGCGCGTGACCTCGCCCGCCTTCGCGATCGACGGCGATGCGGTCACCTATCTGGGGGACGAAATCGTCAATGCCGTTCAGATTGCGGGCGGCCTCGAGGTGGCGCAGAACATCCCGGGGTCGACGGCCTTCGGTGCCGCCTTCTCCGATATCGAGCAACTGCTGGCGGCGGTCGAGAGCGGCGATCCGGCGGCCATCCGGAGCGCGCTGGGCCGCTTCGATGCCACCCTGTCGTCGCTCGGGCGCGTGCGCACCAGCCTCGGCGTCGAGCTCGCCAAGCTCGAGGATTCCGCGATCATGCTGCAAGCGCAGGAAACCCAGATCGCCGCGCGCCGGGCGCACGTCGAAGACGCCGATCTGGCCGCGGCCATCACGCGCCTCAACCAGACCCAGACGGCGCTCCAGGCGGCGCTCGGAGCCGGCTCCCTGGTGCGCCGGCTCAACCTGTTCGACTATCTGGGATGAGGCTGCACCGGTGCGGGCGCACGCGGATTGCCGGTGGACACGGCCTCCCGCGCGCGGTTAGAATCTCGGCCGGAACGTACTGAGGAGCTCGATGCCAGCGGGGACCAACGGGATAACGATCCGGACGGCCAACTTCGGGGAACTTTGCGTCCCGGAGGACAAGATCATCCATTTCCGTGAGGGAATCCCGGGATTCCCCGCGGTGCGCGACTTTGCGATCCTGGAATTCGACGACATCCGGCCGTTCCAGTACCTCCAGTCCCTGGGCGATCCGCCGGTGGCGCTCCTGATCGTAAACCCGTTCCTGTTCGTTCCTTCTTACAAGTTCGATCTTTCGGCCGCCGACATGGAGGAACTGCAGGCCGCCGCCCCCGAGGAACTGAGCGTCTTCGCCGTGGCCACGATCCCTTCCGACCCGGCGCAGGCGACGGTGAATCTCATGGCGCCGGTGGTGATCAATGCCCGGGAGCGCCGCGGCAAGCAGGTGATACTCCTCGAGAGCGGCTATTCGGTGCGCCACCCGCTGTTCGGTTCCGCGCAGCGGGAGGGCGCGCAAACATGAGGCGATCTGCGGCCGCCGCCGCGGCGCGCCGAACGGAGCACGGCTTGCTGGTATTCACGCGCAAAAAGGGCGAGAGCCTGATCATCGGCAACGAGATCGAGGTCACCATCCTCAGCACGAGCGCCGGCTCCGTCAAGGTCGGCATTACCGCGCCGCGCCACATCTCCGTTCACCGTCACGAGGTCTACGAAGCCATCCGGCGCGAGAATCTGGCCGCCTCCCGCTCCCAGATCCCGAGTGCGGACATCCTGAAAAAACTGATGGGCTGACGCGCAGCCGGCCGGCCGCTCAGCGGCGGGCGTCGATGAAACGCGGGCGGCTTTCGCGCTGCGCCTTGACGCTGTGCAGGTACTGCGACCCGGCGCGGATCATGCGCAGGTTCGCGAGGGCCGATTCGCGCAGCTGCTGCAGCAGGCGCTCGTTGCGGCGCGTTTTCGCCTCGAGCGCGCGCGCCTCTTCCCCAAGGCCGGCGGCCAGGGACTCGACGCGGGCGCGCTGCTCGGCGGAAAGCCGCATGCGCCATGCAGGCCAGGCCTCGGCCAGGCGCGCCACACGCCTGTCGGCTTCGCCCAGCCTGCCTGCAAGGATCGCGGCGCCGTCCGCGGGCGCGATGCGCCCCGCCTGCAGGCCGAGGAATTCCTTCTCCAGCTGGTCGGCGAGTTCGGCGTAGAGCCGGCCGAGGTTGAGCAGCTCGGATTCGAAAAGGTCGGCGCTCATGCGGTGACGCTCAGGCCCGAAAGAGCGGCGGCGGGCGCCGCCGGCTGCGGGGCCGCGGGGGCGGCGGCGCGCTCGGCGTCGCCGCGGGCGCGCGCCGCTTCGGCCTGCGCCACGGCGGCCCAGGCGGGCCGCAGATTCGCCAGCAACTTGACCACCTCTTCGACCGCCGCGCCGTCCTGGTGCAGGTTGGCTTCGAAAAGGCGCCGGCGCATGTAAGCATAGAGGCGGTCCAGCGAGCGCGCGATCTCGCCTCCCGCTTCGAAGTTCAGTGCGGCCTGGAGCTCGGTCAGGATGCTGGAAGCCTTGTTGAGGCACCGCACCCGGCGGCCGATCTCGCGGGCGCGGATGTGCTGCCTGGCCTGTTCCAGCGCGGCGATCGCCGAGTCGTACATCATGACGACAAGCTCCGTGGGCGTCGCGGTGCGCACCTTGATTTCCTGATAGCGGGTTGCCTGGGGATTCGCGTGCATGCGTTCGTTCCTTCCGTGCTTTACTTGAGCGCCTGCAACGTGCTGATCTGGCTGGCGAGCGAGTTCTGAAGCACGCTGAGCTGTTTCAGGGCCTGATCCGCCCTGGAAAACTGAAGGATGAGCAGGTCGCGCTGGACCTCGAGCCTTTGCTCCATCTGCTCGATCTGCTTGTTGACGCGTCGGATGTTCTGCTGGATCGCATCCTGGGCGCGGAAGACCGGTCCTTCGAGTGTATCCGTAAGACTCCGCAGCTGGTTGTAGAGGGCCGGGGCGATGCTGATCGTGTTGCCCCCGTCGTCGAGGGCGTCGGCCAGAAGCACGTGCGCCGTGCCGCGGAAGTCGGACGACAGCGACTGCTTCAACCGGCTTTCGTCGACGCTCAAGGTGCCGTCGCGCCCGATCTTCAGGCCGATCTGCGCGAGCACGACCAGGGAGGCATCGTCCGATTCGATCCGGCGCGAGAGCGCCGCGCTCAGCCGGCTCTGGGCTTCCCTCAGGGTGTAATCGCCCGAGAGGATGCCCGCTTCCTTCTTGGCGGCATCGTAGCGGAACTGGGAGGCGATGTAGGAGACGACATCGTTGTATTTGGCTGCAAAATCCTTGAGCCCTTCCACGATGGCGTCGAGGTCGCGCTCGATCGTGACGGTCGCGCTTCCCGTGGCGGCCTTGAGCTGCAGGGTGACCCCCTCGATGGCGCCGGTGACCGTGTTGGAGCTGCTGACGATGTCGACGCCGTTGATCTGCAGTGCCGCGTCGGCCGCCGCGATCGTCTGGGTCAGCGCCAGGGCCTGGCCGTCGCCCTGATTGAGGTTGTTGGTGATCGTCAGGGCGTTGGCCGTGCCCGAGTCGTCGCTGGCGATCACCAGGCGGAAGGGTGCCGTGCTGCCGTCGTTGAGGATGCTGGCGGTGAATCCCGCGTCGGCGGCGTTGATGGCGTTTCGGATTCCCTGCAGCGTGTTGTTGGTTTCGTCGATGGTGATCGTGATCGGATCGTCGCTGCCCCGCTGGATGACCAGAGTGCCGGTCCGGGTGCGCGTGGCGGTGCTGCTGGCGAAATTGTTGGAGGCGTAGGTATCCGTCCGCGCCAGACTGCTCACGGTAACCGTAAAGACGCCGGTCGCCATACCCTTGCCGGCCGCGGCCGTCAGTACGGTTTCGTCCGACGAGGTCGCCTTGCGGAGCGCGAAGAGGCTGCGGCGCAGGCGATCCTCGAAGGTCGCGGGGAGGCTGAGGGGGGCGTCCTCCCCTTTGTACAGCAGGCTTTCGACCGCGGTCTTGAAAGCCAGGAGCCTGGTGTTGAAAGCCTGGTATGCCGAGATCTTGTTCTGCCAATCCTTGGTCTGCTTCTCCAGCCTGCGGATCGGCTCGCGCTGGACGTAGATCAGATTGTCGACGATTCCCTGAACGTCGAGTCCGCCGTTGATGAGGTCGATCAGTGCCATCTTTTCCTTTCGCAGCGGTCGCTCAGATCGTGAGGTCGACCTTCGGCGGATCCTCGAGCGCCGGCCTGCCGGATGCGGCGTCGGCCGCCGGCAGGTAATCCTTGGGAATGCGATAAAGTTCCTCGCCCGTGCGCCGGTCCTTCACGTACAGGTACATCCTGCCGCTCTGTTCGTCGCGCGCGTAATAAATGACGGTGCGGCTCGCCAGGGAGATTGCCTCGGCCCGCTTCAACAGCCTGACGATGGTTTCCTTGTCGGCCTGATCCATCTCCCCCCGGCGGGGGTCGGTCGAGTCCTCCTTTGAAGCCGGTCGGCCGGCTGGGGCCGCTTTGTCCACGGAGGGGTGATCTGCCTGGGTGCGTGGTGCTTCGCTGCGGGCGCCAGGGTCGAGCGGCATAGAGGCGGACCGTGCCGTTGCGGACAACAGGCTCTCTATTCCGCTTGCCATGTCGATCCTCCGTGCGTCCGGATGTCGTTGCGCGTGCCGCCTCGCCGCGCGGCATCCGCAGCGACTCCTGCAACGCATATCGGCTGCCCGAAAGCGCCGGTTTAGCCAAAAGGCACAACGGTCAGGGCGCGGCGCTTGTCGGGTGCCGCGCCCCTACCGTCGGTCCCTTCAGCCTGCGGCTACTGCCTGAGCAGCGCCAGGACGAGCTGGCTGTTGGCGTTCGCCTGCGACAGGGCGGCGATGCCCGCCTGCGCGAGGATCTGGTATTTCGTCAGGTTGGCGACCTCCTCGGCCATGTTGGCGTCCCGGATGGTGGATTCGGCTGCCTGCGTGTTCTGCGACGTGGTCTGCAGCACCGCCACGGCCGACTGCAGCCGGTTCATGCCCGCACCGATCGCGGCGCGGCTGGCCGATACGGCGCTCAAGGCGCTTTTCAGCGTCGCGAGCGCGCTGATGGCGCCTTCTGCGTCTTCAAGGCTTACCTCCGAGAGGTCTACGCCTCCAAGGTCGGTGACCGTGTTGTCGCTGGTTGTGATGGTAGAAATCGTGACCGTGATGGCGCTGGCGACCGACACGTCGCCCACGAACACGCTCAGGTCTCCGTCGAGTCCGCTGGCCGTAAAGATGCCCACGCCGTTGAAGTTGGTCTGCGTGGCGATGCGCGCGATTTCCGCCTGGATCGAGGTGAACTCGTTGTGGAGGGCGGTGCGCCCGGCGTCGTCGACGGTTTCGGTGGCCGCCTCTTCGGCCAGGGTGAAGGCCCGGGTCAGCAGGTTGGTGATCTCCTGCAGGGCGCCGTCGGCGATCTGCGCCACGGAGATGGCGTCGTTGGCGTTGCGTACCGCCTGATCGATGGCGCGCACGTTGGCGCGCAGGCTGTCGGCGATGCCCAGGCCGGCGGCGTCGTCCGCTCCCGAGTTGATGCGCTTGCCCGAAGACAGGCGCAGCAGCGTGCGGTTCAGATAGACGTTATTGAGGTTGAGCTGGTTCTGGGCGTTGATGCCGGCGATGTTGTTGAGAACGCTGAAAGACCCCATGGTGAATTCCTCCCTGAATTCGACGTTTCGAAATTCCCTGTTCGCGCCCGGACGGGGCTGCCGCGCGCGCCGCCCCCGGGCGTCACGCCGCCGGCATCCTCGGCCGGGCAACTCTGATTTCTGGATTCAGCGCCCCATATCGGCCGGTTGCCGGTGCGGCATTAGACAAAAAGTGCGGAGAGCGGCCCAAACGAGCTCGCCGGGGATATCGAGCAAGGGAGGTGTCGGAGCATGCCGGGAAAACGACAAGGCGGGCTCCTCGGGGAGAGGGCCCGCCTTGCCTGCTGCCCTGCCTGTTGCGAAAAGTCGGTGTGCGTGACGGCTACTGCCGGAGCAGCGCCAGGACGAGCTGAGCGTTCTGATTGGATTGCGCCAGGGCCGCGATGCCCGACTGCGCCAGGATCTGGTACTTGGTGAGGTTCGAGATCTCCTGGGCCATGTTGGCGTCGCGGATGGTCGATTCGGCGGCCTGGCTGTTCTGCGACTGCGTCTGCATGACCGACACCGCCGCCTGGAGCCGGTTCATGCCGGCACCGAGGTTGCCGCGCGCGGTGGACACGGCATCGATGGCCGCTTTCAGGACTGCGAAGGCGGCCACGGCTCCGGACTGGGTCGAAAGGTTAACCGTGGTCAGATTAGCCGTGCCCAGCGCGGTGACCGTGCCCGCATTGGCATCCGCCGTGATCGTCGGCACGATCACGGCGATGGTGCTCGCGTTGGTGATGTCGCCGACGAACACGCTCAGGTCACCGTTGAGCCCGGTCGTGGTGAACAGGGCCACGCCGTTGAAGTTGGTCTGTACGGCGATGCGCGCGATTTCCGCCTGGATTTGCGTGTATTCGGCATGCAGCGCCGCCCGGCCGCTGGCGTCCACGGTTTCCGTGGCCGCCTCTTCGGCCAGGGTGAAGGCCCGCGTTATCAGGTTGGAGATCTCCTGCAGGGCGCCGTCGGCGATCTGCGCGACCGCGATGCCGTCGTTGGCGTTGCGCACCGCCTGGTCGATGGCGCGGATGTTGGCCCGCAGGCTGTCCGCTATTTGCAAGCCTGCGGCATCATCGGCACCGGAGTTGATGCGTTTGCCCGAAGACAAGCGCAGCAATGTTCGATTGAGATTGACATTGTTGAGATTCAGCTGGTTTTGCGCGTTGATCCCAGCGATGTTGTTGAGGATGCTGAAGGATCCCATGTCTCGAATTCCTCCGTGAATTCATTTGCCTGGGGCTTGGATTTCAAACAGCGGTCCGTGCGTCCGGGGTTCCTTCCCCGTGCGGCCGGAGGCTGCGCTGCTGCTTGCGGGCCCGATGCCCGCGGCCGCAACCTCGAGCCGCCCACCATATCGTCCGGCGGCCGCACCGCCATTAGCCGAAAAATGCAGGGCCGGGAGAAACGCCGGCATCCGCAAAGGACGTGCTAACGGATTGCGCGCCGGGCGCCGATATATCCGTGGGATTTCCTCCGACAGGAACGGATCGATGATTCAGTTGACCAAGATCAACGGAGCTCCGATTGTCTTGAACTCCGATCTCATCGAGTACATCGAGGAAACCCCGGACACGGTCATCACCATGACCAACGGCGAAAAGATCGTGGTGCAGGACCGGATGGTCGAGATCATCGAGAAGGTCGTGCGCTTCCGGCGCGTGATCTCCGGCCTGGTGGAGACGGAATTCCGCCGGCGCCTGGAGAAGGCCGACGGCGCGCCATGACGGACGCGAGGCAGCGGGAGCAGCCATGGATCTTGCGACAATCATCGGTTTGGTCCTGGCCGTGGGAGCGATTCTTCTCGGCCAGAGCCTCGAGGGCGGCCACGTCGGGTCGATTCTCCAGGAGACGGCGGCGATCATCGTTCTCGGCGGCACCTTCGGCGCCTGTCTGGTACAGTTCCCGCTGGCGGTCTTCATCAACAGCTGGAAGGCGGTGGCGCGCGCTTTCCTCGAGCCCAGGGTCAACAACCGGGAGGTGATCGCCGAGATCATCCGCTATGCCAACAAGGCCCGCCGCCAGGGGATCATCTCGCTGGAAAGCGAGACCGAGAACGCCTCCGACCCCTTTCTCAAGAAGGCGCTCAACATGGCGGTCGACGGCATCGAGCCCAAGACCCTGCGCGAGACCATGGAGATGGAAATGGCCAACATGGAGGAGGAAGGGGAGCACGCCGCAAAATTCTGGGAAGCGGCCGGCGGCTACTCGCCCACCATCGGTATTCTGGGGGCGGTGCTCGGCCTCATCCATGTGATGGAGAACCTGACCGATCCGAGCAAGCTGGGCGAAGGCATCGCCGTGGCCTTCGTCGCCACGGTCTACGGCGTGGGTCTCGCCAATCTGGTCTATCTGCCACTGTCGGGCAAGTTGAAGATGCGCCACCGTGCCGACATGCTGGCCAAGGAGATCATCCTCGTGGGGGTGCTTTCGATCCTCGAGGGAGAGAACCCCCGACTGATCGAAGAGAAACTCAAGAGCTTCCTGAACCAGAAGGAGCAGGCCCTGGCGCCCGCCGCGCCGTCCGCGGGCGCGCAGACCAAGGCTGCGTGAGCGGGATCCGATCGCATGCGCAAGAAGAAGCCTCCCGAACACGTCAATCATGAGCGCTGGCTGGTCTCCTATGCCGATTTCATCACGCTGCTCTTCGCCTTTTTCACCACCATGTACGCCATCTCCACGGTCGACGCCCAGAAGATGGGGCGCATGGTCCTCTCGATGCGCGCCTCCTTCGACAGCCCCATGTTTCCTCCGGGAAGCGACACCCTCAGTCTGAGTTCCGGGCAGGGTGCCGCATCGGTCGTGTCGGGCGACGTCATCGAGAACATAGGAACGCCCAAGGAAAAGGCGATGCGCGAATACTCGGTGACGACGCTCAAGGAGTTGAAGGCCAACTTTGCACCCGGCGCCGGCGCCAAAAGGGAGATCGTGGCCCTGGGCAAAATTCGCAAGAGCGTCGAGTCGCTCGTGCGGGACAAGAAGATGGAAGGCAAGGTCAACACGCGCATGGAGGGGCGCGGGCTCGTGATTTCGCTCGGCGAGGGCGGCTTCTTCGACTCGGGCTCGGACCAGCTGAAGCCGGAAGGGAGAGCCCTGCTCGATTCCCTGGCCGAGAGCCTGCTGGCCGCCGAGAACCAGATTCGCGTCGAGGGGCACACGGACAACGTCCCGATCCACAACGCCCGTTTCCCCTCGAACTGGGAGCTGTCGACGGCGCGCGCCACCAGCATCGTCTCCTATCTGGTGGGCCGCTACGGATTCTCGCCCGAAAAGCTCTCGGCCGCCGGCTACGGCGAATTCCGCCCCATCGCTCCCAACGACACGCCCGAAGGGCGCGCGCGCAACCGGCGGGTCGACATCGTGGTCCTGAACTCCTCGGTAGCGCGCAACGAGCCCCGCTAGCGCCGGAACGGACGGCCGGCGGCGGCGCCTTCAGCCATCGGCACGCAGTCTTCGTTTCCAAAGCAAGGCAGGAACCTGACGGTCTTTGTCGGATCGAACTCGAACATCGGTTCAGAAGCTGACGGCTGACCGCTGACGGCGATCACGTGCTTCGACGGCATTGCCGGTCGGCAGAATCTACTTCGACCCCGTGCGTCCGGGCGGGGAAGGGCGCAGCCAGACATAGGCGCCGAATGTCAGGCGGGAGGCGAACCCCAACCTCAGATACCACGCGTGAGCGCGCCGGTTGTCGCGCGTCACGGTGAGACGCGCGCAGCGGAGCCCTTCTTCCTTCATGCGCTGCAGCGCGCGCGCCATCAGCCGGCTGCCCAGGCCGAGCCCCTGGTGCGAGGGGGCGACCGAGATCTGCGGGATCATGCCGGCGCCGGCGGAGATGCGGGAGGAGATGATGAAGCCGCACGGCGCTCCCGCGCTGTCCAGGGCGATGAAGGAAGCCTCCGGCAGGAACACGCCGCAGCCCGGATGCTCCACCAGGCTGCGCAGGTAGCCCTCGCAGCCCTCATCCGAGCCGTAGTCCTCGCTGATGAGTGCGTCCGCCTCGTTCTGATAACTGCGCCGGGCGACCGCCGCGGCCTGCCGGAGGTATCCGGAATCCCAGGGCACGATCTCGGCGGCGCCTCCCGTGTGCGCCGACGGGCCGAAGGCGGCGAGGTCGAGCTCCAGATATTCGCGCAGGTAGCTGCGGAAGCCGTGCCGCAGGAATATGCAGTCGAGATCGACGCCGTTGAGGGGCATCACCTGGGCTTCGATGCGCCGTATGCCGGCCGATCCCTGCAGGTCTTCGAGCGCCGGCGCCAGCAGCGCCTCGACGACCGCCTGGGCGCCGGGAGGGCGCGCGTAGGCGCTGCCGATGACGGCGCGGCGGTTGTGAATGAGAAAGTAGGTGTAGCCGGCGGCGCGCCGGCCCTCCATGGCCACCAGACCGGGCAGGGCGCGGCGCGCGACCAGCGTATCGAGGATGCGGCGGATCGGGGAATAGTCCCAGTCAAGCTCCGCCTGCCAGCGGCGCTCTTCCTCGTCCATGAGGGCTGCCAGCGGGGGGCGCTCGCTTTCGTTGATTCTCTGGATTCTCAGATCCGGCATAGCACGTCGAGACGGTTCCGGCTGCGGTGCGCGCGGTTGACATTGTCACGGATCGCGATCCATGTGTCCCGATCGATGCTGAGGAATGCTTCGACCACCGCCGGATCGAACTGAGTCCCGGAGCAGCGGCGGATCTCCTCCTCGGCCGCGTGGAAGGGAAGTGCCCTGCGGTAGGGACGATCGCTGGTCATCGCGTCCATGGTATCGACCACCGCGAATATTCTAGCTCCCAAGGGTATCGCGCTTCCAGCGAGGCCGTTCGGGTAGCCCTTGCCGTCCCATCGTTCCTGGTGCGCGAGCACGATCTCGGCCGCGGGTGCGAGGAACTTGATGCCGTGGAGTATGTCGTAGCCGATGCGCGGGTGGCGCTTCATCACCGCCCATTCCTCGGGCGTGAGCTTGTCCGGCTTCAGCAGGATCGAGTCGGGAACCCCGATCTTGCCGACGTCATGCAGCAGGGCGCCCCGCCCCATTGAAACAAGATCCTCGCCCGCCACCCCGAGTCGCTGCGCCAGGGTCTCGGCATATTCGCGCACCCGCTGGCTGTGTGCCTGGGTCTCGTGCTCGCGGGCATCGAGCGCGCTCACCAGGGCCTCGAGCGTGATGCGATAGCTCTCTTCGACTTCCTGCAGCGCCTCGTTCAGCTCCCTGGTGCGCTCGTATACCTTGAGCTCCAGCTCCTGCTGGTAGCAGCGGTTTTCCACCATGAGCCGGTTGCGCTCGAGCGCCTGGGCGAGGGAGCGGCGCACCTGGAGAAGGTCGAACGGTTTGGTGATGTAGTCGCAGGCTCCCAGGCGCAGGGCCTCGAGGGCCGTGCCGATGTCGCTGACGCCCGTGATCATGACCACGGAAATGTCCGGGTCGTGGCTCCGGGCGAAGCGCAGCAGCTCCACGCCCGACATCCCGGGCATGCGCACGTCGCTCACGAGCACGGCAAAACGTTCGCGCTGCATCTTTTCCCGGGCTTCCAGTGCGGTGCTGCAAGGAACGTACTCGCAGCGGGAATCGGCGAGATTGCGTATCAGAAGGGCCCGGACCTCCTCGTCGTCATCCACGACCAGGATTCTGGCCGGGGCTTCGGACGGCATGGACAGCTGCGAGGCGTTCACGGTTGCGCGATCCTCTCGTTTTGGTTCTTGATTTCCTGGATCACGTTCCAATGCTGCGCTCGCATCATCTCGGCGATCAGCGCCCGCCCGCCCGCGCCGGCATCCTGCGGATAGGCCGCTCGCTTCGAGTGAATCACGCGGCCCTCGAGAAAGACGTGCGTGGCGATCATGCGCCGGCGGGCCCCCATGTCTTCGGTCTGGATATGGAAGCGCCTGCCGAAAAGCTCCAGGCAGTCGTTCAGGCCGGTCGACAGGGGTGCGCCGTCGCTCTGCGGGAGGCTGTGCGACGGGCGCTCGGCGCACTCCTTGCCCGCCAGCAGGCGGCGGGCCGTTTCCTCGATCTGCCGCTCGAGATCGCCGTCGGTGTCGCGGAAATCCGGCAACGTCATCCGGCGAACCGCCTCGCGCGCCGCATCGCTGGCCGCTATCGTTCCTGCGAGCATCAGTTCCACACCCAGGTGCCGCCTGGCCGCCGATTGCAGAACTCCGGCCAGATGCCGGTCCTGTTCCGTGACCGCCATGTTCCACACCAGCCAGGGGCGCAGGGTCGGCGTCGATGCGGCGCCGGTGCATATCCCGCCGCCGGCCCGGCCCTCCGGCGCGCTCCTGCGCGCGACCGCGCAGCGCAGGAATGATAAGGTGCGGCGTACGGACGCCGGGTCCGGGGTCGAGACCACGATCGGGAGGTCGGCGGCGTCGAAAAAGTCGAGCACCGGCGCCGAGCCGCCGCTCGCGAGGTCGAGCAGCACGTGGTCGGCCGCCAGGGTGCGGACGCACCGGATCATCTCCGAGCGCACTTCGGCCGCCAGGTCCGCCAGGCCCGGCGAATCTCCCGTGCACGCCAGCATGCGCACCCCCGGCGCGCGCGTTTCCTGAAGCGCCTGCTCCGCTGACGTATGCTTCTCGATGGTGTCAAGAAGCGATCTGCCGGGGTTCCGGATGCCCATAAGGATGTGCAGATTGGGAGCTCCCAGGTCGGCATCGACTGCGATCACCGTCTTGCCCATGCGGGCCAGCGCCACAGCCAGAGAGGCCGTGAGGAAGCTTTTGCCTGTGCCGCCCTTGCCGCCACCGACGGCCCACAACTTATTGCCGAACAGACTCATGCCGCGTTTTGCCAGGACACAGTCCTTATCGTCGAACGTACCGCGGACTTTATTCGTGCCTGGGGACCGCTCCGGGTCCGGCGGGAACGAGCTGGCGGGCGCGCACCTTGCAGCCCGGCCGCGTGCAGCGGATCGAGAGTCGCGCCGGCGACTCTCCGTGGCGCTCGGCGAGAAATCCAAAGGTATAGAGCGTGCGGATATGGTTGTAGAGGCGGCGCGACAGATCCTCCGGATGATCGCCGTAGACTGCCGCGCTGTAGGCTTCACCGGCGGTGGCCGCCGCCAGCTCGCGCAGTGCGGCGTCGCTCATTTGCGGCGACACGCCGCCCGGCCTCCCTGTCACGCGCGCGCCGAAGCGCACGAAAAAGAGTTCCACATTGGACAACGACAGGACGTTCTTGAGCGGCTTGATACGGTCCAAGGTGCCCGGATCGACCGATTCCAGGAAAACGATGAGCACCCTTCTCTTCTCATGCCGTTCATTCATGCGGCGCAACGCGGCGAACAGAGCGCCGTAGAGAAAGGACTCTTCCGGGCCGCGTCCGCCGCGCAGCTGCTGGATCGCCGCGTGGGCCTGGAAGGCATCGGAGGTGAAATCGAGGGCGACCGCGAGTTCCTTGTCGTAGCAACCGACCCAGAAGACCTGCCGGCGCAAGTGCTTGTCGACCAGCTCGTAGGCGAGATTGCGCGCGGCCGCCGCCCCCGCGCCCGACAGGCCGAAGCGCCTCTCGTCCTCGGGCTCACCCAGCAGTGCGCGTTCGAAGATAATGCCGTACGCGGCCGGCAGCTCGTCGCGCGCCATGAATTCGATACGGCGCGGCTTGCCGTCCTGCAGGATCTCCACTTCCTCGGGCGCGAGGTCTTCGACATACAGGTTGTTCCGGCCTGTGAAACTGGCGCTCACATAAACCGGAATCTCCTGCGCCCGGGACGCGTGGCAGGGCGCCGCCAGAAAGATGATCAGGGCCGCAACCGGCCGGCCGACTGAAATCACGCCACACCGCCATCAAGTTTCGGTGACAGGCTACTCAACCCCGAAACTAGTCTATGGGAAGTGCGCTTGGAGATCCATGAGTTTCGGGGTTGAGTAGCCTGTCACCGAAACTATCCCGGGAACAGGAGGGGGTGGAGTATCGTGGACTGGAGGAAGCGCCAGACGTAGCGCGGGCGCAGATGATAGGAAACGTAGGCGAATTCCCGCAGGCGATGCAACTCGTCGGCATCGACATGGGGGTGCCGGTAGACGCAGGTCCAGCCGTTGAAGTGCTCCCATTCCGGGTCGAATATCCTGTCTTTGACGTTTTCGTAAAAGCGCGTGCCCGGGTAGGGCGTGGTCACGGTGAACTGGATGGCGAAGGTGTTGAGCTTCTTGGCGTAGCGGATCGTATCGCGGATCCCCTCCCGGGTATCGTTGGGGAGCCCCAAGGTATAGTTGGCGATGACGCGGATACCCAGCCGGTGGCAGTGCGCGATGATTCTTTCCTGATGGCTCCTGGCTACCGGCTTGCGCAGGTTGGCGCGCAGGGTGCGCGCGCTCGATGACTCCACACCCACCTCCACGCAGCGCAAGCCCGCGCGATAGAGGAGGTCCAGCAAAGCGGTCGTCAGGCGGTCGGTGCGCGCCTCCATGCTCCAGCGCACGTCCAACCCGCGCGCCAGCATCTTCTCGGCCAGGTCGGCCGCCCTGTCCATGTCGAACGTGAAGTTGGGGTCGCGGAAGGAAACGCCGCGGATGCCGTATCGGCCGACCAGGTGCTCGATCTCGCCGACGACGTTGTCCGCGCTGCGCGCGCGGAATTTCGAGTTGACAAGATAGGGGCAATAGCTGCAGCTGTAAGGGCAGCCCCGGCTGGCCAGCACCGGAAGCGTAATGCCGCGGCCGGTTACGATCTGATAGCGGAAGCGCCGGATATCGAACTGGTTCCAATCCGGGTAGGGCAGGGCGTCGAGATCGGCGACGAAACCGGCCTGCGTCACGCCGCGGGGGACATCGCCCCGGGCGAGCGCGGGCGCCAGATTCTCGATTTCTCCCCGGACCAGGAAATCGGCGACCCCGGCGAAAAAGTCGGGCACCGTGGCGGCGAACGGGCCGAAGTAGCCCACTCGGCAACCATAACGTCGCCGCACCTCGGCGCCGATATCGCGTTCGAAATTGCAGTCCACGATCGACGACGCGATCAGGTAGAGATCGGCCGGCTCGAGCTGTTCCATGCGGCGCACGTCGAGCACGCGCACCTCGGCCCCGGCCGCCGGGAGGATGGAGGCGAGATAGGCGAGCGTCACGTTGGGGATCGCGGCGATCCGCCGCTTGGCGATTTCGAGCAGGCGGGCGAAAGGCGAGTCGCCGACGGTAAAGACCGTCCCGAACCCCCCGGCGACATCCTTGAGGGTGCAGTTCTTGTGGCGCGCGGCCGTGAGTACGACGATCTTCATGGACCCGGCGTATCCGACGCTTTGAAATGAAACATCGATTATATCAGCGGCCCGCGCGAATGCAATCAGGCTGCGGAGGAGCGCCGGGAGGGTGCGGCTGCGATTTTCAGTTGAGTTTTGATTCGCCCTCTGGTAGCTTTCTCCCCCGAGTGAACTGCGATGTTCAGGCCTCGTGGCGGTCGCGGAAGAGATGCAAGAGCCGATCGATTCTTTACGGGAAACGCCTGTAGAAGCAACCTCGACCAGGGCGGCGGGCAGTAAGGCTCTCAGCGAGCTCAAAACCTGGTTCCGCGATCTCCTCTTCGCTTTGGCGGTCGCCGTTTTTATCGTCATGTTCGTGGTGCAGCCCGTCAAGGTCGAGGGCACCAGCATGCAGCCCCGCCTTGTGGATCAGGAGCGGATCTTCGTAAACCGCTTCATCTACCGCTTTTCCGAGATCCACCGGGGCGATGTGGTCGTCTTCTGGTATCCGCGCGACACCGCCAAATCGTTCATCAAGAGGGTCATCGGCCTGCCCGGCGACCTGGTGGAAATCCGGCGCGGTCAGGTCATCGTCAACGGCGCAAGGATCGACGAACCCTACCTCCGGCCCGAGTATCGGGACCGCGAGTCGTTCGGCCGGGTGATCGTTCCGCCCGGGCACTACTTCGTTCTGGGAGATCACCGCAATTCGAGCAACGACAGCCGCAACTGGGGATTCGTGCCGCGCGAACTGATCTACGGCAAGGCGATCTTCAGTTACTGGCCGGTCTCCCGCATCGGCCTGGTGGAATAGACGATGGATCACGCGCCGGATCGAAGCGCGATTCGACCAGCCTCCGGCGGCGCCGGCCCGGCCGGCTTTCCGCTCCATCCACGCTTGTCCTATCCGGAGCATCCGGGACTGCAGCGCATCTGCCACCCATGAAGGCGATCCTGGCACTGGAAGACGGCCGCATTTATGTCGGTCGTGCTTTTGGTGCCGCAGGGGAGGCGGCAGGCGAGGTCGTTTTCAACACCTCGATGACCGGCTACCAGGAGATCCTGACCGACCCTTCCTATGCCGGCCAGATCGTGGTCATGACCTACCCGCACATCGGCAACTACGGCGTCAATGCCGATGACCGCGAAGCGGAAAGGCCGTTCGTCGAGGGCCTGGTGCTGCGCGAGATCAGCCTGGAGCACTCGAACTGGCGCTCCGAGGGCGCACTCGACGACTATCTGAAGCGTCACGGCGTCGTCGCCGTCTCCGATATCGACACGCGCGCCCTCGTGCGCCACATCCGCAGCCGGGGTGCGCTGCGCGGGGTGATCGGCTCGGGCGAAGCGGACGAACGGCTGCTGGTCGAGCGGGCGCGCGCGCTGCCGAGCATGGCCGGGCTCGACCTGGCCACCGCGGTCGGTTGCCGGCAGGCCTACGAGCGGCATGCCGATGCGGCGGCCGCCGGTCGCATCTTTCATGTGGCCGCCTACGACTTCGGGATCAAGCGGAGCATCCTGGACCAGCTGGTGCGCCGGAGTTGCCGCGTCACCGTGGTCCCCGCCGGCACGGCCGCCGAGGACGTCCTGGCCCTGCGGCCGGACGGGGTCCTGCTCTCCAACGGCCCCGGCGATCCGGAGCCGCTCCGCTATGCCGTGGCGAACATCCGCCGCCTGCTGGGCCGCGTTCCGGTCTTCGGCATCTGCCTCGGGCACCAGCTGCTGGGACTGGCGCTGGGCGGCAGGACGTACAAGCTGAAGTTCGGGCACCGCGGCGGCAACCATCCGGTCAAGAACCTGCGGACGGGGCGCGTGGAGATCACGGCCCACAACCACGGATTTGCCGTGGACGCGGACTCGCTCGACCCGAAGGCCGTCGAGGCGACCCACATCAACCTGAACGACCTGACGCTTGAAGGGCTGCGCCACCGGAGCCTGCCCGCTTTTTCGGTCCAGTATCACCCCGAAGCTTCGCCCGGACCCCACGATTCGCACTATCTCTTCGACGATTTCCGCCGCCTGATGGCCGGCGGGGAGATATAGCGATGCCGAAGCGCAACGACATCCGCACGATACTGATCGTCGGCTCGGGACCGATCGTGATCGGCCAGGCCTGCGAGTTCGACTATTCGGGCACTCAAGCCTGCAAGGCCCTGCGGGCCGAGGGCTACCGGGTGGTCCTGGTCAATTCCAATCCCGCGACCATCATGACCGATCCCGGCCTCGCCGACCGCACCTACATCGAGCCGCTGACGTGCGAGACCCTCGAGGCGATCATCGCGCGCGAGCGCCCCGAAGCGCTGCTGCCCACGGTGGGAGGACAGACCGGGCTGAACCTGGCGGTGGAGCTGGCAAGGTCGGGGGTTCTCGATCGCTACGGGGTGGAATTGATCGGCGCCAAACTGCACGCGGTCGAGGTCGCCGAAGACCGGAGGCTTTTCAAGAACGCCATGTCGGAAATCGGCCTCGCGGTTCCCGAGTCCGAGGTGGTCGGCAGCCTCGAGGAGGCGCGGGCATTCGTCGCGCGCGTCGGCCTGCCGGTGGTGGTGCGCCCCAGTTTCACGCTGGGCGGCTCCGGGGGCGGCGTGGCCTTCAACGCCGAGGAGTTCGATGCGGTCGTGGCGCGCGGATTGGATTTCTCGCCCATCGGCCAGGTGCTGGTCGAGCGATCGCTGCTCGGCTGGAAAGAGTACGAACTCGAAGTGATGCGCGACCTCGCCGACAATGTGGTGGTCATCTGCTCGATCGAGAACTTCGATCCCATGGGCGTGCACACCGGCGACTCCATCACCGTGGCGCCGGCGCAGACGCTGACGGACAAGGAGTACCAGCGGATGCGCGACGCGGCCGCGCGCATCATCCGCAAGGTCGGCGTCGAAACCGGCGGCAGCAACATCCAGTTCGCCGTCAACCCGCGCGACGGTTCGCTGATGGTGATCGAAATGAACCCGCGGGTCTCGCGCAGCTCGGCGCTGGCGTCCAAGGCCACCGGCTTCCCCATTGCCAAGATCGCGGCGCGGCTCGCGGTGGGCTACACGCTCGAGGAGATCCCCAACGACATCACGCGCAAGACGCCTTCGTGCTTCGAGCCGAGCATCGATTACGTGGTCGTCAAGATTCCCAAGTGGAACTTCGAGAAGCTGGTCGACGCCGATCCCACGTTGGGGACGCAGATGAAGTCCGTCGGCGAGGTCATGGCCATCGGCAGAACCTTCCGCGAAGCGCTGCTCAAAGGGGTCCGCTCGCTGGAGCAGAAGGACAACCGGGTCCCGCTGGGCATGGAACCGGAAGAAATCCGCCGCAACCTGCTGACGCCGGTGCCCGAACGGCTGGCATACCTCATGCAGGCGTTGCGCCTGGGCTCGGCCGTGAAGGAGATTTGCGAGCTGACGGGCATCGACCCCTGGTTCCTCCATCAGCTGAAGGAGATCGTGGAGCTGGAAGAGCGCGTGCGCGGGCGTTCGCTCGAGAACATCCCGCCCGAGCTGTTGCGGGAATGCAAGCGGTCCGGCCTGTCCGATCGGCGCCTGGCCGAGCTGCTGGCGCCCCAGGCGGGCGCGGCCGCCGGGGCTGTCTGCGTGCGGCGCCGCCGGCATGAACTCGGCATCCGGCCGGTGTTCAAGAGGGTCGACACCTGCGCCGCGGAATTCGAATCGTTCACGCCCTATCTCTATTCGACTTACGAGAGCGAATGCGAAGCCGAACCGTCGCGCCGCAGGAAGATCGCGATCCTGGGAAGCGGCCCGAACCGCATCGGCCAGGGCATCGAATTCGATTACTGCTGCTGCCATGCTTCGTTCGCCCTGCAGGAGGCCGGGTTCGAGACCATCATGGTCAACTGCAATCCGGAAACGGTGTCGACGGATTACGACACTTCCGACCGCCTGTACTTCGAGCCCCTGACCCTGGAGGATGTGCTCGAGGTTCTGCACGTGGAGAAGCCCGAAGGAGTGATCGTGCAGTTCGGGGGCCAGACGCCCCTGAACCTGGCGCTGTCGCTCAAGGAGGCTGGGATCCGTATACTCGGGACTTCCCCGGAAAGCATCGATCTGGCGGAAGACCGCAGCCGCTTCGGCCGCCTGCTGGGCGACCTGGGCATTCCCCAGCCGCGCCACGGCACGGCGCGTTCGCCGCAGGAGGCGTGCGCCGTGGCTGCCGAAATCGGCTACCCGGTGCTGGTGCGGCCTTCCTACGTGCTGGGCGGGCGCGCCATGTCGATCATCTACGACCGGCCGTCGCTGGAGCGTTACATGGCGACGGCGGTGGCCGCTTCCTCCGAGCGGCCGGTGCTGATCGACGAATTCCTCGAAGACGCTTTCGAGTACGACGTCGATGCCCTGTGCGACGGCGAGCGCGTCGTCATCGCCGGGGTGATGGAGCACATCGAGGAAGCGGGGATTCACAGCGGCGACAGCAGCTGCGTTCTGCCGCCCATCATGATCCGGCCGGAACTGCTCGAGCGCATCAAGGAATACACCCGCCGGCTCGGGCGGGCCCTCGAGGTGGTCGGGCTCATGAACATACAGTTCGCCGTCAAGAACGGCATCACCTACGTGCTCGAGGTCAACCCGCGGGCCTCGCGCACCGTGCCTTACGTCAGCAAGGCGACCGGCGTGCCGCTGGCCAAGATCGCCGCGCGCGTCATGGCGGGAGACAGGCTGCGCGACCTGGGATTGCTCGAGGACCTGAGCGTGTCCCACTGCTTCGTCAAGTCGCCGGTCTTCCCCTTCAACAAGTTCCCGCGCATGGATCGCATCCTTGGCCCGGAAATGATCTCCACGGGCGAAGTCATGGGGGTGGCCGACAATTTCGGCATCGCCTTCGCCAAGGCGCAGCTCGCGGCCGGCGTGGCGCTCCCCTTGCGGGGAACGGTTTTCGTCAGCGTCAACGACAACGACAAGCAGGAGCTGCTGCGCGTGGCGCGCGAATTCCACGCCCTGGGCTTCGGCTTCGTCGCCACCTCCGGCACGCGCGCGGCGCTGCGCGCCGCGGGGATCGAGGCCGAGGCGGTATTCAAGGTCGGGGAGGGGCGCCCGAACGTCGTCGATTGCATCAAGAACCGCCAGGTCGACCTGATCATCAACACGCCCCTGGGGCGGCAGTCGCGCTACGATGAAAAGGCCATCCGGCGCGCGGCCACGCAGCATGTCATCCCGTGCATCACCACCCTGTCGGGCGCCGCGGCGGCGGCGAGCGCGATCGCCGCACTGCAGAAGGAACCGCTTTCGGTGCGCAGTCTCCAGGAATACCACCACGCCCGCGGCCTCGCGCCCTCGCTCAGGGGCTGACCGCCGGGCGCAGGCTCAGGTCGTCTTTTTCCCGGGCATGTCGAGGTTGGGGAACAGGTCGAACACGCGGTCGTCGTCGATCAGCTGGATGCCGTGCACGTGCAGGCGGGCGAAATGGGAGCAGTACTTGCGGCTGTCCCCGCCGATGCAGTGCTCCACGCAGTAGAGGTCCGTGTTGGTGCAGTTGATGCACTCCTGGAAGCTGACGCACACCTTGGGCACGGTCAGCCTGCAGGTGCGGCAGATCTGGTAGAGGTTGGCGCTTTCGGTGTAGTGGGCGCAGCTCTCGAGCACGGTCTTTTCCCGGGCCAGGCCGTAGATGCGGCATCCCATGAAAAGGTGTGCGTGGGCGCCGCGGTCGGCCTCGATCTCCTCGAGGCTTTCGTCGACCCAGTTGATGCAGTTGCGGCAGTGGATCATGGCCTCACTCGCTCCCGCGCCGGCGGCGCGCCCAGCCTTCCTTGACGGTCTGCCGGGAGCGCGCGATGGCGAGCGCATCGGGAGGCACGTCCTCCGTGATGCAGCTCCCGGCCGCGACATAGGCCCCGCGCCCGATGCGCACCGGCGCCACCAGCTGGCAATCCGTCCCGACGAACGCTCCCTCCTCGATGACGGTGGGGCTCTTCTTGAAGCCGTCGTAGTTGCATGTGATGGTGCCCGCGCCGATGTTCGCGGCCTTGCCGACGTCGGCATCGCCCAGGTAGGTCAGGTGTGCCGCCTTGGCTCCGTCGCCGACCACGCTCTTTTTGACCTCGACGAAATTGCCGATGCGGCAACGGCTCCCGATCCGGGTCTCCTTGCGCAGGTGCGCGAAGGGCCCCACCGTGGTCCCGTCGCCGACGGTGGATTGCGTGATGACGCAGCCGTCCAGGATCTCGACGTCGGCGCCGATGCGCGAATCGGCGATCCGGGTGCCGGAGCGGATCGTCGTGCCCGGTCCGATGCTGGTGTCGCCCTCCAGGGTCACCAGCGGATGGATGGTGACGTCCCGGCCGACCGTCACGTCCAGGTCGATGAAGGTCTGCCGCGGGTCGATCAGCGTCACGCCCTCGGCCATCAGGCGGTCGTTCTTTTCGGCGCGCAGCAGCGCCGCGACCTCGGCGAGCTCCCTGCGGGTGTTGATGCCGCGCAGCTCCTGGAAATCCTCGTGCAGGAGCGTCTCCACTTTCCTCCCGGCGCGCCGCTGAATCCCCACGATGTCGGTCAGGTAGTATTCCTTCTTGGCGTTGTCGTTGCTCAGGCTGCCGAGCGCCTCCAGCAGGGGCGCGATCTTGAAGCAATAGAAACTCGGGTTGACCTCGGTGATCTTCTTCTGCTCCGGCGTGGCGTCGTTTTCCTCGATGATGCCCCGGATCGATCCGTCCGCGTCGCGCAGGATGCGCCCGTACCCGAAGGGATCGGGGGCGTGGGCCGTCAGCATGGTCATGTCTGCGCCCGTGTCGCGATGATGGCGTACCAGGCGGCGCAGGGTCTCGCTGCGGATGCGCGGGGCGTCTCCCAGGAGCACGAGCACGTCTCCCTGGAGCTTGCCCAGCTCGCCGGCGGCCGCCATGACGGCATGGCCGGTGCCCAGCTGCGGTTCCTGGACGATGAAGTCGGCGCGCGCCCCTTCCATTGCGGCGCGCACGCGTTCGGCGTCCTGGCCGATGACGATCAGGATGCGCCGCGGATCGAGCTCCGCGGCGGCGGCGTATACCAGCCGGAGCATGGGCTTGCCGCACAGGGGATGCAGCACCTTGGCCCGCTCGCTCTTCATGCGGGTTCCCTTGCCGGCTGCCACGATGAGCACGCAGAGGTCGTTCATGAGAGGTCGCTCCCGCCTCCGCCTCGGTTGCGGGCCGCCGCGGCGCGCCACCTGCGGAAGGCGTAATGCACGGTTTCGGCGAGCCGATCGGGGTCGTGGCGCACCGCCGTGCCGCGGGCCAGCAGCGCGCGCTCGAGAACGCGCAGCCCCATGGCGCGGATGCGTTTGAGATCGGACCGGACCGGTTCGGCGCCCTGGCTGCGGTAGCGCTCCAGCAGATCGCCGGCGATCGGCGCGTTGTTCAGGATGACGCCGTCGAACAGCGGGCCGCCGACATGCCGGTGGATCGCTTCCAGATGATCGGCCGCGCTCATCCCCGTGGTCTCGCCCGGCTGGGTCATGAGGTTGCCGATGAAGATCTTCAGCGCGCGCGCGCGCCGGATCTCCTCCACTACCCCCCGGACCAGCAGATTGGGCAGGAGGCTGGTATACAGGGAGCCGGGTCCCACGGTGACGATGTCGGCTTTGCGGATGGCTTCGAGCACGGCGGGCACGGGCGCGCAATGGGGCGGCACGAGCGATACGCGCGCGATGCGCGCCTTGCCTTGCGATATGACCGACTCGCCGCGCACCCGCCGCCCGTCCTCGGTTTCGGCCTCGAGCCGCACATCCTGCAGGGTGGCCGGGTAGATCTTGCCCCGGATGGCCAGCACGCGCGAGCTGACGCGGATCGCGCTCAAGAAATCGCCGGTGATCCCGGTCAGCGCCGTCAGAAACAGGTTGCCGAAGCTGTGGCCGCCCAGCTGGCCGGAGCCGGCGAAGCGGTACTGGAAGAGGCGCGAGAGCAGGGATTCATCCATGCTCAACGCCACCATGCAGTTGCGTATGTCTCCCGGCGGCAGGACCCGCAGCTCGCTCCTGAGCCGCCCCGAGCTGCCCCCGTCATCGCTCACGGTCACGACCGCGGTCAGGCCGGCAATCCAGAGCCTGCGCAGCGGAGCCTCGATGATCGGAGGCTCGTACACGGAATGCTTCAGCCCCTTGAGCAGGCAGGCGAGCCCCGTCCCTCCACCGATGGAAACGACGTTGAGCAGATCACCGGTTTTCATGGCCGTCGCGCAGCGCCCGGCCGGGCCGGGTTCAGGCCCAGAAGAGCGCTGAAATCGGCGCGGTCCTGGAGGCAGGCGAAATCGGAATCGTTCTTCGCATACACCCGGTTGTCCTCGTTGATATCGATGGCCTTTTTCAGGCATTCGAGCGCCGCCTCAGGTTCGCCTTTGAGGGCGAGGGAAGCCGCAAGCGAATAGAGTATGTAGTCGCTGTCCGGGCGCCTTTCCAGCGACTGGCGGAAGTATGCGATCGCCGCGTCGTAGTTCCCCCGGTTGTGCTCGAGCACTCCCAGGGCGTACAGCTCGTCGTTCGTGGGAGGGCGTTTCTGGCGGGCGGCTTCCTCCCGCAGGCAGATCTGGATGTAGGTGCGCGCCCGGGCCGCGATCTCGGCCTCGCCGGGATAGAGGTCGACCAGGGACTCCAGTTCGAGGCGCGCTTTGCGGAATTCTCTCTGATGGATGAGCTTGATCGCCTTCTCGAGCAGGCCGAGGGCGGCCGAAGTGCTCTTGGAATCCTTCAACAGCCGCGCAGGCTTGGGGAGCGGCGCCGGCGGCGCGGCCGTGGGCGCAATCTGCACGGCAGCCTTGCCTTCGTCGCGTGCGCCGTTTTCCCTCAAAGCTCCGGATTCCGACGGCCGGACCCGAGCCGCCTTCCCGCGCGCGGAAGTGCGCGCGCGGGCCTTCAAAGTCTTGCCCCGGGTCGCGGCTTTGGGGGCGGGTTTGCCTTTCGGCTTGCGCCGCGGCTGCTTGCTGGACTTCTTTCGGGCGCTGGTTTTCGGCATGACATACCCTCTAAGTCACTCGCAAATCAAAGCATAGAACGGGCCGGCGACCGTCAAGGAAATTGGCAGTTATTATTAGGAAAATCCGGCCGATAAGTCAAGGGTAAGAACTCCAAGGTGCTTGGGTCCGGGCGTGCGCAGGCGCGCACCCCGCGTCGGTTTTATGAAACGCTTTGCATGGTCGAGATAGCCTGATCCAATGAGTGCATTAGCCGCTGGGGATCGTTCCTATATCAGTCTGAACAACCTGACGTTGCACGAAAACGAATACCTCAGGATCCAGTCCATTCTGGCGATGACCCAGAAGGACCTCCGGGCGGACCTGGTCCTGCTGATCGACCGCAGCGGCCAACAGATAGCCTCCCAGGGTCCCGCACCCGGCATAGACCTGACGGCGCTGGCATCGCTGGCGGCCGCCAACCTGGCCGCTACCGACGGGCTGGCGCGCCTGGTCGGGGAGCCCGAGTTTTCGATCCTGTATCACCAGGGGAAGCACCGCAGCATCCATATTTCCGACGTGGCGAAAAGGTTCTCGCTGGTGCTGGTCTTCGACGAGAGCGTCTCGCTCGGCATGGTGCGGTTGCGCGTGCGGCGGGCCACCGCGTACCTGGAGGAACTCCTGCGCGGATTCGCGCGCAAGAAGCAGGCGCCCGTCGCCCTGGCCAGGGAAAGCACGGCACCCAAATCCCCCTTCGACTTCTCGGACGAGGAGATCGAGACGCTGTTTCAGGTCATGAAGCCCAAAACCCGAAATACCTGAGAGGGTGGCAAGTTGACATTCATCAATTACGTCGCGCGCGAGTTGAATTGCAAGATCGTGTACTACGGTCCCGGGCTCGGGGGGAAAACCACCAACCTGCAATACATCTACGACATCACCAATCCCGAAAACAAAGGCAAGATGGTTTCCCTGGCCACCGAGACCGAGCGTACGCTCTTTTTCGATTTTCTCCCCATCGACCTCGGCCAGATCCGCGGGCTGCGCACGCGCTTCCACCTTTACACCGTGCCGGGCCAGGTGTTCTACGACGCCAGCCGCAAGCTCATCCTGCGCGGCGTGGACGGGGTCGTCTTCGTCGCCGACTCGCAGGAAGAGCGCCTCGACGCCAATCTGGAATCGCTTTCCAATCTGCGCCAGAACCTGAAGGAGCACGGCTTCGACCTGATGAAGATTCCTTATGTTCTCCAGCTCAACAAGAGGGATCTGCCCAATATCATGCCCGCCCAGGAATTGCGGCGCCTGCTCGATGTCAAAGGGGAGCCCGTCTTCGAAGCCGTCGCCACGAGAGGCGAGGGCGTCCTCGAGACGCTCAAGGCCGTGGCGCGCCAGGTGCTGGTGGAGCTGCGCAAGAGCGCCTGACCATTCATCCCGTTCCCGGATCTCGCGCTCCGGGCTTTTATGTTCCGGCCCCTGTGGGGCCTGTATCTCGTTCCCGAGAGCTTGCTTCGCGTTCATGGGGCGGCACCCCCACGGGACGGCGCACGGCACGGCGCATCGCGGGTCTGAGCCATGGCAGGGGCCCTGAGCAGGTAGCCGGGGGTGAGCCGCAGGCGAAGCATGGGAAATCGCGACGATGCGGTTCGGGGCGA